>Ga0213858_10000480_pt1 | contig 19186 bp, 25 predicted proteins | sample PICome_FD_160122 | JGI IMG/M metagenome (GOLD analysis project Ga0213858, IMG submission 160122) | Coastal seawater microbial communities near Pivers Island, North Carolina, United States - PICO245 | ecosystem: Environmental > Aquatic > Marine > Coastal | place: USA: North Carolina | collected... | reverse complement strand
GTTTGCTGAACCTGTACCGCCTAGATAAGCACCGCCTGAAAGGTAGAGGTCTTTATATCTTGCTACACTACGACCTAAGTCAATAGTTCCATCATCTGAACCAAATGAACTAAAGTAACTATTACTAAATACTAAATGTCTTTGTGTTGTTGTATTTTGTTGTAAAACTAAGTTGTTATTTGAAGTAAGTCCGAATTCATTAGATTGAAAATTCTCAATACTTCCAACTGTTGAGCCGTCTTTTCTGAAACCTACAATACTCCCATCACTTGTCATACGATTAAATATTGCAGCGTTACCACCTGATTGGGCAGATGAAATAAGACCATCACCTAAAAGAATGCCGTTACCTGATGTGTTGTCGTATGGAGTTGCATCAGTAGTCCCCACCAACAAGTTACCTGATGAATCAATACGCATTCTTTCTGCATATGTAGAACCATCATCAGTATAAAAAGCTAATTGACCTTGTGTGCTTTGAGTACCACTATTTCCAGTAATTGCTCTCATTTCAGCAATAACACCAGCACTACCAAAACTATTTTCAAACTCAATATTACCTACATGAAGGTCATTAGCATTACCTCTGTTGCCTGAGACTCGTAAATAACTGTCTCCTGCTGTTTCTATATGTAGGTTTCTATCAGGACTACTCGTTCCAATTCCAAGTTGACCTGAAGTATCAAGACGCATCTTTTCAGTGCCACCAATTTCAAAAGCAATTTGTGATGCTTCAATTTCTAAAGGAAAGTATGCGTTTGTACTTCTATTATAATTAATTAACCTTGTTGCATTTTGACTACCATCATAAGGTGATATTTCAAAACCATGTGCTGCACCTTCAGACACAACAAATTTTTTGCTTGGACTACTCGTACCTATACCAACACCAGTACTGTCAATTATCATTCGTTCAGTACCACCAGTATCAAATCTGATTTTATCTTCGTCTGAACTTTCTTCTACTTGAATCATTGTATCACTATCAGCATCTACTAATTGTGTAGCTGTTGTAATACTTGTGTTTGTTGCTGTAATAGCTTCTACAGTCACACCACTTGGAGGAGCTGTAGTAAAAGTTACAGTTGTTCCAGAGATACTATAGTTTGATTTACTTTGATATACACCATCAAAATATACTTGTACATTATTTTCATGCACTGGTGCAGTTGATAAAGTTAATGTAGTATCAGAACCATCTCCAGTCATTGTAGCTATAGAGTAGTTAGAACCACCTACAGTAGTTGTAGAATGATAAGCTGTAATAACTCTTCCACTTGCAGGAGCTGTAGAGAATGTTAAAGTTGTACCTGAAACTGAATAACTATCGTGTGCTTGAAAAACACCATCAATAAATACCATTAAGTTTTGTTCAGTATCTGGAGCTGTACTTAGAGTAAAGTTTACAGTAGAACCATCACCTGCATAGATATTAGTATCCATGTTAGTTCCTGAACCACCACCAGCTATTGCACCCCATTCAGTTGTATAACCTTCAAATTTATTAGTTTCTGAATTATATCTAAAGTAACCTGCTGCTGGACTTCCCGGTCTAGCTGCTGTATTACCTACAGGAACATGTATAGCATCTGTATTAGAACCTAAGTCAAGTGAAACATCTGGAGTTGCATTACCTATACCAACTCTGTTATTTGTAGAGTCTACTTTTAAAGTGCTTGTATCGACTGTAAGGTCTCCAGAAACTGTAAGGCTTGATAAAGTTCCAACACTTGTAATTTGTGTTTGAGCTGCATCAACTGATAAAGTATCTGTACTTAATGTTAAACCTGTACCTGCTGTCAATAAAGTTTTAGAAACTGCAATAGAACCTGCAAGTTGTGCATTAGTTATAGTTCCTGTTAAAGAACTTGTCGGGTAATTTGTTGCATCACTAAGGTCAAAAGCTGGTGTAGCATCTGAAGCACCTAGTGCTAAACTTATACCACCGTATGAAACTGTAGAGTTTGTAAGAGAACTATTAGCAATGTTACTTAAAGTATTTGAAGCAGCATCAATAGTTTTATTTGTTAAAGTCTGTGTACCTGTAAGAGTTGCAACAGTTGAATCAATTGCAAGTGTTACTGCATTACCTGTAGCAGAACTATCAAGACCTGTACCACCTGCAATAGTTAATGTTTCACTATCTAAGTCTATAGCTATCGTGCCACTATCTGTTGTAATGTCTAAGTCTTCTGCTGTAATTTGTGTGTCTACATAATCTTTAACTGCTGCTGAAGTTGGTAAACTTGTATCATTATCGTTAGAACCAATACCTTCTGATTCTAATACAATTGCAGAAGCTTTAAAATTATCTACTTCAATATTTGATACAGTATTGTTATCAACATCTATTGTTTTGTTTGTAAGTGTATCTGTTGTAGCTCTACCAACTAAAGTATCTGTTGAAGTTGGTAAAGTAATTGTACCAGTATTAGATATAGAACTAATAACTGGAGTTGTTAATGTTTTGTTTGTTAAAGTTTGTGTGCCTGTTAAAGTTGTAACTGTAGAGTCTATTGCAACTGTTAAAGTATTTGTAGCACCACTAGTATCAATACCAGTCCCACCAGCGATTGTAAGGCTTTCTGAGTCGAGGTCAATACTTAAGGCACCACCTGTATCACCTGCAAAATCTAAGTCCTGTGCGGTCACCTGAGAGTCTACATAAGCTTTTACAGATTGTTGAGTTGGTACAAGCGTTGCACTATCTGAAGACATATCATCTTCATCAGCAAAAGCTGTGATAGTAATTGTACCGTCTGACAAGTCTGTAAAGGTAACAGCTCCAGCAGTTGTACCACCTATAGTAACACCATCAATTGTACCACCGTTAATGTCTGCTGTATCAGCTACAAGGCTATCTATGTTAGCTGTACCATCTATGTATAAATCTTTCCATTGTTTTGTAGAGGTTCCTAAGTCGTATGTGTCATCTGTATTAGGTACAATATTAGAATCAATCTCAGCAGCTAAATTAATACTATCAGTATCTGCATCACCGAATGTGAGGTTTCCTGAGATAGTAGCGTTACCTGTAACAGTTAAGTTACCGCCTATGTCTACGTTACCTGTTGTTGTTATTGTATCTGTATAGGTATCTTTGAATCTTAAACTTGTAGTACCTAAATCTATATCACTATCTGTTACCGGTATAATAGCACCATCAGCTATGTATAATTGTTGTACAGGTGCTGAAGATACTTCAACATAAAATTCTATGTAGTTATTTGTTGTATCTATTACAACTTTATTGTTTGGAGAAGTTTCACCAGCATCACCAATTAATCCTATAACTGGTCCACTAGCTGCTGTACCATCATGGCTGTGACCTGTAGTATTGCTAAAAGCATTTACTAATTGGTTATATTCGTTATTGAATAAAGCAGCAGTAATTGTATCTCCATCTGCGAATGTACTTTGTCTTGTATAACCTGCCATTATGCGTTCTCCAATGTTTCTATTCTAGTTGTTAAGTTATCTATTATTGTTTGTTGTTCTTGTATAGCTTTTACAAGTAATGGTGTAATTCTTCCATAGTCCATACTTTGCATTTCTTCGCCATCTTTTTCACCTGTTACAGCTTCAGGAACTATGTCTTGTACTTCGTGAGCTAAGAAACCATCAACTGTTGTATCTGCATCAGCTATAAAATTAAATCTAGCTGGTTTTAATTGTGCAACTCTGTCAAGAGCATTAAATTCATAATCTACATTTTCTTTTAATCTGTAGTCTGAAGATGTGTTGTAAGATGTTGCTGTGTTAGTTGTACCAATCCTTCCAACTTCACTACCTGCTGAATTAAAAAAACCAGCAGGAGTACCAGTACCACTTACTTGTGCTCTATCAACAAATCCAAAATGTTGATTAGAGGATGTCAGTTGTAATTTGCTAACACTAGTAACTGTAGTAGTACCAATCAACAAGTTGCCTGAACCATCAATACGCATTCTCTCTGAGCCTGATGTATAAAAAGTCATAGTGTTACTTGAATGTATATATTCAATAAGACCTGCATCAGTACCATCATTCCACCTAATACCACTTGCTAATGCTGAACATAAAGTAATACCCTGTTCAGTAGCAGATGTATTATCACCAACAATTAAATTATCAGCATTATTTGAAACACCTGAATTTGAGGATGTTCCAAGCATCACACGACCACCTGAATCGATACGCATTTTTTCTGAACCACCAGTAAATAATCTAAAATCTCCATTAGGAATTACCATAGCTGGAGTGTTTTCATTGAGAGTTAAATTATTTTCTAGTTGGATTTCACCATTAACATGTAATGTTTTTGAAGGACTAGTCGTTCCAATTCCAACTTTATTCTCACTAACATCAAGATACAATGTACCTGCATCTATATTTAAATCAATAGATGAAGCATCTGCTGATATTAATCCACTTGTAACTTTTGTTATTGCCATTTGTTTTTATCTCCTGCCTGAAGGTATAAAGTCTACATATAATCCATTAATTGTATATGGAGCTTTGTTGTCCTCACTTATAAATGTAAAATTATTACTGGTTCCACTTCCCTGTAGTGCTACTCTAATCATCGGATTCTCTGCTCCACCAAAGACGTTAGTACCAAATAAAGCATCACCAAATAAAGATGGTGGGTCTATTGTTCCTAAGTCAAATAACTCTGGTGGTTGTGGTATATTGGTATTACCGTATTCAAATCTAACTTGTACATCAGGTTCTACAACACCTTCAGCACTTGCAGAAACTCTCATGTAGTGTAAAGTTTTTAGAGTTCCTAAATCACCATAATCATAATCAGGTGTAGCATATCTTGCTAAGATGTTAGAACCATCAAAGTCATTACCTGAATCATGGACATATACATAACCGTTAGTATCCCCATGATAGTATTCTTCAATACCATTTTCATTAAATCCAGAACCTATTTCTGTTGATTCAATGCCTCTTGTTTCTGACCACTGAAATCCATCTGGTCTTAGTGTTCCTATAATACCACGTTGTTCACTATTGTTTTTTGTGGTATCTGTGTAGAATAATCTGTATTGAGATTTTTCTCTCAAGACTATACTAGATATTATATAACTATTTATCGCTTCTGTCAAGTCTGTTATTAAAGGTTGTATAGCTTTACTAACAGTTCCTAACTCAACATCACCAATTCTTGCTGTACCAGCTACTGTTCTTAATCCATCCGGTGCTAAAAATATTAAGTCACCACCAATCTCTTGAACACTATAACCGCTTAAACACCCTACGTTTTCTGTTATAGGGTCTATACGTATATTAGCACTATCATTTATGTTTATTAGTTTATGTATGCTATTTTCTGCAAAGACTATTAAGTCTGTTCTAAATCCTTTAATGCCTTGTACTTGGTCTGATATAGTTACAGCACCTGCACCAGAACCTGTAAAATCGTTAGGGTTATTATAAACACTATAGTATACTGTATTTAAATTATTTTCTACACCTGATGCAATTAAATGATGGTCGTGTATAGCTATATACTTTACACCGTTACTACCATCAACTGTAATTTCTTCTGTAAAAAATGTTCTAGTATTTAAAGCTCCTGTGCCTTCCATTCTAAAAGCCCAAGGCTTGTTAGCTCCGTCTGCAATAATAAGTTCACCATAATCAAAGGTAGCTCCTTCAAATACTACAAACTGACATTGTCCTTGTCCAGTTCTTGCAGTAGCACTTCTACCTGTAAAGGTTGCATAATCGTCACCACTACCATGAGCTAACTTATTTATTTGTAACCAAGTAATTCCATCTTGACTAAAATAAATATTAGTACCTGCTGTAACTACTACACCATCTGCATAAGGAGTAACACCAAGTATATTTGTTGTACTTCCTGTAGGTTGTGTAGCACTAGCACCACCGAACTTACTATAACCGTTAATACGTCTATATCCGCCTTCTATAGAGACTTCAAAGTTTCTAAGCTCTCTTGCAACTCCGGGACTTTTAAGCAAATCAATTGAGTTAGCTGATTTAACTAACCCACCGTTACATGCAACAGTATAAGGTTGTGAACGTGCCATAATTTAAAAGTATCTTCTATCGTCTGTCATATACTTAGGAGCTGGATTCATAAGATTAGATTTCATATGTTTCATTCCTTTCTTATAATCATCCAGTGCAAAAGCTGCTTGTTGTGGGCTTTCTTTAAATTGCCACACATAATATCTCATTCGAGCTGTTACTATGTTACTGTATTGCTCTGGTAAAACCATTGTATCATCATAAGCTGATAAAGCAGTGGGTCTTACGAAAGCATAAAAGTGTACATTGTAAACCTTGTCAGGTATTGGACTTAATCCAAACTTTCTATTATCTGGAGACTTAATTACAAATTTAGGTTCTCCATAATTTTGAGTATTAGCATCATCTTCGTTTTCGCTATCTCTATAATATCTTTTCCAATCATCAAGTGTTAAAAATCTCAAGCCTCTTGAAACATAAGGTGCAGTTTCTCCGCTTACGTTAATTGTTGTTACATAAAAGTCATCCCAATCAATTGATGCGTAGTCTGTAGTAATACTAGAACTATCAGACTTTAACGTATACCATCTTTGACCTGCTACAGTTTCTACAGTTACATTACCGTAGAATGGGTCAGTAGCTCCACTTAATCCAGCAGAAAAGAAAGGTAGTTGAGGTTCTTCGTTAGCTATATCAAATATAGATTTATTAACAGTATCTTTTACAAACTTTTGTAGACCTGTAGCGTTTGCAAAGTTTGCAGCAGTCAACGGAATCTCATTGAGTTCTCTTAATACTTCGTTAGTTAAATCTAGATATGTAGTAGCCATTATTTTTTATGTACCTTTTGAATTTTAAAATTAGCAGATTTACTAGCTCCTTTATGAGGTTTGTAACCACCTGCAGGGTCTTTCATTAATTTATAAGAGTTACCGGATTTCATCCAGTGATAACCTTTAGGTGCCGGGACTTTCATGTTTAGTTAGCTGAAGCTTTAGGACATTCTCCATGACCATACATAGGTTGAACTGAACCGCCTTTAGCATATTTCATTCTACCACCATCCATTTTTTTATCTCTAGGCTTCATGTCATATCCACCCATCATCATTTCTTTTCTTTTTTCTTTTCCGTGTTTCATTCCGTGTTTCATTTTTATCTCCTTGTTAAAAAGTGGAGGAGTCCGAAGACTCCCCCGAATTGATATTAGTCAATTGCATAAAAAGCTGATACTAAGGCATCATCTCTAAGTACTTTCGCACCATAGACATGTAAACCTCTAACAATATCACCAAACGATGTTGGGTCTCTCAACACTTCTGTTGAAAGGATAGTGTTAGCAGTAGCAGTAGAACTCATATGTCCAGCCATAACTTTACCAGTAGCCGTTGTAGGCGTAGCGATATTGTTAGATTTGTACATATCAAATCCTCTTAGTTTTCCACTTGAAACTAAACCATTTCTGATTGAGCCTTGACCAGCGTTAAAGTCAACACTTAATAGCTTAGAACCAGATTGTGACAACTCTTCATAAAATGAAGGAGGTGCAACAAACCATCTACCTTCTTCAGGTACATTCTGGTCGTCTAAAAGTCTTGCCATTCTTGCCATAAGGTCAATAGCATCTACACCAGTTCCGTCAGAACCTAATAGGTCGACAGAAGCTGTAGTTTCTGCAACACCACCAGTACCGGCAGCAGCATCTGCTCCGATGATATGGTCAGGTGATGAAGCTGATACACCAGCAAACATAGTTGCTAAAACAGCAGCATCATATGAATCTTTCAATGCATATGCAGCAGAGCTTGAAGCAACTTCTTTGAAGTTCACATGTGACATATTTGTTTCAATATCATCTACGATGAATTTGAAAGCTTTAGCACTGTCAACAACCAAAGTTATTTCTTGGTCAGTTAGTTTTGTGTCAGTAGTATCGCTACCTCTTGTGTAGTCTGATACTGAAATGACAGGTTCTTTGATAATCTTTACAGAGTCTCCATAAGCAGATATTTCACCAGCATAGTCGGTGTTAGTAATAGCTTCTACCACTGAGGCTTTTCTAAAGAAGTTTAAAACCTTTTTAGAGTAAACCGAAGGTAAAAAGAAACTATTAGTTTGTCCTGCTACGGAGTTTGCAAAGTTAGCATCTGTATCTGTTGCGGGTTCAAAATATTGAGCCATGATACTTTCTCCTTGTAGTTAATTATAGTTTATTTAACGATTCTGCCTTCTTGCATTGCATCTGATATTTCCTTTTCGTATTTATCAAATTCAGCAACACTCATTGCAGCAATCTCCTTTTCTGACCAAACCTTTTGTTGATTAGGTTCTACACTAGTTGTTTTAGTAGAAACCATATCAGCAGCAGATTTTCTGGTCGGTTTAGAAGATGACTTAGTCTTAGTAGGTTCAATACCAAAATCCTTTTTAAACAAATCTAAAGCACGTGAAGCTAGGTCAGCATCGTCAGCATTTGAGTATATCCAATCTTGAATAGACTTAGGCTGCTCTTTTGCCCAACCATGAAAGTCATCACTGTTTCTGATATCTTCAAAATCAGGATGTCTTTCCATTAACCTTTTTTCTGCATCTTGTCGTATTAGTTGATTTTCTCTCTCTTGGAGTTTACTAAGGCGTTCTTCTAGAACTTTTGCTTTAGACTCCGACTGTAGATGTGCAACTGTTTCTACAACTTCATAAACATCAGGATAATCATTTTTAAACTTTTCAAGTTCTTCTTCAGTTTTTGGAGCTTTATATTCAGGTTGTTTAACTTGATTTAATAACTCTTCTTCTCTGTTTTTAAACTCATTAAGTTTACTATCATAATGTTTTTTCAAATCATCGTATCTTTTTTTATAGTCTGGTCTTTTATAAGGTGTATCCTTTTTAGTTTCCAGTTCTTCAGTATTAACACTTCCTTCAGCTTCCACTTCAGTTATGTCATTACTTTTAAAGAGTTTATTCTTTTCAGAAGGCTCTTCAAAAAACATACTTTCTGATGATATAAAAGGTTTATCGTCTCCTTTGTGCCAATCTTTCTTTGCGTTATAAGGGTTTGGCGTTTCCTCTTTTTGGACTGTATTAGTCATTTTCTTTTCTCCTACTCGGGGCTTCGTTTGACAAGGTAGCTCTATGTCGACTAGAGGGCTTGTTCTTGTAAAGGTAGCCTTTTGGTTTTAGTTTGATAAAGGGCTGATTAATTAATTCAGGTAGCTTTATCGTAAGTTGGTTTAGATATAACGACTTCTTCGAATCATTTCCTCAGATATAGTGTCACCAACTAAATCTTTTTCATCTCTTACCGCAGCAAGTGAATCAGTAGTTTCTTTAGTAACTCTTACATCTTGTTGTATTGGTGCCTTTTCAGGTTCCATTACAACACGGTCTTCTTCTGGTTGTCCACCATTAGCTAAACCTTGTCTTTCATCTGCTTTCATTTCTGCATCTTTCATCATTCGCATCAATTCATCAGCTCCGATTTCTTCTACAGCTTTTGCAGTAAAGACAAATTCTCCATCAGATAACCTTGCGGGTATGCTGTCAGAGACTCCTGAACCCGGACCTTCAACAGGACCAGACCCAGCAAATTCTTGAGCAACATCTATGACTTTATCAAATATCATAGCCAGTTCCTCATCTTGTTCTAGTTTGGACATAAGTATATCTTCTTCTTCTTCTGTTAATGCTTCGTCCATTATAAATCTTGTATATCCATCTTCCATGTCATCGTCTGATTCCATAGACATGTCTTCTTTTTCTTCCATTGGAATTATTAATGCTGCTTTCATTTGGTCGTCCATAGACATTGGACCACCTTCTTGTTTTTGGTCTCTCATGTTGTCTTCAATAGCATCTTGTCTAGCTTGTTCATAACCTGAAAGCTTTCCATCTTTATCTAGGTCTCCAAGCATAGAACCACCATTTTCCATTTTATATCTTTGTTTATCAGCTTCTAACATTATAGTTCCTCTTTCCTATTAATTGCCTCTTTAACCTGTAGGTCCAACTGCTCTAGGCGTACCAGAGAATTCACTTTCCCCTGCAACCGGAACATTTCCAATTCCGATGTTGCCACCGCCAGTGCCTGTAACTCCAAGTTCTTGAGGTTGTTCAGGTGTTCCTTGAAGACTTCCCATTGTGGGCTGTTGACCAAAGGATTGAGCTTCTTCGCCATTTGTTTGTCCAGCATTTTGCATTCCTATTATTTGTGCCATTACAGCAGCTTCTTCTGGGTCATTTAATATTTCATCAGGGTCTAAGTCTAAGCTGTAAGCAAGTTCACTAATTAATTTAGAAATCTTAACAAATGGAGCAACAGCAGGATTTTGAGCAGTTTGTAAGAACATTGTTAATCTTTGAGAACGTACTTCTTTCTGCATCAAGCTATTTGTTCCAGTAGCTTTAACTTCTAAATCACCTTTAACATCCAACTCGTCCTCTAAAAATTGCATGTTCCACTGGAAATAAGATTCTCCAAGTGGCTTTAATAAAAAGTCATCAAGGTTTTTGATAACTGTTTTAATATTTAAACTTGATGCTCCAAGTAACATAGACATACCAGAAGCAGTCCTTGTCATACTTTGAACACCTGTTTGTCCGTGTGAGTAACTAGGTATACCTGTTTGCTCGTCTGCAAGTTGTCTAAACTTATCAAACATCATCATGTTCTCTGGTGCTGTATTAGGAAACTTTAAACCATGTATAGCTTGTCCCGGCATACCAGCTTGTCTTCTAAAGATTTTACCCGGATATATTTCCATTGATTGTCCACCAACTAAAGCAGACTCATCTACATCAAATACTAAAGACCCAGCCATTGCTAAATTATCTACAGCCATTCTTGCATGACCATTCATAATCTGTTGACTGTCATCCATATTCTCTGCTACACCAATACCAAAGAAGTTATAAGGATTTCTTTCGTATGGAAAAGCATGATAAGGTATTCTGTAAGGTGTAAATGGATTAACTACAGCTCTTAAAATATAATGTCCACATGTCCATACATTTACTTGTACTTCATCTAAATCATCTATAGAAGCAGGAAGGTCCATACCAACTTCTCTAGCATATTCTGCATCCATGATTCCCCAATATTCTAAGACTTCAAAGTTACTTTGATAATCTTCATCAGCTCTAGAATCATCTTTTAGTGCAGATTCAAAATCTTTTTCTTCGTAGTTAGCACCCATTTGAATTGTATTACGTATTGCATCTTCATCAAAGTAAGGCATGTTACGTAATTGTCTTAACTGACTTTTATTCATTTTATGTCTATGGATAACGTATTCACATTCTTCCATAGTTGTTGCTGTAGGGTCTGGATAAAAATCCCAGCAACTTACAAATTCTATTCTAGGTACTCTAACTTCTAGTGGGTTATAAGTTCTGTTTCCTTCTTCGTCTGTATCCCACTTGTGTAATTTTTTATTAACATTAAATGGTCCTTTTACAATCCCTGTACCAAGTAAAGCAGATTCTAAAAGAGCATTTCTTATTTCTGAAGAACCATTAGATTCTTCTATTTGGTCATGGATAAGTTTTTCCATTCGTCTTGCAGCTCTTTGTGCAGGAGATAACTCTATTGCTTGTGGGTCAGGACTTGTACCATCTTTTAATATTCCAGCTTTTTTAGCTTTATCTTCTATACTATCTTCAAAGACACCATTATAAAAACTAGCACCGGGCTTTAAAGCTTTACCATCTCCTTCATAACCAACATCATATGGATTTATATTAGCACCTTCTCTGTTACCAATATCATCTGGTATCTCAGCTTCTGAAGTTTCAATACCCGGAATAGGATTAGATGTATCAAGATGTGCAAAGTTTGTTTCGCCTTCTGCTATTTTAGTTTCGGCAATTCCTATTGGGAATTTTCCTGTACCAAATATAACATCTACTAACTGACCAAATGCAGCTAGTACTTTAGTTTTAGTAACCTTTACAAATATTCTAGATTTTTCAGATTCTCTAAACCTAACATTCTTAGCATACAAGCCTCTGTAGTTTTCATATGCTTTTAACCAACGAGTCTCATCAGTTTGTCTAGCATCTTCAGCTTGAGCAAATCTACCTTTAATAATACCTATAAGGTTTCTTTGTTGGTCTTCTGGTAAAGCTAATGTTTTTCCTGACTCACCCTCTACTTCTTCGTAGATGTCGTTAGCTCTTAAGAATGTGTTGTCTTCTACCATATTAATAACCAAATCCTGTATCAGCAGGTTTATATAAATCTTCTTTTATTCTTAACATCCTATCATGAGGATGGTCCATTCTTGGTCTGCTCATAATTAAATATCTTAGAGCATCGTAAGCATGGTCAGCAGCATGAGTATCCACATCTTCTGGATTAGTTTTAGATAACGGTAAACCTTGAAGTTCTTTAATTAGATTGGGACATGTATTAAATATCTGCAATCTAGGTCTTCCAGTACCTTTATTTACTCGTAAATGCTCATGTATCTGAGCTTTACCTGCTACTCTATTTTTATCAGCTCGTCTTAGTTTATGTCCTTTATTAACTAAGATTTCACCTATGGTAGGACCAGTATAACCAGTCCTTGACCAAGCTGCTGTATCTAGTACACCAGTAATGGATTTTATTTCATTACCTTCCATTTCGGTAATTGCGTCTCCGAGTGCTTCGCCTGTTAGACCTTTCTTGTATAGTTCTCTATATATTATGATGGTCTTGTCTTCAGGGTCGATAGCAGCCCATAAACAGCAACTTTCAGCAGCATAACCATAGTCAACTGCTTTAACTCTTTCCCACCACCCCGGTAACTCGAAAGGTGGTATGACGTGAACCGGAGGTTCAAACTCAGCAAAGGCTGCTCCTTCATTTATGTCCCAGTTACCTTCTAGCAGTTGTTTTCTTTGAACTGCCGGTAAGGACTGTAGCATCCTTTCGTATTCACCGTCTTCTGCTAAGTATGGATTATCCTGTAACTTAGCTGGTATAAACTTTCTAGTGAGACCGTCTTTACCTATAAAACTTTTATTCTCTGTTGCAGGTTCTACGTATCTCTTTTTAACCCAAGCAGCACCAACACCACCGGGGTTAGCTGTACATCTTAGATATGTTTTAAGTTCTGGATTAGTAGTTCTTAAACGTGATGCTAAGTAGTTCCATCCAAACTCTGTAGGTAAATGAGTTATCTCATCAAACCCTATCCAACTGTACGCTTGTCCTTGATAACGATAAACATCTGCATCTCGTTCCAAGAACCCAAACTCAATTTTTGCTCCACTTGGGAACTGCCATAACTTTTCTACTTCTTTAAACTTAGCACCTTTAAAGGCTCTAGGATAAAGTTCTCGAGATTTATCTATAATCTCTCTAAGTTCTGGCATAGACCTTCTAAGTATCAAAGCTCTATGCTCTGCTATGTGGCAGTATCGCAATGGGTCTATTAACATTGCAAAACTTTTACCACCACCTGCTGCTCCACCGTAAAGAACATCTTTCTCACCAGCAGCAAGGAAGTCTGTCTGAGGTCCTTCATTTGGCATAAAAGCCACATAAGAACCTGTTTCATCTATATGTTTTTGTATAGGGTCAGGTAACTGTTTAGTTTCTGACTCAGTTAAAACATTAGATGTTAAAACTTTCTCTTCTTGGTCAAGTTCTTTCTTGACTCTAGCTAAACTTCTTGTTAGCTTTTTAACTTTCTGATTCTTTTTAGTTAGCTTCTTTTTTGCTTGTAAAGCTAACTTAAGTCCAGAAAGTTCTGAATTCTTTGGTCTACCCGGTCTAAGCCTTGGTGTACCGTCTTTCTTTAGTATATAACTCCCATCAGGATTTGTCAAGTACTTTTTAGAATTATTTTTATCTTCTTCCATAAACTTTGTCTACGTGTTTCTTTAATCCGGGTCGTGACATCTTACGTCCTGTTTCTGCCTCTAACCAGTCTACTCCAATACCTAGACTAATTTCACCATGAAATACTGCTTCTGTAACTTCTTTTAATACTTTTAATTCTTCTTCTATAGGTCTAAGAAAAGAATCAGACTCTTCATCTAACTCATACCCAAAAGGTATAGTTGAAGAAGTCCTTGTTATATAACCATCTTTCATTTTACTTTTCTATAAGCTCTTGTTTTTCTTGCAACTTTCTTTGGTTGCTTACTAAACTGTTTTCCTTTTTTAGTGTCTTCTCTTTTTTTTCTTGTTGTTCTTGCGTATTCTTCTTTTGAGAGTGCCTTAATAGCCTTCTCTGGGAGATACCTTTCCCCTGTCTCTGACGATTTCTTACCACTCTTGGTACGCCATTTTTGTTTAGTCCAAGCTCTAAGACTTCTTTGAGACTTTTTTAGATTTGACATTTTTTTTCTCTGGTGTTAAACATTTTTTAAAAAGCTTTGAATAACATTTCTTTGCTTTATCCATCATCTTAATCATAAATTCTTTAATCCTTTTCATTTTATTTATAGCCTCCCCCTTTGGCTTTATATTCTTTTGCTAAGAGCTGGGCTTTCCGAGCAGACCATTGTCCGGCTTTACCACCTTTAGTACCGGCTTTAATCTTCTCGAAAAGCCTCTTACGCATAGTCGGCTTCGTATAGTTACCGGCTTTGTTTACAGTTGATTTACTCTTCGTCTTCTTTTTTACTGGCATCTTTGCCTCCTTTATTAAAAATTGAATCCCAGTTATCTCTGTATTGTTTTGAATGTACGTTTACTCTAGGTGCAGCTCCTTTGCCTCCATGCCATGAAGGTCCATAAAGTCTGCCTTTATTTTTTTTGTTTGTCATTAAGACAGGTTTGTCATCGCTTCCTAGTTGTGGCATAGTCTACCACTTAACCTTATCAGCCCAATAGGCTGCTGACATTTTACCTTTCTTAATGTTCTTAGCGTGTCTTGCTTTAAAAGAACGTCTCTTTGCTTTCATTCTGTCTGACTCACCTGCTTTAGGTTTACCAGCAGTCTTAGCACCTTTTTGACCAAACCTAATAGTCTTTATCTTATCACCTTCTTTAGCCACAACAATGTGTGATTTTTTAGGATGATTAGGAGTTCGTTTAGGTTTATTGAAACCTGATACTCCAGCTCTTGCTAGTCTAGGGTCTTTCTTGCTCATTAGTGTAGTGTCCTTTCTTTTACTTTTGTATCGTGTTGTAGTTCTTGAATCTCTCCAAGTACTAACAACCCGTATTGTATAGCTATTCTATTAGCTTCTCCTACTGTATCTGCTTTAATGTATGGACCAAGTCCTATACCTTCTTCATTAACAAACTCAGTTATCCAAAGCTTAGTCATTGTCATCCATTACCTCATACTCACCATCTTCAGTCTCTTCTAAGTCTAAAGGGGCTTTATCTGGCATAAGAAAGATACCACCACTATTCATGTTATGATTAACATCTATCTTATCTACCTTAGATACACCTACTCTATCTAGTAAAGTCTGTGCAGCAGCGAGTTTGTTATTAGCTTGTACTATAGGTCTTTTAGATTCCATTATCTCTACCACCTTAAAAGCTGCTTTAGGGGCTGAGTTAGCTAGTATCTCTTGAGTAAGTTCTAGTATCTCAGACTTTAAAGTCTTTACAACGTGATGGTAATGAGAAGTATAACCTGCAAGTTCAGCAGCCTTTTTAGCATCACCATTAGTATCTACTAGATGATTGAGGAAAGACTGTTGCTTTTTAGTTAGTTCTCTTTTACGAGTATTATTATCTATTGATGGAAGTATAGCCATGCATTTAGTATACCGTTTGATTTAAAACTTGTCAAGTCTTTTTAAGTTTTTTAACTTTTTTCTCTAAAGACTTGACAAAAGTGAATTTGAAGTGTACAATAACATTGTGGTCCCCCACGGTCAATATATCCCCCAGAGAACCCGAAGTTACATCTAAATGGTGGTGGGATTCTTGTGTCTAAAAATACCTTTAAAGTCTTTAAAGATTTTAGAGTTTTGATGTCGGGGCGTTAACTAGTTCTGGTTAATGGTCATTTTCCTGTATAATGTATAATCATGCTATAGATATATAGGGTAGAGGGTATGGTCTCCTGCCCACCCCTGAGAAGATTTTAGAGTGCATAACTTTAGACCTCAGTGGTTTCTATCTCACTTGAAAGGCTTCGGAGTTCCTCAAGCTATTCAAGAGATATAAAGCATAGATAATCTTTTGTCTTTACCTTGAAGAATCTTCTTCGTAACTTTAAAACTTTAAAGTCTTTAGCACTAGAAAGCCTTTCAAGTTGCTTTCTTGTTTCCTTATTCAATTGGCTGTTTAGCATATTCTATTGCTTGACACTCACTTGCAGGGCTTTGTTCTGTTATCAAAGCACTCAAAGTATTTCCATATTATACAATTGTAATGACTTGATAATCTTTTGTGGTTATGGTCGTCTCACTGACTAGCAAAGCTTGGAAGCTTATCAGGCTTTAATGTAACTTTTGTTGAGAAATAATTCTAATGTCTCGTGAAAAGCTATTAAAATAGTCATAATAATCTCCTATTTAAGCTGGTTTACGATATTGTAAAGGTTTTAAAGTGACAAATGTTTACAGTATTTCCTCGAAGACTCGGAAATCTATAAAACTTTTGCTACGCAAAACTCAAGCATTTGCAACTTAAAAACCCAACAATCTCTGCAAACCATATAGGAGATATATTATGATTTTAATTACCTTTTCAAATAACGAGACTTTAGAATTTAAAACAGTTTCTCAAGCAAAAGATTACGTATTAGCTTTAATGATAAGCGGAATCCAAGCTTTAGGAATAGTCAGTGATAAAGCTGACGACCTTAACCACTTGCAAGATTATGTTGCGAGTATATATAAATCCATTACTTAAAGGAGTATAATATGGAAAATACATTTGATATAAATAGCTTTGATAAAGACAGAACTTCAGCACCTGCTTCGTTCAATCAATGTCGAGCAATAGGATATAAGTTTGCTAAGAAAGGTGCCAATATGAATTGGAAACTTCAAAAGCAAATTCAAGGATGTCTTTATAGTTTAGCTAAAGATGAGAGATTAACTTTTAAGAAAGCTCATCAGATTCTTCAAGGTAAGAGTCTTCCTAAAGTTTATCTTGATAAGATTGCTTTATATCTAAAAGAGAATAGCTAAAACTCTTCGGAACTCTCTCGCCTTTCAAGTGAGAGAGTTTTTTTATGTCTAGAAGTTATGCTACCGAAAAGAACTCTAAAATCTTTTCAGTTTAATTATTGAGATAGCTTTTTATAGGGCATCCGACCATACCAAAGAAGTAAGTAAGTTAATTAAGTTTAAGCTCGAGTTTTACAGTTGGGCTGGGGATTGAGGGCTTTTTTTTAATTTGGGCTGGATATTGAGGGTAAATCTGTAGATAACTTATGTATAACTTGTATATATCTTGTTAATTACTTGTGGATAAGTATAAATTATCTGTGGATAACTTTAAATTTAAACTTTAAAATTATTTTAAAATTATACTTAAAAACTCAGCAAACTTTAAATATAAGTATATACTTTAAGTTTGTTAAGACGCTTGACTTTTTCGGTGGCTCGGCTAAAATGGGTGTCGGCTTGGCAGGGAACATTCCTTGCTTAATTTTTAAAACGATTGGAGATAATTATGAAAACCAAATGTAAAAATCCTAATGGTAAATTGAATATGCAAACAATTTTAGACTCAAAATCAAAGGATAAAAAGTTCAACAGTTTTGATAAATTAGAACGATATATCAATGAGTTAGGATATACTTTCAAAGTGCAGAATTGTTTCAAAGAAGATAGGTCAATAATATATAGACATAAGTCTAATAAAAAGCAACACTTGTTTGTTAAATCAACCTATGATTTTTTAAATAACAACACTATGGAAATGGGAACAGTTTGGACGATTAGCAAACTTTAAATATAAATATATACTTTAAGTTTGTTAAGACGCTTGACAACGACCAAGCAAAAAGGTTATAATTTGAACCACAACGACACAGCAAGACTTCAAAGTCTTATAAATATAGGAGATAAAAATGTGGGATATAGATATTGATACTGATGATAATGAAAAAATATCATGGGTAAAAGAATACAGAATAGTTTGGGTAAATTCAGACTATGAAATTACAGAAGCATTTGTAGAAGCTCAAAGTAAAAAGAAAGCTATCATAGAATTTTTTACAGAAGTTGATGCTAATGATATTGAAAACTATAAAATTAATAAAGTAGATTAGGAGATATTATGGACGATATAGACCACTTAGAATTTCTTGATTTTATGGAAGAACAAGAATTAAAATCTGAAACCATTGAAGCTAATAATGAATTAGCTGAAGATATTAACCCAATAGTATAGGAGATAGATATGATAAAAACATTTAAACATTCACCAATAACAGACAATAATACTAATTATTTTGCTTTGTCTTTGATTGATAGAGGTCTTGCAGATACTAGAGCTTTAGCAATTACCAAAGGTCTTGAAGAAAATAATTGGGATAGAGTTGTATCAGCAATATTAAACTGCGATGGCTTTAACTTTCCAAGATTACTTAGAATTGAGCCTAGACTAATTCATTTGGCTTTGGAAAAAACTAACGATGGTGCTTTAAGAGAAAGATTAGAGCAGTATCAAACAGGTTAAACTTAAAATAAAAAGGAGATAGATATGAGAAAACTAATACATAAGTTATTAGGTATTGATGGCTACTATGATTTTGTAAAAAAGATATTAGTAGCTGAAGCAAGAATGAGAGATTTAGAAATAAGAGTTGATGCTTTACAAGATTCATCTGATGACCTAAAATATGAACAAGAAAGTTTTGAATATAATTTAAATGAACTTGAAATCAGAGTAGATGAAATAGAAGCAATCGATATCGAAAATCTAAAAGACGAAGTTAAAAAAGTTATTTCAAACTTCGAAAACATGACAGAAGGCTATACAGTCTCTGTTAAATTAAACCCACCATTATAAATAGGAGATATAAATGGCTAAATATGTATATGGTAAACGTGATACTAAAACTGTAAAATCTATCTATGATAGAGCTACTATAGGTGAGAAAGCAATTTGGAACTTTGCTAACTCACTTGGAGTAAATATAGTTAGAGTAAGAAAAAATAAAGAAAGGAATGAGACTACTGTCGGTGATACTTTTTTAGGGTATCATTCAGGTAAAGTTTCAATCTATCAACAAAGAGGTAATCCTTCAAAACCTCTGCATTTTGTAAGACCTACACCACTTGGTAAG
>Ga0213858_10000479_pt1 | contig 19232 bp, 14 predicted proteins | sample PICome_FD_160122 | JGI IMG/M metagenome (GOLD analysis project Ga0213858, IMG submission 160122) | Coastal seawater microbial communities near Pivers Island, North Carolina, United States - PICO245 | ecosystem: Environmental > Aquatic > Marine > Coastal | place: USA: North Carolina | collected... | reverse complement strand
CATCCCTAGTTGCTGACAACATGACCCGTACCCGCCACCACTCAAATCGTGAGTTGGTGGGCCAAGGAATCGGTAACACCGTCGCCGGTCTGTTTGGTGGTATTCCCGGAGCCGGTGCGACCATGCGAACCGTGGTCAATATTCGAACCGGTGGCGCCACTAAAATTTCGGGCATGATCCACAGCGTCTTACTCCTAGCGGTTGTTGTGCTGCTAGCACCCCTGGCATCACAAATTCCTCAGGCCGTCCTGGCAGGAATCTTGGTCAAAGTGGGTTACGACATTATCGACTTCGCCTACCTTAAGCGCGCTCACCAAGGTCCCCGCTTCGATCTGGCGCTAATGGCTTTGGTATTAGGTCTCACAGTCTTTGTTGACCTGATTACCGCAGTCATGGCCGGGGTTGTTATCGCGGCCCTCGCCTTCGTCAAGCAAATCGCCGACCTGCAGCTGAAGCGAGTTACCGACGATGACACACTAAATGTCAGCGCTGAAGAAGCCGCTATTTTAGAGAAAGTGGATGATCACCTGACCTTATTCGACTTTGGTGGACCGCTTAGTTTTGGGGCAGCTGCAGACATGGGGCACCATGTTCGCGAACGAGTTAACCATCGTGATCACAATGCGATTGTGCTGGACTTCAGCCATGTTCCTTTCATGGACGTGTCCGCCGCAAGAGCCGTTGAGACCATCGCTGTCGATGCCCACAGCGCCGGCAAGCGGCTATACGCTTGTGGTATCAAGCCCGAGGTAGCGCAGGTACTGACGGGCCTGGGTGTTGCTGATAATCTACCGGCTAATATGCAATTTCTGACGCGCTTAGAAGCGCTAGAGGCGGCCTACGCATGGATTATCGAAGACGAACAAGCAGACAACACCCCATCGGAAGAGTCGGTCGCAGCCTAGGCACGGCATTGGTGGTAGCAGTGCTGGCGCTGCTACCGCTTCATGCATCAATCGCTGCAGACACGGCCGTTGATCTAAAAGTTGCGCACGAAAACGGCGCCATCTTGGTTGACGTCAGATCGGAAAGCGAGTTCTCCTCAGGTGCGCTCGAGGGTGCCGATAACTATCCCGTTCAGGGGCTACCACAAAGCCTCATCGACGCTGGGATTACCCTCGACGACGACATCATCGTTTACTGCCGTAGCGGGCGCCGATCGGCCCAAGCGAAGGCCGTATTGCAAGCCGCGGGTTTTAAATTGGTGTTGGACGGCGGCGCTATGTCAGCGCTGGAAGCACAAATCAGCGCCAGCAACTGATTACCAACCGAGTAACAACTGGTTAGTCACCACTCGATAGGCTACTGAGCACCTCTTTCACTGTTGCGTCATCAAGCCGATCCTTTCCTTCGGAGTAGCTGGCAGCCATTGCGCTGTAGAATTTCGCGTTCAATAAGTTAGCGTCGCCGCAATCGCGGGTCGCAACGACCTTACCCGGTACTCCGGCAATGATCGTGTTATCTGGAAACTCACTGTTCTCGGTGACGATGGTATGGCCAGCCACGATGCAGTTATTGCCAATTTTTGCGCCATCCATGATGGTGGCGTTGATACCGATCAAGCAACGATCACCGATAGTACAGCCGTGTAGGGTGGCATGATGAGTAATCGAGCAGTCCTCGCCCACAATGGTAGGCGTCATCGCGCCCACGTGGATCATCACAAAGTCCTGAATATTGGTTCTAGCACCAATGCTGATCTCAAAGGTCTCGGCGCGCGTGACGACATTCGGCCAAATCGAAGCACCGGGACCGACATAGACCTTGCCATATAGCCATGCCGACTCATGCACATAGGCTGGGTCGTCCAAGGTTACGTGCTCCCCAATATGTCCCATACTTGACTCCTAAATCCGATATTCAACACACTCAGCGAGTCTAAGCCAACCGGCGCATCAAAAACGAGAATTCTTTGTGGATACTGATAATGCATTGCAGCAGCATCGCTGGTCTCTCGTTTATGGGCTGGTGGCTGTTCTGCTATGGAGCACCATGGCAACCGCCTTCAAATGGTCGCTGAACTACACCACCCCCCTGCAACTCATTGCACTGGCGAGTGTCGTGTCCTGGCTATTTTTTCTGGTCGCCCTTGGAATCACTGGCGAATTGAAAATACTGAAGTCGACTTCGTCCGGGGAGATCAGTCGATCGCTGCTCTTTGGTTTGTTGAATCCTGGAATCTACTATCTCGTCTTGTTCGAAGCCTATGACCGTCTGCCCGCACAAGACGCCATGGCGATTAACTACACTTGGGGGCTAACACTCCCTCTACTCTCGGCGTTGTTTACCAGGCAATGGCCATCGGGACGAGCACTCGCGCTAGCTCTTCTCAGCTATCTGGGAATTTTGGTCATCGCCACCGATGGCCGGTTAATGGCATTGGAGTTTGAGCACCCGATGGGGGTTGGTTTGGCACTCTTATCAACTGTGTTGTGGGGTCTCGCCTGGTCGCTCAATAGTCTGCAAAAGCTGGAGGCTATACCCGCACTCTTCCTGAACTTCACTGCGGCGATTCCGGTGCTATGGATCGTTATGTGGCTAGATGGATCGATGGCCTCATTAACGTGGCAGTCTCTCGCCGCCGGCATTTATGTCGGACTATTCGAAATGGGGATTGCCTTTCTACTATGGCTTAATGCCCTGCGCATGACGAAGAACACGCTGCAGCTAAGCTCGCTTATTTTTCTCGCCCCAGTCATTTCACTGCTTCTAATTACGACAGTGCTGGGTGAGGCCATCTCGGTCGCTACGCTAATCGGATTGGGGTTAATTCTAGTTGGGCTCGCAGCCCAACAGTTGCGCTCAGACGCTAATTGACACCAAGCTCAGAGAGACGCTCATCCAAATACGCACCCGCCGAATACCGCTCCGATAGCTGCACGTCAGAACGCGCGTGTAGAAACAGCGGTAGTGACATCCTCGAATCTGCGAGCTGTGACGCAGTGGGTGTTGATACACGGTGTGTGGTTGAAGTCAAAAAACCGCCCGTAGCTTCCTGAAGCATGTCACCGATGTTTACCACAACTTGGTTGGGATGGTTGGGCACATCGATCCAAGAACCCTCATTAGTCTGAAGCTCGAGTCCCGGGCCACTTGAGGCGGGCAGGATGGTCAACAGATTGATGTCCTCGTGTGCGGCAGCACGTGGCAAGGCGGTATCAAGGGGTACCGGCGGGTAGTGAAGCACTCGCAGCATAGTCTGCTGACTACCTTCGATCATGCTATCCAAAGGCTCCGAGAATGCGTCGCTAATGCTGTCGGGAAGATGCTTGGATACCCAGCGTAGCAGTAGCGCTGCAAAATCAGAGCACTGCTGATAATGAGCAAATAAATCGTCACGCAAGGGTGCGGGGCACCGCCCCCAGGGGTAGAACTGGAAATACTCTTTGAAATCTCGGACTGTCTCACCCTTGGCGCTTTCCGCCACCTCGGTCGAAAAATAACCGTCCTGATGCTGAGGATCCATGAGCATTGCAGGGTCGGGCGCTTCGCCAAAGTAGGCCTTCCATTGAGAATAAATGCGATCGACTCGATCCATATCGATTGGGTGATCAACCAGAGTGGCAAAACCAAATGTCTTTAATGACTGGTAAAAGGTCGCACTTGCGTCGGGGTTTACGAAGGAGATCAGTGGCAGTCTAGTATCCGGCCGATAAGATCGATGATCCATGGTCGATTCAGATCCCACCAGACAGCGACAGAAAGAAGCCAGCAACTGCCGCACTCATTAAGTTGGCGAGTGTCGCGGCGATGAGTGCTCTGATGCCGAGCGCTGAGATATCATCGCGTCGAGACGGCGCAATAGCGCCGAGGCCTCCCAATAAAATCGCGATTGACGACAGGTTAGCAAAGCCACACAGCGCAAAAATCACAATGCCCTGCGATAGCGGTGACAGGGTTTCCTCAATTTCTGAGTACGCGAGATAGGCCACAAACTCGTTCAAGATAAACTTCTGCCCAATGAGTGACCCTGCGGTGGCGGCTTCATCCCACGGCACCCCCAACAGCCAAGCAAGCGGCTGAAGCGCAAAACCCAGCAACATCTCGAGCGTAACGGTTGGCGCACCAACGAAACCACCACCCCATTGCAGTAACCCATTGACCAAGGCGATCAATGCGACAAAAGCAATCAGCATGGCTGCAATGGCCGCCGCCATCCGCAGGCCATCCAAGGCACCGGATGCAGCAGCATCGATAACATTGACGTATTTCGGCGTGAAGGACTCATCACCCGAGTCGGGTCGTACCGGCTGACCCAGTTCAGGCTCCAAAAGCTTGGCCATCATCAAACCTGCAGGTGCGGCCATGAAACTAGCGGTCAGAAGATACTCAAGCGGAATACCCAGAGCGACGTAGCCCGCCATGACAGAGCCCGCAATGGTCGCCATGCCACCCACCATGATGGCAAACAGCTCTGACCGCGTCATGGTGGGGATGAAAGGCTTAACTACCAGAGGAGCCTCTGCCTGACCCACAAAAATGTTGGCCGCTGCCGACATCGACTCCGCGTGGCTGGTGCCCAGCATTCGGCGCAAAGCACCGCCGATCGCTCGAACGATCCACATCATGATTCCGAGGTGATAAAGCACGGCGATAAACGCACTAAAAAACACGACCACCGGCAGCACATTGACCGCAACTACAACCCCGATGGGACCGTCAAAGTTTGCCAGCTGCCCGAACATAAAATCGATGCCTGCTCTGCTATAGCCGAGCAAGTTACCCGTTACATTAGCGGCGGCTTTTAAGAGCTCACCACCCCAGCTAGAGAACAGCGCGATAAAACCAACAAGGCACTGAACACCAAAGGCGATACCGATCGTGCGCCAGTTGACCGCCTTACGATCTGATGACAGCGCGAACCCAATAGCTAGCAATACAACAACACCCGCGAGACTTTGCATGGTCGGCTTCCGATTCAGAGAACCGCAACCATACCGAGAATCGGCGCCACTGCCAAAGACAAAATGCCGTGGCCGAAAGCATCACCATAGCCCTGGTTTCTCCGGATCTAAAGCTGCTTATAGTGCGGGCTGAATTACCAGTACTGAGGCTCGGGGATTGAAGAAAATCCTGCGGCTTTACGCCAGAGCGCTAGTCGTCGGTGGCTGTTAGCTATTAGCTGTTACTTGTTAGCTAGAGGATCACCACACACCTTTAAGCCAAGTGAAAGATCGCATTCGAGGACAGCTCCCTGCAATCCTCTGGATCATCCCTTGACTACAATCTGACGAATCCCCATGCCCATTGGTGCAGCAATATTAGGTTTTCGCCAAAGCGAGCCCAGATCCTCTGCGCCCAACATAACTACTAACATCCAACTAAGTATTCGACTGCCTCTTGGTTTGGGCAGTCGGTTTGTCACAGGATTGCGCCCACCGAATAAAACATTACCGATACAACAATCGACACTGTCAGCATTGCACTCGCAGCGTTTAACCAATCGTTGATTTTGTCGTTCACGTTACCTCCAAGTCATATAAAGTATTTTGTTACCCAATATGTTACATAAAGTATCGTTTGGTCTGAACTTATTCTATTGTTACTATTCCATTAAATGAATATTTTTTATCTAAAAAATAATTAAGAGTTATCAAGTTATTGTTTTTGAGACGGGCAAAAACAAAAAAAGGCGCCATAGGCGCCCTTTAGTTAACTCCACTTACTTTAGAACATGTGCTTTAGATCAGAAACGATACTCGGCACCGACACGAATCTCCCACAGCGAAGCACCGCCGATTCGGGACTCAACACGGTTGTTGCCGATATCACTCTGGGTCACGCCACAAGAGAGATGTGGCTTGCACATAAAAAACCCCGGACTTGCCGGGGTTTTGTTGATGCTTCGCTGCTGACATCAAGTCAGCGAGCTATTTAATAACGGATTAGAACTCGTACTTAAAGCCAAACTGTAACTGCCAAACTGAGCGGCTCAACACCTCAAAGTTTTTGATGCTGCTATCACTGTTCAAGCGGAGGTACTCGTATTGCCCGTTATTGATTACGGCTGAAACTACATCACGCTCGTACTCGTAACGAGTGCGCTCGATCCGACCCCAATCATCATTAAGCAGATTGCCTAAATTCTCAATGTCGAGGAAGAGACGGAATCGGTGATCAGCGCTGATCGCGGGCAGCTCTTGCTGAATTCGAAGATCAACGATAGTTGTCATCGGCGAGTTGTCGCCGTTTCTGGGAGCGATACCACCCTTGTACTGCGAGAGTTCAGAGTTGTCGATGTAGTCAAAGAACGCCTGCTGAGCTGCAAGATCACCACCAAACGATGCTGGCGAGAACAACGGATCGTTGATTCCCGATGGCACGTATAAGAGGTGACCCGCATCGTCGTTTCGGCTTTCACGAGCGCATCTACCGCCGCCCACATCCAGAACGCAGTTGTTGTTCTCTGAGAAAGTATAGCTGTAAGGCTGTCCACTGCGGCGTGTCGCGAACAATGACACTCGAGTCTGATAGCCTGGGATCAGCTCATTGCGCCAGTTAAAGCGCAACTTGAACATATTCTCAACTTGGAAGTTGGAAATACCTTCGCTTGGGCTCTGGCGATCATAGGCAGCAAAGTCAGAGTAGTTTGAAGTCGCCGTGGAAGACGTGCCATAACCAATGTCTTTGACATCGGCGTGGGTGTAACTTGCAAACAAATCAAAACGCCCGTAGTCCGTATCCCAATCTTTCGAGGCTGACAAAGCGAATAGTGTGCTTTCACCCCCATTAAATGAGCCCACTACAATTGCTTCAGGCGCGCCGCCACAGTCGTATACGCCCCGGCCATCTGGCGCGGTAGCCACTGGCTGTGCACATCGCTGATCGTACCAATACGATGCATTTTCCTGCGAATTGTAAAGGACGTCTGCAGACAGCAACCATTCACTTCCTAGGACACCAAGATCTCGCTCGTGCGCAACACCAAGATTAATCTTGGTTGTCGTTGGGATCTCGAAGTCGGGAGAAAGTGCATTGACCGATCCGTCTGGCGACTCATTGGCTAGCGACGCAAGCACATCAGCAGGAATGTACTGACCCGTTGCGGCATCCGGTGTGGTAGGCACTGAAACCACCCCAAATGCATTCGAGCTATCTGAGATAACACCGTCATTTGAGTAGCTATTTGAAATCCAGACGCCAGGGGAGCCACCCGAGAATTTACCAATTCCACCTCTCACCGTGGTGTTATCAGAGGCGTACCACTTGAAAGACAGACGGGGCAATAAGACATTTAACCCATCGATATCCTTGGTGTTAGCAAAGCCATAGCGGCTAGTGAAGTTAGCGTTGGTTCGGATTGATCCATTGCTGGAGTAACGGTCGTAGCGAACACCAAAATCGACCTCTAAATCGGTACTTACGCTCCAGCTGTCCTGAATGTAAAGCGACAGATAGTCGTAGCCCCAGATTGCTCTGAGATCGTTCTCATCGTTTGTGACAGCATTGTTGTATAGCAGCCCTGATGCCGTTGCATTCTGAAGATCAGCGACGCTATCAAATACGTAAGAGCCTTCTGAGTTTTGTGCAAATAAATTATTTACATCGACCTCTTCTCGCTCGATACCAGCTTTCAGCAAGTGATCACCCATTGAGTATTCAGCCACAAACTTTACCTGGAAAAACTCCTGATCGAGTTCGTTACCATGGCGGAACCGATCCGGGCCGAATACCAAGTAGTTTTCGTCGCCATCCACCTCACGCAGAAAGACTGCCATCGACGGAAACTCAGCCCCGTTCAAGGAGTCCTGACCGGTCGCTTGTGTGGTGCTTGCGATCTTGAACTCGGTTGAGAAGTCATCAGACCAGTCAGAAAATACGTGACCAATGACGCTCTCTACTTTTTCCGAGCGGTCGTACCAAGCCGAAGACACTCCTAATATGTTATCAGATGCGAGGAAGTTGTTACCGTTCTGCTCTCTGATGGTATTGCCTTCGGTTTGAATGTAGGTGAACTTGGCGCGGTGATTTTCGCTGATATTCCAGTCGATATTCGCGAGAACTTTCTCGTCCTCTGCTGGTCCCTTACTAAAACCACCAATATCAAACCCCCAGACGTCATTGACGATCTGCGCAACCTGCGCCACATCTTCGAGAGTAATATCGCGCTCTTCGTTCAGTGCACCGGATCCGGCAGGTCCGCGAGAGAGCGGCGCGACTTCTTCGTACTTGTCGTATGCGACAAAGAAGAAAAGCTTGTCCTCGATAATCGGACCACCAAGCGTCGCAACGATCGTCTCTTCCTCAAAGTTGAAGCTGAATTCATCATCGCCGCTCTTATCACCGATCATGCTGTCATCAGTCGAGTAATAGCCTAGGGAGCCTTCAAAGGTATTGGTGCCAGACTTGGTCACCGCATTAATAGTACCGCCGGTAAACCCGTTGTACTCGACATCGAAAGGAGCTGTCTGGATAGACAATGATTCGATCGCGTCATATGAGATGGGCGATCGTTGCGATGGATAACCGTTTGCGTTCAGACCAAAGCGGTCGTTAAGAGCAACACCATCGATAGTCAATGAGTTAAATCGATTGTTGGCACCGGCGATCGTCAATTCCTTAGCGCCGCCACTTTGCACGTTGACCGCAGCGAATGGATCCAACTCCGCCGCGTCAGTGATGTCGCGATCAATAGAGATCACTTCCTGCAGCGCTTCTAGTCCTAAAGATGTGCTCAACCCTTCGTTTCGAAAGCCTTCATCACCGAGCTTTTGTGCTGTCACCAACACCTCTTCAACTGCGTTGTTCGCCTGAACAGTCACCGGCAAACTAAACGAGGAGTCCAAACTGAGATACACGTCATCGATCTTGACGTTTTTGAAGTCCGGACCTGTGATTTCAATTGAGTAGGGGCCACCCACTCTTAAGCTTCTTGCCGAGAAAGCGCCTGTCTCGTTAGTAGACGTTGTCGACACGGTACCCGATGGTTCATGGACGATAGTGACCGCGGCATTGGCGAAGATATCGCCCGCTTGCGTAGAGACACTACCCCTAATTGATGATGTCGTTGTGTTGGCCATAGCGACCGTAGACACCCCTACAGTAAGAGCGACGACTGTCGCAATACGACTGAGTTTGAACGGAATTGACATAGGTTTCTCTCTCTGGGAAATGGTTAGACAGCTGGACGCATATTCAGCCAGCGCACGCAGTCTGGCAGATAGCAGTTTCCTTTACTTTACGCAATTGAGTCAATTTTGTGACGGCCGCAAGCAGCGCTCAAAAAAGCGCCCCGTAGGAGAAGAAAGCGACTTTCAGTCCAGAGTCATGAGCATCGGCTTTTCAAACGGCACCAAGCCATTCATATCGCCACTGGCGACAATCTGGGCCCAGTTAGGGTTCGCAATCAAGGCCCGTCCCACTGCCACCAGATCAAAATCGCCCCGATCGAGCATCGTCATCAACTGATCGAGCGATGCAGGCTTCGCCGAACTGAAACCCACCTCACCTGGCTTCGGGATAAATTCGGTATCGAGACTAACGCTACCCACTGTGATTGTTGGCACACCCGTGAGCTTCTTCACCCAGCCCGCGAGGTTCAGGTCGGAGCCTTCGAACTCGGGCTCCCAGAATCGTCGTTGACTGCAGTGGAACATACTCACGCCCGCATCTACCAAGGGCTCCAAAAAGTTAGCCAACTCCTCGGGCGTTGGCGCTAGACGCGCTGTGTAGTCCTGCTGCTTCCACTGAGACCATCGCAAGATAATTGGGAAATCAGCACCGACCTCAGCTCGGCAGGCATTGATAATATCGATGGCAAACCGACTCCGGTTTGCCATCGAGCCGCCATACTGATCATCACGCTGGTTAGTGCCCTCCCAGAAAAACTGGTCGATCAGATAACCGTGAGCACCATGGATTTCAACCGCGTCGAAACCGAGATTTTTGGCATCACGAGCCGCTGTCGCAAAAGCCTCGATAACGTCGTCGATATCGCTCGTCGTCATCGTGTGACGATTGACCTTACCGGGCACGTTCATGCCCGATGGCGCGTAACCATCGACGTCACCCTCGGGCGGGATGCCGCGTTTTCGCATGCCCCCAACATGCCACAACTGCGGTGCAATCTTTCCACCCTCGGCGTGAACAGCATCGACCACGCGCTTCCAGCCCGCCAGTCGCTGTTCACCATAAAAATAGGGCACGTCAGGGTAGCCACTCGCGGCGATATGCCCAGGACAGGTTCCCTCGGTAATGATCAGGCCAACGCCACCCGCGGCGCGCTTACGGTAGTACTCAACATTGTCGTCAGTGGGAATATTGTCCGGCGACTGATTGCGGGTCATGGGGGCCATGACGATACGATTATTGAGCTCAAGACCACCAACATTAACAGGTGAAACAAGCGACTGATGACTACTCATGAAAACCTCGATACATAGCTCTTTTATTGTGCTGTGCGAGCATAGACTGTGGCCTTACAAAAATGCAAAGACTGAGTGACTTGAGAGCCGTCTCAGCTTCGTCCGAATTTGCTAAGCGCTCGAATGACCCCCCGTTCCTAAAAAGCCGTAGAGTCCACATGGGGGGACAACATGCGTCATCTACACTGGTTTCGAAACGATCTACGACTTAACGACAATCCAGCGCTTGCAAGTCACGCGGCGGCTGACTCGTTGTTATGCCTATATCTGATGCCGAACCCCCGGCCCTGGTGCAATCTCAATGGTATTGGTAAACAACGGGATCGGTTTCTGCGCGAATCTTTGATCGAACTAAAAGCAGCGCTCAATAAACGCGGCCAAGACCTTCAGGTACTCGAAGGCTCACCCGAGCTTGTCATCCCTCATATCGTGGAACGCTTCGGTATTACCGAGATCAGCGTCAGTCGTGAGCCCGGTGTCTACGAGTCACAAACCATCGAGTTTCTTGAGGAGCGCCTGTCGATCCCAATCGTCACGCACCGAGGCAATAGCTTGTTCGCTGAAGACGAACTGCCAATGCCGCTTGAGGACTTGCCGGGGGTATTCTCGCCATTTCGACGAAAAGTGGAGAAAAAGCTGTTCGTACGAAAGCCCGTGGACGAAGTCGAGCATCTACCGCCGACACCAGCCGCACAATTTGACGCCATTCCCAAAGCGACAGAAAAGCCCCCCATGGCGTTGCCCCTCCCCGGTGGTCGGCAAGCGGGGCTCCGGCGTCTGAAACAATTTATTTACGATGAAGAGCGCATCACCGAGTACAAACTTACCCGCAACTGCCTAGATGGACTCGACGGTTCGAGCACGCTGTCGCCCTGGCTCGCAAACGGTAATCTGTCGGTCCGCGAGGTTGCGCATACCATCTTTGATTTCGAGCAACAGCGTGTCGCTAACGAGTCGACCTACTGGCTGTTTTTTGAATTGTTGTGGCGAGAATTCTTCCACTGGCGCGCCCACCTAGATGGGCAATCGATGTTTCGCTTGTCAGGAGCCACCGGAAAGCCCCGTCGATCGAGCTTTGAACCCCGCGCCTTCGCTCGCTGGTGCGCTGGTGATACCAACTATCCCATCGTCAATGCACTGATGCGCCAACTGGTTGCTACAGGCTGGATGAGCAATCGCGGCCGCCAGATCGCCGCGAGTTGCCTCATCAATGAGCTCGACGGCGACTGGCGGTTTGGTGCGGCGTTCTTCGAAAAATATCTTATCGATTACGACGTTGGTAGTAACTACGGTAACTGGCAGTACATTGCCGGCGTCGGCAGCGACCCTCGCGGTGGACGCCACTTCAATCTAGAAAAACAAACAGTTGACCACGATCCCGAGGGACTGTTTATCGAGAAATGGGGTGGCAATCGTCCGGCGCAGCCCGATTACATCACCGATGCGGCCGACTGGCCTATTGATCATGAAGAAGTCTGAGCTACCCACCAAAGTCTGTCCCGTCTGCGACCGTCCATTTAACTGGCGCGCAAAATGGAAGCTCAACTGGGAATCGGTGGTGTATTGCTCGAAGCGCTGCTCGGGCCGTCGCTATACGTTAAAGCAGAAGTCTTGAGGATCCAGCTAGGGGCTAAATCGAAACTTACGCGACTGTTTCCAGTACCTGATCCGCCCACTTTAAAATCGCCTCGCGTTCGTCGGGATCGCGCTTACGCCAATTCCCAACCACGAGTCCCATGCGCGGGTTTCGGCCAAAGGCATCGAGATGCTTGTCGATAAAGCGCCAGTATAGACTGTTAAAAGGACAGGCCTCAGGGCCGGTAGTTAACGCGGGCTTGTAGCGGCACTGCTTGCAGTGATTACCCTGCTTTTGAATGTATTTGCCACTCGCTGCATAGGGCTTACTCGCGATGACAGCGTTGTCACCGTACAGCGCCATACCAAGGGTGTTGGGTAACTCAACCCACTCATAGGCATCGACATAGACCGCCAGATACCAATCGCATACCTGCCCCACATCGAGCCCTGCCAAGAGCGCAAAATTGCCGATCACCATCAAGCGCTGAATGTGGTGCGCATAGCCGTGATCGAGCGATTGCTCGATGGCGCGACTCAGACATCGCATATCGGTATTGCTGTCCCAGAACCAAGACGGCAGCTCGCGCTTTGCATTTAAGCTATTGCGGGTCTTGTAGTCGGGCATCAGTAGCCAGTAGACACCGCGAATATACTCCCGCCACCCCAGGACCTGCCTGATAAAACCCTCTGCAGCTGATAGTGAGCACTTACCGTCGCGCCATGCCATCTCCACCCGCTCGCACACCTGTAGTGGCTCCAATAACCCAGCATTGATGTACATCGAGATCAAACTGTGGAACACCCAGGGCGACTCTTCCACCAGCGCATCCTGATAGGTTCCGAAGTCAGCAAGCACATGATTCACGAACCACTCGAACTCGGCTTTCGCAGCATCGGCCGTCACCGCCAAACGAAACTGTGATAAGTCTCCCGGGTTATCGGGAAACCGTGCTTCAACTGTCGCAATGACCTCTTGGGTGATTGGATCATCCGAGGCCCGAGACCGCGGCGGAACCGGCTTTTGGTTGCGCCAACCCACGCGGTTTTCCGAGTCATAATTCCATTTGCCGCCTGCCGGTGCCCCATCGTCGATCAACAGTTGATAACGCTCGCGCATCTGGCGGTAAAAGAACTCCATCCGCAGCTGCTTCTTGCCCTTTGCCCACTCGGCAAAATCAGCGTGCGATGCCAGAAACCGGTCGTCATCCAGAACCGTCACAGGCACTCCAAGCGCCTCTGACCACTGATTTTGCATGGCATCGAGCAGACGATATTCACCGGGCTCGCAAATCAATACCTTTTGGAGTCCGTGTTTGGCGATGGTGGTAGAGGTAGCCTCTAAAAGAGATTCGACACCGTCGTCGATACGAATGTATTCGACTCGATGTCCCGCTGAGCGAAGTGTCTCCGCGAAATGGCGCATCGCCGAAAAAAGAAAGGAGATCTTATGCCGGTTGTGACGAACATAAGACGCCTCTTCGGCCACCTCGGCGAGCAAAATAGTGTCGACACCAAGCTGTGCCTGCTTCAGCGCAGACTGGGTGGGCGTCAATTGATCCGCTAGTACAAGAATGAGGTTGCCGTTAGTCATGCGTCTGATACGACGAGGCGACCTTAAACGGACTCCGAAGAATCAGCTAATTACCGTCGCGCACTGCGACGATACTGAGACAACTCAACCCTGGAGTCGGGGCTACCGTACTCAGTCGTCTAGTAGCAGGGGTGCAAGACGCTTGCGGTGATGCATAGCATCGCCAAACTGCTGCTGACTCCAGGCCGCGCGACGGATAAACAAGCTCGAATCACACTCCCAGGTAAAGCCAAAACCACCGTGGAATTGCACCGAGCGATCGCCTGCAAACTGGATAGCATCCGAAGCCTTGGCCTTCGCCATGCGACAGCCGACCTCGGCCTCCTGACTCAGCGGACCGTCGCCGATCTCGCTAGCCGCGTGATAGACCAGTGATCGCGCGTGCTCCATGCCCACATAGATATCAACTGTGGGATGCTTCAGCGCCTGAAACGAGCCAATCAGCTTACCGAATTGCTTACGAGTCTTAAGATAATCCACCACGCCATCGAGACAGGCCGCGGTAGAACCCACCGCCTCTGCCGATGTCAGCAAAGCACCAATCAACAAAAAGTCTCGAATCGCGGGTTCGACTTTGGCTCCCGAGAGAACCCGCTCGGCCTTCACGCCCGAAAAATCGACGGTTGCTGCACGCTTGGTCAGATCAATCAAATCGTGCGATGTCTTGGCATCGGTGGTCACGCCATCGCCAGCTACGATGGCAATCACTGGATTACCTGCGGCATCGGATGCGGTCACTGCCAGCCACTCGGCATGAGCTGCGTCGGGCACCATAAACTTGCTACCGGAGAGAACACCCGCCTCATCAACGGTGACTCCGCAGTTGCTAGCACCCCAATCGCTGCCATCCAGATACGCTACGGTCGCCGCAGCGCCGCCAGCGATCGATTCGAGGATATCCTCTTCACCGATACCACCGGCTCGCCGAATGAGTTCGCTTGCCAGCACCGTCGCCAGTAATGGCGTGCCCATCAGACCTTTACCCATGGCCTCAACCACTGGCACCAATGTGCCAACGCCCAACCCGGCACCGCCAACCGATTCGGGCAGATTGATTCCGGTCCAACCGAGCTCTACTAGTTCGGCCCAGACCGGCTGCGAAAATCCATCCGCGGTTTCAAGTAGCGCTCTGACTTCACTGCCCGGTGACTTATCACGAACAAACTCGCGCGCGACATCGAGCAGCATGCCCTGCTCTTCGGAGAAATCGATTTTCTTGCTTCCAATAATGGCGCTCATTGCATGGCCCTCCTTAAGACTTAGGTAGACCGAGCACATGCTCGCCAATGATGTTTGCCTGAATCTGCGTAGTGCCACCACCAATGGTCGTGCCAAAGTTCGCAAAGTAGGCGCGTTGCCAAAAACCGCCCTGATAGGCCTTATCGTCATCCATAAACAAGGCACCCTGTGCGCCCTGAGTGTGAGCACCCATCAACTTCATTCGGCGAGCAAACTCGGTGTGGCGGTATTTGTTCGACAGCGCGATACCGAAGGGGTAGTCGGTATTCAGTGCGGGGATACCCGCGCGTCGATCGCTAATCGAATTGGCTTTGGCTTCGATAGCCAGCTTGACCAGCTCATCGCGAATCATCGGATCTTCAAGAATCGGGGCACCGTCTCTCTCGAAATCGTGCATGGTGTTCATCAGATCCTCGAGGCCGATCGATTGCATCGAGTGTGCACTCGCTTGACCCGCGATAACGCCACGCTCGTACTCGAGCGTCTTCATGGCCATTCGCCAACCACCGCCCTCATCGCCCAACAGGCAAGATTCAGGAATCCGCGCGTCGGTGAAGAATGTCTCGTTAAAGCCATACTCGCCCGTCACCTTTCTAATCGGTCGCGCCTCGACGCCCGCCACCTTCATCGGTGCGAGGAAGAACGACAAACCATCGTATTTTCGCGCCGTATTGGTATCGGTACGCGCAAGTAAAATCATGTGGTCGGCGTAATTGCCTAGTGTGGTCCAGATCTTACTGCCGTTTACGACGAACTCGTCGCCATCACGAACCGCTCTGGTTTGCACGTTACCCAGGTCAGAACCATGGTCTGGCTCGGAGAATCCCTGACACCAGATGTCTTCACCGGTCAGGATGTTTTTGACGTAACGCTGACGGTCTTCCTCGGTGCCCACATCAAGGAGCAGCGGGCCCGTCCAGTTGAGTCCGATCGTATTGAAAATGATCGGAGCGTTGTGTGCGCCGAGGGCTTTGTCGACAATGCCCTGATAAGCGGGATCAGCACCCTGCCCGCCGTATTCGGTAGGCCAATGCATTCCTAAGAAGCCAGCACTCCACAATTTGTGCTGCCAGTCTCGAAGAAAATCTAACTGTTGCTCGGTACCAACCTCCAAAAAGGTCAGGGGTAGCAGAAACCCAGGATTCTTGGGTACGTTCTCCGTCATCCACTTATCGATGTCGGCTTGAAAGTTCTGCAAGCTGGTATCAGTCGCATTCATGTCATTCACCTATTTATTCTTAGAGTCCGTACTGTCGACTCGCTAGATCTCGCATAATTTCCTCGGAGCCACCGCCAATGGCGTTAACCCTTACTTCACGATAAATGCGTTCTACACGACTCCCTCGCATATAGCCAATGCCGCCCAGAATTTGCATAGCCTCGCGGGCACAGAACTCCATGACCTCACTCGCCTGTACTTTCAACAGAGCAATATCGCCCGCATTGGGGTCGCCCGCCTCGATGGCCTCGTAGCACGCCCTCACATAGGCCTGCGTGGCATTGAGCTTTTGTTTCATCATGGCGATCTTGTGACGGATGACCTGATGGTCGGCGAGTCGCTTACCGAAAGTCTTGCGCTGGGTTGCCCACTCCACTGCTTCCTCGAGACAGACGCGACCATAAGCTTCCATGTTCGCCGCCATCGCCATCCGCTCGTTGTTGAAGTTGGTCATGATGACCTTAAAGCCTTGATTTTCCTCACCGATAATATTGCTGACGGGCACGCGGACACCATCAAAGTAGAGAGTGGCGGTATCCGAAGCCCACCAGCCCATTTTCTTATCGAGCGGGGTTCGGGAAAACCCGGGCGCATCGGTTGGGATCAAAAGCATCGAGACCCCGGTCGCACCCTCTCCGCCAGTTCTCACCGCCGTAGACACATAGTTAGCCCGCATGCCACCGGTGATATAAGTCTTGGAGCCATTGACCACCAACTCGTCGCCATCGCGCACCGCTGTGGTTTTCAAACTAGCCACATCAGAGCCACCACCGGGTTCGGTAATGCCGAGTGAAATCCATGACTCACCGCGTAATACTGGCGGCGCGATCTCAGCTTTCATTGCCTCGCTGCCCCAGTTAATGACGGGAGGAAGCCCGATACCGTGAACCATGAGCGATGCTGAAATACCGCCGACACCGATACGTGCCAACTCTTCATTAACGATCCAGGAGTGCCAACTATCAGCAGGGATGCCACCGTACTCTTCGGGATACCCCATACCCAAGAGACCTATCTCGGCGGCTTTTGGCCAAAGCTCGTTAGGAATGTGACCTGCTTCATCCCAATCCTCAGCGTAGGGCATGATTTCCTGATCGATAAAACGACGAAGCGCCTCGCGCCAAGCGTGGTGATCTTCGGTCATATTTGGATTTGGCATTCGGGCCGAGTCAAAGCTCAAGCTCATAGTGCTCCCTATTTATTGTTTGAATGAGTGCGTCCAACTTGTACGACGCCATGATAGGCGAGTCAAACGCAATATGGGGGTAGAATAGGCATCTGTCAGGCACTTTGTGCCGTAGGACTCCCGAGAATCGAGCCGACGTACGGCAACAAGAGTAGGAACAGAAATGCGTTTCAGCGGTGCCTCAAATTACGATCATGCAACACCCCCGAAAGTGGGCGTGCTGCTGACCAATCTCGGCACACCCGAAGCACCGACCAAGCAGGCCTTGCGCCCCTATCTGAAGCAATTCCTGTGGGACCCGCGGGTGGTAGAAGTCCCTCGCCTGCTCTGGTGGCTAATCCTCCACGCTTTTATTCTCACCACAAGACCGAAAAAATCTGCCGAAGCCTACGCCGAGGTATGGACCGATCGCGGCTCACCCCTGCTATATCACTTGGAAGATCAAGTAGCGGGAGTCACCGAGCGGCTAAAGGTCGACTGGGGCGACAATATCGTGGTCAAGGGCGCCATGCGCTATGGCCAGCCATCGATTGGCTCACAGGTACAAACCCTGATCAGCGAAGGTGTGCAGCAATTGGTTGTTTTACCGCTATATCCACAGTTTGGTGGACCGACCACAGCTTCAACCTTTGATGCGCTGTCTGATGAGTTGCAAGGCCAACGATGGGTACCCGACTTACGATTCCTGAGTTCGTACCACGACCATCCAGCCTATATTAAAGCCCTTGCCGACAGCATCCGTAGCCATTGGGATGATCATGGTCGTGCCGATAAGCTTGTACTGTCGTATCACGGCATGCCCAAGCGCTACCTGCTCGAAGGTGACCCCTATCACTGCCAGTGCATGAAAACTTCCCGCTTGGTGGCTGCTGAGCTTGGCCTCGCCGAAGACGATTACATGTCGACGTTTCAATCGCGCTTTGGCCGTGACGAATGGCTCAAGCCCTATACTGACGAAACACTGCAGGGTCTGCCCGATCAAGGCGTCAAGTCGCTACAGATCGTGTGCCCTGGCTTCTCCGCAGACTGTTTAGAGACGATCGAAGAGATTGGTATGGAAAACCGTGATTACTTCATTGAGGCTGGCGGGGAGCGTTACGAATATATCCCCTGCCTAAATGCCACCGATGAGCACATTGATATGATCACCACACTGGTCAACGAGCAGCTAACGGGATGGTCAGCGCCGAAGTACGATTCCGTCACAGCCAAAAAAGAGGCGGTCAAACTCGGCGGTAATTGAGACATCTCGTCGACGAGCGAGCCTACATGGCTTGGTTTCTACCTCAGTATCTTTGAGGAATGTCATGAGCCGGTGGCAACTGATAAAGAGAATCAAACCCGGTTCTTACTGCAGAAGACGCAAACCAACGAGACGTCACCACCATCTGCTATCCAAGGTCGGTCACTCGGGTAGCAGCGTCCAACTAACCGTGAGATAAGCTTACTTGAGATACACTTGCGGAAGATGCAAGTGCTTTAGATGCCCTGAATTGGGATACGCTTAAAAGTCTGACGACTCAGTGATGATAATGAGGCTCCACCAAACCCAGAGCCAGCGCGAGCGCCAAGCCAACTGCAAAACTCACCGACAACTTAAACCGATCATGACTGTGGAATTGCACCTCGGGTAACAAGTCAGCCAGGGCAATACAGATGAAAGCACCCGCCGAGAATGCGAGTGCAGCGGGAACTACCGTATCGATAGGACCGCTGAATCCCATAAAAAACAAAAGCGCTGCTAGTGGCGTGATCAGCGAAAACCCGGTGTTGATGGCACGCCGGCTCGATTCAGACCAGCCGTCGAGCCGCATCAGCGTTTCTATCGACAAGGCATCGAGCGGCTTGTGCAGCAAGATAGCGACAAACACACCTAGGCCGGGCAGTAAGCTGGCATCAAGCTCAACCCGTAGCACCGCACCCAGAGCGATACCATCGAGAATGGCGTGTACCGAGAGTCCAACGAACAAACCCAGCCAAGCTATTTCTTGCGGTGGATGGGCGTGATCATGGGCACTGGCATGGTCGTGCTCGTCATGATGCTCGCAATCCCCA
>Ga0213858_10000476_pt1 | contig 19267 bp, 12 predicted proteins | sample PICome_FD_160122 | JGI IMG/M metagenome (GOLD analysis project Ga0213858, IMG submission 160122) | Coastal seawater microbial communities near Pivers Island, North Carolina, United States - PICO245 | ecosystem: Environmental > Aquatic > Marine > Coastal | place: USA: North Carolina | collected... | reverse complement strand
TATGATTCTTCGGTTTCGGCTCTTGGCGGCTTGACGACCGTGGATATTCGAAATCAACAGTCTCTGCGGGACTTCGTTGCAACCGGCATCAGCTTTGGTGCGACCTTCCGCTACTGATCACAACGGGTTTTCATCCTGCTGCGGTGCTTACTTCTGCAGCGGCGCATCTTTCGGCGGCATCGGCTCCTGCGAGTCAGATGCCGTTTTGCGTTTCGCGGCACTGAGTATCAGCAAAACCGGTGTGCCCTGCTGCGGGATGCGTTCTGTCCACCCTTCGTAAGTCTGAGCACCGTCGGATGCGGAGCTTTGTTCTCTGAGGTCGATCAGCGCGTCAGGGAAATTGGATGTGCAGATCAGGTGTCCGGCCTCTGCTTCATAGAATTCTTCCCCGGTCTCTTCATCCTTGTAGATGCTGCTTCCGGCGAAGACAAAGTCTGCAGTCATCGCGCGTGACAATCCGGCCTGATAAAAGTTACGGATGATTTTTTGATAGCCCGCACTCTGCGATAGTCCCAGCAGTTCATCGCGTTGTGAGACGGTCATCGGGCCGTACCAGAGCAGTTCATTGTTGAACCGGTCCCAGCGCAGATCGCCATGGGGAAGTTCGATTCCCTCCGGAGGAGCCGGCAGTGCCGCAGCATGATACTTGTGCGTGTTGAAGCGGACCCATTCCTTCAGAGGCAGTCGGTGAATTTTTCCTGCTGCATCCCCCCAGACTGCTTCAATGTCGACCACCGGTCCTGACGGTGGCACGAAATCGGGGGAGAACGTCGCGGGTTTGCCCGGCTCCATCCCGATCGCCAGTAACGCAGCATGGATCACAAATGCCTTTGTGCGAATGCTGAGAATCGTCTCGTGTTCTCGATTGCCTTCGGGAACCAGCACCATCTCGAGGATGCAGTCGGGGCAGGCGACTTTGGTTTTCAGCAGCACCTGCTTTTTGCTGACCTGGATCAGCACAGTTTTCTGCGGATTGAGTGCACGGGCTCCCGCAAATTCCTCCTGCAACAGTTTCCAGACCTGTTCCTCGGACGGAGGTGGCTGTTCCGCAACCGGTTTCACCGGTGCAACAGGTTTTTCATCCGCCGGCAATGAAGCGGCCATTGCAGTCAGGCTGCAAATCGTCAGGGCCTGAAGGACAAGTTGCCGTAACGCAGTTGCCATGGAGAGATCCCCTATTCACTGTCGCTCAGAGCGACTGGTGCCCGGTTTCACACAATTTCGTGAATCTCATGGATCATACCCAAGGTTGGGTGCCAGCCAGCGTTCCATCTCAGAGACAGACAACTGCATTCGCTGAGCGTAGTCGGTGACCTGCTCTCGAGTGACGCGGTCCACACTGAAATAGCGACACTGCGGATGGCTGAAATACATGCCGCTGACGGATGCTGCGGGCCACATTGCATAGCTGGAGGTCAGTGTCATGCCGATTGCTTCCTCAGCGTCAAGCAATTCCCACAGTCGCTTTTTGGGAAGGTGATCAGGACAGGCCGGGTATCCAAAGGCCGGTCGAATTCCTCGGTACTTCTCGCGAATCAGATCTTCGCCCGAAAGTGACTCGTCGGTCCCGTATCCCCATTCATCACGGACGTGTTTGTGCAGATATTCCGCAAAGGCTTCGGCACAGCGGTCTGCCAGAGCTTTGATCATGATGGACCGGTAGTCGTCATTGTCCGCTTCTGCTGCTGCCGCCAGTTCATCGCAGCCCAGTCCGGCTGTCACAGCGAAGGCGCCCACGTAATCCGGGAGATCCGGACGGTCTGTGGGTGCGACATAGTCAACAAGTGAGCGAAAATCTTTTTGCCCAACTCGTTCCCATTGCTGTCGCAGCATCGGAAACCGCATTAGCTCTTCAGTGCGTTGTTCGTCCTTCCACAGCACGAGATCTTCGCCGTCCGCTGCCGCCGGCCAGAAACCGTAGACGGCTTTGGCAGTCAGTGCACCGCTGCTGATCATTGACTGCAGTTCTTTTTGAGCATCTTCGAACAGTCGGCGAGCTTCTTCACCCACCGTCTCATCCTGCAGAATCGCGGGGTACTTGCCAATCAGTTGCCACGAGGCAAAGAATGGTGACCAGTCGATGAACGGGACAAGTTCTTCCAGCGGCAGTTTTTCGATGACCCGGGTGCCGAGGAATTTGGGAACCGGCGGGGAATATCCGTCCCAGTTTGCCTGGAAACGCGATTCGCATGCCTGAGCAAAAGGGACCAGCGTCTGCTGCTGTCGCATTGCAAAGGAGGCTCGTGCTTTTTGCTGTGCTTCCAGGTTGGCCTTGGCGTAGCCCTCTTTTCGATCCTTGTCCAGCAGCGCTTCCACCACACCAACGGACAGGGACGCATCCCCAACATGGACGACCGGGTGGTCGTAAACCGGGGCAATCTTAACCGCTGTGTGTCGAGCACTGGTCGTTGCACCGCCAATCAGCAGGGGAATTTGGAAGTCCTGTTCCTGCATGGTGCGAGCAACGGTGATCATCTCTTCGAGAGACGGGGTGATCAGTCCGCTGAGACCAATGATATCCGCGCCGTGTTTCTGCGCTTCTTCGAGAATCTGTTCGCAGGCGACCATCACGCCAAGGTCAATCACCTTGAAATTGTTGCACCGCAGGACCACCGCCACGATATTCTTGCCAATGTCGTGGACGTCGCCCTTAACGGTTGCGATCAGAAAAGTACCGCGGTTGGATTCTTCGGCGTCTTCAGAGGAATCACTGCGAGCCGTTTCTGCCAGCTGCAGGGCTTCTTCCCGTTCGCCCTGAAACAGACCGTTGTCGGCAAATCGGTCCATCAGTCCGCTGGCTGCGGCGGCCTTTTCCGCTTCCATGAACGGCTCCAGCCAGGCCACGGACTTTTTCATGACTCGCGCTGACTTCACAACCTGCGGCAGAAACATCCGACCGGCACCAAACAGTTCACCGATGACGTTCATGCCGTCCATCAACGGTCCCTGAATGATATCCAGTGGTCGACCATATTTCTGGCGTGCCTCCTCTGTGTCAGCATCGATGAAGTCCGTGATACCCTTCAGCAGAGCGTGCTGTAAGCGTTCTTCAACAGTTCCGTCCCGCCACTCGTCAGTTCGAGCTCGAGAAGATCCGGTTTGTTGTTTCACGGTCTCGGCAAATTCGATCAGACGTTCGGTCGCATCCGGGCGGCGATTGAGCAGGACGTCTTCAATGTAGACCAGCAGTTCCGGGTCAATTTCGTCGTAGACTTCCAGTTGCTGAGGATTGACGATCCCCATATCCAGACCGGCCTGGATGGCGTGATACAGGAAGGCCGCATTCATGGATTCCCGTACGGTCGCATTTCCCCGGAAGGAAAACGAGATGTTGCTGACACCACCGGAGGTGCGAGCCCCGGGGCACTCCCTGTGAATTCCCCGCAGGGCATCAATGAATTCCACTGCATAGTTGGCATGCTCTTCCATCCCGGTTCCGACTGTCAGGATATTGGGATCGAAGATGATGTCCTGCGGTGCGAAGTCGGCCTGCTCCGTCAGCAGTTTGTAAGCACGTTTGCAGATGCGGACTTTATCAGCGCAATCGGTTGCCTGCCCCTGTTCGTCAAATGCCATGACGACAACTGCAGCACCGTAACGTCTGATCAACCGAGCCTGTTCGAGAAACTTTTGTTCCCCCTCTTTCAGGCTGATGCTGTTGACGATGCTCTTTCCATGGCAGCACTTCAGACCGGCCTCAATAACACGCCAGTCTGAGCTGTCGATCATGATCGGAACCTTGATGTTCTCGTCATGCAGCAGCCACAGAAACTTCTCCATGCAGCGAGGGCCATCAAGCAAACCTTCATCCATGTTGACATCAATGACGTTTGCACCGCCCTCAACCTGGTCTCTCGCCACACTGATGGCTTCTTCATACTTTTCTTCGCGAATCAGACGGGCGAACCGGCGGGAGCCTGTCACGTTGGTTCGTTCGCCCACATTCAGAAAGTTACTGTCCGGTCGCAGCGCCACCATGTCGAATCCGGAATAGCTGGACCAGCCATTTCCTGCAGGGATTTCGCGGGGAGCAACGCCTGCAACGGCATCACAGACACGACGGATGTAGTCCGGCGTTGTGCCGCAGCACCCGCCCACAATGTTCAGTAATCCGGATTTGGCGATGTCGTGAATGATGGAGGAGAATTCCTGCGGCGAGCTGTCAAAGCCACCCATCCCGTCGGGCATGCCCGCGTTGGGATAGCAGCTGACATAACTTTGTGACATTGTCGAAAGTGTTTGCAGGTAGGGTTTCATTTGCTGCGGGCCGAGTGCGCAGTTGAAGCCAACGCTGAGTGCCGGGAAATGTTCCACAGCAGCACAGAACGCTTCGATGGTCTGGCCCAGCAGGGTCACACCCCCGGCAAAGACAGTGCCCGAGATCATGACGGGGATTTCCCGACCGTACTCCTCAAATACCCGGCTGATTGCGAACAGACACGCCTTCATGTTCAGAGTGTCAAAGCTGGTTTCCGGCAGCAGCAGATCCGAACCGCCATCGAGCAAACCGCGAACCTGTTCCGCATAGGAGTCCACCATTTGGTCGAAAGAAAACGGTCTGCTGCCCGGCTCGTCCGCATTCATGGAGAGCTGGATCTTGGTGGGCCCGATACTGCCGGCAACATACCGAGGTTTTAACGGGTTGCGAGCCGTTTCCCGGTCAGCGGCCGCGCGGGCCAGTTCCGCACCACGGCAGTTAATTTCCCGCGTCAGATGGGCAACCTGAAATTCTTCCAGTGAGGCCAAATTGGCGTTGAAGGTATCCGTCTCGATAATGTCCGCACCAGCGGCAAGATACTGCTCGTGGATGTCCGTAATCATCTTTGGCTGCGTGAGCACGAGCAGGTCAGTGGCGTTCCGGACATCCACCGGGTGATTACGAAAGCGTTCACCCCGATAAAAGGCTTCATCAGGGTTGGAAGACATAATCAGGGCCCCCATCGAGCCGTCAATCACAAGGATTCGCTCTGACAGAAGTTCCTGAATCGGTGGTCGAGAAATGGTCATATGGCGTTGATTCTGGAAGTTGCTGGAGACGTCAAATCTGCGTCTCCCCTGGACACAGGCCAACTGGACACAGGCCAACTGGTAGTGCCTGCAAATCGGGTTGTCAGGCCTCGGACAACCCTTCGACAGCATACCAGAGATGCCCTGCCCTGATGATTTTTGGGACAGGGCGAGATCAGGTTTTTCGGGAATGGTCGAATCGGTCGCGTCGCCCGCAACTGCAGATGAGTCGAGGACGCGCGCAAAGATCATTCCGATCTGCCCTGTCAGCGATTCTGCGGGGGGGCATTTGGACAAACCCGCCCAATGTGGTTAGCCTTAACGCTCCGTGAACACTTCCCGTGCGTGATTCTCCCGAAGGCGTTGCCCAATGACCGACAACAGACCGTTTCGCTTCTTTCGGATGTTGCCTGCTTTCGTCTGTACGCTGCCACTGGTGGCATTCTTCTCGGTCGCGGCAGCTGACGACTCGGATCCCCGCCCGGTCATTGTGTTGACCGGATTTGAACCGTTTGGAACTGAGCGTCCGCCCAACCCGTCATGGGAATCAATTAAGGGTCTGAATGGCAGGGAGTGGCAGGAATATCGACTGGTGGCGGCCGAACTGCCTGTCGTTTGGGGAACGCCGATGATTCAGTTGAGACAGCTGATCAAAAAACACTCACCCGTTGCCGTGTTTTCATTCGGCCAGGGGCACGCAGGGGCCTTCGCAGTGGAGACCGTGGCTAATAATCGGCGAGCAGCAATCCCGGACAACCGGGGGGAATTGCCTGAACTGACGCAGATCTCCAGCGATGGTCCGGAGGTTTACGACACGACTTTTCCCTTTGCAATGGTGGCGAATTCGCTGCGCACCAGGGGCTTCCCGGTCAGGATATCCGAGGAGGCCGGCGATTATTTGTGCGAGGAGACTCTCTATTCGCTGGAACACATTCGTGCGTCTACAAAGAATGCGCCGGTGGTTGCGTTTTGTCATGTTCCGCCACTTGGCACGACACTCACAGACGGTCGAGTTGCAGACAGGGCACTGATACAGCAGTTTATCGAGAGTTTCCTGGAAGCGTGGCGAACAGTTCACGCTGCCCCGAAGCTGGATAAAACGATACCGGCAGTGCTGCCAAATCCCGCAGCCATGGTCCCCATGAATTCGGAGGAGGCAGTCGTCGAAGAGTTGATTGTGGAGTATTTCAAATCGTGGTCAGAACAGCGGATGGACGCCTACGGAGACTGCTTTGCGGACGGTGCGGTCATTCAGGAGGTTGGGTCCGGACGCGTCAACACTCAGCTGAAAGATCCGTTCGTCAAAGGGCAACGGAATTATCATCAGACGGCAATCTGGAAGGCTGTTGAGGTCCCTGTGCGAACGGCGATCACGATGGAAGCGGATTTGGCTCGAGTTGTGGTGTACTGGAAACTCAGTGCCGGTCCCAGACAACAGTACGGGTACGATCACTTCACGTTGATGAAGCAAAAGGGAAAGTGGAAGATTATTAACCTGGTCTTCTACGGTGCCCGCAACGGTAAGTAGCCGACCGGCTCGGCAGACTGTGCGTCTGCAGCCGTTCCCGTGGCCTGGCATTTGTCGAACGGCTGCTCTCCTGGCGACCGCATGTGTGCAAAAACAGGGAATCTGTCTCAAATCTGCCGTTGTCACCGATTCCGACGGGTACACTGCGTGTCGACACAGCGGGTGAATCGGCCCGGACTGTCAGGCGGCGGCTGTGCAGAAAGGTTGAACGCGTTTGCTTCAGGAAACGGGCGACGCCAGCCCGACTTCTGTGCAATCTGCCGAGCGATCCGGCTCCGGACGGGCTGAAGGTGAGTTCGCTGGATGACCAGACGCAGCGTGCTTTCAGAATGCGCGGGCAATCGCCGCAGAGATTCCGGCAATACTTGTAGTGGCAAAAGTGCGGCGCTCAAAGCTGGTTGTGGTCTGTTGGACGACACACCTCCAGTGAAAACTCTCAGACAGAAACGACGATGGTCAGAAATAAGCGATCACAGGCAGCAGCGTCCGGAAAAAATAGCGCGGGTCCGCGCAAGCGTTCGACAGCTGTCAGAAAGAGTCCGCGACCGCGGCCTGTCCCGGATGCCCGGGGCGCGAGACCGCGCCGCGTTCATCGTGCAGATTCTGTGACGGCAGACGGCGTGGCTGTTGACGGGGCAGTGCGACTGCAGAAATTTCTGGCAACCGCGGGTGTTGATTCGCGGCGTAACTGCGAGGAATACATTCGTACCGGGCGGGTCACTGTGAACGGCGAAGTGGTCACTGACCCGGCTCGCGGGATCCAGCCGGAGACAGACGAAATTCGGCTGGACGCTGAGAAGCTGCAAATGCCGCGGTTACGTTATTTCTTGCTGAACAAACCTACGGGCGTGTTGTGTACGAATCGTGATCCGCAGGGGCGTCCGCGGGCCGTGGATTTGATCCCGGTCAATGAGGAGCGGTTGTTTACGGTCGGTCGCCTTGATGAAAACACGCGTGGACTGCTGTTGCTGACGAATGATGGGCAACTGGCTCAGCGGATGGCGCATCCTCGTTTTGAAGTTGTGCGGCGTTATCGATGTCATGTGGCAGGAAGACCGGACGCGGAAATTCTGAGGCAGCTTCGAGAAGGGATGTATTTCTCGGACGGCTTCTTTCGTTTTCGCGGTGTTCGAGTTGTTCGTTTTCAGGGCCGCAGCAGCGTTCTCGAACTGGAGCTGAAAGAAGGGCGTAATCGCGAAATTCGCCGCCTGATGGCACGTGTTGGGCACAAAGTGATCGAGCTGGAGCGCATCGCATTCGGCCCCGTCACTCTTGGTCGGCTGTCTCCCGGTGAGTTTCGGGAATTGCGTCCTGCGGAAATCTCTGCTTTGAAGCAGTTTCTGCAGACCGGTCGGATGCCGGATTCGGTCAGGCGGGGTTCTGCATCGCAGCGTCCGAAGAGTTCAGGGCGACGACGCCCGGCGATTGGATCACGAGGGCAGAACGGTCCCAAGCGGGGAGCAGCACGGCCGGGGCGCAACCGAAGCCCCGGAAATGCGTCTTCCGGAAAAACGCGGCGAAAATCTTCCGGGCCTCGTCGTTAGATCGAAACCGGGCACTGCCGTGTTGCGAAGATCGAGAGAAAGCGAAGCAGGGGAAGATCCGGGCATTTCGCTTGTTGGCGCGTTCACCGGGCAATCTATACTTGAAGCAAATCCGTTCAAGTCATTCAGCTCGGAGTCCTGCCGTGTCCACCAGTGCCGATTTCTCAACTTCCGGGTCGCGAATTCGGCAGCGGAAACGGCAACTGGCCGACATTCGCGATGAGATTCGCCGTCGTCGGGAGTCGGGAGAAACCGGGATCTCTTCTGCTCGAGTTCTGTCCGATCGCATCGACAAGTTTGTCTGCGACAGCTTTGACTGGATCCTGCAGCAGGCTGAACCCGCAGTTCTGGAATCATTCGCTCTGGTTGCGGTCGGGGGAAATGGGCGTCGTCGCCCTGCACCCTATTCAGACGTCGATCTCCTGATTGTGCTTTCGCCTCAACCCCATCCGGAAACCGAGGCATTGATGCAGGATGCCATTCGGGATTGCTGGGATTCCGGGATTGAGCCGGGCGTTTCCACTCGAACACCTGAAAACGTTGCCACATTTGCTTTCGAAGACCTGCGTTTTGCGACAAGCCTGATCGATGCTCGACATCTGATGGGAAGTCAGGCGCTGTTTGACGACTCACAGAGATTGCTGCAAAAGAAAGTTTTTGGCCGCGATTCCGCTGAACGGATTCGGCAGCTGACAGTTCATCGTCGAGACGAATGGATCACTCGCGGCAACTCCGTGAATCAGCTGGAGCCCGATGTCAAACGCTCGCCGGGTGGTCTAAGAGACCTGCAACTGCTGCGCTGGGTTGCCTTTCTGCGTTACGGCAAGTCGGCGCCCGACATTCTGGTTGCGGAGGGGATCATTACGGAAATCGAGCTGCAGCAATTGCATCAGGCAGACGAATATTTGACGGCGTTGCGGCTGGACCTGCATTTACATAACAGCTTGAAACAGGATGTGCTGACTCGTGATCTGCAGTTGCAGTTGTCGGCCCTGAAGGGGATTACCGGATCGAATCCTTCCCGGCCGGTTGAAGTCTTTATGCAGCAGAACTTCACTCACACATCGCAGATTGCGGCCATCGCTCGACGTGTTTCGGATGTTCCGAAGAAACAGTCACTGTTACAGCGTGTCCGGAATCGTCTGCTTCCTCGTCGCAGCGAAAGTGGCTATCTGATCGTGAATGGCAGTTTGCAGCTGGAGGACGCCGTTGCTGGCAAGTCTTTAACCGCTGACAACATTCTGGAGATCTTTCTTGCTGCGGCAGAGAACCGCGTACAGCTTGCACCGGAACTGCGACTGCAAATTCAGAGTCTGCGGCATACGCTTCCCGAAGAGCCCACTCGACATCAGACGGATCTGTTTCGTCAGATCCTGCGTTCAGAAGAAGGGCTGCCAACCACACTGCGTGCCATGGCGGAAACGGAATTCCTCGACTGGTTGATTCCACCGTTCGCAGAAATACGCAACCTGATGCAGTTCAATCAGTACCACAGTTTTACCGTGGACGAGCACACACTCAAGACAATTGACGAGGTTGCTCAATTTGCTGACGACAAATCTCCGGTGGGATCTGCATACCGCGAGACGCGTCATCGCGCAACGCTGCATTTGTCCCTGATCCTGCACGATATCGGCAAGGGACGAGCCGGTGATCACAGCATTATTGGGGAAGAAATTGCTGAGTCTGTGGCTGTCCGACTGCAACTTGCGACCAACAAGAAGAACATGTTGAAGTTCCTGGTTCGACAGCATCTGGTCATGCCGGACCTCGCATTTCGTCGCGATATCACGGACCGCGACATGCTGATGGAGTTTGCCAAGCTGGTGGGGGCTCCGGAACTTCTCCGAATGCTGTACTGCCTTTCGGTGGCCGACATCAGAGCTGTTGGGCCGGATGTCTGGTCCGACTGGAAAGGTGATCTCCTGGCCGATCTCTACGACCGTACCAGTCTCATTCTCAGCGGGCGACCGTTCAATCATCTGGAGCGGGAGCGAATTGGCAAGGTGCGGGATGCTGTTCTGCAGCTCCTGAATCAGTCGCAGGACAGCGATTATCACAGTTCGGAAGAGTGGTCTCGCTGGACAGACGAGCAGCTGGATTCGTTGCCTGCCCTGTACCTGATGAATGAGTCACCGGACCGCATCGCAAGAGACCTGGATGTGATCCGCCATTTGTCTGATTCGGACGTCAGGATCGAAGGGCAATTTGATCCCGAAAAATCGCTGGTCAGTTACCGCGTCTTTATTTCTCCCCGACTGGCGACCGGAAGCTTTCACATGATTGCGGGATTGCTTTCGGGCATGGGGATGGACATTCAGGGAGCTCTTATTTGCAACGCTCATGATGGTGTGCGGTTGCTTTCTTTCGAGGTTGAAGATCGCGACTTTGCGATTCCGGTTCCGGACGCAAGGATCGAAGATGTCTCCCTCGTCATCGGCGATGTGCTTTCCGCTCGTCGCAAGCCGGAAACGGTTTTCCGTCGCAGCAGTATTTTTCGAGGTCGTAAAGCGGCTCCGATTCTGGATCGCGAACCCAAAGTTCAATTCGATAATGACTGTTCGCAGCGATTTACTGTGATCGATGTGTTTGCCACGGATACTCAGGGACTGCTCTACACTCTGGCTCATACGATCAACTCGCACGATCTGGCGATCTGCCTGGCGAGGATTGATACGAGCGTGGATCAGGTCGTGGACGTTTTCTACGTGCAGGATCGCAATGGCAAAAAACTGGAAGACCCGGCAGCAATCGAGCGATTGCGGGCTGCGTTGCTGGAAGAGATCCGCAACATTGGCAGTACGTGACGCGTCGGCCGTTACCTCAGATCGGACCCGGAAGAGCGACGACGACCGATGCTGTCAGCAGGATCGCCCCCAACAGTCGCAGCAGCATGACTCTTCCTGTTAATTCCTGACCCGCGCGCCCCGGAATTCGCGTCAGCAACCACATCAGCAGTACCGCCCACAGACCGCGAAGGGCATAGACAATATTCACGCGGGCAGCATCTCCGTATCGACTGAGCACCCACGACATGCTCATTGCCTGCAGTGCCATCAGTAGAGTGCCGCAAAGGACAGGACGAAATGCCTGCTGCTTTCGCAGCGTTTGGACTCGATCCACCCACGGGACGAGGCCCATCGACAGCAAGCCGGTACAAATAAACATTGCGGGCAGGAATGCAAAGGGTCCGTGCTCACGGCCCCAGACCTGCAGACCTGTATCAAAGAGCGACAGAGAGAATGCGGCCAGCAAAGCAAGCAGAATTGTCAGCAGGGTGCGGAGGAATGTTTTTTCCTGCCTGCCGGCAGCGGCCCCGGCCTGAATAAAAGCAACACCGGCGGCCGCGAGCACTGCACCGGTCCACGTCCCCGCCTGAATATCCTCCCCCGCCAGTAAAGACAGCACGATTGCAACGATCACAACCTTGACGCCAAAGACCGGCGTGGCGACTGAGACATCACCGAACTGGAAAGCGAAGTACGTGAAGATCTGCCCCAGCACAAAACTCATCGCGATCAAACAAGCCTGCCACCACGCGGTCCAGGAAAGGTCGTTTGCCTGAATCAACCCTGGACCGACCCATGCGAGAGCGAGCCAGAGATTGGCAAGAAATGTCCCGGTCCACGGGCTTGCTCCGCGGGTGATACCCTGCCGTACAAAAAACATGCCCAGCACGAACAGGATACTGGAGGCCAGTGGAAACAGAAGATGGAACGGCACGGGCCTCTTTCCGGGAATGACAGCCGCAGGGACTATGGAGCGGTGACCATCCTGATCCGAGTCACTGCTGTCCAGCAGCGTTTGCTTTCGTGCTGAAGAGTTCCCACGCTGCCGGGATGCCGGCTTTGTCAACACCACCGTCGTGGATCAGGATGGCGTAGCGGAGCCGGAGACTTTCGCCCTTTTGCAGATGAACAGGAGCGGACTCTGATTTCCCCCTGGAGTAGGCTTTTTCGCCAAACGGACTGATGGAAAACAGCCCGTAGTTGCGGACGTGATAGCGAGATGGTCGAAAGTTCTCCGGGTGGTCCATGATGGTAACGCCGACCATCTTCCCGGCCACTTCACCACTGTAGTCGATCCATGGAAATGGTTTCCCCCAGCATTGTTCCGAACCCCTCGAACCGTCACTGGCAGTCACTGTACCACCGTTTTTCTCTTTCATGGAGGGAGCAACACGAAAGCCAAAGAGACCTTCTTTTGTGTCTTCAAAGACCGCCTGGTCCTGGGGGGTTGTGAATGTCATGTCATAGACCACAAGACGATTTGCGTGGATCGTAATCACTGCCGTTTCCGTGACTTCTGCAGCCCCGGTTTCTGGATTTCTCCATTCATTGACAGCTCGGAATCGGCCATGTGCCCCGCCACTTTCCTCAATGAAGACGCCTGTGTTAACGATCTTCCCCTTTTCCGCCCAGAATTGCACTCCGTTCACCTCATCGACTGAATTCCACATTCCCTTGTGGTGAGGATGGTCTGCATCAGACGGGTCATTGAGGGCTCGATTCAGGACAACACCGGCCGCCGTCGTCACGGGCATAAAGAACGGTTTTGGCAGATCACTGGAGAAGTTGTACGTGCTGAAAGCCTCACCATTGATCGTGATGACCAGCTGGTTGCTGTCGTTCCGGCGAATGTCTACCTGGTCGGCTGCACTCAGTTGGCAGTCGGTCATGAGACTGGAGACAACACTGGCAATTGCCAGCAGAGCAATTCGTTGAAGCATTCGGCACAACTCCCGGGAAACAGGTGGAACAGGGATCAAGGCTGTGACAGGATCAAAACCGAACCGAAGGCAATGGCTATCAGGATTCGGGTTCAGGGGTTCTTTTTCTACCGGATCTCTACTCCGGACAGAATCTCCGCTGGCAGTTTACCTGACTGTGGTTGAACCGCAACCAGCGGACCACCCTCGGCCCCCGTCAGGATCTTACTGACTGGCTGTAAATGATGACTGAGCAGGGTTTTGCGTCCATTGTGTCTGACCACCTGCCGAATGCCGAGTTGCGTGAAAGACAGTCTCGTGGGCCCGACGTGGACGGAAACTGGACCACGGGACACAACCATCTTCAGGACAATTGATGGTCGGGTTTACACAATCTCGCAAAACCGATATATCTCACCCCACGCTATGGTTCGGCGTGACAGTGCAGGAACTGGCAGTCGATAAGATCTCATGGCCGCCCGGGGTAACACGTCAGGTGTACTTTGGTGCTCGAACTTGCTGGAGGAATAAGCTCGTGTCGTCTGAAGTTGAAACAAGAGTAATTGAAATTGTTTGCGAGCAACTGGACATTCAGAATCATGAAGTCAGCCGCCGGTCGGCTTTTATGGATGATCTGAAGGCTGACTCGCTGGACGTCGTTGAACTGGTGATGGCTCTCGAGGACGAGTTCGACATTAAGATCCCGGATGAAGACTACGACAAGATCATGACTGTCGGAAACGCGATCGACTATATCGTGGAAAAGTCCGGCGGCTGACAGCAAACTTTGTTCAGGCTGCGTTGCAGTAACAGCCACGCGGCATTTCTTCCTCAACGGGCCACCCGGCTCCGACGATGAGTCGTTTGAATGCTGCGCCGACGTGTGGTCGTCACGGGCCTTGGTGCCGTCTCCCCTGCTGGGGGATGCGTTGAAGACCTGTGGCAGGCGGTGACCACGGACGTCGCGCCTGTTCCGGCTTCTGTTCGAGTGGTCGCTGAGTCGGATCACGACTTGCTGCCTGGCTTTCCTGTTCGTGAGTTTCGCCGGCTCGCTCGCTTCACTCGTCTCGCGCTCGCGGCCGCCAGCCAGACATTACCGGCGGGAGTTCCACTGGCAGCAGAGCGATGTGGAGTCAGTACCGGCAGTGCGTGCGGGGGGCTGGAAGAAATTGAGCAGCAGCAGGAGCGGCTCCAACTCCGCGGGGCGGCCCGTGTCTCTCCCTTTCTGATTCCACGGCTGATCATCAATTCTGCTGCTGGCAATATCGCTGTTCAGAAGCGACTGCAGGGGCCCGGTGTCTCCTTCTCCTCTGGCTGTGCCTCCGGAAGTCAGGCCATCGGGGAAGCATTTCGTATGATTCAGGCTGGTGCGGCTGAGCTGATGGTGGCCGGTGGATCCGAAGCCGCCTTGACTCCGTATGGTTTGGAGGACTTTCGGCGGCATGGGTTAGCGGCTCCGCAGGTGCTGCCGGAAGGATTCGTAAGTGCCCCGTTTGCATCTGACAGCGGGGGCTTCATACCGTCAGAGGGCAGCGGTTTCGTTGTGCTCGAGGAGTTGCAGACGGCCCGTGCGAGAAATGCGGAAATCCTTGCTGAGGTCACCGGCTACAGTGCTGAATTTGATCCGAGCTGCGGGGATTTCACCTTGTCAGCGTCGGAGAATCAGTGTCGAGTCATGGAACAGTCGTTGTGCGATGCCGGGCTGTCACCTGGACAGATCGATCTGATCAGTGCTCATGCAACCGGATTTGCGGAAGGCGATCAGCGGGAAGCGGATGCAATTCGCAGATGTTTTGAGCATGCCCCAAACATTCCGGCGGTCACGGCGTTGAAGGGCATTCTGGGGCACTCACTGGGGGCAGCGGGGGCACTGGAATTTGTGGTCTGCGTGAAGGCGTTGCAACAACAGTTCGCACCCGCTGCCGGCGATCGCAAAACCGGCAGCATTGTTCAGGATCTGAATCTGCTGCGACGTGGGAATCCGCAGGAGATTCGCCATGTCATGCAGAGCTGCTTTAGCTTTGGCGGGTACAACTGCAGCTTGATCCTGTCGAAGTATGAAGCCTGACGGTCAAAGGACTGTCTGGAAAGCATCGACGAATCGGTGAACGCATCAGAGTGCCCTTCCCTGCACACGGCAGTCACTCTTCGGCTGCTGCTGCATCGGTTGCCTGGTCCTGTGATTCAAATTTGGTCAACTGGCTGGGATAGTCCTGAACTTCAGTGGCTGCGTAGTCGCTTGTCATCCATTTGATCAGCAGTTCCAGATCCGTATCGGTCAGTTGATCAGAGCCGTAGGCTGGCATCTGATTTTTTGCACCATAGTGCCGATCCGCGCCAGGATTGCGAATGAAGTCACGAAGCCAGGCCGCGGAACCGTAACCCGCCATGGTTGGGTAACCGCTGGCTGTTGAGTCGTCAGGTTGTTCGGGGAACTGTTCGCCGATTGTGTCGTGGCATCCGGCACAGGAAGTGCCCTCCATATCGCCGGCCCAGTTGCCGTCGATTGCCAATTCCCTTCCCAGGGCAACAAGATCCGGGTCGAACTCAGTTCCACCGTGGTTTGCTTCTGCAGCGAGAAACTCAATCAATGCTGTCAGATTGGTTTTGTTTTCTTCCGCCATCAGGGATTCAGTCAGGCCTGAAGTCCAGTCTGCCATTTCGGAATTGGCAGGGTCAAGGAATTCCACGTCCTCTCCGGCAGCGGCCTGTTCGCTGGCCTGTTTGTACCAGCCGGCATTTTCGATCCAGCGGAAGTGATCCGCGTAGTTCGTGACAATTCCGGTCATCCATTCTCGACTGCCAAAGTTCCCAAGATCTGCAGCAACGGGCGGTGTGAGCGGAGCGGGACCGGACTGGCCCTCAGCAATGGCATCCAGCACGAGGCTACCTCGCCCGTCATGTCCGTTCCAGCGGTGACAACTTGAGCAATGCTGTGCGAACAGGCGTGGTCCCTGAGTGAACGGGTCACGACGCAGCAGCGATACCGCGCCATCGACCGGGATACGATCGGGGCCCGAAGCCAGCTCAATGGCTCGTTTCGCATCGCGATGCGATTCTGCAAGTGCCGCCTGATGGCCAACATCGTTGGCATCTTCGTAAACAGCGAGGATGGTGAGTGCAGCGACTCCTGCCGCCATCAGCCAGATGAATGCCTTGTTGAAGGAATGTCCAAAGTTGCCGAGGATTCTTGCCGTCAATGGCATCAGGGCGATGATCCCCATGATGATTCCGGGGACGATAATGGCTCCAAAGGTCAGGCCCAGAGATTCGACGGCATGGAATCGCAGAAAGCGAAACAGGAACAGAAAATACCACTCCGGTCGCGCTGCATCGAATTTTACAGCCGGGTCTGCAGGGGCGCTTAATTCTGCGGGACGAAGCACGGCCAGCGCGAGTATTCCGGCAAGAATAGCAAAGCAGGCAACTGCATCCTTCAAAACCTGATCCGGCCAAAAATTCGTATCCGGGGCGTGTTTTGGATCGTGGACTGTCAGGCCGTGCCGGCGAAACATCGCGATGTGCAATGCAAGAAACGCGACCAGTGATGCGGGCAGCAAACCGGCATGCATCGCAAAGAACCGTGTCAGCGTGAGATGACCGTATTCGTTGCCACCCTGAGCAAGTGTCTGTACTTCAGCTCCGACCACCGGTGTTGCACTCATGATGTTGGTCGTAACCTGTGTTGCGTAGTAGCCCTTTTGATCCCAGGGCAGCAGATAGCCCGTGAGAGATAGTCCAAAAACAATCATCATCAGGACGATACCAAGCCAGAAGTTGACTTCGCGAGGAGCACGATATGCTCCGTCGATGACAACCTGAACAAGGTGAATGGCCATCAGCACAACCATTGCCTGCGCGGCGTAATGATGCAGACCGCGAATGACGCTGCCGAGAAACATTTCATGTTGAATAAAGAACACACTTTCCCAGGCCGTGCGCGTACTGGGACTGTAGGCAGACCACAACATAAAGCCGGTGATTACCTGCAGCACAAAAGTAAACACCAGGGTGCTGCCCCAGACATATCGCCAGCGCGCTCCACCCGGAACACGCTCGTACAAAGCTTCGTGCATCACGGCACGGATGCCCATGCGATTGTCCATCCAGTCGATCAGCATTTTCATAAACGCAGCCTTTTCGCTGTTGACGTTTCCTGCTCAGAGATCGAAGACGAAACCCATCCGGCAGTGGAGTGAGTCTCGCCCGTAGCAGGCGGTGACTTCTGAGGTGTGCTACTGGATCTCAATCTTGTCCGCCGTGGCACGGCGGAAATTACAGAAGCGAACCCAGATTTCTGAGCCGGTTTCATCTGACTGCCCGTCTGTCCTCATGGACACATCCAGTGAATCCATACTTCGTGGCGGGATCTGATTGGTTTTTTCACCATCCAGTCCGAAGGCACTGGTGTGACAGGGGCAGAAGAAGTCATTTTCCGCACGTCGATAATTGACTGAGCAGCCGAGGTGGGGGCAGATGGAGTTGAACGCGGAAACGACACCCTGTTCGTCTCTGCGAAGCCAAATACTGCCCACAGGGACATTGCTGAAGCGATTCCATGCATCGTCGATATCGTCAAAGACGGTCACCGAAACGGGCGTTCCATCTTCGGGAACGGCGTCGCGAGTCACATCAAGTCGAATGAAGCCTTCGCCGTCCTTGCGAGCCTGCGGGGCACCGGCCTGCCCTGGTTCAGCTGACTTTTTCCTGCGCAGGATTGGGTCGAGAAAGAACAATCCGCCAAGCGTGCCGGGGATTGCCACCAGGAGAAAGCTGAGAAAGCCGGTCAGGGCCTGCAACATGACACCTCGGCGGGGCTGATCCGGTAACTCGGTGACTGCGACATCTTCAGACGCATTTTCCGGTGTGTTTGTCATTTGAGATTGCTCAGATTTCAACAGGTGTTGAGTCGACGGGGGGAACCAGGTGAGGATCCTACCAACTGGAGACGGCGAATCCACTGGCAAGGACTAGGGAGAGAGAAGAAGTGCAGGAAGGGTAGCAGGCGGAGCATGCCATTCCTGGTATTATTGGAAGCGACTTGCTCAGGGAATTCAACTAAAAGGTGTGGATCTCGGACTGAGATTCATCTGATCCAAAGACCTTGGATCCATGTCGTGTCTTCATCGCCGACATTGAATTGAGTTCAACGCAAAACTCAATGGCCAGTCGCGATTGGGGCCCGCAGCTGAGTTGGGCGTCGCAAACAGGTGTGAGAACATCCTGAAAATCCTGGTACAGCGGGTTGTAACGTTGCAGGGTGATAATCAGTAAAAATTCACCAGGCGTGAGCAAACGCATGCTTTGCTGCCAAGATGCACGAAATGAGGGCCGGATCCTGAGTTTCCCGGACACGACCATATTTGCATCGTATCTTTCCTCAGTTCCTGGCTTCGCGGAAGGCTCCTCGTATTCTGGCCACCCCGCGGCACTCCTTGGTGTTTCTGCAGGATAGATGTGGCCTCCAAGTGTGGAAAATGGGATCCTGTGACTATACTTCGCAGGGTGTTCCCAGTTTTCGCCCTTCCGTTCATGCTCAGAATTCAGGTACTGCAGCGATGTCCGAACTTGACGAATGGGAAGAATCGGAAGTCTTGACGTCGCGGCACCTGCGTGTTTCGCAATTGACGGTCCCCACACGTCGTGCGCTGATTTCGCCGCTGCGTGAGCGTCTTCTGAGTGCCGTCTCAGACTTTGAGATCGTCGACGAGGGGCGACAAAACCACTTCTGCATGGCGCCGGAAGAAGCGTTGAACAACGCCTTTTACCACGGCAACCTCGAGATCAGTTCTGAACTCAAAGAAGATGGTTCATCCGCGTTTCTTGATTTGGCACGGGAACGCGAAACTCAGGAACCATGGCGTTCTCGCTTGATTCGAGTTACAGAAATCGTGGGCCTGTTTGGCTTATGGATCTGCATCTGTGATGAAGGCTCCGGCTTTGATGTTAAGGCGGCAATGGAACGATGCAATAATCCCGAGCTGATGCTTGCCAGTGGACGCGGTCTGCTGCTGATGAACGGCTTCACGGATGAACTGATCTTCAATGGCAGCGGCAATGAAGTCACCCTCGTGCTGTACCGCAGCGACGAAGACCGAGAGAAGGCTCTGCAGGCTGACCTCAGCACCGGGGAAGTCATCAAACGCATCATCGCGTGACATCTCGCCAAAATCCTGCCATGTCACAAAACAGGTGTGTCCGCAGAAGCCGGGTGCGTTTCACGACGCGACCGGACAAACCGAATCAAATACAGCGTTGCCCCGCGAACCCCATCGGAATTGTTGCGACCGTTTGAGGGGCCGGATGATGGATTCAAAGAATCGATGGGCCCCCGCAGGACCATCGCTCAGAACAAGTCCGTCAGAGGTTCACCGGCGTCCAGCAATTGGTACGGCCTGTTCTGGCTGTCGATGGCAGTCAGGTCCTGAAGCCCCATGGCGTGGTAAACAGTCCGCGTGACATGTGCCGGGGTAATGGGTT
>Ga0213858_10000472_pt1 | contig 19324 bp, 20 predicted proteins | sample PICome_FD_160122 | JGI IMG/M metagenome (GOLD analysis project Ga0213858, IMG submission 160122) | Coastal seawater microbial communities near Pivers Island, North Carolina, United States - PICO245 | ecosystem: Environmental > Aquatic > Marine > Coastal | place: USA: North Carolina | collected... | reverse complement strand
GTTTGTGTTGGCACTGCATCACCTTTAGCATCTGTAAACGTATCATCGTTGCTAAACTCGTTAACACGCACACCACGCTTAAATCCAATACCATCAATGTTTGTAAGAACAAGTGCAGCGTTGAATGTAACACTACCTGTACCTTGGTCGACTGTAAAGAATCTACCAACACGGAAGAAACCATCTTGGTCTGTCATAACAGTAAACACACGTCCTTTGTTACGTTCTTGTACTTGTGCAGCACTAGCATTACCTGTGCTATCAATAGCATCGTTTGTGCTAACGGCAGTAGCACCAAATGGTTCGCCAAAGATACGTTCTGGATAGTTACTTGTGTTGAATCCGCCTGTACCAATGTCAAGCATATCATGTCCTGTTGCACGAGTGGTTGAAATGTTTACAGTGATTTCAGCATCTTCACCTTCAGCAAGTCCTGCCTTAAGTGTTATACCTGCACCGTTAACAAGTGTTGCACCCAATCCACCGTATGCACTACCGCTAAGAGCTGGATAGTTAATATCTGTGTTAGCAGTATCAACGATTTGTATTACCGCAACATCTTTAGCACCACTACCGCCTGTGTAGTTGTATTCCGCATATGCAGTGATTCTGTGTTGCTTACCACCCCAGGTGAACAACATATCAGCATTTGCTAAACGTGTTCTATCAGTTTCACCTAAAGTATTGATTACAATAAATCTACTACCATCTACACTGGTTGTTGCTGCTGTTGCACCCATTGTGATTGTATTGCTTGTTGTAACTGCACCAACAATATCTGTATAGTTAGGATCTACTGTACTGTTAGCATCAAAGAACGTTTCGTTAACAGTAATAGTATCTTGCACAGTTGTCAAGTCAATGTATCTAAAGTTACTGTCAAATGTAACCATACGCTGATCAGTGCCAACTGCTACACCATCTGTGATTTGATTACCAAACGCAATGGTACGATAAGTAAATTCTGTTGTGTCGTCAACAAACTGGAATGCTGTACTTGGACGCACTGGTAAGTCTTCTGCTGGGAAGTTATCTAACAAGAAGTTTTGTTTGTGTCTAAACACAAGTTTTGTGTCGTGAACTGTGTCTTCTTGTAACCCGTTTTCAGCTGTACCTTCTAGTCCAGTACCAAAGTTGAATCTCCAAACCTGACCATCAACAACAGGAGTGCTATCATCTAATCTCGGAGTACCTGCATTTATTTGAACTGCACTAATAATACCTCCATCTGCGTCAGTAACTTCTATGGTCAAATCATTTCCTGCTCCGGTACCTGTGCCTGAGCCGCCTAAACTAGCGCCTGGAATAATGATTGTTTCCCCAACTGCTGCACCAGTTCCGCCTTGATCAACAACTACGGTATAACCATCGTTATGTGTTTTTTTGACAGTGAAAACAGCATCGTCGGCAGTGTAAGTACCACCGCATGTAACAGTGTCTGTATCAATCTCATAAGAGCTTAAGATAAAGCCACCATTACTAGAGTTTGTAACTTCGTAAGGCTGATACAATCCTGTAGCATGTAATATTTCTACCTCTGAAACGTTATTTGGATATCCTGATAAGTCATAAGCATATAAGAATAATGCTTGATCAGCTGCATCATTATCTAGTGTTTCAACATTTGTTGGTGTACCAACATTGGTACTACTATTAGCAGTAATAACTCCTGTTGTGTTAAATGTACCAGTTGTTGTGTGTATGTACAATCTTGTAGGATCTCCTGATCCATCTTCTTCTCCACCAAAACTGTAAATACCTGTTGCATTTGCTGCTCTTGTAGCTTCACCTCCACTCGTGTATGCAGTATTAGCAGACGAATCATAAGGCACAGTAAGTCCTGCATCTGTGTATAAATCAACTTCTGTTGTGCTTAAAACTTCTACAAAAAACTGTAAATCATTTATTTCAATCATTCCTAACACATCTGTGATAGTAACTTGATCTCCTGTTGTCAAGCCGTGTGCTGCACCAAAAGTGACTCGTGTTGTTGTGCTATCAGAGTCTATATCAGATATGTTTGCATTAATTTGACCTTGGGTAAGAGTATCACCTGGAGTTATTAGTCCTGTTACAGGAGCCGCCACTGCAAAATCTAAGTAACCATCTGCTCTAAATACCTTTGCAGGGAATACCATATCAGCACCTAGTGCAACATCTGTAGCAATCTCATCCGGATCTGAACCTTCAGCAACCATACCATAAACACCGTATGAGTTGTTACCACCCAAACTACGAATCTGTGAACCGTCTAATGCAAGATAACCTGTGTGACAATAGTAAGTAAACATACTTACAAGTTCTGCTAACGCATTATTAACAAGTAATGCACCAAAGCCTAAGTCGTTAACTTGCGTAAAGTCATTAGCAAGCATTGATCTGTTACCACCACTTTGTGCAAAGATATTAATGCCTGTGCCACTAAGCCAACCTTGTCCAGTGGCAAATGTTCTTGATAAACCACCGCTTGTGTATACACTAAATCCAGTTGTATCGTATGCTGCTGATAGTGAGCTATCTGTATATAGGAGATACTCTAAAGGATCACCAGTTGTCTGAACATACAATGTGCTACCATTTATTTCAGTCATACCGTTAACGTTTGTTATCACAATCCTATCGCCACTTGTATAACCGCCTGTAGCAGTCAATCTCAATACAGCAGGACTTGCTTGTGAAATGCTATCAATATTTCTAGTTGATACATCTTGTGGATTACTAGTTTCGTCAAGCACAAGATTACATGTACCTGCTGCTTTATCATAGTTTGTAATCGTATTAACTTGGTATCTTGCACCGTTATAAAAGAATGGAAACGGAGTAGGAGGTCTTCTAACAAACAATCCTTCACCTGTTGGAGAACTCACGCTAAGATTAAATGCACTGTTAACAGTGTCAACAGTCATAGGCATATTACCTGCATAGCCATCTGCAAACAATCCACCTGCAAAGTTTCTGTTGGTGCCTTTTGATTGTGAGAAACTTGAACCTGTCTGACAGTAAGGAGATCTTGTTAGGATTTGTCCTTCTGGATCTAGTACCATCATAAAGCCACCATGTCTTTGCACAGTAATGTTTCTTACGATTGTAGCATCATTACATAAGAAAACATCCATTTCGCTGTTTTTCAGCGGAGGATTGTATCCTGTGTCAAAGGCAGCATCTACACAGTTTACAAGGGCTTCCATGTTTGTTGCTGCCGCTGCGTCAGGTGTATAATCAGTATCAAAAACCTGTGGTTCTGTGTTTCCTGTTGATGGAGTGTATGGTGCTGCTGAATCATTATCAAGCACGTTATCCATGATATTAACAAGATTAAGAATAGCGGCCGAAGTTTCGTCTTCTTGTCCTGCAACACTTCCACTAAAATATGCACCTTGGTTGGTAAGTGTAGCTTCTCTGCCGCCATCTCTAAGATCTTTTATTATACCATCAATAATTAATCCTGTATCTCTACGACACTTTGCTTCATTATAAGTAAATGCACCTGTGAATGGGGCAATAGCACCTGCAATCTGTACATTGATCCATGCTATAGTTTCTTCAATAATAAACTGTTTGTTTAGTTCAATAATCCTTGCTGCATCATCAAAGCTGCCTGGATTGTTTTCTGCATCTGTGCCTACTTGGATAGGATCGCTAGGATCTGTTAGATAATGATACCCATACTTACCTTGCTTGCCATTGATTGGATGAGTAAAGTTGAAACCGCCACCTGTAGTAGCAACATCAAATGTCAAGTTAGCAGCACCGCCATTGCCTAAGTTAGTGTCATTGATAGTAATAGTTTCATTCTCAGCGAAACCATCACCGCCTGATGTAACTGTAACAAATGCCGCACCTACGCCATCTACTTCCACCGTGAAGGTAGCATCTTGGCCCTTACCGTCAGTTGTAAAATCATCTGCATTGATTGTATATGTTCCAGCAGCACGACTTGCATCTGCTGCACTTACATTATCTACAGTTAGGATAGGAGCATATGCAGCAATCAACCCATCAATAATAATATCTCTGTAGAAATATGTACTTGCCCATTTACTTTGTGACACACCAGGCTTTGGACGTAGCACAACTCGTCTAAACTCGTCACCTTTGATACTTACGTTTTCAGGTAGTTTGATTGGCAAATGTTCGTAGTATAAGCCTGATTCTACTCTGACAGTGATTTGGTTGTTTTTAGTTTGGTTTCCATATTCTAGTTCTTCGCCTACTATAAACTCAATAGGTTCTACTAGATCCACTGTGATTTGATCTGTGCTTACGCTGTGTGTTCTTGTGTAATCTGTGATAATACCTTTTGCACCACTAGTTCTACCAACAATGATTTTACCTTCAATAAGATCTGGGTTTCCTTCGACACCTTGGTCAACACTGTCGTTAGTGCCATTTGTAAATGTAAATGTGTAACCTGGACCTGTACCTGCTAGGGCAACCTCAGTATCATTTAAAATGTCTATGATTTCGTTTAGTCTATTTGTATAAGCAGTAATAACTGAACTTGAAATAGTTCCTGGAGTTGCAGTGTTTAGTTCATTGAACTTTGTAACAAGGCTGCTTCTTATTAGACCAATACTTTCTCTAGTTGCTCTACCTTGTGTTTCTTTTGCAACAAGTGCGCTAGGATTGGCGCTATAACGCAAGCCTGCATACCTACTCAAATAGTTTACACTTGTACCTGCAAGAACATCTAGTCTAACACTGTCTATGATAAGTTTTGTGTCTCTAAAGCAAAGTGTCTGGTCATACACTAAATCAGGAAAGTTTTCTGCAAGATAATCTGAGATAGTTTCTTGTATTGTATTCACTTCGTCAATAGCTGTAGTGCTTGCAACATCTGCTGTAGATGGTGGTGATACATATCCTGCAACACCATCAATAGTACTGTTAACTTCGCCTGCATCATAAGTGATAACCTGTACATATGGACCAGGTTCAAAAGGTGTTGAGTCAATGATCTGTTCTGCCCTTTGCATAGCAGCATTAATACTTGCATATGCATATTGTGGAGAACGTCCTTCTTTACCTGCAGGAGAAGTTGCTTGTCTATCATCGCCTGTTGTTGCAACATAAATGTTAGTAGCACTTGCAAAACCTTGTGTATCAGCATAAAGTTTTGTTACGGCTTGTAAATCATCTTTGCCATTTGGTGTACCAAATCCTTCAAGCGGACTAGGATGGTCAGCAAGATACAATGTATCAAGCATTGTTCTATTTTCTTCACTTCCTGCTCTTGTAATAACATCTTCAGTTGCAGGCAGTTCTCTACCTTGTGCTGGACCAACACCAGTGTCGTATTGTAGTAGTCCTGTGAGTTCATCGCCGTCTGTGTTTACATAAGTATCGTCTGTATAGCCTTTGCTCACCAAGAGGTTGTCAGATGTGATTGGAGTTGATTGTCCTGGATGAGTTGTATTCCAATCAGTAACTAAAGTGTTTATATCATCGCCCACGCCTGATGTATTTCTTAGTTTTGTGTTGATATTGTTGTTATATGCCATTCCGGCTTGTGCATTTACAGAAGCATTGAATGTTGGATCTGGGTCACGTTCAACATGTGGATCATGAATGACTATTTTTACTGTGCCGCTTTGATCAGGAAAGGCTGGATCTACATCGTCAAATGTAACTACCACACTATTATTAATTGTGTTAACAGATTTTGATGTGCCATTTGTGCCTGTATCACTAACAAACTTGTAAAAGCCCATTCCAGTTTCTATGGTGTTTACTGCTGTTATTGCACCAGCATTACCTGAATAACTATCAGGCACATCGTCTAGGTTTGTAAAGCTGATAGCACCGCCTAATCCAAAAACAGCATATAGCTCTGTGAAGTTTTCGTTTACCTTTTTAAAACTTTCACGAATACTATCGCCTGTGCCGTCGTTACCTTCTATACCAATATCAACTTCTTGTCTTGCCATTTATTTTTCCTTATAACTGTGGTACTAAACTGTCCATGTCAAAATTGACACTCACTCCGCAACCACATGAACTGTGTGCATTTGGATTGCTTATTTCAAAGTTTGACCCTACCAAACTTCTTACGTAATCTACTTCTGTTCCTATTAGAAACATTAAACTATGAGAACCAACTACAAAATGAAAACCTTCTGAAGTGTTAACTATTTCGTCACCATCTTCGATCTCACGTGCATCACTTACAGTGCCCCAATCATACTCAAATCCAGCACATCCGCCGCCTTTTATGTTTAGAGATACACCAATACAACCATTTTCTCTACAGATTGTATCTATTTGTTCTTGTGCTGCTGGTGTTAAAGTTAGTATGCTCATAGTGTTCCTTTCTAATATTTATCGGTTGTTTTTATAATCTTAATGTAAATATAGTTATGTTTATTAAAGAATATTTGATTGATACTTGGCACATGCGCCGTAGTAAACTTGGTAAGCAACATACGTATTGCCGTAAGAAAACAATGGTTGTGTTGCGCTGTGATTCTTGTGATGAAGATTTCACTAGACCAAGAGGCAGCATGGATCCAAAAAGACTCAACAACAACTATTTCCATGTTTGCGAAAACTGTGATGCCAAACGCTTTGCACAACAAAGAGGTGTAAACAGTAAAAAAGTTTGGAGTATGAGTGCAAGTTCTAGTATCCCAATCAGTAAGTTATAGTATATGCATCTGCGCTAAAGTGTTTTGTTTTTTTAATAGTTTTGTCTATTTCAAAGCATTTTAAAAGTATGTCTTTGTCAAGTGTAAGATTTAACTTCACAGCAAGTTTATTTGCAACTTCGATATGTTGCATTATTGTAGGGTGCTTGTCTTTGAAATCTTCAAACTCGTAGTCACCTGTAATATTTTCAAAATGATTTAAGAACAGATTAGGGTAATCAATGTCTGTCATTGTCATAAAGATAGTTTTTGGTATAAGATTCTCAACTACTGTCATATAGTTTATGAGTTTTTCATATTCGTATTCTTCATTAAACCAATACTGTAATCTTTTCCAAATGTTTTTGTTTTCTTTACTTACTGTTATGTTACCGTCAGGAAAAGTCCATCCATCTTTTTTCAAGTAATCAAACCTATATTGGCTAGTCCATTGTACAATAACATGGTCATAGTCGTCTAGTTCTTTGTTTTTATATGATTGCATTATATCATAGAATATGCGGTCATTACCTGTGCCGCATACTCCACGATTAGTTGTTTTTAAGATATCCGCATATGTAGGATAAATGTACTGTGTGTAACTGCAACCAAAACTTATTAACTTTGGCGCCAAATAGTCCACGCTCCGTATGCAATCGCTGCATATGCAATAAGTGTTGTCAATGGTGAAAAGATAATGATAGCTGCACCTGCTGCCACCATTAATACTCCGTCAACAGTTGAACGTTGTTTAATACGACTGTCTATCCATTTTTTGATCATTACGTATTCTCCTAATGTGTTTGTCTTGCTCAAGCACGGTTTGTTCTAGTCGCTTGAGTTTTTCTTCCAATGCTTGTACATAAGCATAAGTTGGAATCTGTTTTTCAGTTTCATCTTCTCCAAGCATAGTGAAACTGTTTACGCCAGCACCTTTTAGTCCGCCTAGCACACGGTTAGGATTTTTATCTCTTGTGATCGCTTGTGGAGCCTTTGCTCCATACATTCTTGCTAAGTTCATATTGTATTTATGCTGCCATCTGTTTCGACTCTTCAGTCATGCTGTAAAGTTGACCACTAGCAAGATTCTTAGCCTTAGCCTCTGTCATAATGTCAGCCCAGTGCCAGTGCTCTAAGGCCCAGTCGTTACACGCTGAGTTCCAACAGTAATCTGAGTGTGCTCTCAGTTTTCCTGCTTTGTGTCCTTCTTGTAGTAATACTTGATAATCGGGTCGTATATTCTCATTATGAGCTGCGAGTAAAGTTTCACTGCATAAAGAATAGTGAATAACAGGACGGACACCACGCCAACTATCAATAATGGTTCCAATACGCTCATCATCTGACTCAATATATTCTCCTTTGCTATGCACCCAATGATGATGGATGTCTAATACGAGCGCCACATCTTTAGCCAGTTCAAGGCTGGCGTCAAGTCCCCACGGTCCTGTGTCGCTGTTCTCAATGGTAATACAGTTTCGTGCTTCTGTAGACAGTCTTGGAAGGACGTCTTTGATACCTGCTGGACCTCGTTTGCCTGAGATGTGGACGTTACACTTGAAGTCTTGCCAAGTCTTACCGTAGCCCATGTACCTGATGAGATTCGCATGATATTCAAACTCCTCTATGGATCTTTCAACGATTTCTTCATTATCACTGGCAAGGACCGTAAATGGTCCTGGGTGCATTGAGAGCCTAACATCCAAGCGTCTGGCTGCGTCCCCCACCATCCTGTAGTGTTTCTCGCAGTACGCCACCACGTCAGGCTTAGACCAAAAATAGCGCCAGCTAGGCTCGGTAGCACAAGGAAGCTGATTGCTACCCAATCGGACCATACGAAGTTCTGGAGGAAGGCTTCCCACATACTCAACTAACCTTTTTGCTGCTGCTGCGTTATGCACCATGATATCCCATAGTCGTTGTTCTGCAACATCTTTTGTTTGTCTATTTAGCCAAGCAACAGTTGTACACTTTTCTGTGTATGGTCTCTGTATTTCTTCTAGCAACTTTTTCTTTTGATTCTGATTGTAATGCAAATACTTACACGCAAAGCCGATACGCCTTTGCTGTGAACGTAGATAGTCGCCTGCATTTGTAAACTTCAAGTCATTCATAATAACATAATACCTTGTTTTTGTTCATTTGTCAACCCCAGTGTTGTTTTGTCCATGAGTCATTTGCTTCCTGTGGATTTGGTTCTCCGTGAAACACTGCAATACAAGTGTCTGGATTTATTCTAGGAGGAGCATCTACACTAAAGTTGCGCTTCCTTGTTGTTTTGTTTATTTCTAAATCACGTTTATCTCGCATCTCCCATTTATAACTCATAATCCATTCATCCGGCCAATATGTCTGATCTTTGATATGCTTGTACATCCAATCTTGATCTCCTCTTAAACTTTTCATGCTTTCTGTAGGATTGCGTTTAAAGTTTTGATAAAGTTCGTTATATTGACCAATGTTTACTCTAAACACGCTGCTATTAACTCTATCCCAGTTTTGCCTTACATGTCTGTTAAAATCTCTACAAATGCAAAACTTATTAGGAGCATGTTCAAATAACTTATCTATGTTTCTAAAAACTATAACATCTAGATCTAAAAACAATAATGTTCCACGCACAGGTAAATCATTTCCTACAAACATTGGTTTGTACCACCAGCCATGCGCACCTAAGTTAGGCAACGGATATCTCTTTATATTTTTATCAAGTCCTTTTGCATTTTCAGTAAAGCAAATAAACTCATGTGGTATTGTAAGATTTCTACTTACCATTGCATAGAGTTTATTTACATACTCAGCACTGTATTTGTCTCCCCATTTTAAACATGCCACATAGTTATTATGGGGCAAGTCGGAGAGCGCCGCTTCACGAGCTAGACGCTTCCTTTCTTTTCTTTCTGCTTTTGTTTCGCCTTCTATATATTTTTTAACCATCGACTTTGTAGATTGCGCTATTTGCACCATGCTCTGCACATTCAACTTCAACGACTCGACAGCGTCCGTCTGTCATGTTGTGTACTAGTTCGTCAGCAAACATAAATGCATGTTCAGCAAACTTTTCAACACCTACACCATTTAAGATTGTAAGTTCAGCAAGACCTTTTTCTTGTAGCATTTCAAATGTTGTCATTTCTGGATCATCTTCATCTAACACAACCTTATGATCAAATGTATCTTCTAGCCATGCTTTCAGTGGTTTCAGTCCACCAAAGTCAACTACCCAGTTTCTTTCATCTAGATATTTGGCTTCGAATGTAAACTTAAACTGCAAACTATATCCGTGTAAAAATCTACAATGGCTATGTGCTTTAGGTTGTCTAAAGCAGGCACTCAATCCAATGTTGTGCCCATATGTTTTTGTGCTATAGTAACTCATATTATACTCCTCGGCTACTGGAGTGTGCGGAATATTTATAGTGGGTCGAACACCTAGTCCACTGTACTAATAATATACTACTTATCTTGGAAGTTGTCAACAGTTAGTTCTTCTCGAATGTTTTTAAGTTCTTGGCTGACTTCTTTAATGCCTATGTTTGTACTAGACAAAACCTTTACCAACATATGGATACTTTTCATTGTCCACCACCACCATATTACAGCCGTTACAAAATATAGCCCACAGGCTACAAGGAATAGGGTTTCGATGTTACATAGACCAAAGCCATACATAACCATCAATACTCCAGTAAAAAAAACAGGTGCGATTATAGCGGCTCTATTCCACAATAACACCTGACGCTCAAGATGTTCTAATGTCATCTTATATTTAGTGTACACATTTTAGAATAATAGTATCAGAATTTAGACGTCCGTTTAGTTTAATATCTGTTGTCTTAATATTATCCAAAAACTTGCGAAGTGCAACCTTGCCTGCTTTCTTAAACTCTTTGAGTGTTTCATCTGGCTTGCGTAAAGTTTTTTGTATACTGGCTTTCTCATCATAGAACTGAAGTGTAGTTCCTTTTACTTGAATAGTTGCATGTTCTGCTGCAACATATTTTCCAAGTTTACGAGTTTTAGTATTGTAAACCCAAACTTCTTTTGCATCAATGAGATCTAATGGATTAACACTCACAAGTTGAAGTTTGTCATCACGCTCACAGTATTTGAGTTTTGCAATCAACTTCTCTTTACTTGGTGCTTTCTTTGCACGAGGCTTACGGCTTGCTTTAGCGGCGTCTATAACAACGTTACAAGCGCCGTGTAGCGTCTCTAATGCTGTTAGCCATGTTTGTGCATCTTTTTTTGTTAGATGGCTGTACGCTTCTCTTAGCTGTGCTAGTTGATCTGCTTCACGTTCATCTTTGCAACGATTGATTTCGCCTGGCGTAGGTAACTTTTGTATTAGGATTGCTTCTTCAAGTTCGCCTTCATAAAATGATTTTATTTTACGAGCATGGGCTTGACTTATTTTATACTTTGCAAAATGACTTGTAAAATCAAATTCTTTAGGATCAAATGTTTTCTTATCTTTAATAAATCCATCAAGCCACTCTTCGATAGCATCACATGCTTCAATCGCTTGATCACGAATACGTTCTTGTATGCTTGGCACATGCACATTCTTTTTTTCTTTTTCTTCTTCTTTCTTTTTCGCTACAACTTTTGCACCTTCTTCAGCAAGTTGCATAACCCATTTTTCAAATCTGCCTTCATAAGATTCTGGAATCAAATGCGGGTGATGTTCTTCACAATAAGCAGCACATGCATAATGACTCTTCCCACCAACCTTCCAGTCTGGTAGCTTATTAATAGCAGCAACAATCTTCTTGTCATATTTCTTTTTAATATAGTTTTTGCAGACATTGAGCCAATCCTTCGATTCAATTTCATAATGCACATAATAATGAGCACCAAGCCATCCTTTGTTAGTTGGCATAAGTTCCCAAAGACTTGCCCTACGTTTTAGCCGTACTGTTTTCTTCTTAGGTTTTGCTGATACTTTTGGTGCTCTAGCCATTAAAGCCCTCCTCAACTGCTTTGATGTGCTTACACTTTTTAAATGCAGGACAATCACAAGAGAATCCATTGTTCTTCATTTCAATAGAATATTCATTGCCTTTGCTACCTGTAGCATTCCATATCATACCAACTGCCCAGTGATTTTTTGTTTTAATAAAGTCACTCGCATATACTTTTGGACCAAACTTTGCCATTTGTTTCTCCTGGTTATTTTGTAACTATATATGACAGGTTATAAAAAGTCAAGTCAATTTGGGGTTTTTTCGCACACTTCCGCTTTTTGTGAAGTATGCTTCACGCAAACTTGCTAATCCACCTTCTACACGACTTGGATACTTTCCTAAAAAAGTGCCTGCTTCCAAATCGCCTTTGGTGATGTATTCTTTGTGGAAGTGTTCAATATCATCCCAACAGGCCAACATTGTTTTGCCCATGTCGTCAAAGAAGCCATCTGAGAAGATAGCATCATCTTGTTCGTAGTATGCATATGATGCCATGAGATACCATGGCACCATCATGTTTATGTTTTTAGCAAATAGTTTTGCTGCGTGATCATCAAGCATTTCTCAACTCATCCAAGTTTACTGGTTTGTAACCAGTATGCTCAACACTTACACATTTGTAAGGACCTTCGGGTGAAGGGTTACTGTGTATGTGTCCATGTACGTTAAGAACTTTGCCGTCACCGAATCTATGTGACTCGTCTAATGTACTTGGATGCAAAGGTGCGTGACTTAATATCAAACCATTCATGTCTTTCCACAACATGATTTGCTTGAAGAACATTGCCATAAACTTAGGGTTGTCGTGGTTACCAAGTATAAGATACTTTTTGCCAGGCAACTTCTTGAAGTTTTCTAACATCCAGTCTAACTTGTTTTCACCAAACAACACATCACCTAAGTGATAGATAGTATCTTCTGGCTTGACTGTTTCGTTCCACATATCCAACATGTATTGATCCATGTCATCAACATTATCAAACTCTGGTCGTGGAGCCCTGCCAGCATAATCTTTGAATCCTAAGATTGCTGCATGTCTAAAATGCGTATCACTGATGACCCAGGTGTTTGCCATCACACTATTCCTTGTTCCTTTGCTGCTGCCATTACAATCGGAGTAAACACTCTTTCAACTACTTCGTTATTTTTATCCCAGTTAGCTGCCCATAGCAACTCACCTCTGTAGTTATATTCATCTAAGAAAAGATCATATTTCATAAGTCCTAAGACTTTGAGAGCTTTGCCTCTATTCATCAAACCATTGTTGAAAATATCATAAACAACATTTTGTGCTTTACGGAACTTTTCAAGATGTTTGTTCTTAACAGGATTAGTAACCTTACCTTCTAAAGGTATAAGTTCATCTAACTTCTCAACAATTGGCTTGGTAGTTGCGGTTTGACCCCATTCAATAACTTGTGACATATTACCCTCATTGTCTATTACGTTATATAACATTTATAGCATAAGTATTTTATGTTGTCAACCTAATATTCAGGTTTTATACGAAAAAAATCAGCCATTTTTACTGCCCAATCTTTGTGTGCATCTTCTAAAGGATGTAATCCTGGTCCTAGTTCATATTGATTTTGTGTTGCCCATTCATAAAAACCAATGTTAGGATGGTATGTATTAAATCTTTTTAAACGTTTTACCATAGACTCTGTGTATTCATCTATGGCAGAATATCTTGCATACTCTGCTCTGATATGATCGCCAAATCCAAAACACTGATAACTTCTTATTCTATTATCTTGTAGAAACAAGTTTGTTGCTTCTATCTCTGCAAAACTATCTTGATACCATGTAAGAGGATCGTTTAAAGCCCTGTACATTTCTTTTGCAAACCCATGCACATTATTATTTTCTAAATAGTTTATACGTTCCTTGTTGTTTGCTAATGTGCCTTTTAGGGGTATTGAAAGGTCTCCGTCAGTTGGTAGTAGATTCATATAGTTTATTTCTTGTTTACCTATCTTGTTTGGATTAACTTCTTTGGTTACCCTAATTTCACGTCTAAACATACTAGTCCACATAATACAAACTAGTATTTCGTGGTTGCGATAGCGTTTTAGTAAATCAGTTACATAGTGTATAGTTCTCCTACGTATTCCTCTGTTGCTACTTGCAGTCACAGCTTTAGGATAATATTTTGCATTAGGAAAATATTTTGATTGTAGTATAGAAGGCCAAGTTTTATAACACCATTCCCAACCGTCTGCATCAACTAGCCAAGTATCTACTTCTGCTCCTGCCATAAGACTGCATCCATCTGCATATATAATCTTATACATCTAAACTCCTAAATATCTGTATAGCATCTTCGCTATCACTTTCTAAGTAACTAAACTTGCTTATTGTTTTTCCGGTTTTCTTTTGTATTTCTTTATTCATAGTTTGTATTTTTATTTTAGCTACACTTTTATCCATAGGTTTTGTAAACTGAAAGTATAGTTCTCCGTTTATCTTATCTTTGAGTATTTTTCCTTGCAGTCTATATTTGTCTGGAATGTGATCTAAAGTATCTTCTAGTTCTATATCATGTATGTTTAACACTGGTGTATAAAGAGTGCTTTCATCATAACTGTGCAGTTTGAGATTGTCTATGTTTATTTTACGTAACCACACCTCGTCTAAAAATTTACGCATACTTATTTCACAGGGTAATAAAATATCGGTAATACTCATTTTCTGCACTACCATTGCAACTTTGCCCATGCCTTGCTCTGGATCATTATATCCTATACAAATATGTAAACTTTCTTTTGTCAGACTAGGCAGTAAAAAATAAACAATCAACATTGGATGTACACAATATTTTGTGTGCAAAACATTTTCTCTAACGTATAGTTGGTCTAAATTAATATCTTTTTGCGATATGCCAAATAAAGTGCTAACTCCTTTTTGTTCATAGTGTACATTTTCATCAAAGTGTAAATCAGAAATATCCCAATATGCTACACATCTGTATTCATCTAATCTAAGTTCTTTTAAAATAGCATCAGGAAGATTATGAATAACACAATCTGGATCTTTATCAACAAGATTAATATCAAGTTCTATTGCAGCCAGTATTATAGCAAATGTATCAAAACTACTTTGCGTCACATAATACTTTAGATTACTGTAAGGCTGTAGTTTAAGTTCTTTTACAAAAACATTTTTGTAATAATCAATACGCTTGTATAGTTTTTCTATTTTTACTGTTTGTTCTTCAGCAAAACCTAATCTATGATTATATTCATTAGTCCTATATCTAAATTTCGGATTTACAATATGTCTACTTATCATAGCCTAACTCCTGTATAAATCCATCTAGTTTACCAGCCCACAACTTATGTCCATCTTCTCTAAAATGCCAGCACTTTGTTTTTTCTATTCCTTGTTTTAACAACCAAGTTACTAAACATTCTTCTGTATCGTCTGCATGAGGATAATGTTTAGGGCATAGATTGTCTATTATAGGTGAGTTATAATCTGTTCTTGTCATACCGTCGCATGTGTTTGACATAAGATATGGTATATTATGTAGTCCTAATATTTGTTGTAAGTTATAAGCATAGCTTGCCCATTTATTGCTCAGTAGATCAACATCAAAAAGATAAGGTCCAAACCTTAGTAGTTCTGCTGCTGGCTTCCATGTAAATAGACTAGCTTTGATACCCATGCTAAAAGGAATGGTTTTCTCGTCTTTGAAATCACCTTTGCTAAAATATAAATGGTCTAGCTGATTTGGATAACGTAGTTCAAATCTTGTTGTGCCAGTCCAGTTTATCAAAAACATATGGTCGTCATCATCGTCCATATAATGATGCATGTACTTTAACACAGATCTAAATATGTATTGATTGCTTCCGCCCGGCATGCTTATGTTGATTAGTTCTCTATCATATTTTTTTGCCAACATACCAGGAAAGCCATTACGTACATTCCATTCGCTGGCGGCATTCACTCCATCAAGCATACTTCCATTAGTATGGCTACAACCAAATGCTACAAGGTACCTCATAGTATATCTCCAGCATATATTTTTGCCATAAGAAAATCTGCCCATGTCTTTGCACTTTCAGGACTATCAACTGGCAGATTTTTTTCTTTGAGGTAATATGCCATACTACTATTTTGGTTCAAAGGATTATGATATCTTGTAAGATCTATAGCCTGTATTTTTTTTGAAACATCTTGATGATATATGAATGCATTTTGTGTGTTGTACATGTAATATTTGATATTGTGTGACTGTAACATTTTTTGTATACTTAATGTATATGTAATCCAATGTTGACTAATCAAGTGTTCATCAAACAATGCTACATCAAATTTGTGCATAGCATTTACACCATTGTCCACATAGTCTCTACGATCAGGTCTATATGTAAACAAAGTATCTTTCCAATATAGATCACGTCTATACGGACTGGTCCAACCTATTAACACAAAAAAGTCTTCCATGTCGTTTTGACATACAAACTTTGTAATGTCAGTGAATATCATTTCATTACTTGTGTCTTCTTTGCCCAGATTTAAACAATCCATGTTAAGACTTTTTGCAAGCTCTGGCACATGGCAATCTTCTTTTATTGTAAGTTCGTCACCAAAACTTACTAGCCTCAAAAGTAATCTCCAATCCAAGGAATATAATCATGAATGTCTATTTTCCTAAACTTATCGCTGGCTTGTGTGTTATCAATAAACACTTGCCAATCTCCTTCGTTTGGTTCTTGATTCAAAATATTTTTTAGATTAATAATATTGTTTACTGCCCATTGTTCCCAGTCAGGTAGTTTTGCATTTTTAAACTTTAAGTGTTGTTCTTCTAACATTGTGTTCATTAATGCTTTTCTTTCTTGTGGCAAGTTTCTTATGTTCATATATCTAGGATGTTCTACAATATTAAAATGTGGTAAACAGTTTTGATATCCATAGTTACCCCAATCCCAAGTGTAATGCCATGTATCATACTGTTGCTTGCACCAATCCAACAAGTTAGGCAAGTCATGCAAGTTAAGCATACTAAGTGTAACATGAGTATGTACAATGACGCCTGTGCGGGTTGAACTAAACTCTTTTAACTTTTGTACATTACGTTCTACCACTCTCCATTTGCTAGGATGTCTAACATAATATGCAAGATCTCCTATAGCATCAATACTTAAACTTAATATAACACCTCTAAACTTATCCCATATATCTAACAGCCTATCAGGTATTGTAGTTGCATTTGTATTGTAATGTAGTTCAATGTTATGTGCCCAACCGTTGTCAATAATATGTTGTAACCATATATAGTGTTCTTCAACAACCAACGGCTCACCGCCAATAAAGTTTATAACTCTAATGTTAGGCAAAACATCATCAAAGAACCCTTCTTCAAATGCTTTTATAAACCATGGATTCACGCTACTTGCTGTGCCTATTTTGTATGCTGTTTCATCCCAATCTGTGTGCGGTACAGTAGGACCTTCTTCTATCCATCTATGACTTGCCCACGGATTGCATGTACGACACTTCAAGTTGCACACATTACCTAAACTTATATCCAAGTATGTAAGTGCTTGTGGATCTAAATGCCCATCTTCGCTTACATGTTTTAGACTTGTGTCAATATCATCTTCGTATATTTCATTCCATGTTTGTCTAAAACTGCGTATACCTTGATCTTCTAGTTCAAAACAACTTTTGCAACCTTCTGGCACTTCATTTTTTAACAAGCCTTGTCGTAGTTTCATTACTTCAGGATCGTTTATAAAGTCTTCAATGTTATCTGCATTGCTGTTGCCGTGATGTTGCCATTCATAGATATTGCTTATGTTTACACCTGGCATGTATGTGTTAGTACCCATAAGGCTAAAACAACAAGGGCGTGTGCGTCCGTGGGCGTGTGTGCTGAAACCTTGCATTGCCAGCATACAAAACTTCTCTGGTAAGTTATCTAATTTTTTCTGCATATTCGGGTCTTGCCTTTGTTATATTAAAGTCAGCTGCACAGTGACAATGAGATTTTGGACACCACACACCGTCGCTCATTGTTGTGTTGAACTCACCTTCCACTATGTTGCCCACTATAGGTCCTACACCACAACTTGCTTGCTGTATACGTCCATTAGGATGTATGTGTAAACTTTCGTGTATATTGCACAGCCAACCTTGGAAAAAGTTTTTACCCTCTGTAATAATACTGTTTGTGTTTATAGGTTCAATAGTATCATCTTCAAACCAAGTTTTTGCCCATGCATAGCTAGGTTCTTTATGCACATGGATACTTTGCTGTTGCACTGTGCTATGCGTCTTAAAGAAGTCCATTTGCCATTGTTCTTCATAATGATATGGATCTGTGCTTGGACGTAGTTCGTCATACACAGGTGCATACTCGATCATGTAGTTGTCACATTCTTCTTTGATCCTATCGCCAAAGTCAATGCACTTTTGGAAATGATCATGATGCATCATAATGCGTGAACACAAATAGTTTTTCTTGTCTTGTAAAAACTTGTACACTTCTATGTATTTGTCATCCTTACTCCATTCTGCATGATAGCTCGCAACAACATCTTCAAATAAATGATGATGCTCTTTCCACCAACTCAACGGCTTGCTGAAGTTTGTGTTAATACCTACACAACTACCAGGCCACTCTGCATGTTCTCTAAACTTTTCTACAACAGGAACCAGTGCTTTCCAAAACGTAGGTTCTCCACCACTTAGGTATAGTTTAAAGTAACGATATCCTTTGGCTTTATAGTGTAGCATGATACGTTCTAGTGTATCAACTATCAACGGAATGTCGCTGTCATTCTTGTTACGTCCTGCCCAGTTCCATTCGCTACAATATGTGCAACGAAAGTTACACCAATCGTTGACTTGCCATACTAGGCTCACCCATTTATCTTTGGCTGGAATAATAGCCTTTATGTCTTGCATACTTCTTCCAATATGTAGTTCAATGTAGGAAACACATCAGCAAACTTGTACTTCCTGTATCTGTCGTTGATGCTGATAAACTGACGCATACGGTTTATGTTTTCTTCAGAATATTTATGGGTGTTCTGTGTGTAGTTAATGATTCTTTGAACAGGATCTCTATGCGTTGTAGTTTCTAATGTAAACAACTTGCCTATAACTTTGTGTTTGATTTCTGTTGGCCAAACGCAACTGTGCAGTTGATCAGGATGCTCAAGAAATATTGGAACAAAATCTACTCGTCTTGTTTGCCTAGACTCTAACCAACGTATAAGTCTATCTACATCAAACACATTCCATGCTTGATACACAAAGTATATCTTTAGTTCTACTTTGCTAGGCAGTTTCATTGCTTTTGCAAAGTTTTCTTCTACTTTGTTCCAATCAGTGGGATAGCGGATGTACATGTTGTGATCTCCATACCCATCTATGCTCATCTGTACTTCGCTGCTATCAAAGAACTCTAACTTGTCGTAAAAGCCTTCTGGCCATGTAGTCATATTTGTAGTCCAAGCAACATGACATTTGTTGTTGCCTGACTCTACTAGTTTGTCAAGCACATATTGATTTGCTTGTATCAGTGTTGGCTCGCCACCTGTTAAGTATAGTCGTTCTAATGTTGGTGCAACTTGGTCTACAAAGTCACGAAACTCTTGTGTTTCATACCATTGCCAATCATGTGCTTCTACACTTTTGATTTCGTGTTGCCATTGATCATTTAACCAATCTGGCACAGTTTCATTTGCAAGTATTTTTTTACGTTCTTTGTAAATG
>Ga0213858_10000471_pt1 | contig 19353 bp, 15 predicted proteins | sample PICome_FD_160122 | JGI IMG/M metagenome (GOLD analysis project Ga0213858, IMG submission 160122) | Coastal seawater microbial communities near Pivers Island, North Carolina, United States - PICO245 | ecosystem: Environmental > Aquatic > Marine > Coastal | place: USA: North Carolina | collected... | reverse complement strand
GATCATTACGACAAGAGCTCCAAATAATACTCCTTTTATCGGTTGTTTTGATTTGGAGCTCTTGTCGTAATGATCTTGATTTTGAAAAATCAGAAGGAGATTTAATTTTTTCTAAAGACACTGTTTACCTGGATACAATTTTTTCTAATATAGGGTCAAGCACTTACACTCTTAAAGTTTACAATAACTCGAATTCAAATATATTAATACCCCGTATAAGACTACAAAACGGACCACAATCAAACTATAGATTAAATGTTGATGGAATGACAGGTGACACCCCTTTAGCTGGAAATGAATTTACAAATGTTGAATTATTGGCTAAAGATAGTATGTATGTTTTTATCGAAACAACAGTTGATATTCAAGAACTGGTAACAAATGAAAATCAATATTTATACACTGATAGGATTGAATTCGGGGAAAATGATATCCAAAAAGTAGAACTAATTACGTTAGTTAAAGATGCAATATTTATTTATCCTCAACAATTCATTTCTGAAGACGGAACAAATCAAATAGAAACTTTAAATTTTGATATTGATGGCGATGGTATTGAAGACCAAACATCTATACAAGGTCGTTTTTTACAGTCTAATGAATTAAATTTTACCAATGAAAAGCCATATGTTATATACGGATATGCAGCTGTTAATAATGGTGATATTCTAAATATTGAAGCTGGAGCTAGGTTACATTTCCATTACAACTCAGGCTTATTAATCACTGATAATGCTTCAATTCACTCAAATGGTATGCCTAGTGATGATCAATCATTAATGGAAAACGAAATTATTTTTGAAGGAAACAGATTAGAAGATAGTTTTTCAGAAATCCCAGGACAGTGGCAAACAATTTGGCTCTTTAATGGAAGTACCAACAATAAATTTAATCACACAACAATAAAAAATAGCACTATTGGAATTCTATGCGATGGTAATCAAGAAGATGAAAATAAACTTGAAATTAATAATACTCAAATTTACAATTCTAGTAACTTTGGAATTCTTGGTAGAGCAACAAATATTAAATGTGAAAATCTGGTAATAAATAAGTCTGGTCAATCTTCATTTGCCGCTACATTTGGTGGTCAATATGATGTAATACATGCTACTATAGCAAATTATTGGTCATATAGTTTTAGACAGTTCCCTTCGCTTTTATTAAATAATTTTAGTCAAGATAGCGACCAAAATATTATTCCTAACAATTTAACAAAAGCCAATTTCACAAATTGCATAATTTACGGAAATGATAATCCTGAACTTTTACTTGATAATACTATTGACGCTGATTTTAATTTAAATTTTAAAAATTGCTTGTTACTTTTTAACGATCCAAATAATTTTTATGATAGTCCATATTATAATTTCAACGATATCACTCTTTATGAAAATATAATATTAAATTCTAATCCTGATTTTCTTGATCCAGATCAAAACAAACTTCAAATATCTATTGAATCACCTGCATCTGGATATGGAATCACGACTGGTGAATTAAGCACTGACATATTAGGAAATCAAAGAACAGCACCTGTAGACTTAGGAGCATACAATGCCATAAATTTTGAAAACTAAGTAATAAATTAAGCAAACAAGGGTCTATCCCCCATCATTGAATTAACTCTTTTAGCTACAGATTTTAGTACCGATTCGTTGGAGTGATTTGAAATTACTTCATCAATAAATTCCACAATTATTTTCATATCATCTTCAATTAATCCTCTAGTCGTAATTGCAGGAGTACCAACCCTTATTCCAGATGTTATAAATGGGCTTTGAGTATCAAATGGGACCATATTCTTATTAGCTGTTATATCAGCCTTTACGAGAGCTTGTTCAGCATCTTTACCAGTTATATTTTTGTTTCTAAGATCAATTAACATCATATGATTATCCGTTCCTCCTGAAATAAGATCATAATTAAGTTTAACAAATGCTTTAGCCATAGCATCTGCATTTTTTTTAACTTGAACTATGTAATGCATGAAGTCATTTGACAATGCTTCACCAAATGCAATTGCTTTTCCAGCAATAACATGTTCTAATGGGCCACCTTGATTTCCCGGGAAAATTGCTGAATCTAACAAAGAGGACATCATTTTTAATTTACCGGATTTAAACTTCAAACCAAATGGATTTTCAAAATCTTTCCCAATCATTATCAGACCACCTCTTGGTCCACGGAGGGTTTTATGAGTGGTGGTTGTAACAATATGACAGTGTGGAAGTGGATCGTTTAAAACTCCTTTAGCAATTAAACCTGAAGGATGAGAAATATCACCAAGTAAAATTGCGTCAACACTATCAGCAATTTCGCGAAATCTCTTGTAATCTATATCTCTAGAGTAAGCAGAAGCTCCAGCAATTATTAACTTAGGCTTTTCAGCTAATGCAATCTCTTGAATTTTATCATAATTGAGCATTCCAGTTTCCTTATCAACTCCGTAAAATACAGGATTATATAAACGTCCAGAGAAATTTACAGGAGAGCCATGGGTCAAATGGCCACCATGAGATAAGTCAAATCCAAGAATTTTATCTCCAACTTTTAGACATGCATGAAAAACTGCAGTATTTGCTTGACTTCCTGAATGTGGCTGAACATTTGCCCATTCAGCACCAAATAATTGTTTGGCTCTGTCAATTGCAATCTGTTCAACTTGGTCAACAATTTCACATCCACCATAGTATCTTTTTCCAGGATAACCTTCAGCATATTTGTTTGTTAAAACTGATCCTGTAGCCTCCATAACTTGGTTACTCGTAAAATTCTCAGAAGCTATAAGCTCAATGCCATTTATCTGACGATTTTTTTCTGAATTAATCAAATCAAATATTTCGTTGTCTCTTATCATAAGATTATTAATAAGTTAATAGATTGCAAAAATAAGTATATACTTAATTATATAAGTCAAAAAACATATATTTGATGTAATATTTATTAAAAATTAATTAACATTAACTGATATGTCAAATTTTGCTAATAATCCAGATAGATCATCTTGGCTACATGTCGATCCACATTCAGATTTCCCTATTCAAAATATTCCTTTTGGAGTTTTTTTGACCAGAGATGATATTGTAACTATTGGAACAAGAATTGGAGATACAGCTATCGATTTAGGCGCACTACATCAGTTAGGTTATTTTGATGAAATTCCATTGACAGATGATATTTTTCTTCAAGATACATTAAATGATTTTATTGCTGATGGGCGACAAACCTGGCGAGCAGTTAGAAACAGAATTGTAGAAATTTTTGATGCAGATAATTCAATACTAAAATCAAATGTCAAGCATAAAGATATAGTTCTTTTCAGATTGGATGAAATTGAAATGCAATTACCTGTTCAAATTGGAGATTATACTGATTTCTATGCAAGTCGAGAACATGCAACAAATGTTGGTACAATGTTTAGAGGTAAAGAAAACGCTTTGATGCCGAATTGGCTACATTTACCAGTTGGTTATCATGGTAGAAGTTCGTCTATAATTCCTTCAAATATTTCTATAAGAAGACCCAAAGGGCAAACTCTACCGAATGGGTATGAAAGTCCAATTTTTGGTCCCAGTAAAGCTGTAGATTTTGAACTTGAAATGGCATTTATAACTACCGATGCTAATGATTTAGGTGATTCGATATCAGTCAATGAAGCTGAAAACTATATTTTTGGGTTAGTTTTATTTAATGATTGGAGTGCGCGAGACATACAACGCTGGGAATATGTTCCACTTGGCCCATTCTTAGGAAAGAGCTTTGCATCTTCAATATCGCCATGGATTGTAACACTTGATGCTTTAGAGCCGTTTAAAGTTGATTCTCCAAAACAAAATCCTGAACCACTAGAATATTTAAGATCAAGTGGAAAAAAAAGTTATGATATTAGTCTTGAGGTTGCTATAAAACCACCTAATAGTAAAGAAACTGTTGTCTGTAGATCAAATTTTAAAAATATGTATTGGAACATGTCACAACAGCTAGCACATCACACAGTAAATGGATGTCCAGTAAATTCTGGTGACATGATGGGTAGTGGAACAATTTCTGGTTCAAAAAAAGATTCATATGGATCAATGTTAGAACTAACATGGAAAGGAGAAAATCCTTTAAAACTCAATGATGGAACAGAAAGAAAGTTTATTCAAGACTATGACACTGTGATTATGAGAGGATACTGTAAAAATGATAATTTAAGAATTGGATTCGGAGAAGTATCAACCAAGCTTTTACCTTCAAATTGAAATTTTCAGTATAATTTTTATTATTTTTTAAATAAAAAATAATAAAACGCTAAATAATTCATAAATCCTCAATAATTCATTTTTAATTTTTTTAAAGTTTAAAAAACAATAGATTTGGTGTCATTTTATTTTAAGTGATCTCTATTATAAATTTTATTTAATCAAATTTAAAATTTGAATAAAAACAAATGATACTAATAAGTCTAAAATTATATCAATTTCAAAAATTATTTCGATGAAAGTTTTAAAGTTTGGAGGAACTTCAGTTGGATCTTCAGAAAATATCAATAAAGTAACTAAGATTGTAATAAATGAATCTGAAAAATCATCTATTATCGTTGTCGTATCTGCTGTAGGAGGAATAACAAATAAACTAATTTCTGCTTCATCAAAGGCAGTTGATAAAAATTTGGATTACAAAAACGATATTAAAAAAATTAAGACTCAACATGAAAAAATCATAGATAACTTATTAAATGGAAATTCACTATTAGAAACTAAAGAAATTGTATCAGAAAAATTATCTGAGCTTGAAAACTTATTAGATGGGATTTATTTAATTAACGAAATATCACCTAAAACTTCAGATAAACTTCTAAGTTACGGCGAGTTAATATCTTCACTAATAATTTTTGAATATATGCAACAATGTGGATTGAATGTGCAATTAAAAAACAGTCAAAATTTAATTGTTACAGATAACAATTATACAAATGCAAATGTTCAATTTGATGAAACTGATTCAAATATTAAAGCTTATTTTAGAAATAATTCAAAAATAATAACAGTAATTCCAGGTTTTATCTCGAAAAGTGAAGATGGTGAAATAACGACTCTTGGTCGCGGGGGATCAGATTATACAGCAGCAATAATTGCTTCAGCACTTGATGCTAAAGCACTAGAAATTTGGACAGATGTAAGTGGTATGTACAGAACTAACCCAAAACTTGTTAAACAAGCAAAGCCAATAGCAAAGTTATCCTACTTAGAAGCTATTGAATTATCACATTTTGGCGCAAAAGTATTATATCCACCAACCGTACTTCCAGTACTAAACAAAAACATTCCAATTTTAATAAAAAATACCTTGTTGCCAAACGAAAATGGTACTCTAATAACTAACAAAGTAGATAATGTAAATAATAACCCAATCAAGGGAATCAGCAATATAAATGAAGTTACATTACTTACACTTCAAGGAAATGGCATGGTTGGGATTCCTGGTTTTTCAAAAAGACTTTTTGAAACTTTAGCTAATGAAAAAATAAATATCATAATTACAACTCAAGCATCATCTGAACACTCAATATGCATAGGAGTATTAGATAGTGATGCAAAAATTGCAAAAATTGCTATTGACAAAGAATTTGAAAATGAAATTTCACTTTTAAAAATTGATCCAATAATTTTAGAGACAAATTTATCAATTATTGCAGTGATTGGAGATAGAATGAAAAATCACCAGGGAATAAGCGGTAAAATGTTTAGTACTTTAGGACGAAACAATGTAAATATACGTGCAATTGCTCAAGGAGCTTCTGAAAGAAATATTACTGCTGTTATTTCGCAAAATGATGTAAAGAAAGCTTTAAATTGTTTATATGAATCTTTTTTTGAAGCAGAAACTAAACAAATAAGCTTATTTATTGCTGGAATTGGTAATGTAGGGCAAGCACTATTAGAGCAAATCAATAAACAAGAATCATTCCTTCTAGAAAATATGAAGATGAAAATCAAAGTTGTTGGAATTTGCAATTCCAAAAAAATGGATTTTAATTATGACGGATTCGATTTAAATAATTGGACCAAAAAAGATCTTGAAAATGGTGAATTAGTTGATGAGATTAAGTTTTTTGAAAAAGCAAAAGAAATGAATCTTAGGAATTCTGTATTTGTTGATATTACAGCTAATGAATCAGTTGCTTTAATATATCCTAACTATTTAAGAGAAAATATCGCTGTTGTTGCATGTAATAAAATTGCATGTTCAGGTAAACTTGAGTACTACAATAAATTAAAAAATTTATCAAAAAAGTACAATACGCCTTTACTTTTTGAAACAAATGTTGGAGCTGGACTGCCAGTTATTGACACCCTAAATCACCTAATAACATCTGGAGATAAAATTAATTCAATATATGCTGTTCTCTCAGGAAGTTTAAATTTTATATTCAATAAATACAAAGGAGATCAAAAATTCTCAAATATAATCAAACAAGCTCAAGATCAAGGTTTTACTGAGCCTGATCCTAGAATTGATTTAAGCGGAATTGATGTTGCCAGAAAACTTCTAATATTAGCACGTGAATCTGGCTTTTCTATTGAGTTTAATGATATTGATAACAATACGTTTTTGCCGGATGGATCCATGCAGCAAAATACTGTTGATGAATTTTATAATTTTATTGAATCAAATGAAGATTCATTCAAAAAATTGTTTTTAATTGCTAATAATAAAAATGGCAAATTGAAATATGTTGCTGAATTCAAGGAGGGTAAAGCCAAAGTTGGATTACAAGTAATTGAAGATGATCACCCTTTTTATAATTTAGAGGGTAAAGATAATATTGTTATGTTTTACACAGATCGATACAAAGATCAACCTCTTATAATAAAGGGTGCTGGTGCTGGTGCTGAAGTTACTGCATCTGGGCTATTTGCTGATATAATTAGAACTTATATAGTATAATTATGAATGAAGTTAGGATTTTTTCTCCTGCAACAGTTGCTAATGTAGGTTGTGGATTTGATACTCTAGGTTTTTGTCTAGATAGTATTGGTGATGAAATGATAATAAGGAAGAAAAAATCAAAAGGAATTGAAATAACTCAAATAAAAGGATTTAATCTTCCTACTGACCCTAAATTAAATGTTGCTGGAGTTTCAGCGCTTGCTATGTACGCTGATTTAAATATTGATTTTGGTTTTGAAATTGAAATATTTAAAAAAATTAAACCTGGTAGTGGAATTGGTAGTAGCTCTGCAAGTGCTATTGGAAGTGTTTATGGTATAAACTTTTTACTAGGAAATCCATTTAATAAATCTAAACTAATAGAATATGCATTAAAAGGAGAAGCTTTAGCTAGTAAAACTGAGCACGCTGACAACATTGCACCTGGAATATTGGGTGGTTTTACTTTGGTAAGATCTGTAAATCCATTGGATGTAATACAACTCCCTACTCCAACGGATCTTTTCGCTGTAATTGTTCATCCACAAATTGAAATAAAAACATCAGAATCAAGATCTATATTACCAATAAATGTACCTTTAAAAGATGCCATCGTACAATGGTCAAACGTTGGCAGTTTAATTCATTCATTGCATACTTCAAATTACGAACTTTTAGGAAAATCACTCAAAGATATTATAGTTGAACCTTATAGAAGTAAACTAATACCATATTTCGATGAGTTAAGAAAAATTTCTCTTGATTCAAATGGCTTAGGTACATCGATTTCTGGTTCTGGACCATCAATTTTTACCTTGTGTAAGGGAATTGATTCAGCTCAAGAAATTAAACTTAAACAGACTAATTTCTTATCAAATACTGAAATAGAATTTCACTCATACATTTCTAAAATTAATACCGAAGGAATAAAAGTTTTATCTAAAAATGAAATATTATAGTTTAAATCGCAGTTGTCCAGAATCAAATTTCGAAAATGCTGTTAGAAAAGGATTAGCACCAGATAGAGGGTTATATTATCCCAAAACTATAAATAAGCTAAGTAATTCATTTTTTAATGAAATTGAAAGTCTTTCGAATTTAGAAATAGCCTATCGCGGGATAGAGCAATTTGTTGGATCAGAAATCCCAAAGTATGAACTAAAATCTATAATTGAAGAGACAATTAATTTTGACTTCCCTTTAAAGCGTATTGAAAATTCAATATCAACACTTGAGTTATTTCATGGACCAACGATGGCATTCAAAGATGTTGGAGCTAGATTTATGGCTAGATGTCTTAGACATTTCAATAAAAATAAAAAAAATGAAATTACGGTTCTAGTTGCGACATCAGGTGATACAGGTGGTGCTGTTGCAAATGGTTTCTATGGAGTTGAGGGAATTAAAGTAGTAATATTATATCCTAAGGGAAAGGTCAGTCAAGTTCAAGAAAAACAGCTTACAACACTTGGTAAAAATATTACCGCATTTGAGGTGAATGGCACATTTGATGATTGTCAAGACATGGTTAAAAGAGCATTTTTGGATAATGAAATATCTTCAACTAAAGAACTAACATCTGCTAACTCTATAAACATTGCTCGATGGCTACCCCAGATGTTTTATTTTATGTTTGCTTACAAAAAACTTAAGCAAATTAATAAACAAATTGTATTTTCTGTACCGAGCGGTAATTTTGGAAATACATGTGCTGGAATGATAGCTCAACAGTTAGGTTTTCCCTTCAAAAAATTCATAGCTTCAAACAATGCTAATGATGTTGTGATTAGGTATCTAAATTCTAATTCTTATAACCCTAAACCTACAATCCAAACAATAAGTAACGCTATGGATGTAGGCAACCCGAGTAATTTCACTAGAATAATGGAGATATACGATAATGATTATAATAAAATTAAGTCTAATTTATGTGGATACAGTTTTTCAGATAATCAAACAAAAAATGCTATTAATGATGTATACAAAAATACTGGTTATATAATGGATCCCCATGCTGCAATTGGATATCTAGGCTGTAAAGAGTATTTAAAAACTAATTCGTCAGTTCATACAGTTTTTTTAGAAACTGCGCATCATACAAAATTTTTGGACACTGTAGAGCCTCTGATCAAAAAGAAAATTGAACTTCCAATTCAGATTAAATCAATTATTAAAAAAAATAAAGTTGCTTTTCCAATTGAAAATTATAATGACTTTAAGGAAAATTTAATGATTCTCTAAAAATTTTTAGATCCTAAATTTAATTAAATTTGTAATCTAAAAGTATTTCAATGAAAAAAACTGCACTTTTCGAATTACATAATTCATTAGGCGCTAAAATGGTCCCATTTGCAGGATACCATATGCCGGTTCAATATGATGGTGTTAACACTGAACACAATGCTGTAAGAACCTCAGTCGGTGTATTTGATGTTTCACATATGGGGGAATTTATTATAGAAGGATTTAAATCCTTAGAACTTATTCAAAGCTTATGTACTAATGATGCATCTAAACTTTCTATTGGACAAGCACAATATAGTTGTATGACGAATAATAAAGGAGGTATTGTAGATGATTTAATTATATACAGGTTAAATGAGCATACTTATCTTTTAGTTGTAAATGCCAGTAATATTGAAAAAGATTTTAATTGGATTTGTACAAACAATAAGTTTGGAGCTAAAGTATCAGATGTAAGTGATAATTATTCTTTATTAGCTATACAAGGACCAAAAGCAATAGAATCAATGCAGTGCTTAACTAAAATTGATTTAAAATCAATTAAATATTACAACTTTAAAGTTGGTGAATTTGCAGGAATGAAAGATATTATTATTTCTGCAACAGGATATACAGGAAGTGGAGGGTTTGAAATTTATTGTAAAAACAACCAAGCTATTGAAATATGGAATAAAGTGTTTAACGCTGGAAAGAAATATAATATAAAGCCTGCTGGTCTAGCTTCTAGAGATACATTAAGATTGGAAATGGGGTATTGCTTGTACGGTAATGACATAGATGATAATACTTCACCAATTGAAGCTGGATTAAGTTGGATAACCAAGTTTTCAAAAGAATTTACAAACTCAGAAGATTTAAAACAACAAAAAACAATTGGAACAGAAAAAAAACTAGTTGGATTTGAATTGTTGGAGCGTGGAATTCCTAGAAAAGGATATGAACTAGTAGACGATGAAAATAATACTATTGGAGTAGTCACATCAGGGACTATGTCCCCTACTCTTAAGAAAGGTATAGGTATGGGATATGTTATTTCAGAAAAATGCTCAATTGGATCAACTTTATGGATAAAAATTAGAAAAAATATTATTCCAGCTGTTATTGTAAAAACTCCATTTGTAAACCTATAAAAATAAATGAAAGATAAAAAAACTCGTATTCTAATATTAGGTGCAAGTGGTTTTTTGGGACATTCAATTTATAAAGAATTATCACAGTATTTTAATACTTTTGGGACATATAGAATCCCCACAAAAAAGTTTTTAAACAATAAAAAATTCTTTGAATTTAATCATGAAGAAGATGATGTATTTGAAATCTTAGATAAAATTAATCCTTCATTAATAATCTCTACCATAAGAGGTTCGTTCGATACTCAAATAATACTACACAGACATATTACACAGTATTTAAAAATTAATAATAATGTGAAAATCATTTTTTTGTCTTCAGCTAATGTATTTGATGCTTACAGTAAATATCCTAGTTACGAAAAAGACACAAGGCTAAGTCACAGCATCTACGGTTTGTTAAAAATTAAAATAGAACATATAATTCAAAAACTGCCAATAAATCAGTGGGTTATAATTCGACTTCCAATGGTATTTGGAAATAAATCCAATCGAATAATAGAAATAAAAGAGCTTGTAAAAACAAATGAACCCATAGAATTATTTCCAAATTTAGTAATGAATGTATGTTCTGCAGAAAGATTAAATCGACAATTACATTTTATAATTAACAGAAATAAGTATGGAATTTACCATTGTGGTAGTTATGATCTTGTTCATCACGATTATTTCATTAAAGACTTACTTAAATATTTAGACATTAATAACCCTAAGTATAAATTTGTTTACACTACTAATAATGAAAGATATTTGGCAGTATTATCAAAATACAATAAACTTCCAAAGTATTTACAATTTGAAAGCAATGATGTTTTAAAAGAACATCTCACAATTAAGTAATCTATATATTTGTGATTATAAACGAAATTAATATTTTTAAAGCATCAAATTATTACAATGGGAAGAGCATTTGAGTTTAGAAAGGCCAGGAAAATGAAACGTTGGGCAGCAATGAGTAAAGCATTCACTAGAATTGGTAAAGACATTGTAATGGCTGTAAAAGAAGGAGGACCAGATGCAGAAAACAATTCTAAATTGAGAGCTGTAATACAAAATGCTAAAGCTGTCAATATGCCTAAAGACAATATTGAGAGAGCAATTAAAAGAGCCAGCGATAAAAATCAAGGAGATTACAAAGAGGTTCTTTTTGAAGGTTATGCACCCTATGGAATTGCAGTGATTGTTGAAACAGCAACAGATAATAACACAAGAACAGTTGCAAATATTAGGAGCTATTTCAATAAATGTGGAGGTAGTCTTGGTACATCAGGATCTGTAGCTTTTATGTTTGATCATACTTGTAATTTTAGAATTAATGGTGATGAATTAGATCCTGAAGAAATCGAATTAGAATTTATAGATCATGGAGCAGAAGAAGTTTTTTCTGATGATGATGGAATACTAATTTATGCACCTTTTGATTGTTTTGGATCAATACAATCGGAATTAGAATCAAGAAATATTGAAATACTATCTTCAGGTTTTGAGAGAATTCCTCACACAACAAAAGAATTAAATGAGGAGCAAATAGCCGAAGTTGAAAAACTTCTGGAAAAGATTGAAGAAGATGATGATGTCCAAAACGTATATCACTCCATGAAAGAAAGTTAGGAATAGGATGGTACTTTTCCATTTACACCTTCAAAAAACGATGTCATAAACTTAAAATCTGAATCAGTATCGTCAGTAGGATAAAATGGTTCTGAAAATTTATTTTCCTTGTTAGCAAAATCAAGTGTAAACATAACAATTGGAACATTGGCTTTTTTTGCTATGTAATAGAATCCAGTTTTCCATTTTTCAACTTTTTTTCGTGTGCCTTCGGGAGCAATGGCTATCCTAAATTCATCTTTATCTTTGAAAAGTCTAGCAATAGCATCGACTTGTTTTTCATTATTTTTTCGAATTACAGGGTATCCGCCTAGAGCTTTAAACATCCAGCCAGTTAAGGGGTTAAATAATGATTTTTTACCGATAAAATTTGCTTTGATATTAATAACTGAGCGAAGTAAAACACCGATATAAAAATCATGCCAACTGGTGTGTGGAACGGCAATAATCACAGCCTTCTTAACACTGTTAAAATCTTTGAAACCACTAATTTTCCAGCCTAATAACTTGAAATAAATGAATTTTGAAATCACTCTAAACATTACATTTTTTTAAATAAAGATTTGATATAAGTTCTTGATATTTCGCTCTTCCAATTAACACCAACTGCGTTTTCCCATAAAGGTTCTAAATTAAATGAAATATCAATCATCTTATCAAGATCATTGTCAGAAACATTATTACAGACGTTTTTGGGTAATAAAATTTTATGCTTTTTAATCATTTTACGAAATAGTTGAATATCTTCATTATAAAAGTCATCTAGTTGATTAAAAACAATACAATTACCCAAACCATGCTTAATACCCAAAACATATGATAACCCATAACTTAAAGCGTGGACAATACCAACTTGAGAAAAAGCAATACTCATACCACCATGCCAAGAAGCCATCATTAACTTATTTTGACTCTCAGAAATACTAATGTCATCCAAAAAAACTTCTTTGCAAAGTCCATAAGCCATTTTACCATAAGATTTACTAAATGTATTTATAAAATTTCCATTTAAAGATTCAACACAATGAATAAAACAATCCATTCCTGTGTAAAACCATTGGTCTTTTTTAACACCTGTTGTTAATTCAGGATCAAGTATTACTTGATCAAAAGGAGTAAAATCACTATTTATACCTAATTTCATTTTTGGTCCATTAAGCACGGTTGTCCGAGACACCTCCGCCCCTGTTCCAGAAATAGTTGGTATACCAACATGATAAACCGCAGGATTTTTTATTAAATCCCATCCTTGGTATTCATCACTTGACCCATTGTTAGTTAACATTAGGGACACAGCTTTTGCTAAGTCCATTAAAGTACCTCCTCCAATACCAATGATCCCTGAGGGTATAGATTTAGTTTTTAATATTATGTCTTCAACTAAATTATCAACTTGGGAAGTTTTAGGTTCATCTTTGGATGATATAAAAATAATATAGTCATCATAAGAAAGAGATATGTTAGAAATAATATTATTATTGTTTTCAAAAACGTCATCAATTAAATAAATGAAAGGAGATTTTTCATTTTTACGCTTAGGAGATATAATTTCATTTAACTGAGCTATGCTACCTCTACCAAAAACAACTTTAGAAACTAATGGAAAATTTTTAAAATTCATTTAATAAATATTTCGAAGATATTAATACTTATGATTTCCATAAACTTATTGCTTTTTCTAAATCAGATGGAGTATCAATTTCAACCCCTTGGACATTTGACTCAACCATCTTAATTTTCTTCCCATGCTCTAAGAAACGTAAACATTCGATCTTTTCAGATTCTTCGAGATTTAGAATGGGTAAATTTGTAAATTCTAATAGAGTAGCTTTTCGAAAAGCATATACACCTTTGTGTTTGTAATAGTTTAATTTTTTATTAAAAGAACGGTTAAATGGAATTACGCTTCTAGAGAAATAAAGTGCGAAATTATCTTTGTCAGTAATAACTTTAACACAATTTGAATTATTAATCTCTTTTTCATCATCAATTTTAACCATTAATGATGCTAAGTCAATTTGTTTTGCTTTATCGAAATTAAAAACTTCGATTAGCCGTTTTAAACTTTCACTTTCGGTAAAAGGCTCGTCCCCTTGAACATTTATGATAATATCACATTCAATATCATGGACAGCTTCAGCAATTCGATCACTACCAGACTCATGCTCAAGCTTACTCATTAAAACATTGCCATCATTTTTTCTTATTTCGTCATAAATTATTCTACTATCAGTAACTACAAAAACTTTTTCAAAAAGCCCAGTATTAATTGTAGCTTCATATGTTCTTAAAATAACTGACTTACCTGCTAAATCTTGCATTAATTTACCTGGAAACCTACTAGCTTCATATCGAGCCGGAATCATAGCAATGACTTTCATTTAAACTTTTTTTTTTAAAAATATGATTTTTTATTCATTCAATTCATTAAAGAATAGTTAATAAGTCTAATCTTCAAAAGAATCGTCATTGAAGCCTATTAAAAAGAGTTTTTCTTTAGCTCTTGTTATTGCTGTGTATAGCCATCTTAAATAATCTAAATCAATGCCGTTTGGGAGATATGGCTTTTCAACAAAAACATTATTCCATTGTCCTCCTTGAGATTTATGACAAGTTATTGCGTATGCAAATTTAACCTGTAATGCATTTAGATATTTATTCTTTTTAACTGCTAAAAACTTCTTATATCCAGATTTCTCATTATCATAATCCTTTAACACTTGTTGATACAATCTATTTGAATCCTCATAGGATAATGAGGGGCTTTCGAGTGATATTGTATCAAGCATTAAAACTATATCAATGGGTTTCATCCTAGGATAATCAACAAGACGTATTTTTACTTCAGCAAATCTAAAATCATAAAGTTCTTTAATCTTATAAACTTCTAAAATTTCTATTATATCACCATTTGCTAGGAAACTAGCCTCGGAAGTGGGCTTTAACCAAAAATAATTGTTTTTGACTATCATCATATAATCTCCTGCGGTTATTTCAAAATCATTAAAAAGAACTCTAGATCTTATTTGCTGATTATACAAATTTGCTCTTTTATTTGATCTAACAATAAAAGTAGTTTGTTCATTTCCTTGTGTTGAATACGAATCATTTATTGCATCTAAAATATCATGACCATCGATTAACCTAACTATATCAATAAAATCGTTTATCTTAAACTCAAATGAATCATAGGATTTAAAATTAATTGACTCTCGTAAAAGAGTAGCATTATATAATATTCCAGAATTTTCATTCTGCCTAACTACTTCATCTAATTCTAATTCATAAACATTTTTGTTAAAGTTTAGTTCAATTAGATCAACATTTAGTGCTGGACTTAGATTTAAATTTACTGGTGGTAATTGTGCAGTATCTCCAATAAGTAGTAATTTACAATTGTAGCCTGAATAAACATATTGAATTAAATCATCTAATAAGGATCCTGTTCCAAATAAACTAGTCCGGTTTGTTTTATCAGAAATCATTGAAGCTTCATCAACAATAAAAACGGTGTTTTTGTGTTTATTTAATCCTAAGATAAAAGAAGTTTTTCCATTTTTTTCTGTTCGCGGAACATAAATTTTCTTGTGAATTGTGTAAGCCTCACTTGATGAGTAATTACTAATAACTTTTGCAGCTCTTCCGGTAGGAGCTAATAAAACAGAACTCTTTTTTATTTTCCATAGATTTTTTACAATTGAACCAATTATTGTTGTTTTTCCTGTTCCTGCATAACCTTTTAATAAAAAAATGTTGTTTTTTGATTTATCTAAAATAAAGCTAGATAGTTTTTGTAGACCAATATCCTGTTTTAATGTTGGTGAGAAAGGAAAACCGGATTTTAATAAATTATAAAATTCTGAAGAGGTCATGTAAAAAATTCAATAACGTAACAATTTCAAATATAAGAATGATTTTTAGTTGCTAAGACTTTATTGAACAAAAAAAAATTGTAGATTTGTTATCATTATTTTAAATTATAATCATGCAAATTTTTCTAATAATATTAGCCATTATTTTATCTCTAACTATTGTTTTTTTTGTTGATAAATACAATCCAAAAAAATATAAGGGTTTAATTCTAATTGGTCTTTGGAGTTTTATAGCTATATTTTTTTACATGACATTTATGTCTATCTATGGAGAAATTAAATTTAATCAGGAAAAAGAAAAAAGATATAAAATAGTTATTGAAAATTTAAAAGACATTCGTGATTCTCAGCTAGCGTATAGATCAGTAAAAGGAAATTTTCAAAATAATTGGGACTCACTAGTAAAATTTATTGAAACCGAAAAATTTACAATAACACAAAGAAGAGATTCAACCATAATCGATAAACTTTTAACAAAACGATATGGTGTTGACACTACAAAAGATATAGTTATTATTGATACTTTGGGATATGTCAATGTAATAGATTCACTATTTGGAGCAGATGAAAGGTATAAAACAATGATGAATGTTCCTGTAGGGAAAAAGAATCAAATTTTTAAGTTAGAAACAGGATATATCCCTCAAAATGGAATTAATATCCCTGTTTTTGAAGTTTCCATTGATAAAGGTATCTTACTGTATGATCAAGATCAAAATCTTGTGAAAAAAGAAAAAGAAATGAAGTCAGTTGAAGAAGTTAATGGACCAACTCTCAAAGTTGGATCAATGGAAGAAGTTAATACAAACGGTAATTGGCCTAAAAATTATTCAAGCGAACAGTAACATATCTGATAGAAACTTAGTATTGTCCATTCAAGTAGGATTGAATGGACTTTCTTTTTTAGTATTAGATCTTTTTACTAAAAAAGTTGAATTAATTCGAGATATTAAGTTTGCAGAAAAAATTACTCCACAGCAACTTTTAAAGAATTTAATTGAAGAATTTGATAATATTGATTTATTGAACGAAAATTTTAATAAAATTCAAGTTATTCACGATAATGAAGTTCAAACACTGGTCCCTTCAGCTCTATTTGAGGAAGCAAATCTATCAGATTACTTAAAATTTAATGCAAAAATATTTAAAAATGATTTTATAACATATGATGCTATAACAAATCAAGAAATAATGTCAGTTTATGTACCATATGTAAATGTCAATAATTACATTTTTGAAAAATTTGGAAGTTTTGAGTACAAACATAGCTCAACAGTCATAATTGATAAAGTTTTACAAATTGAAAAAAATATTAAAGAAAAATCACTTTATGTAAATGTTGAAAAATCTAACATTGATATATTAGTAATCAGCTCAAATTCTCTTTTATTTTATAATAAATTTAACTACAATACAAAGGAAGATTTCATTTACTTTATTCTATTCACAATAGAGCAATTAGAATTAAATCCAGAAAAATTAAATTGCAAATTTTTGGGTTCTATATTGAACGATGATGAATTATTCAAAATAGCATATAAATACATAAGAAATGTATCTATTGTCAGTTTTAAGAAAATGAATTATTTTAAAAACAAAAACACAAAGCATTTTACAATATTAAATAGCTATAGGTGAGAATAATTTCAGGATTACATAAAGGAAGAAGAATAAATGCACCTAAGAAGCTTCCTGTAAGACCAACAACTGATATGGCAAAAGAAGCTTTGTTTAATATTATTTCAAACAGATACAATTTTGAATTAATTAAAGTACTTGATTTGTTTTCAGGAACTGGAAATATAAGCTATGAGTTTTGTTCTAGGGGAACAAAAAATATCCAATCAGTTGATATTGATAGAAGATGTATAAAATTTATCAATGAAACTTCGAATAAATTAGACATGCAAATTCAAACTGTTTGCAATGATGTATATAAGCATCTAGAAAAATCAATAAATCAGTTTGATATAATATTTGCTGACCCCCCATATGATATAAACCAAGATAAGCTTGAAAAATTAATAGATTTAATATTTAAAAATAAATTAATTAATGAAAATGGAGTTTGTATTATCGAACATTCAAAACAAAGATCGTTAGACAACCAAAAAAACTTTACGGATCGAAAAATATATGGAGGTAATTGTTTTAGTTTTTTTATAGAAAAAAAAGCAGATCTGTAAGCCGAATTCTGTACTCAAATGAGCCCTTATCATTTATCTACATTTACTGTTACCAGTAAATTCTAGCTGCCTACCCTTCAACATTGCGCGTGTCGCACTCAAATGTTGATATACATGGCATTGCACCGCATAGAGTTTACCTGATTTCACTACAGCTTAACCTGTACATACTTTCTGTTGCACTTTTCCTATCTTCACAGACGGTGGCCATTAACCACTATGCTACACTATGGTGTTCGGACTTTCCTCTCTTCGAATAACGAACAGCGATAAGGCGATCTGCTTTGAAACAAAATTACGCAAATTGTTGATAACTCATAAATATTTATAATAGTGTTCTAAATCAATAGATAATAAATTTTTAAATTTGTTTTAAGATGGAAAAATTCGTTGTATCAGCCCTTAAATACAGACCCCAATCCTTTGAAGATGTCGTGGGTCAATCTGCGATTACAAAAACTTTACAAAAAGCAATTAAAGAAAATCATCTTGCTCAAGCATTACTTTTCACAGGACCCCGTGGAGTTGGAAAAACAACCTGTGCTAGAATCTTAGCTAAAATGATAAATAGTCAAGATAATGAAAATTCAAACGAAGATTATTCGTTTAATATTTTTGAACTTGATGCTGCATCTAATAATTCTGTTGATGATATAAGAAACTTAACAGATCAAGTACGAATACCTCCGCAAATAGGGAGTTACAAAGTTTATATTATTGATGAAGTACATATGCTATCTACTAACGCTTTTAATGCTTTTTTAAAAACTTTAGAGGAACCCCCAAAGCACTGTGTATTTATTCTTGCAACAACTGAAAAACATAAAATCATTCCTACAATATTATCACGTTGTCAAATATTTGATTTTAAAAGAATAACTGTTTCTGACACAAAAAATTATCTAAAATTAATTGCAAAAGAACAAGGTGTAGATGCTGATGAAGATGCATTAAATATTATTGCACAAAAATCAGATGGTGCAATGCGAGATGCTCTTTCTATTTTTGACAGAGTAGTAAGTTTTTGCGGCAGTAAACTAACACGTAAAGCTGTATCAGAAAATTTGAGTGTTTTAGATTTTGATATATTCTTTGAAACCACTGATCTTATTATTAAAAACAACATTCCTGGCCTCTTATTGATTTTAGATAAAGTTATTGAAAAAGGATTTGACAGTCAACATTACATTAGTGGCTTAGCATCACATTTTAGAGATTTATATGTATCAAAAAATAATGAAACATTAAATCTTTTAGAGACTAGTTTATCTATTAGAGATAGGTATAAAATACAATCAAAAGAAATAAATGCTAGTTTTTTAACCGAAGCAATTTCTTTAACTAATGATTGTGATCTAAAATTTCGATCAAGTAGAAACAAGCGTCTCCTAG
>Ga0213858_10000470_pt1 | contig 19373 bp, 31 predicted proteins | sample PICome_FD_160122 | JGI IMG/M metagenome (GOLD analysis project Ga0213858, IMG submission 160122) | Coastal seawater microbial communities near Pivers Island, North Carolina, United States - PICO245 | ecosystem: Environmental > Aquatic > Marine > Coastal | place: USA: North Carolina | collected... | reverse complement strand
TGCTACTGTCAAGAGTCTTTTTGCGTTTCTGTCAGGTGACTTCATCAAAGCACGTTGCAATTTAAATACGAAACGCTGCAGCATAGAATAAGAATCTTTCTCCGTTCCGGTTACTGGATTCTTAATCTTTTTTCCGTCTTTGTCAACAATACCTAACTTATATGCTTGACTGCCTTCAATAGGAGTAGCTAGCATTCTAAGTATTCGTATTGTGACATATCCGTCTGCTAATCTTGACATTATAGTTTTCTCAATATGTTAATTAAACTTTCGTTTAACGGTATGTCAGTTTCTATTATACCTTTACTCACTATTGTCTGTAAAGGCATTCTATGTAAATAAACTAAGTATGTTTTTAAATCAGACCAGTATTCTTCGCCCAACTTATAAAACAACATATGTGTTGCAGCCTCATCAAAAACATTATATAGGACTACCAAATGATTCAAAATTAATCGTTCATTTGCCTCGCCTGTTTTTTGATACCGATTTAGAAGTCTCTTTATATATTTTATTCTATTTAGGTCTTCTTCTAAATCTTTTATTCCTACTGAACCTGGGCTGTAATAATGTTTAACCGCATAGATAAAAAAATTATCTTCATTCAACTCAATCATATACTAATTTCCTATGAATACGAAGCAGTACCTCCTATCATATACCACTTGCTATTAGTATATATCATAGTTGCTGTCTCACCTGCAGCATCAAATGCAACATTACCTTCTACGGATGATCCGGTGAGTGTCAATGTATGACCGCCAGTGTTACTAGTCATAATAATGATTTTAATTTGCCCAGCAGATCCTGCAGCTAGACTCATGTTACCACCAGAATCAGGATTATTCAAGAACGTGATGTTAGTTGTAATGTCAATGGCACCTGACGTTGTTTGTGTGTCAGTGTCCTGAATTTGAATTTTGTCACTAAAAACAGTAGGTGTAGCAACAGCACCAAAAAAGTTTGCCACAGTGATTTTTTTACTTGTGCTTGACTGCACAAGATACATTGAATCAGAAGAGGCGGCCGATGTGGCCGCCGTTAGTTCTGAGAGTTTCGCATCTGCCATAAAAATACTCCTAAATTAAAAGTATTTATTATGAGTCTGGGAACTCAGTATCGTCTGAGGCATCACCCATATCAGAGATTGCTGTGTCAGTAAGTGCTACTAGAACTTCGTGTTGAAGTTTGCTGTTGATGCCATTCACGTTGAAAGTCAATGAAGCACCTCCACCGCCGCCTAGAGCACCATCAGTTACAGTGATAACGTCATTATCTGCATGACCTGAACCACCTGATATTACGTTTACGTATGCTGCACCACCAGAGTCAACCTGAATTTCAAAAGTTCCGCCTGTACCTGAACCACCAGTAGAAACACCAGTGTCACCTACAGTAAGAAAGTATTTGCCGCCTTTACGAGAAGCGTCTGCTGCACCAATAGTGTCAACGGATGAAATACGTCCTGTTGCTGTTTCAGTTCTCTTAACCCAACCTGAGTGAGAAACGCCTTTACCGTCTCCGGTTGCCGCTGAAACTTCTTCGTCAGCTACACCGAATACGTCAGCAGCTAAAATTTGAATAGTATCAGTAGCAGTGTCACCAACACCAGTGATGTCAATCTGTGTGCCTGCGTTTGCGTTTGAAGCTGAACTAGCCAACTGATAGTCATGTTCAGTATCAGCAGCCGCATCGCCTGCGATAATGTAGTAAGTGGTGCCACTTACCAATCCAGCAATAGCAGTTCCTGCTGTAGTATAAACAACCGCATCTCCTGTTGCGAAACCATGTTTAATATTAATGGTATCGTCAGTAGCGTTTACAACATCAGTGCTAGTGCTATCAATGGTAAAAGTAGTGGCTTCACTCTGAGGCTTATTAGCCTGAGTATCTGTATTTCCCCAACCAGCCATTATTGTTCTCCTAAGTTTTCTGTTTTATTTAAAATTTTTGCGAGAAGTCTATAAGATTCTGCTTTGTCCGTGCCTTCTTTAATCATCTTTCGGAGCCGTTGTATTTCTTCCTCAACGTCCTTTTTAAGAGGAGCCATGCCTTTTTGGGCACCTTTTTGTTTCATGTCTCTTTTTGCTCGCTTCTCAGCATCTTTTGCAGCCTGTCCACTTTGCACTCTTTCTGCTGCTCTTCTAATCATTTGCAGTCTTTCAGGAGTTGCAGCAGGATTTCCGTATTCATCCAACTGTTCCGCTTCTTCCTTAGCAAGTTTCTTAGCTGCTGTTTGAATGCCTTTGCTTCTCATATAGGCTTTCTGATCTTCTTTATCACCAGGACTGCTAGACATATCAGAAGGATCTGCCTTTGCTAACTTGTAAGCTGCCTTAGAAGCAAGGTTTACGTTTGACTTTTTCTTTGCAGGATCTGCTGCCTTTTGAATATATGAAGAAAGAGTAGACTTTTTCAGTTCATCAACTTGTTCTACTTCTTCTTTCTTCATTGCCTTGTTGATAGCTTTACGTCTTTTCTTGAGGTAAGCATCAGAAGAATCTGAATCACCGTCATTGTCAATGTCATCGTCTTCTTGTCCAACGGGATCCATTTTAGTTGCTTCATCAACTACAGCAAAAAATTCAGCCTTTTTATCCTCTGGTAAGTCTCTGATGTTAGTGACACCGTAGTATTCAAGTGCTGCATCAAATCTTTCTTTATAAACTTCATGGAAATTTGCTACTTCTTCGTCCATGCCAGCTTTGCTTTTTTCTTTCTTTAGTTCGGGTGACAGCATTCTGTACTTATCACGCTTACGAACAGAGAGTCTTCTGGCTTTGTTTTCAGCCGTTTTTCTCATTTTTTCTTCTTCTTCAGGACCGTCAACAATCCTGACGTTCTCATCAATTTCCACAGTGGATTCCTCCGTCTGATATTTCGACCTTTGTGTGTTTAAAGTTCTTGCACGATTAAAAACAGCTTGGTCTCCTAATACGAAATTTTGCAATTTGTCTAAATATACAGACATTACATTTCTTTCATCGGGAGTCAATAGAACACCTAGGCGAGACTTACCTATAGCTCGCATAAGAACTTGTAGTTTAGCATTTGGTATGATGCCTTGTCTAACAAGCTGCTGTAGTCGTTGTTTTTGTGTTTTATTCATACTGGTATTTATAACCTGTATGACTTAGACTACTTTTTAATTTTAAACTTTTTCGCTGCTTGTTTTTTGGCTACTGGACGTGCTGCTTTGTACTTCTTAGACTTCTTGGCAGCTGATCCTTTCCTGTTTTTCATGCGTTGTATTTCCATTTTACGCATATTAGGAAGTAATCTAACTGAAAGTCTTTGTACTAGTGGGGCGTATAGCTGCAACATTTTTTCTAAACGTGCCTTTTCAGCAGGCGGCATATTAGTTTTGCTTCTGCCTCTTAGTAGACGTTTATAAACTAATCCTCTCGCACCTCTTGTTGCACGTTTCTTCAAACGGTCAGGTGTAGAGCCTCTTCTCAGTGCAATGTTTCTAGCTACTTTTAACTTTTGTCTGTTCTTTCTTGCTGCAAATCTACGCTTGAGTCTGCCTTGTACTGACAGTACCTCAGTAATTTGCACTTCGTCATGTGGATCGTTTGAATCAATGTCATCCATTAGTTCATCTTCATCGTATAATTCAAGATCAATTGCCATTTGCCAATTGAACACATCTACATCGTGTTCTAATGCCCTGACGTCTTTATCATTCAGAGGAACTATACCTGCCTCAGGGGCATTGATTTCATTGTCTTTTCTGTATTCTGCTTTTGTTTCTCCTGCCTCACCTTCTTCATAAATTTTACCTTTGTGCTTATCCTTTCGACTGTAATCATTCTTACGGTCTCTGTGAGTAGCAGGCTTGTTAAATTTATTCATGTTTTTGGCTACAGGATCTTTCTTACTCATTTCCTTAGCCTCCTTTACTTTCTTTTTCTCGCCGGGAGTTTTACTTTTCATGTATTGAGTACCTTTATCAGTACCCCATTCATGTCCACCCATGGAAGAATCATACTTGATTTCTTCATGGTGCATATTTAGCAAGTAGTGTGCTAAATTCTTTTTACCCTTACTAGATTTTTTACTGGAACGTATGGCTTCCAATTCTGCTTTAGTAGCATCTTTTGGAATACCGTGTCTGTTTACTTCAGTAAATTCTTTAAAGGTTTTCATTTAATCGCCACGCTTAGCACCTAAGTATGCAGCTACTGCCATCTTTCTGCGTTTTGCTTTTGAGGCTCCTCTAAACTGAGGTGCGTCTGACTTGTAAAAGTCGTTTATATATTTTTTGATTCCCATTGAAGGATTAAGTTTCTCCAATAAAGGGCAGCCTGTCATATCAAAATCGTCATCCCAATAATCTTTTTCTATTTGTCTTTCTTGGTGTCTTTCAATAGCCTTGCGTCTCTTTGCTGCATCTGCATCATAAGCAGCGGGTCCGTGCTTACTGCCGTCCTTGTTTCTCTTTTTATAACTCGGCTGTTTGTGATATTGAGATGCCTTAACACCATCTCGCCGGCCAATCCTCAACTCAGCGTGTGCTGGTATATTTTTATTAGCTTTCTTTTTACCTTCTTCTCTTTCTTTGTCAGCAGCTTGGACTCTTTTCTGATAAGAGGTATACTTACCATCACGGGAATCTTTTTCTTCAGCAGCAAGTTTACGTGCATCAACATTTCTTACATAACTAGCAACATCATGTGCGTGACTTTGTTTTGTCTTACTAGGATCTTTTTTCATCCTTTTTTCAAGTTCTTTTGCAGCATATGCGTAGTTTCTTTTGTTCAATGTTTTGGATTTCATTATCTTGTCAACAAGACCTTCATCCATTTTCATTCTTTCTAATACTTTTTTCTTTACTTCGGGTGACAAGTCCTTAAAGTGATACAGGTTTTCACTATCTTTAGTGTGAGTTTTTCCTGTCATAACCTGACCTTCATGGGCGTGTTGGTCACCTGTATATTCTGTGCCGTCCTTTTTATAGTGTCCGTCTGTTCTCCAAGAATGATTTTCACCCTCTGACATTCTCTTCTTGAGTTCTGCTCTGTCCTTTTTGAGTGAGTCTAATTTTTCAGACTGAGACTTCTTGTTCCAATCTCTTTTTATTCTATCAGACTGTGCCTTTGCAATCATAACACCAAGATCAGTTTCTTTGACACAATTGGGAACAACTTTGTCCCCTTTCTTTTTCATACCAGCCTGTTTGTATCCATCCCAGCATTTTTCAGTTATTTTTCTCGGCATACCGCAAGTTTTACACACCTTTTGTTTACAATCACAATCACAAGAGCAGTAACCTTTTTCTTCTTCTACTTTCTTTGTTTTAGGGTTGTCGTGTGTATATCCCATCTTATTTAATCTGTCGTGGTCTGCTTTATTTTTTGCCAGTACAACTTTATCACCTTTGTACATCTTATGAGGCTTTATTTCAGCTTCTTCTTTTACAGTTCTCCAACCGCCGCCACGTTTCTTGTACCAACGTACTGCCCAACCGTTAGCGTATGCTGAAGGATAAACGTCAAACTTAGCACGTGCTGCTGCCTTAGCACGTGACCATAATGCTGGATTAGTAGGCTTTGACTTTTCTGTAATGTATTCCACTTCTTCTTTTTTTGTTTTCACCATGATAGGTTTACCGCCTTTTCCAGGTCTGTCTGCTACTGGATCTTGTCTACGTTTTCTTCTAGCTGCTGATGCTCTGTCTTTTTTCGACATAGCTTGAGCCTTAGAACGTGGTAAACACTTTGGCTTACCTTCGCCCGGTTCTCTTGCACAAGGTCCTTTTATTTCGCCTTTAGTATCCATGCGAACCCAATCGCCTTTAGGACCTTTGCCAAACCAATCTTTAAGACTCATCTTCTTCCTCTGGTTGTACGTTTACATTTTCCTCATAATAAACAATAACCGCAGTTTGTGATTCAATAAATCTTCTCAGTTCACCCATGTTCAGTGCTATGTTTTCATAATCAGGAACACTGATTGCAAAGAAAACAATATCACCATTCTCTTCCTCAAACCTTTCTAAAAACTCATCTATGTTCTCACCCGTTACCGCATAAAACTCAATGTCATATAATGTGACGGGTTTAGGTCTTGCTTGTATTGGTATCTCTCTGTAAAGATACTCTGTTTCTGTAACTACAATAGGCTCTGGTTGTACAGGTTGCCTACCTCCGAATAAACTTAAACCTGTGCAACTACTCAGTAGTGGTAGGAGCAGGCTTACCAGTAATAATTTCCATTTCATCAAATAATCTCGCTGTAGCGTTATTTACTCTAGTTTCAATCAAACCTGGTCTTTGTGCTGTCAATACTGTTAGGTTATGATTCCTTAATTTTGAAGCTAAGTCATCTGAGTATGCTTCTGCTTCTTGTAATTGTTCCCTTAGCGCATTGTTTGCTAGTTCAAACTGTTGTGCATCTCTCTGTTGTCTTTCTATCGTTTCATTGCTAGTAGCAATGGCTTGTTCAAGCTGTGCTTGATTTGCTCTCAACGTAGCAATGTTTTGATTTAACTGTTCTATATGTGCCTGTGTGTCATAATAATACCAACGACCCACTAAACCCATTCCGACTATAATTAATAAAAGTACAAAGGCAATTTTTCCCATTAGCAGTTCCACCTTCTACGTGCTGCTTTACCTCTTTCGCCTGTCCAACCACGTGACCTTGCACAAAATGATTTACGCCTCTTAGCTGCTTTACTTCCAGGCTTCAACTTGCTGGGAGGTGTAGTAACAGCGGTCTGTAGTTTACTACCAGGATTCTGCCTGCGGTATTTCTCAACACCTTTCTGTGTCAACCCTGCACCCTTATCAGTAGGACGCTTATGACCGCCTTTCTGAGTCATGCCTTCCATTCCCTTGGCTTCTTCTAAAAACTCTTTAAATGTTTTCATGTCGGTTATTCACCTGGTAGGGCTGGATCTAGTTCTTCAGATGGTTCCTCATAGTCAGAATTAGCAGACCAAGAACCTTCGCTGTAAATATACTTGTTACCTATCCAATCATCAGGAGGAGTAACTCCGGTAACCATAGTGCAATTACTACTGTTCATATCTGCAATAAAAAAATCAGGAGTTGTTGTACTATCGCTGCCTATTGTGACAGAAGCATCGTCCTCAAATATATATTTGGAAATATTAGTAGTATTTTCTATAATTGTTTTCATTTTATTCCTCTATCCATTCAGTCACAGGATCTTCAGGGTGACTGTAACCTGGTATTACTGTCCAAACACCATCACTATAAGTGTATTTACATCTTGCATAATCGCTGGGAGGTGTAACATTTTCTACTAAGGTAGAATTAGTATTATTTAAGTCAGTTATTACCCAATCAGATATAGTGACCGAATTAGTATCCAGTACAACACTGTCATCATCCCCAAAAATGTACATGGATAAGTTATCAGAATTTCTTAAAAGTGTTTTCATTTCTTTCTTTTCCAATTCATTTGGTCAATTTGTTTTTGTAGTTTCGCTATCTCTTCCATAATTTCTGTTGTACCACCAGGAGCAACAGGAGGATGAGACCACTCTTCTAATTTTTCTATTCTATTTGCCAAACCAGGATATTGTGATGCCCATTTAGCTTCTTTCTTTGCTATATTTATATCATATTTAACGGCAAGATACTCCATAAAGCGATCTAGTTTTGTTTGAAACCATCTACCCATGCGTGTAGAAAGAAACCACTTACCAAAAGCAGAACCAAAAATACCAGTTAAGGCAGCCCTAAGGAGTATCCAATACACTACAGTTCCTCTCTAGGAACAATAGAGCTATGACCGAACCAACAAACAGCTTTCCAAGCACACCACTTCTTCCATCCTGCTACGTGTTCTGCGGAAACTTCCATTGCCTCTTTGAACACCTTGTCTGCTGCTACTTTTGCGTCTGCAACAAGACACATATCTGCTGCATCACCCTGAGCAGCTCTGTACTGACGAATACACCAATACAAGTAATCGTGTACTACGCCTGCACGTGCTACGTCAAAGGGTGCAATGAACCACCAAATGCCTCTGGGAACAGATGCTAAATCAGTTTTAAAACCTTTAGGCACAGTGATTTTCATCTTTGTGTTTACTTTGGCGCCTACCGCCTTTAATGTTTTTGCTTCTGTTTCATTAAGAACATCAGAATCAAATGCTAGTGACAGATCAAGTATCCAAGTGCTAGGAGGCTGAAAATCTGCATCAAGCAATCTATTAAATTTTGCCATTGTTAATCTCCAAAATATTTGTTAAGCATTTCTAGTTTGTCATCATATTCAGCCATTTGTGATAGTTCACCTTCAATAGCTTCCATAATATCAGAGTGTTCTCCTATACCTGCAGGATTTTTTAAGTACACTTCAACATTCACACGGTGTTTTTCAATGTGACCTTCAAAGTGTTTTCTACTTGCATCTAATAATTGATCTCGTAATTTCATCGTCCTAAACTCGCTAAATGTTCTAATCTAACCATTAATCTTTCAGCCCTGTTGGTCACTTGTCTATACCAACGACTGTCTCGTCCTTCTTTTGCTGCTTCCAACCAATCACCACTTTCAATAGCAGCATTAAACTTCTTGAAACCAGAGAGGCGAGGGCGCCCCATATTAAACATCATATTAACCAAGATCTCCTGTACTTCACCCGGCAACTTTCCAAAGTCCCCTTCTCCGTATAAATTATGACATTCGCTAATTGCTGTGTCGAGATCCTTACTGAAACATTCTTTGACTCTTTCTTCTGAGACTGCTGTTCCAACTTCTTGTCCGTGTTCGGCATCCGCTTCGGTAACAAGGTGACCGACTCCGAATGTTGGATACCCGAGGTGGTCTTTGTATATTTCATACTCTACCCCCTCGTCTATTTTAAGTTGTTCGTATATCGCTTCTCTGTTCATTCAAAAATGCTCCGAAAGATAATCTTGTTTGATCCTCATTCAAACCCATGCCGTTTCTAACAGCATGAAAAAGTTTCTTAGCATGATCGTGTGAATGATCTGGATGTAACCCCGCTTTAAAACTTTCTAAGTCATTATTGCCTGCGTGTGATCGCATCTTAGTACCACTGATACCTTCTACACCCTCAGCATCTGGATCCCTTGAACCTGCTGACTTTATATGTATTTTGTCAAAATGATATTCACCATCAGGACCATTGTATTTATTTGCTAAATTTTTAAAATCTTCTACTCTATCTGAACCAACTACCATAGTAACTTTCTTGTATCCTTCCTGATGTATTTTTTTCAAGTGTGCAAGAAAGTGAGGCGACTCTTTACTAGAGTGTTCTATATTTGTTTTAGGATGTACGTGCTTTAGGTAGTCTACTTTGTGATGTGGGTGCAATGGATTTTTATGTTTGTCTTGAGAATGACTAACTACCACACGATGGTCTGCACCAATTTCTTTTGCGTGGTTGTGTACAGTATCTATGAGTTTACTGTGTCCAGCAGTAGGAGGATTCATCCTACCGAATGTAAATACCATGTGTTTATCAGCCACTTTGTTTCCTCGCATCTCCTGCTGCAAAGTTCATTCTGCTAAACTCATGTCTTAATACAAACTTAGATGGTCTGTTGTTATGATAAACTACATAACCTTCAGGGGTTGTAGGCGCCCCATCAACTTCATGTCCCATACTGTGGTGACCGTCCATTGCAGTAGTTAAAACATTTTTAGCATTTTGCAAATGCTTGTGTACTTCTAGTGCTGCATTTACGTGTCCATCGTCTACACTAGCAACCATACGTTTACCTGCATTTATTTGCGCTTCTTGTCCAGCAGCAGTTTTTCTCTTGGTTGCTTCTTTTGCATGATGATCTGTAATGTGTTTTTTAAGTCCTTCAGCAGAAGGAGCTGAGTTGTCTCTCACTGCTCGGTTAATATGCACTTTGAGTTTTTCTGCGTGTTTTTGTGTGTGTTCATAAGCACCCTTAGGAGCTTTTCTGTAGGCATCCATAGCCTTTTTTATGTGAGAACTGTACTCATCCTGCATAGCTTTTGTATAAGGAACGTGTTGTGTTTCGTGGTGAATCGGAAACTGATGAACATCATCATGGTGTTCTAGTTCAGGTATGTGACCCTGTTTGACTGTCATGTCAGACCACTTTTTTCCTTCGTAAGCTGTGTGTATTGCTACACCTATTTTAGAATTTACTGCCTTTTTTGCGTGCTCAGAATTTGCAGGATGATGATATGTGATAAGCTGTGTTTTATGTGAAACCCTATGTCCTTCGTGTTTTACATCATCAGGCGTGTGCATAATGTCTGCTTGATATACACCTTTACCATCATGTATTTTCGGCAAGTGTTCTAATGCTGCATTTAGTTTCTTTACTAGACCAGGTACTTTGCCATGGTTTTTTTGAATGTCTTCCGGCGTATAATTTATTTTAGGAGTTTTGTTAAATACGGACTTTGAACCGACAAAAAACTTACCTGTCTCTGGGTGAGTGCCAAAAACTACTGAGGGTGAGCCATCATATTTTGTTGTTACTTTTGTAGAGTTATCTCTACCGGAAAGGTGTTCGTGTACACCGTTAAGCGTGTGATAGGCATGAGCAAACCCTTCAGCACCTCCGTGTATGACATGATCTTCAACGTGTTCTAGGTGCTTTAATTTATCTTCTGAGTTTGCTTCTACAATGAATTTTCGTAAACTAAGCATACTTGTATTTATAACATTCTAGTATAGGAGAAATTTATTTTTTCTTTTACTGTTCCAACTAAATCAACTTCCTTAGGAGAAGGTTTAGGTAGTCTGATTAACATTTCTTCATCATCGTAAGTTATCATGTTAACCGATTTATCTACCACTGCTGTTCTTCCTCCTCTGACAACAGTGATTCCCAAACTAGGAGATAATTTAGATGCAGTTGTAACAGCTTCTAATCTTTCGTGGAATTCACGATCCCCTTTATGATAACCTGTAAATGATTCATCATATCCCCCAGCTTCCCAATATTTTTCTTTACTAACTAAAAAAATATTTTGATGTCCAGGATACCTATAATATTTTTTGTTAACCGCATTCATCATTGCAAATCTATACAATTTTTCTTTTCTAAACTTTATAGTCTTTAAGAATCCTATACTATCCGGAGACATTAAACAATCAATATCTAAATATAAAACAAAATCAGTAGACGCAAGTTTCGTTATCAGATTTCTACATCCATGACCATTGAAACCTAAATCTTCATCTACTTGCCAGAGTTGAAAGTTAGGTATATCTAAATCTTTGAGTATATCGTATGCGGGATATTTTTGTGAACCATCATCTACTAAAATGATTTCCACTTCAGGCGGGTATCTAAGCCAAAACTCTAATTGATTTTTTAAAAGATTTGGCTCATTGTAATATGTAAAACCAACTGTAAACCTATATTCCTTGGAGTCCATCTAATTGCTCAGTTACATCTATATTCGTAATATCTTCTGCCGGGAAATCAATACTACCTGCATTTTCTAATTGAAAAAACTCAGCGTGGGTTAAATTTTTATCATCATACAATTCAAAACCTGAATATACTTCTTTAGTTCCTTGCCCAATTTTACCTTCAAGATAATGGACGACTTTATTTATAGATTGACCAACTTCTTGCCACGTTGGTTCTTTATCAAACCTAGCAACAATATATTCAGATCCGTCAATGACTCTCCACATGGGCAAATCTTCAGATCCTATATTTTTGAAAACTTTAGTGGTAGCGACTAGCTTTAGTTTCATTATAATACTCCGGACACTTTTCTATTTCTGATAAGTTCACTTTATATTTAGTCGCCAATTTACTAGCAGTAGCTTTCCAATATGCTTTGAACGAAGGATCTATTGTTTTACGACTAGCTATAACTACTTTTGCTATTTTTCGTTTGTGATCGTTATTCATCAGTCATGTTCTCCATCCAACAAGCCATTTCATTAGCCCATTTTGCAAGTTTTTCATTGACCATGTCTCGGTAGTCCCAAGAGTCATAGTCTTCATGCTCAAAATCAACACCGCCTTCGTCTAACCAAGTTTTCTCAAAGTATTTGTGATCTTCTTCTTCAACATCCCAATCACTATTTGCCCAAACAGCGGCACCTGCAAAGTTTACATATTCGTCTATGTATGTAAGCTCAATACGCACTCTAGGGTCAAAATCCTCAAGATGTCTAGCTAAGGTTTTTGTGAAAGAAAATATGCTACACCAAGCACTAGTGATACTGACAAATTCATTGCCTTCCTCATAGTAATCAACATACGCCCATTTAGGTCCTATGTGATCCTCCATCCATTGCCTTCTAGGATAATCTTCATTGTCCCACTCAGGTAAGAATCTTGCATTTTCAATGCCTTCTTGCTCTGATAGTTCAGAAAAAATGCGTGAGAATTCATTTATACAAGCATGATTGCCTGTAACTTTTAGAAAGTTATCAACGTGATTTGCCATTAGTATCTCCGAAATTGAAAAGTGGGCAGTTTAGTGGATGTCATGCCCAGGACCCAGGCTTTTAGAATATCAAGGCAGGCCTGATTCGCCTCATAACAAAATGGTTCCTATTCAAATACAGAGGAACCTGCTGCTCGATAAGCAGCTGCAATCATAGCACGGCTAGGAGTACCAAGGCGATAAACAGTGGCACCGTTCTTAGCTGTGTTAGTATAGATAGGTTGACCACTTGCACGAAGCTCGCTAATACGCTTGCCAAGTGAAGTGACACCAAATAGGCCTCGTGCCTGACCTGCAGACAGCGACTGACCAGACCTAAGAAAATTCAGAACCTTTTGATTCTGAGTTGTAGCAGTAACATTAGACATATATGTCTCCTTTCATTACTAAAGTTAATCCCACTTTTTATGGGAGCCAATACGCTCATTTTGAGTATAACCGAGCATATATTCTTTATATTCTACACTATTTTTATCAGTGATGTCAACCCTCTCGGAGGTGTAGGTGGCGCCTACATAATAATGCGGATCTTCACCACGCTGATAATAACTATCTGCAGAACCACGGTCATAAGGACCGCCATGTCTTGTATTAGCCATTAGAAAGTCTCCTTTTGTCCAGTTTTCAAATTACGCATCTCTAGAATCACATAATCAACTCTAGGACTTTGCGTTACTGAACCTGCCCAAGCGCAGGCGTCTTTCCACGACATGAAACCCATCTTGTCTGTGTGATGAATTCCATTTAAGTTACCTTTTAAAAAGTAACGGTCAAACTCTACCTGACAAGGATAATTAGGCATTGCAAGCCTCCTTGAGCCAACGCTCGGCTGTCTCCATGTCAGGAGCATACTGGATGAAAGCGTTGAGGCTTTCGATGTCCCCATGCTCATCCTCCAACATCGCATTGATCCGGTCGTCCCAGATCTTGGCCTCCGCCTCTAACTCGGCGAAGGTGGTGGGGAGGGCACCACGATAACGGAAACCCCATACGTCCTTAGACGCATCTGAGATATAGCTATGTAGCTCATCTACATAAGCCTGCCCAGCTACTTCTGGAGTAGCGTAACGGCCTGCATCAGCGCCGTCAGCAACAATCTCGTAACCCATCCAATCTAACTTAGTCATATACAGTCCTCACAACCGTTTTGTCATTGTTTATATGCTATATTATACACGAATCTGAGGAAATGTCAAGCATTTTTTCACTTTTTTTGAAATCTTTTCCTCAATAAAATCAATAACTTATGTGAGTATAATACTATCTTTAGATTCAAATGTCAAGCCCTAAAAAACCTAACAAAATCAATAACTTAGTGAAGCCCTACAAGGGTCTGAGAGACGCTATGATCTAAGCACTATGTAGGACTGATAACAATAGTCAGGATGCACTATTTCAGCACACAGACCCTCGTCCGCTAATGCTTGAATTAGCCACTCCTCATTGTAAAAAGTGATTAGATGTCGGCAATTCCATTTTTGGAGATCTATAGTGTTATTAATAATCTGATTGTTATCCATAACGGAAAATGTAGTTTTACACTTTCCATCTATATAGTCTCTAAAATCTATACAGTGACCATATTCCTGGACTCTTCTGTGCCAATACCAATTTGCTATGGCTTTGTCAGAAGTTAGCTGTATACTGTGTGCCATTATCTCAGGCTGAAATTTTTGTAGATCCTTTAACGAAAAAACTAATTCATTAAAATCAGTATGGCTGAATAGACTATAAGAAAAAATATGATCGTATTTTTCTCTTTTAGTATTTGTGATGGGAATGTATCTTTCTGCGTTTTGATTATATGCCCAGTTGTAGGTATTATGATGTATCCACTCTGACTTTGGATATTCCTTCTCTCCAAAGTCAAGAGCTTCTTTGTCTACATCCACACAGGTATAATTTTCTTCTTTGATTTCACCGTAAGAATGATATAGGAGGTTACCTGAGTTTCCCCCTACATCCATGACAGTTTTATCTTCTACATCTTTTACAATATATTTGTAAAAACCGAACCTATCGTGTTCGGGTTCTCTCGGATATATGTACATAATATAATTTTACTTCTACTTTTTAGTAAATGCTTGTGCGCCAAAAAATGCTGCTACGATACCTGCAACTGCTACAAAATAAGTCGGCGCCATGTCGCCTAAAGTTTCCTGTGCTTGATCTAGTCCTGCTAAACTAGCTACAACAACTGAAAATGGATACAACAACATACCGCCTAGTGAAAACCAAGCCATTTTACGTTGAGCATCACGCATTGCATCTTGATCTTCAAGCTCTTTACGCCTAAATTCAATATACATTTTTTTCTCTTCATCATCTACAACACCATCGCCATTCACATCGGCTGGCATGGTTTTCTTTTCTTCTTCTGCCATAGTGAGACTCCTCTTTCTCACTATTTATACTATCTAAATTTTGAATCCGGAAAAGTTACTTTCGCCTCGACTAAAACTAGTGTTGTCAAACACGGGAGTATCTGTGTTACCTGCATCCTGCAAACCTTCCTGAGGGTTTTCAATATCAAATAACTTCATCCTTGATCTATCAATACCTAACATGAATCGTTTGTTCTTTGTAGGGTCGGAATATCTGTTTTTCAACTGTTTGACCATAACCTGACCTAGTTTTTCTAGATCTTCAGTGCTGATAAGAGCAAACATCAAATCTGCTGTTGCCGGGAGACCAAATGATTCTGAAGTATCAGTCAGTTCTACATCGCTACTATTGTAACCACTTCTTGTAGTCTGTGTTGCTGTGACAATAGGAACATCAAATTCAACTGCTAGACCTCGTAACTCTTCTGCAATGGACTTAATGATTGTGTAGGAGTTTGCTGATGAACCAGCACGGAATCTAGAACTAGCACAGATGTTAAGATAGTCAATAAATATAATATCAGGTATAAAGTTTCTTTTGAGTTTAAGTTCATTCAATAAAGCCTTAAAGTGTCCTGTATGAGCAGACGCTGTAGGATATTCTTTAACAATAAGTCTGCCCTGTATCTTATTGTTAATTTTTTCAATTCTATCTTCAAACATCTGTTTAGACAGATCTTTGAGTTGTTGAATAGGCAAATTCATCAAATTAGCATCAATACGTTCTGCAATCCTCTCCTCTGACATTTCAAGAGTAACATACAAAACATTCCTGTTCTGTGATATTGCATTTGCTGCCATATGACACATAAAAAGAGACTTACCAACACCTGTGCCTGCAAGGGCTACATTCAGTGTTTTGTTTGACAAACCACCTTCAGTAATTTCATTGAACATTTCAAGATCAAAAGGCATTTTCTCTTCTAGTCTATGATAAAAATCATATCTATCTTCTGCGTTTTCGATATAGTCATGTCCAATGTTGTTGTCAAAACCTACCTGCAATGCTTTTGACAACATATCAGGCAAAGCGTCAGGACCTCTGTCTTTGTCTCTGCCATCAATGACCTGAATACTGTCCATGATAGCATTGTAGATTGCTTTGTCTTTACAAAATTTTTCAGTTTCGTCTAACAACCATTGAGGATCATTTTCTGTTTCAACCACCTCACCTAACCACTCGCTAAGTGCTGGAAGTTCTGTTTCGGATATTACTTTATCCTCTTCAATAGCTATGGCGAGTGCTTGTTTAGTAGGAGGTTTGTTGTATTTTTCAGAATACTCCTGTATCTTTCTCAAAAGTGTTTTGTATTCACCTGAAAAATATTCTGATTTTAGAAACGGAATTGCCTTTCTAAAATAACTATCATCAAGTATCAAGTTGGATATGATTAATTTTTCAATCTGCATCTTCTTTTATAAATTCCTTTCTCAACGCTTCAACACAAGGTTCACATAAAAACAATTCATCACCGTGTCCATGAAAACACAGTGCTGTATCTCCCTCCATTATTTCAATGCTACAACGGTCGCAAATTCCCTTAGGCTTCTGCGATTCCTTCGTAAGCGCTTTCGATATCTTCTTCAGAAACTTCATCTTTCATTATCCCATCTACACTTGAAATTGCATATCTCTTGCTTATCCAAGCAAGGAATGTAGGATCCTGTAGTATAGGTAACCAAAACTCTTTGTTATATGTATCCTTTTGCCTATATTTACCTTCTACTTCTTCTCCTGTTTCAGTGTTTACTTTCTGATACCAACCATTACTAGGCTTGATAACGTGACCTGATTCTAGCGCCATGTCCAATAAACCTGACCACTTGCTGATACCACCTTCAAATGACACCTCAACAGGAATCTTAGACTTCTCACGCACAAAGCGTGACTTTTCAACATTGATAATAAAATTGTATCCCAACAGTTCTTGACCTTGTTTGTCCTGTTGTCTACCAACAATGTAAATATTATCTGCGGAGTAATAAATGCCTGTGCCTCCTGAAAGAATATCCTTAGGAAACAAACCGATTTCCTTATATGTGTGATTGACTGCAATCAAAGGAATATCCTTAATTGTCAAGTGAGGAGTAACCATACGGAACAAAGACTTCAACTGTTTTGCCCGTGACATATCAGCCACACTCTTACCGTCTAGTGCATCATCAACTTCTTTTTTACTTGCCAAGTTACCTACTGAGTCAATAACAATAATAACGTGGTCTCCTCGTTCAATGTTATTTAACTGAGACATTGAATCATGTTTCAACTGTTCAACGTCTGTGATAGGAGTATGAATAACTCGATCTTTGTCTATATTGAAAGTATCAAAATATGATTGAGGAGTACCAAACTCTGAATCATAAAATAATAACACAGCATCATCATACTTGTCAAGATATGCTTTTGCTAACAAAAGTGAAAAGGCAGTCTTGAAGTGTTTTGAAGGACCTGCAAATACTGTCAGTCCAGGAGTAAGTCCCCCATCTAGTCTCCCGCTAAGTGCTACGTTAAGAGCAGGAACAGAGGTTTGAATCAAATCTTTTGTACTGAAAAATTTTGATTCTGTTAGAACAGCAGTGTCTTTGATAGTGCTGTTCTTTTTAAGTTTTTCAAGTAAACTCATACGTATCTCCATTTTACATCTTTGAAACTATCTATAATAAATTTTCTTTCTTCTTCCCATATTTTTACGTGAGGTATATCCACACCCTCTGCATACTCTCGATATGCGTGTTTAGTGTCTCCAAACCCTGCAAGGAGTATTTCTTTATACCCTTCTTTCGCAGCTAACCACATGGCAAAACCACCCGAGCTAAATCTTTTAGGTAGTTCACTCATTTTTACGTTCTCTACTTTATCAGTTTCATTCAGATATGTAAAGAACATTGTATTGTTCCAACCGCTGATAACAGCACCGTGACTGTCATAGTCATTATACTTAGTTGTAAAACCTGCAAGCTCTAATAGTTCAGGTGTTGTTCCATCTGATGTTACAGGATTCCAATCTAAAAATATACAACGATTATCATTTGCATAACCAGAACAATATATTTCATGTTGTCTATGTGCATCAGTAGCAACTAGTGTTTTTATGTTTAGGTTTTCTCTAAATGCAAGATTACACGCCCAAATATCAAGCGTATCTCCATAAAACATACCTTCTCTATTAGCACCGTTGCCAAGTATTATAGCCTTATTCACTTTTTCTCCTGTTTGCATTTACAACCAATGCTGTTTTAAAAATATTGTCACTATTATAACACAATGATTTCATATGTGTCAAGTCTTTAGGTAAGCACTTACCACCAAATCCTACTCTACCGTCAGGACCTGGACATTGCCAATGAGTTCCTCCTACAGCAGGATCGTCTTCTAACATATTTTGTATTGCAGTATAGTCAATGTCCAAACGATTACAAATTTCCGCAAACTCATTTGCTACAGCAACTTTCATAGCAAGAGCAGAGTTCCTTGCTAATTTAAACATCATTGTCTCTTCAGCACTCAAACAATAAACTTTCTTTTCAGAAAACATTTGATGTAGCTCTATAGAAAAGTCCTTGTCGCTGACAATCAATGGAAGTTCAGGATCGTCTACATCTTCTTTCCAATGATTCTCCCTCAAAAACTCAGGCATCATAATTGCACCTGGGAACTTTTCTACTTGATTAGGACCGATTGTGCTACGTATGACTATTTGACCTGAATGTTTCCATTCATTAAAAACATCTCTCAATAAATTTATATTTAATTTTTGATTGCAAAGATCTAAATCAGTAGGAACACACAAAAATATGTAATCATAATGACCTCCTACATTAGTATACCCTTTAGCAGGATCATGTATATAAATTGTAGCGTCTGTTCTCTCAAACAAATAATGAGTGGCAGTTCCTACAAATCCATAACCGACAATTAAAATTTTCACGTAAATAAATCCTCAAGTGTATTTTCAGGTTCTGTTTTCCACCCAAGTGTTTTCACAATAGTTTTCAGTGGTTCCAGGAAAGCCTTTTCAAAGATCAATTCTTTATCGACATACTTATGCAGATCAAATTCCTTAGGAAGAGTTCCGATAAATGAAATGCAATTTTCTCTTATGATATTAGGTTCCTTCAAGTAAACAAATTTTATTTTATCACCTTCTTGTATCTTTTCATACTTCTTAGCAACATCCTTTTCAACCAAATAATGATTGTATAATAAACCACCTCTAACGTGAATAGGAGTTCCTTTTGCATAGATGTTAGACACATCAGTATATTTTGCAATGTTGTTACAACCTCTAGGAAATGCAATATCCTCAACCGATTTAGACATAAAGTCCTTTTTTGTTTCCTCAATATATTTGTGTAATGTTTTTTCGTCACTAGTCAAACAAAGTCTAACCGCTTCTTTCAAACTGTCTCGAACAACTGATGGAGTAGACGAACGAACAATCTCAAGTCCCATGACCTTAAGGTCGGGAGTGGTATATCTCACACCTTCGTTATCCCATACGTTCATTGCATATCTTTTCTTTGCTACCCACAAACAATTGTCTGCAATAGCCTCACGTTTGAAAAATATTTTTTCCTCAAAG
>Ga0213858_10000466_pt1 | contig 19443 bp, 28 predicted proteins | sample PICome_FD_160122 | JGI IMG/M metagenome (GOLD analysis project Ga0213858, IMG submission 160122) | Coastal seawater microbial communities near Pivers Island, North Carolina, United States - PICO245 | ecosystem: Environmental > Aquatic > Marine > Coastal | place: USA: North Carolina | collected... | reverse complement strand
GGAGGAAGCACATATATTAAGGTAATCAATGAAAATAATATCAGGTCTAAATGACTTCTTAAGTGCAAGTTCATTAAGAAGTGCTTTAAAGTGTCCACTATGTGCAGATGCTGTCGGGTATTCTTTAATTATAAGTCTACCGTTTGTTTTTTCAGAAAGTTTATTTACTTTGTTCTCAAACGTTGACTTAGGAAGATCTGTCAGGTCTTGGATTGGGACATTAAGAAGGTTGGCGTCAATTCTCTCAGCAATTTTTTCTTCTGCCATCTCCATTGTAATATATAAAACGTTCCTCCCCTGGAGCAACACGGAGCTAGCTTGGTGGCACATGAATAGAGACTTGCCGACACCAGTACCAGCAAGCGCGATGTTAAGAGTCTTGTTAGGTAACCCACCTTTCGTGATTTTGTTAAAGTATTCGAGATCAAAGGGAATCTTGTCTTCTTTCTTGTGATAAAACTCATATCTTTCTTCGTAGTTTTGTAAGTAATCATGGCCAATGTTGTTGTCAAAAGATACTGCTAGAGCATCAGAAAGAATACTGGGGATGGCATCCCGACTCTTTTTCTCGTCTTGACCATCAGCAATACTGATGGATTCCATTAGTGCCAAATAAATCGCACGATCACGGCACCACTTTTCAGTGGTGTCTAGTAACCATTGATGATCCACAGGAGAGTCATCAAGAGAGTTACAAACTTCTCTCGTGTCTCGGATTTCACTCTCGTTTAGATCCGTCCTGTTCTCAACCTCAATATTTAGTGCTTCGATTGTGATTGCCGATCCGTAGTTCACAATGAACTGAGTAATCTCCTCAAAGATTACTTTCTCAGATCTTTGTTCAAAATATGTTGGTTCAATAAATGGAATAACTTTTCGTGAGTATTCTTCGTTGTATATTAAGTTTCTAAGAATTGTTGTTTCAATTCGTTCCATATGAGAACTCTTTCCTTGCAATTTGATCAAGTTGTTGCATTACTTCTTCAGTGAAGTAAACCTCTGGTTCTTTCAGGATTGCTTTGGCATAGACTTTCTTGCCATTCATCTCATAACGTCCAGCAACGTTTTTCCATAAACCTCCAAGCTCACCGAGTTCAAGAAGACCATAATAACGATCAAGACCACGCTCGTCGTAATAAAGACGCACCGTAACATCCTTGTTCTCCTTACTTAAACGTGACTTAGCAGTCTTTGCCTTGATAAGATTTCCGACGATTTCCGTTCCATCTTTTTCTTTTTTCTTGCTGAGATGGATGATTGTAGAAGCAGCATACTTGAGTCCACTGCCTCCTCCCATTTCTTTAGTTGGGACATAAGCACCGATAACATCATAAGTATGGTTGGTAACGATCATTGGAATATTAGCCTGCCCCAACTTCAAAGTCAACATTCGAAAAGCACCCTTAATCAGTTGTGATTTTGTCATATCACGAACTTGCTTGTCGTTGAGTGCGTCGTTGATTTCTTTCTCAGTAGAAAGCATACCTAGAGAGTCTAACACAAACATACAGGGTTTGCGTTCATCTTCTGCTTTTTTCAGATAAATGTCCACTGCCTTGAGTGCCTTACTACGGAACTCTTCTACGGTTACAACATTTACAACTACAGTGCGGTTGAGATCTACACCACGACTCTCAAGAAGAGATTTATTAACTGCTGCTTCAGTGTCAAAGTACAGACAGTAACCGTCAGGATTACTATCCAGAAAATTCTTAACCACAGCGAGACTAAAGAAAGTCTTGCCAGTAGAAGACTCCCCAGCAATGGCAGTAATCTTATTCCCAGATACACCACCAAAAATACTACCTGATACAAGTCCGTTAAAAATGTACGAACCCGTGTCAACATACTGTTCAGTCTCGTCGATGTCTGCTGCGAGTTTTGTATACTCACCACCAACCTCCTTTACAATCTCTTTTAAAAAATCCATTATCCAAAAAATAAATCAAGGTTTACAGTTTTTTCTACATTCCATCCAATCGCATCAAGAATAGATTTGAGTGGAGCAACAAAACTTTTCTCAAATTGTAATTCATAGTCAACGTATTTGTCAAGGTTGAGTTCTCTTGGAAACTCTTGAATGAATGAAATTACATCCTCTCGGATGGTATTTGGTTTTTTAAGATAAACAAATTTAATCTTTTCACCATTATTGATTAGTGAATACTTATTTGTTAGTTTGTTCTCTTTTATATAATGATTAAAGAGAAGTGCTCCACGACAATGAATAGGTGTTCCCTTCACATAAATGTCAGAGTGAGACCTATACTTTACAACATCAGAAACTGAACGAGGGAAGGCAATCTCTTCTGGTGGAAGTTGTTTAAACTTCTTACGAGATTCTTCAATAAAGTTAATCACATCCTCTTCTGTTCCATTCATCATCAACTTCAGACCATCTTTAATCATCTGACGACAAGGTGCGGGAGTGGAGGATTTAACTGCCTCAATACCCATCATCTTGAGTTTAGGTTCAGTGTATTGAACACCTTCACTATTCCATACGTTGAGAATGTATCGTTTCTTTGCGGTCCAGATACCACGTTCTGCAATATTCTCACGTTTCATAATCATCTTCTGCTCATACGCCGAAACATAGTTCGCAAGTTCTTCATATGAACTCTCAATAAAAGGTTCCAGTTTCTCCTGGCAGATCTTATCAAGTAAAGAAACAACTGCTGTTTTATCGTTAGACTTATTACTAAGAAATTTATCAACAAGAGGTCCAAGATTAAGATAGATCGAATCAGTATCAGATGCGATAACATAATCTGTGTCTTTTGTTTGCAAAATCTTATTTAGAAATCCGTTCATCTTATTCTCAATCCAGCGGATTGATACTTGACCCGAGAGCGTAATCGCTTCCGCATTGGCAAGCTTGTAATACCTGAAATACTGATTCCCAATAGCACCGTAAGCACTGTTAAGTTGAATCTTACGCGCCATCTGGATATTATTGCATCTAGCAATCTCTTTCTCAAGAGTTTTGGTAGGAGTTTTTTCATAGTCCTGCTTTGCCTGAAGCATCTTCTTTTTATAGATGGTGCGATCCTTATAGATCTTCTCCATCAACTCCGGCAAGAATCCACGGACATCTTTACGGAACATTGCACCATTGGCACAGACCGCATTGTCCTTATACATCTCAAATGTTAGTTCCTCATTAAGTATCTTATCAACGGTAACCGATGGATGTCGTTCATCGAGTAACGTCTCCGGTGAGATATTGTACTGCATAATAAGATGAGGATAGAGAGAGTTGAGGTCAAAACTAACAACCCAATCATACTTTCCCGGAATCGGTTCTTTAACATACGCACCCGCATACTTAGAATCCTTGTCTGAACGTTCTTTGGGTGGAATCACAATATCTCTTTTCTTGAGATAGTTGTAAATGATCGCATCCCACATACGAACCTGATAGAACACATCAGTATAGTTTACTTTGGCATCATATGCCATAGTAATTGCAAGTTCAATCAGTTTCATCTTGTCTTCCATGCGGTCAACAAGTTCTACGTCAATGATGTTATATTCTACAAACTTCTGCCACCCGTTTGTATAGAAATCTTTAAATGTATCAAACTCAGAGTGATCTAACTTCTTCTGTCCAAGTTCTACACTAGCTATGTAGTCAAGACGATATGATTCTTGTGCCTTATATGTAAACTTTTTATATAAAGTCAGATAATCAAGTTGAGTAACACCACCGACATCATATGAGATCTGCTTTCGACCCATCACGACTTCTTCTCTTTCAGTCACAAGACCCCAAGGAGACATACGTTTCTTTAACTTTTCTCCAAGGATTCGATCAATACGACGAACCAGATATGGAATATCATACAGTTGACTGTTCCAACCAGTCACAACCTCAGGAGTATTCTCCTCAATCATCCACCAGTTAATAAAGTCAGTGAGAAGTTCATACTCAGTTCTGAATCCCTTATAAAGAACATTCTTCTGGGTATTATTAAAAGAACCACGACCCCAAGTGCGAATCTGCTTGGTATTGTAATCCTGAATTGTAATCAGCAGAACTTCTTCCGCGGCAGATTCTACATCAGGAAATCCATTCTCTGATGCAACCTCAATATCAAGGGTAGCAATCTTAATCTTACTAGCATCAAACTTAATCTCTTCTTCGGGATACATCTCAGAAATATACTGATAGATGTATCGGTCATTGCCATAGATTTTAAAGTTCTCTACACCCTCATACTTCTTGATAAAATCCCTACATTCACGAACAGATCCAGGTTCTACTGATTCAACATATTCTCCCTCAAGAGTTTTATATTTTGTCTTCTTTTTAGAGGGGACAAAAAGTGTTGGAGAAAACTTTTCCCTCGTTGCAAAGTGCCTACCATTCTCATAACCACGAACCAGAAAATGATCCCCGATCATTTGAACATTGGTGTAAAATCTCATTATGAATCCTTTGGTGACGAATGTTCGTTTCAAACTTCTCTGTGTATATTATAGCACCCTTTCCCGTAAACTCCTCACATGCACTGACAAACATTGAAAAGTAATGCCAGTATTTTGGAGGAATATACTGAGGAGACATACACACAAAGATGTGATCAAAATTATAATTATCAAACTTATAATCTTCTTTCTCTACGTTTCTATAATTTGGAACAACTTCATCATTAAATCTATTTCGAATTTTGTTCCCACTATTACTATTGCCAATCCAAGTAAAAGAATTTAACTTTCCTTTACCACCTAACCAGGCACCCCAGTTTCCTTCGTGAATCCTATCATATTTCAGTAACTCATAAAACTCAGTTTTATAAGCGTCCTCATCAGGCATTTCTCCAGTATAATCTCCACCAAAAACATCATCGTGATGATCTATATTGATTAGATCAATGTTTTCGCAATTAGCAATACTGAATAAAATAGAATCGTGCTCATATCCAAAAGAAACACTATCACAATTGCGAAGTGCTTTCAGAAAAGTATTGTAGCAAAATAAAAGATTTGATTGATCAATATTGAAATGACTTTCCTCAAAGTCAGTTTCACTAAAAAGTTGCTCCCACCTTATTCCTGGATTATCATTGAACTTTAATCCATTATAAAGTTCAATAACTGGTCCCATAATGTAGTCCAGATCAATACTAAGAACTTTCATTAGTAAGACTATTGTATTTTTTCAAAAGTTCTGGGTTTGGATCGGCAAGAGTAATGATCTTATCAGAACTGATCATAAACTCTTTTTGATTGGTATGATCCATCATCCAAGAGCAGAGATTATTCCCTTCCCAGATTTCCATAGGATTAATAAGTTTGCAGTCTGGTTCACCAATATCGGCACCAACTTCATCAATCTCACTAATCAGTCTTTCACTGTTCGTCAGTAGAATCAGTTTGATCACTTTGTCCATTTAATTTCTCCTCATACAGTTCTTTCAATTGTTTGACAGGTTCAACTATCGTAATTACTCCATCGGGACGAATTGGGATTTTTGTATCCTTAGATAATACTAACCAAGGACGAAGACGTATCTGAAATTGTGGTATATGATCATTATCTTCTTCAACAAAAACCATTTCTTCTTCACATAAAACAGAGTGTGGATTATCTAGTAGATATCCGACTACATTATCTTCGGACATAATTTCTTTCACATCGGCAATGATGTCTTCACCAGATTTTAATACTGCAAGTTTGATCGACATTTTTACTTTTTACCTCATCTAATTATAACAATAAAAAAGAGGGGTGTCAACTGGATTTTGCCAGTCGATCCCCTGCGGCGACGATACACCTTATTTAGAGATAATCCTTTCTTTGATGATGCTCTGGAACAATCTTACCAAGTGTAATACTCAGTAACCCATCCTCAAAAGTAACTGATCTAACTTCCGTTTCATCTGAAAGTGTCCAAGCTCTGGTGAAAGATCTCTGAGCCACTCCTCTATGGACATATTCTGTTCCAGTTTCTTTATCCTCTTTTTGTCCTTCGACAAAGAGTTTACCGTCTTGTGTGTAGACATTGACTTCTTCTTTTTTGAATCCTGCTAGTGCTAGTTCTAGTCTCGATTCTACGTTACTAACCGTGACTAGATTATATGGAGGATAGTTTGACGTTGTTTCGTGAAGGTTAAACAACCGATCAAAGTATTCATCCATACCAATACTGTTTCTATTTATACGTTCTAGCAACTGATTCATGTTTGCAGCGTTGTACCTTGTTAGGTCTCCCATTGTAGCTCTCCTAAAAGCGAGATTGCGTTGTGTGGACCCCGAAGGCATCCATAGTATATATTAGCATAAGACATAAAAAAGGGGGTGTTGCCACCCCTACCTTTTTATTCGGTTTTACGAAACACAACTAGTAGTATCAATATTGAAAAGTTTATTTAAGTTAGAGACTTTATCATCTTTATATTTTTTAGCAGTTTTTTTCCACTCATTTCCAATTCTTTTTACAGTTTTGTCATCCATCCACTTATCAATATAATACAAACACCAAGAAACTAACTCTTGGAATTGGGAAAATCTTGTACCCTTTTCATGAAAAACATTGTTTTCTTTCCATTCTTCAATAATTGTGGTAATTCCATCATATACATCTGGCATCGTATTTGATTTCTTCTTATCAAGACGTTGAAGTCCCTCAATCAAACGCTCATTTTTAGTTCCATACTTTTTAAGTGCCATAAGAGCAGCACAAATCCAAGTTTGATTCCAATTAGAATCTATTGTAATTAAGGAATCCAAACATTTAATTTCTTCAATAAAATTAAATGTTTGTCCAGGAATAACTTCTGGAGAAATTACTGGACTAGTATAAGTTTCTGGATAGAAACAATTGGACGCCATATTTAACGCTGTAATAATTTGACCTTTTCTAAATTTTTTAGAAGAAGGTTCATAATTAAACATCCCAGTTATAATGCCATAAAACTTTTCTTGGTTTGCTTCCGTAGCACTAATAGAATCAAACGTATTATAACATTTACGTATCCTTTCAAAAGATTCGAAGGAAAATTCAATAACAAGAACATCTTTGGGAATGTTATTACTTCCTCCATTTTCCCAATTCATAGCTCGTGTATTAGAATCTACTCTAAACTTCGTTCCTTTTTTATATTTTTTTCCTCTAACTACATCATCACTTGATAGTTTGCACACAAAAACGACGGCATGTTCTGTAATGAATTCGGAGAGATATTTTTTTGCTTTATTCAATCTACCTTCAGTATCTCTCTGACAAAATACTTCTTCTAGTTCTGAATATTCACCATATGTCATCCAATACGAAGTAAGCATATTGGATTCTTTTACGGGAATAAAGGGTACTATATCACCCATACTGTTTTTAATTACTTTCATTTTAAATCCTCTAAATCTACCACTTCCAAAAGCAGGTTGTGGGAGGTTACTCAAAAAATATAACACAAAAAAAGACCCCTGTCAAGGGGTCTAATGTCATTCGGTTTCTTCTACTCGTTTCTTCTTGGAACCAATATTGTATTTGGTCTCAAGAATCCAGTCTTGCTTATCCTTATATGCAAGAACCTTAATCTGATTCAGTGGTGCGATATCTTGAATCTTGTCTGCATCAACAATGCCAATAAGACCCCAATCAACAAGCAGTTGAGCAATACGGTTACGACGTTGGACATCGTTCTGTGTCAGGTTTGCATGTTTACCATCAAGAGCAAACAGTTCTTTAAAATGCACTAAGAAATATCTACCTTGCTTGTGCAGAATATGACAACTCTGATAGATTTTCTTTTCCTTCCTAGATGCAACTCCGATACGAGTCAAAGTTTCACGGACTTTCAAAAAGTCATCTGGTTCACCAAGAAGAACTTCCACCATCTGATCTGGTGACCATTTTACTTCACTTTCTCTAACAACACTCATTTCGATCCTCCAGTATCAAATTTTGATTTAATAAATGCAAGTTGTTCTTTTGTCAAGATCCGTAATGCTTGTTTTGCCTTCTCATTACTATAACCATAATAACGTTTGACATAATCAAGGTCTTTGATCTTATCTTGTCGGAGCCAGGGAGAGAACCTCTTCTTTTTCCTCACAATATTTATAAAGAAATCATATTGTAGTTTCTTTGAGAGAAAGTTATACTGATTCATCTCATTGGCAAACATCAAAGTATCGATGTGTCCGGAGAAACAACGGTTGATAATATAGGGAGGATATTCTTTTTCGAGTGATGGGTCTTCATCAATCAAATGCTTCTTAGTTTGATTAATGGAATTAAGCCAGTCTTTCAGTTCGGTCATAGATCAAGAAGAAGATTAAGGATTACACTATTATCACTACCAGTAATATCGTAATTTGTTACCAGAAGTTCAGTTTTCACATTATCCTGGGTATTCTTATCACCACGATGAACCATTGAATAACGAAGTTTCCATTCGTTGAGATAATAATCTTTATACAGTTCTCTCAATCTCTCATTATCATTATAGGTGATCATGAAATTGTGAGGACACTTATAAACATCTTCGGCAAATCTATCGTGATCAAATGACTTGTGCATCTCACGATCCTTTCCATATAGAAAATCTTTGATATCATAAGGAGGATCAAGGAATACAAAAGTATTATCTGATCCCTCAGCATTCATAACCTCAGAGTAATCAATATTAGTAATCTTCCAGTTCTTAATCAAATCAGAAAACATAGCAAGTTTATCTGCTCCAACCAGAGAGAAGTTAGCATTAGCAGCAGTTCGTGAAAATGTGCTGTTCTCTGTCAGTCCAGAGTAACTGCACTTATTCATGATAAAGAATGCAACTGCCTTATGAAAGTCATCATAGGTATCGATTTCACTGGCATAACGATCAAACAGATCTCTGGCAAACTTATCCTTCTCATCCTGTGTGCCACTCTCAAGCATCTTCTCTTTCTGCTCTCTAACACTCTCAGACAGGTCTCTCCCATTATCCCTGAGTTGCACCCAGAAGTTATAGAGAGGCACATACAGGTCATTAATCCACACAGGGATATCCCTATTTGCCTTAGTCACATCAATAGCAATAGAACCACCACCAATGAATGGTTCACGATACTCAGTGATTACTTTTGGATACCACTGAGAGAGGGTTTTAATTGCCTTCGACTTCCCTCCGGGGTATCTCAACGGAGTCTTCAATGATTTTAGAGTCATAATCTTTAGGATGATATTTCAAATATTCAAAGAAGGTCAGTTTCATTTCCTTCTCAGTCATACCACAATGCTTTGCAGCAGCAGGTAGATTCATTTTAGCACGATATAGTGCCTCGTTTGATTCCTTTACATTTTCTGGTGTAGTCTTGACTACTGGGTCTTTCAATTTAGACTTATCGATTTTTAGTAATTCCATTAACGTACAAATCGAAAGATACGATTGATGCTTCCAGTCAATTCGTTTACACCAACTGCCATTTCACGGTATCCAATACCGACATAAACCTGTCCAAGAACAACTGCAGTCGTGCAGATACCCCAGAAGATATAATAATGTGATGATTTCATCTGTGCTAACTTTTTAGTTTTTTTGTTTTTCATCTTCCGTGCTCCATAATGTAAATTCAAAGTCTTCAATGACATCATTGGAAAGAAACCTTTTACAAAGTTTTTCGATTTCTTCATTAGCATACTCTTCATTGTCTGCCTCAAAATCAATCTCAATCAACTTACCAAGACGCAACTTATTAAAAGTCATATCAGACATTCTACCACATGCTGCCATAACGGCATTACCGGCAGAGTCACTCACTGCCTTACGCAGTCTAACATAGATTTTAGTCCTGAACTTCATTTTGAAATTTAGTAATCAATTTTGCAACTTGCTTTTTATCAGTGCCACACGGCGCATTATTTAGGCAGATAAGAATACATTCTTCATCAGAGATAGGGTCTCTCTGCCACCATCCATGTTCATCAATCATGAGAATTCAACATAAGGTGATCGTAAAGGTTTGTTAGTTTTATACCATTCCATTGGTGCTCTTTTTGGTGAGAAATGAGACCACAATTCTTTAGCCTTTCTCCTACCAATGATGTGCATCTCTTCCTCCTGAGTCAATTTCATTTGAATTCACACTCCATATCATTATTAGGTGTAGTAGGACGATTGCCGACAGTGGCATATGCACCATCATCATCCTCATAAACTTCAATCACTTTGCATTGATCTTTGAATAGATTTAGAAGGTCTTTATGGAGATCTTCAGAAGAAGATGATTTGACATAGTTATTATCAAATTCATCATGATAAGCAATATTATAATTCATTTGAATTCACACTCCACCATAATTTCAGTTAGACACGCAAGCATATTGATTTCTTGGTCTGCTACAAATGCAGCCTGGTATTGATACTTAGCCAGAACAAGAACAGCAGCAGGGATACTGCCAGGAACAAGGGCATCGTAGAGGCAATCATAAATGCGACGCAACAATACAGTAGTATCGTTGTCAAGGTTGCTAACAATCCATTTACGGACTTCAGCAAAATTCTTCTCTTTGAGGTTCTTAACCAGTTCATTTACGGCAACATCGGAGAACGTAGCGAGGATTCCAGAGTCAATCTTTCCACTCACAGAATAACGTTGACATTCATTCAACACTCTCCTCCAATCAGGAAAGTGCTTGTTGATTAATTCTACCAGGACCTTGTTATCATATTCAACACCTTCTGCATCCAGGATTTGTCTGATACGTTTGAAGAACTGTGCTGCAATGGTTTGACGGTCTTTTCCTTTGATTCCAAACTCAACGACGGCACAACGGGAGTGGAGGGGTTCAAGGATTTTGTTTTTATAGTTGCAGGTGAAGATGAATCGGCAGTTGCCAGCAAACTCCTCAATAAACGCCCGTAGGAGGAGTTGTACATCATTGGACGTGTTATCTGCCTCATCAATGATGATGACTTTGTGTTTTGCAGTTGCAGTAAGCGAGACGGTCGAAGCAAAGTTTTTCGCATTGTTTCGGACAGTATCCAGGAATCGTCCCTCATCGGATCCGTTGATGACATATACGTCTACTCCAAGTTCATTACAAAGTGCTTTTGCTACTGTAGTTTTACCAATGCCAGGAGGACCTGCAAGTAGCATATTGGGAATCTCACCCTTATTTAGGAACTCCTGGAAGGTTTTTTTGGTTGCTTCAGGGAGAATACATTCTTCAATCGTTTGTGGTCGATACTTTTCAACCCAAATAAAATCACTCATAGTTTAGTTCCTTTTTAATTAGATACAGATTATCAAGATGCTTTTGGTATTGTACAATACTATCATCTACTTCTTTTATTGTTGCCTCATTCCATGGACCTCCCCCTGGACCAGCATAAGATTTCCAAACTGCTCGACTATCTTTTACAGATTTCCAAGAGTGAAGTTCACTTTTAATTTGTTTGATACACTCATCAATGGTTTCAACAAGTTTCATAATCAAAAACAAAATTAATTAGAGATTTTTTTGATCGCCAACAAGGTTTCCAGTGGAATCCATGCAGGATCTTCATCAGCAAATTGTACTTGGACCTCAGTAATTACTTTTTCAAGGTGTTTACTGTAAGTTTGTCTGGTATTTTTTACCTGACCTAAAGGATTTTCAATCATACCCATTCTGGTTTACGTTCGGGGATACGTAGGTAATTATCGCACACCCAAGGTTTAGATGCAATGTATTTTTTGTATGCAGTAAAGATATCAATACTTGTGTCATACTTAAACTGATCAGGTCCAGCAAACACGAAAGATGTGTGAGTATCCAGTCTTGCTTTTGGAAAGATTTTATCTGCTTCTACAAGAGTTAAAAAGCATGTATGTACTTTAGCATATCGTGCTGCATACTCCTCACATAGAGCAAAACCGTGTTGTAGCAACCAACGTGCGTTTGCCACAGTCTCATTTGCCCAGATGGTACAGGGATGATTACGAAAGGCACCCTTCTCTGTCGCATAAGGTTGTCCGTCTGCTTTAGGAAGAGTTCCATATCCATGCCCCCATTTATCAGAGGCAACGATGGAAAGCATCTGACAGGTTTCCAGAGGCATCTTGACAATATGCTTATCTGGAAGCACTTTTGCAGATTTGTAGGGGCACTCATCAGTTACAAAAATGTTCATAAAATATCCCTTGGTATAAACCAGTATGACACAAGTTGCCACCGTTTTCCAAGAAGGTATGCCTGATAAAAATCTGTCACATCCTTGATTGTATTCCGATACTCCTTAGGATAAATCGTCAGACTCATCACTGTAAAGATAATCACATGAAATACATTACTAGCAGGATGATGACCTAATTGGAATCCAAGCAACTTGGCCTCATCATTGACAGAGAACCCCAAATTGAAATGACAGTGCAGTTCATCGTGGAGTTCTGTGTCTTCTCCAATACCAGGAATCCAGTTTTCTAGAAACTGAATATAGGGATCAGGTTCCATCAATTACACTCGTTCGGAATAATATGTCAAGTAGACATATGAAAGTACTAAATCCAAGTAAAAAACCCAGGCAAAATATTGGTATTTCTGCTACTGCTGACGATGATTCCGTCCTTGAACTACATGTATTCTTCTTCATCACCCAAAGGTAGAATCAGGTTCCAGAGCAATGTAATAAGTCAGATTGTGCTGACTGTTGGTGAACTTGGAAAGCAGTTTGGAAGAAACTACAACATCATAGGCACCAGGGATGATCTTGATATTCTCAACCTTAAAGTTGAAAACAAAGGTTTGATTGGTTTCACCAACCACGATTGCATACTCGTTGGAGGTATCGTTCTTCTTATCACGAACGACCAGTTTGATAACTCCATTCTCACCCACGGCAGAGAGGTCAGGCAACTGATAAACTGCTGCTGCTTTGACCAGTTTCTCCAAAGAAGTGCTATCCATCTGGAAGCAAACATCCTGAGAGGGAAGTTGAATCTCTTTTTCAGGAGGAGCAATAATCACGGCAGGGTCTGCAAAGAAATACTTCACTCGACGCTTACCTTCTTTGATGCTCAGATAAGAATCTTGATTGAAATCTAGATCGGGATCTTGGTGCAGACTAAGACCATTCAGAAACTGGTTCAGATCGTAAATGGCAAAGTCACGAGGAAACTCTTCTTTGATTTCTGCTTCAGCAAGAATATTCTTTGCAACAGAAATAGTACGGAGTTTGTTACCCTCTTTTACAAGAATAGAGTTGTTAATTCCAGCAAAGTTTTTAAGGATTGCGAGGGCATTGTCAGACAGTTTCATTGTGCGTTCTTTAAGTTTCATTGGGGGTAAGTTTCACGTTTTGCATTCTTGTCGTTGAAATGCATCAGGAGTACAGCATAGTGCAGAATCTTCATAATGTCACGACGAGCAGTGCCTTTCTTATCATAACGAGAGGCATACTTGAGGATGTTGCTACGGCAGAATGCTTCACCGTCTCCACATGCTTCAATCAGATCAAGTGTCTGAATTTTATCATCACCAGCAGAATAATGCTGATTGTATGTGCCAGCAATATAATCGTTTAGTTCTTTGAGGATTGTATCCTCATCATATTTGTATCGTCTGTTTTCGTTCATAGTAAGGTCAAGTGTGTAATCATCCATTTTCAAAATTTCATCATATATGAGGGACCAGGAATTAACCATAGCAGAAAAGAAAATCGTTTACTAAAGAGTCTGCTTTTTCTTTACCAAATTTATTGGAAAGATATCCACTCACAGGATCCAACTTTTTCATATAAGAATCAAAGTCGCAATAGGTGGAAAAATCATTTCCAGTAGGTTGTTCACATTCTAGCATATTCTTGTAAGCAGTCAAGTATTTCTTGAAGATATCAAGATGTTCGTTGACTTCAGACATTGTACATTTAGCAACATACACATTCTCAGAGAAGTGATTGCCTGGTTCAAAAAATCGGAAAGAACCATCTGCTTTTGGAAGGTCTGGATGGGAGAACAAATAGTTTTCTACTGGATGCTGAAAATCAAATACAATAATGACTTTCTTGTCAAAGAAACCCATCAGATCCATACCGAAGCAAGGAAGATTGCTACCAGTTCTAGGATAGATAATGTTGTTGTAAATACAGGATTTGTTATCCCATATCTCAACTTCTCTGGATTTAAGAATGTGTTTAGTGCTGTAGATCTTGGCAGAAAGAGAGGTATTGTTTTCCTCCCAATCTGCCCAATCACAAATGTTCTCTAAATCAGGAAAGGTTTCCCAGATTGCTGTCTTGTACTGATTCCACAGGGAGTTGGAAGTCTGCATCAACTTTGTCATAGAGTTCAAGGAATGCTTGTTTGGTTTCATCATCAAAACGTGCAGTGCAAACATCGATTGCTTTTGCTTTGTTGCCAAAGATGCCATAAGCACGGATGATGTGAACCAAACGACGGGTGCTGATGATTTCATCGATGCCACCATCATAGAAAGTTTTGCGAATGATGTCTGCCCAATCAACCAAACGACCACAAAAATCAGTATCCTCAGAGAGTTTCATCAGGATGTTTTTCTCTTGTGCAGGAGTTGGATAGTTCTGCTCAAAGGTTACTGGGAATCGTTCAAGGAATGCTTCGTTAAGCACGTTAGTTCCAATGAATCGTCCATCATCTGAACCTTTGCCTTTAGTATTTGCGGTTGCGATGACATTGAAACCTGCAGTGGGTCGAACAAACTTGCCGATTTTCTTAAGGAAGACTCCATTTCCTTCAAGGATAGATTGGAGACAGAGAATTTTATTAGAGGCAAGGTCGATCTCGTCAAGGAGCAGGATAGCACCTCGTTCGAGTGCTTCAATGACTGGGCCATTGTGCCAGACGGTGGCACCATCAACAAGGCGGAAACCACCAATAAGATCATCTTCATCGGTTTCAATAGTAATGTTTACACGGATGAGTTCCCGATCCAACTGAGCACACGCTTGCTCAACCGAGAAAGTCTTTCCGTTACCGGACAATCCTGTAATGAACGTCGGATAGAATAAACGGGACTGAATAATTTTTTTAAGATCACTGAAGTTGCCAAACTTGACGAAGGAATCATCTTTCTGGGGAATAAGGTTTTGTTCAAGGGCAGGCATAGCAGGAGGTGCCTGATAGGTTTGCTCAAGTTTTTCCTGAATAGTCAGGTTCCACTTACCACGACCAACTTTGTAATCAGAAAGTTTGTTGGTAATGGTTTGATAGTTACCACCATTCATCGCACACCATGCACGAATATCTGCACTAGTTACAGATTCACCATAAAGACCCTGTAGTGAAGTGCGGATGTAATCAGCAGAGAAAGACATGATGTAAGTTTGTTTGTTTCAACTGAAGTTATTATAGGGCAGAGTGGGGCAGAGTCGGGGGCAGAGTGGACAGTTCAAGAATCGGTCAAATACTCTTCCAACTCCTGAACTAACCTCTTGTGAGAGTGTCTTCTGTCCAGTTCGATACCGACAGTGCGACCATACTCCTCAAGTTCTTTCTTTGACATATCATGAAATGATACATCACTTTCATATGCGAAAATCTCTGCAAGTTCTTCTTCGATTACTTCTTCATAGTTTGTAGTATCTTCGTCCACAATAGGAGATTCTGTAACTTCTACAGGTTCTTCTACTACAGGTTCCACTACAGGTGCTGGAGCAGGAGCAGGAGCTGCCTTTTTACCTCCAATTAAATCTCCAAATCTAGACATTTTTAATACCTATACTATAAAAATATTTATCAATAAACCTCAATCAGTTGGTCCTTTGTTCTTACGTCTACCTGTACCACGTCTAAATGTGGTTCTCTTGGCATCACCCTTCCTGCCTTCTCCCGTGTCTCCTTTATGGATGACAGACATCCTATCTTTGCTACCAGATCTGTAGGTATAATTATCTCTATCAAGACGTTTTGATGGTCGTTCTGTATAGCTGTGACCAGTAGCAGCTTTCCCACCAGAACTAAAATGCTTTTCTGTATCTTTAACACCTTTTGGTGTAGTTGCGTCTCTACGATCTCTACCTATTTTACTACCCTTCTCATCCTTATTCTTTTTACCAGCAAATCCCATTTTGGTTTCATATCCTTTGCCTTTATTATAAGCAGAGGCCATTCCACCATATCTGGCATACTCTTTATCTGAAGGTTTGTGGTCGGGATTCTCAACCCCAGTTCTCTTCATCTTGGCTCTCATTTTTTCAGCAGGAGTCCACCCACTTCTGTTAGGAGCCTTTTTGTTATCAAAATCGACAGACCCTTCTGCGATAACCATAAATTCCCTAAAAGTTTTCATTTATAGTAAAAACATCCTTTTTAATATTTATCAAGCAACAAGTTCAATAAACTCATTCAGAATTTTCTTATTCATTTTCTTGGTGCGAAGACTTTTAACAAAGGCAGATTTGATTTGGGTTTTGGTAGCACCATCATCAACATCAAACTCAGAGTCACTAGAAAGAACATTACCAGAAAGTCCAAAGTAAGAGTGATAACCAGAAGTTTTGATGGAGAATGACTTTTGCTTCTTCCAATCCTTCATAACTTTATCATGAAGTTCTCCACGATATCCACAGTAAGTTCTGATAAATGCTCCTGCATCACGAGAAGCAAGAACACGAATACCAATGAAGTTTACATCCGGGAAAGTTGTTTTGAGATCTTCCAAGAATACATCAGTCATCTTATTCCATTGAACATCCATAGAATAAGTGTGACCTGTTTTACGATTACGAAGAAAGCAGTTGTGTCCAATCGAACCAGTGCCAATGAAAGGTTCTTGCTCCCAATGCCGTTGGATCTCACGATGGAACTTGGGAGGATATCCTTCACCATCGGTCAGCACAACACACTGAACCTTCTGAACCTTATTCTCCTTCTTAAACTTGGGAAGAATTTGATGCAAAGCAATCATAGTCTCATTCAAGGGTGTACCAGAGAGACCCATAGTGGGAGGAATATTGTAGTAAGAACGAGTGGTGCGATCAAAATAATATGCCAAACGGAACAGATGCTTCATCTGAGTTTCCAGTTCTTTGGTGCTGACTTTATGAGTCAGGAAATTCATCATAGAGAACCACTCATTGATGTAAAACACACCGTCCCTCTTTTCATATGAAAGGTCCTTTACATCCCTAGAACCATCTTCCTTGTATGTAAACAAAGGATACTCATTGGTGAATGCATAAACATCGAAAGGAATACCAACCTTCTTACAGAACCAAACAAGATTACACATCTGTTTGACCGTATCCAACAACACATCTCCCATCGAACCACTCCAATCCAAGATAAAGATCAGACCATGATTCTTACCATCGGCAAGAGTTGTTACTTTCTTGAACAGGTCTTCATTGTATCGATAAGTATGTAACTTAGCTGTATCGAGCACTCCAGTCCGACTAACAGTAGCACGAGCATAAGAGTCTGCAGATTTACGGCATTCGAATTCTTTAACAAGATAATTCACCTCCTTTTGTGCAGATTTTTTAAACTTTGCAAACTCGGCATCAACATCATCAAAGACTTCTTGATATTGATAATCATCCCAAGTTTCACGACAATCTTGATGAATTCTGGAGTTGGGAACAATAATCTTCTCAAGATCAAGTTTCGGCACTTCTACATAGACATTCTCAATCCCATTCGTAGATGCAAGATCTTTGATTGCCTGTTCCAGTGCATCTACAGTTTTGATTTCTACATCATTACTAGTGCCACCACAAGGTCCTCCTTCTTCTTCGATTTCAGTGGTCTCTCCAGACTCTGCCGTAGAAGATTCACCATCGTCAGTGATATCAGTATCTCCTTGCTCAAGTCCTTGCTGATTCTGTGAAGGATCTGGACTGCCAGACTGAGATTCCAGAGAATCCATTTCAGTCTTTGTATCAGTATTCAGTTGGTTTTGGCAATAAGTATACAGTGCCTTTGCTGCCAGAAGAACATCATCAAAATCTTCACAACCCTCAATCATACGAAGAATGGGCATCTCAAGGTCTTCACCAAAAGGAACATCAATAAAGTTACCAATCTTGAAATACAGATTTACACGATCTGCAAGGTTCATCTTAGTAACGTCATCACACTCAACACCAAAGAAATCTTCCTCGGCAAGAACCTGATATCCAGCATAAAACGTCTTGGGGAGACCAGGATAACGACGTTTCATCAACTTCTCAATACGAACATCCTCCACAATGTTTACGAACTGCGGAGGAATCTTCGTTTCTTTCAACCAGTTACGGTCGGGTGTATACAATGCATGACCCACCTCATGTGCAACCAACATATCGTAAACTTCATTGCCTGCTTTCTCCCACATAGGAAGAGTCAACACACGAGTATGTACGTTAAAGCAGGCAGTCTCAACTTTCTTGTGCTCTACAACAAGATCTTCAGTTGCCAGGAGTTTAGCAAGTTGCGACTTGATCTCGTGTGAAACTGTCATAGTGTTCCGTTCGTATGGACTCATAATACGACGAAACCCGCCTCTTGGACGGGTTCATGTGACGCTTCTTAAATTGTCTGAGTGCCTCCTTTCGTGCCCTCATTGCCTGAGGTTTAAGAGTTCGTTTGGGTTCTTTGCCCGAATTGTGTTTCCAGTTTGGGGTGACCATAGTTTCTCCTGTATTAGGATACCATACGTGAAAATCCTTTAACCTTTTCAAATCTTAGGACACTTTCAAATTTGTCATGTAAGTCAGATTTATGGGAAATGACAAATATATTAGCATCCTTAATCACATAACGAATAATCTTTAAGAACTCTTCGGTTCCAAAACCATCAAGTGAAGAATCAAATACCTCATCCATAATCAGCAGGTTGGTATTCACCGAGTTCTTGAGTCTTGCAACTTCTCTCCACGTAAAGAGGAGTGCGAGGTCAACTCTCATTTTCTCACCTTCACTAAAAGAACTATAAGAAAAGTTCTCATGGATAGGTGATTCAATCGTTTCATTAAACTCCCCATCAAGTTTAAAGTTGATGTAGAAGTCCATCATCTGAAGGTAACGATTAACCTGCTGATTAATGAATGGAAGATACTTCTTAATGATTTTTATTTTTACTCCATCATCCTTGAGTAAGGAATAGGCAAAATCGTAATGTACGATTTCTTGTTTTTTGTCTGAGAGGTATTCAATTGTCTTTTGGAGATTTTGTCTAAATTCTTCTAACTTCTCATGTTCAGTATTTCTGTTTTGTAGGTTACTGGTAATAGTTTGAATTTCATGTTCAAGATCTCTGATTTGTCTCTGGTTGAGGCTAATCCGAGTATTGTTTTGAGAAATGCCATGCGTTAGTTTTGTAATCTCCTTTGAAAGGGCATTGAATTGACGCTCTCTTTCCTGTTCGAACTCAATTGTTTTTTCAAGTTGAGCATAACCATCTTTAAGTTCCTTTGCCTTATTTTGAACGTCCTCAATTCTATTTAATCGAAACGACTCTTCTATGTCCTGTGTGCAGGTTGGGCAAACCGTATTTTCCTTAAAAAACTTATGCTCTT
>Ga0213858_10000465_pt1 | contig 19459 bp, 14 predicted proteins | sample PICome_FD_160122 | JGI IMG/M metagenome (GOLD analysis project Ga0213858, IMG submission 160122) | Coastal seawater microbial communities near Pivers Island, North Carolina, United States - PICO245 | ecosystem: Environmental > Aquatic > Marine > Coastal | place: USA: North Carolina | collected... | reverse complement strand
TCCTTTAGTTGGTTCTGAAGAAATGGTTGCATTATCTTCTACTTGGACTTGCCAAAATGTAGAGTTTAATACTTTACCACCATTCAAACCACCAACTGCAGAAAGTAAAGGTGTTCTTTGACCACCAACTTTGAACAATTCACCAGTGAAGTTATTAATGTTTTGTGCATAAATCGTACTGTTTGTTAACGAAATACTTGCCATTTTATACTTCTCCTATAAATTATTACTTGTCTTGTTCTTTAAGAGTTTCCATCATACGCAATTTTGCATTAATAGAATCTCTTGGGTTTGTATCGGAACTTCTCACAAACTTTAGAAATTCTGCAGAAACATCTTGTGGTTCTGCATTTACACCAATCTTATTGAGTTGTTCAACTCTTGATTGAGCTTCTACTACATTTGATACAACATCTTCGCTAGGTTGTTCAGAACTACTAACTTCTCCAAACTCTTGAGCTACAAAGTCTTTAATTGCATCTACAGTAACTTCACCATCATAGAGTTTTGTAACAGCTTTTCCTAATCCCTTATCAGCAGTTAGTCCTAAAGAACTTAATGCGTTATTCATGGCATTGGCTTTGAACTCTTTATTCTCAGCCTTAAGCTTTTTATACTCTTCTCTAAGTTGTTTAATACCATCAGATGAATCTTCTTCAACTGTAGTATTTTCTATTTGTTCTGTGTTTTCTTCCATTATTTTCTCCATCTTCTCTAGCATATAAATAATCCTATAACATTAATCGCTAGGTAATTAAAAGGATTTTACACAAGGGTTTATGAATGACAGATAACATACCTTGGCGATGTTATCGCAGTGCAGCCCTATATTTAGTGTGCCGTATCCTGCCAGGCACTATATGTAGTATACCACAATTATTGTTCTGTCAAGCCAATAACTTGACCTTCTCCAGTTCTTCTTGCACCTAATTGTGCAGTAGATTCTGATATGTTCTGAGCTTCAATAGCTTGGAGTTGTTGTTGTGTTTCCAAGTCTCCTAAATACTGAGCTTGTAATATCTCTAATGATGTAGGAGTATCTGTCCTACCTTGTCCTCTAGCAATCCTAGAACTAATCAAGGCTCTATCTACAGCAGCTTGAAATGTTCTTTGTGCTTCAGATGCCTGTAACCCTGCACCTACTAAACTTTCAATAGCAGTTCTGCTAGCTTCAACACCAGCAACTTGCTGATACTGATTACCTATTCTTGCAACATTAAGTTGTCTATTTAATATCTGTGAGTTTATTTCAGGGTCTATAACTAGAGGTATAAGTGCAGCATCATCTAACTGTATAGCTTCACCTAGTTCTGTAGAATAGTATTGTTCATAGGCAGACAATACATTTCTTTTTTGTTCTGCTGATAAATTACTAAGTTGTCTATCTGCAACTGATAACCTTGATGCTATCTCATCAGGAGATACATTGTTGGCTACTAGCTCAGGAAACAATCCATCAATAACTTGGCTACCATATCCACCTACACCAAACTCATTGAAGTGTATAAGCACAGCTTCTTTGCTTTGTAGATACTGTGCTTCTGTCATTCTTAAAGAACCATCATCTCTAGTTATACCTGTAAATACCTTCTCATAACTATCACTAGCTCTCATCTTTGCTAATGCAAATGTAGCTTCCCCTGTTTCGATGTAACCTTGCACATACTCATCAATAAGTTTTCTTCCTTCCACTGGTGCAAGTTTTGTAAGCCAAGGCATAAGCACTTGTGCTTGTTCTGCTGTATACCCACTAGATGTAGTGGTACTAGATGTAGTGGTATCTGCTGCAGTTCCTGTGTAATTAGTTCCACCAGGCTCTGTAGATGCATCGATAGCTTCTTGTTCATTCTGAGTATATCCTGCATCTTCTAAATCTGTTATAAAACTTGTATTAGTATCATCTACTTCAATAGGTGTTAACTGGTCTTTTCTATAAAATTTTAATATTGCCATTATATTCCCCTTATCACATTACCACCTAAGCCTTGGTTCATGGCTGTAGCAACTGTTCTTCCAAAGTATTGATTACCTGTATCAAATGCTTTCTTTCTCATAGCTTTACCAGCATCTTGAAAACCTAGACCTACCATCTCATATAGGAATGTATCTGTTTCATCAGGTGCATCTCCAAAGATAGAAGTGTATAACTGTTTGTATGGTCCTACTACTTGTCCATAGTTAAGACCTTTGCCAGCAAATCTTTCAAAGTATGGGTCACTATCAAATATACTTTGTAGTTTTTGTTCTGCTGAATCTTGTTGGTCTGTAGATACTAAGTATGATATTTCTTTTTTAGTATCTTCATCTAATGTATTGTATTTAAGTTGTCCTAAATATCTAATACCTAATCTCTCTGCAGCTTTTGATTTTCTAAAATCTAATGAGCCTAGCTCTAGTTTTATCTCACCATCTACTTGTTCTTCTATAATATTTTTAAATGATAAATACCTTGAGTCTGATGATGCTAGTGTTTCTATACCTGTGTAATGTTTTAAGAAGTCATCTAAGTTAGCAGAGTTAAGATATCCTTTTGTATAAACCTCTATTAAGTTTTGGTATCCATCAAAGTTAATATTAACAAAGTCATCTACATCAATACCAATCTTTGTAAGTATAGAGTTTATTTCTTCTGTCTTACCATCTCTAAGTTCTCTTAACCTAGCATTAGTATCGTAATCATTATTCTTTAACCCACCAGCATTTATAAACTGTATCTGTCCTACTGTGTAAGGCATCTTTAAATCTTTTAGTCTTGGGTCATTCTCATCTATTGGTCTGTTTAACCATAGGTGTTCTAGTAACAATGACATACCAGGAGCAGCAGTTACATTACCTTCCTCATCTTTTACTACTTCATAAAACCAAGGTGCATAGTCTGCATATAGTTCTATTGTTTCTTCAAAGATTTCTGCAGGGTTAAAGTCATCCATATCATTGTATTGTGATGATATCTGTGATGCAGTAAGTGCAGTATGACCTAGCAATATGCCTGGTGCTGTAGTTACAATCTCAGGTATAACTCTGTCATTTGTTAAACCTCTAGGCTTTTGTGTACCTACATCATAGGAAATATAAACTTCTTCTTCATCTGATACAAAGTCTCCTGCATTGTATAAGTAGTAATACTTACCAGTATCTACATCATAATAAATTAAATCAGGTGTAGGTTTATCTGAATACTTCCAAGATTTTTCTGTCATTGATTTGCCTTAATCTTTCCCATAAATCCATCTAATACTTTTAGTTTAGGATTACTAAAAGCCTTTTTAAGACTTTCTTTTTCTTGTAATCCATGTATGTATAAATAAGAATCCATATAAGCTCCTATACCATTAACTTGTTCTCTGATTGACTTGTTAGGTATTGGGTCTCCCTGTAGAAATGGTCTAACATATTGTGTGTATGCAGTCCATTTACCAAATGGGTCTTTACTACTATGCTCGTGAAAGTCTTTGATTATGTGTGCAGCAAATGCTGTATTGTACTTCTCACCTAACAACTTATCTTCAAATGCATCTTGTGTAAGTTCTTCTCTGTCACCCATAGTTGCAAAGAATCTTTTAAGTGTTGGGTCAGGGTTACCTTTTTTATCATAAAAACTAGCAGCATTTATCTGAAAAAAACCAATATCTTTTGTTCCATCTTTGTTTGTATTAACTGCATCGTAACTTAAATTAGATTCATAGTAAGCAGTCATAACTAAAGCAGGTATGTATTTATCTTCTACTTGTAGTTGTCTTAGCCTGTTTACTAAAGTTTCTAAATCTTGTTTATCCATTACTTACTTAAACTCGCTATAGCTACGCCTAGTCCTTGTTGATAGGCTTGGTCTTCTTTACCTTGGTCTAACATTGGTTTGAAGTAATTATACACAAACTCATCTAAACCTGTAGCAAATGCTGCTGATACATCATCATCAGACATTGCTGGTGGTAATAGATAATATTCTTCTTCTTTACCTGCAACTCTATCTTGATGTGCCTGTGCGGCAACATCAACTCTAGCTTGTTCATAAACCTTTTGTGATTCTGCATATGCAGCACTAAGTCTTTCTATTTCTCCTGATGCCCAGTTATATATAACTTCATAATCTCTAAGGCTTGGATTAGCACCAATGGTATCTCTAACTGTTTGATTTACATTGAACTTCAAAAACTCAGGGTTAGCTTGTGCTATGAGAGTAGGTGCTGTAATTATAGGATTTATATCTCTAATACTTACTTCTTCAATAATTTCTTCAAAGTAGTTTCTCATAAATCCTAAGAACACACCTTCTTCTCCACCTGATAACTCGTTTATCTCTCTCAAATCATTTACATCTAGTGCATACTCAGGCTTTGTATTGAAGTAACTAAAAGATGCTTCTAATGCTTCTATAGTATTATCTTCATTTCCTACACCTACTGCACCAACAACACCAGGAACATATGAACCTGGCTGTAAGAAACCAGCTCTCATAAGTTTGTCTTGAACATTGGCTATTCTACCTGCGTCCATACCTGCTAAGAATGTAGATGCTATACCAAAGTTAAATACTGGTGTAAGGTTTCTGTTACCTGCAGCTTCTCTAAAGTTAGCTAATTGTAAATCATCTTGTAATCCGTAGAACTGTAATTGTCCTGATGTATATCTTGCAGCAAAAGTAGGAACACCATCGTATTCAAATTCTTTTAACTCAACTCTTGCTAATGCATCTATTAATGATTCTGTATCTCCTGTTTCTTTATATTTAGTCCAAGCTGCATCTGCTAATCCTTCTTCTGTAACTACAGGTCTTTCAGGAAAAGGAGTGTATTGTCTTTCTGTTAATCCTAATCCTTCAGCATAAGCAGCATCTGCTTCTCTAAGAGTATCTTGTTGGTCTATATCTACCTTAATTATATTTGGGTCTTGTCCAGTTAATCCTGCTACAAATGCAGATATTCTTTTAGCTCTTCTTTCATAGTCTTCTACATCAGGTGCTAAATATGGTTTTAAAGCTTGCATAAATCTTGTATCAACTAAATTACCTTTAAACTCTATAAGTAATTTTAAGATTTCATCAGGCGGAGGTGATTCAAAAAAACCTTCTACTAATTTTTTATCAAATGATATTAGACCTTTTTTTACCGCATCAAATATAGTTTTAATGGTAAAACCATACTCTTGATATTTCTTATCTTCTCTATCCATTAAGAGTTACCTCCGTATAATGTCGTATCTGTAAACTCTTCTTCAACTTCATACTTAAACAAATCTAGATACACATAGTAAAAGTCAGGATACTGGGCAAATAACTCTTGAGATAGTTGCCTTAATCTAGCTCTTGCTCCACTCAGTTGTTCTCTTTGTAATGATACATTACTTCCAAGAACAAGTCTAGCTTCTGACAAAAGCCTGTTTCTTTCCTGCATATAAACTAATGCACCTTCTACTGCAGGTAGTTTAGCTAGTTCAACAGTTCTACCATCAGGTAATTTAACTTTTGTATTACCATCTTGTGCAATCATATCTTCAAACTCTCTAATCTTTGCAGCAACATCCATTGATGTAGGAACTGTAGAGGTTACACCATAACCAGGATACTCTTGTATTAATGCTTGTCTTATGGCAGTTAACATCTCAAACTTGTTTTGACTAGGAACATTTGCATATGCAGGTGTATCAAACAATAATCTTCTTTGATATTCATAAGCTAATCTACCTTGTGCATTTCTAATTGCAGATACATACTCATCTTCTGATAGTTCTATTCTATCTCTCTCTGCAAAAGAATCTGACCAAGAATTAAAATCAAACTCATCTAGTGGATTGTCAGGGAATATATAGTATCCAATGTTAGGGTATCTATCTAATACTTCTTGGTTCTGTCTTGTAAACCTACCACCAACTTCTGTATAAGAACGCTTCTGAACTTCTTTTGATTTAGATGTAAGCAATGCTGTAGGGTCAATACCAAACTGATTAACAAACTCTGTTGTTGCAGCTAACTGGTCACCTTTGTATTTAGATAATATTCTATAATATGCATCTGCAAATACAGACATACCAAAGTAATAACCATCGGGGTCACTTTCACTAAACTCTGCTGGGTCTAAATACAATGCACCACCTGGAGTAGTTTCTATTTCATACCTAACTACTGCACCTGTAGGTGCTGCGAACTGAACAGCAGCTCTAATCCAAGTCATCTTTGTAGCTATCTCTTCAGCTTTTCTCATAGCATCTTGTTGTTTAGCTTTAGTAGAATCATCAAACAAACCAGTAGTAACTAACATTCTAAGAACATCTTTGTATGTATTAGCGTATGTTCTCTTCATTTCAGGACTACTTACATTACCCATAGCTAATAGTTTCTTTAACCAAGAAGGTATTGTTTGCTCTAAGAATGTATATGGACTTAGTGCAGAACCTTCTTCTCTACCATATGGAAAGAATAACTTGTCAATAATTTCTGTATCAGGAAGTAACTTACCTGCTGGTATAGCAACCAAAGGACCTAAACCAGGAACAGGATTACCTGCGACCATGTTAAGTGATGATGAGTAACCTTCTAGTTTAACTCTTACATCAGGTGCTTCCATTGGGTCTCCTGTTACAGGATTAGTTAATAACCTATCTTCATCTTCTCCAAACATCCAGCTAGTAAGTAACTCAGTACCAGGAAAGAAAAACATTTCTTCTCCTGACATCTCATCAGTATGAAAGAAACCTTCTTCTCCTTCTTCACCTGTACCTCTAGCACCTTGAACTACACGCTGTATCTTTCGAGCAGACAATGCTTTCTGTTGGTTAATTAATCTTGACCAAGTACCTATAATCTCTTGATAAACTTCTGCGAATGGGAATGCAAGTCTTAACATATCTGAGACTACATGTCGTTTATTTAAATCGTATAGAAGTCTTTTAGTTTCGTGTAATGCATAAGCTTTAGCTGCTTCATCTAACTCATTTAGGTTTTCTATTCCTAATATAGAATCAGCATCTGCTATTTGTTTAGTTCCCTTAAGTATCTTTGCTGTACCTGCAGAGTTCTTTACCCATCTAGATGTAGGAGTTTTAGCTATTTCTATTATTTGTTCTTTAAGTTCATCATTAAAGTATGCACCATTTTCTTCTATGAATCTCCAGTAATACTGTCTAAATGCAGATGACCTAGATAATCTGTTAGTAGGTACAGCCATAAAAGTAGTAAACATATTCTCTATGATTTGGTCATACTTGCTAATTGTCTCTGCATTCATATCGTAGGTAGACTTCTTCATTACATGAGCTTCATCAAATATTTTTCTTTGCTCATCTATTTTTCTTAAATAACCTTTATAAGTTCTATGGTCATCTAATGTTTGGTTTCTACCCCAAGTTATTTCAATAGGATTACCATCAGCATCAACACCTAGTTTTAATTTACCTGGCTTACCTCTAGGTATTAAGTCTCTAGTTGATTGTATTTGTTTACCAAATGCAATATGTCTAATTAATTCTTCATCACCAGGTTTTGTTATTCTGTGTTCAATAATACTTGTAGGAGACTTTCTTGATATGGCTTTAAAGTCACCATTAGATTTGTGCAACAATGTTTCTGTTCCATCAGGAAATACTTCATAGGTATCAAAGTGTCCACCAGTCTTGTAATGTATTCTAGAAACAACGCTATCAATATATGCATCAGCAGCTTTTCTATCTGTAAGCATTCTTACCTTTTGATACTTACCTACTTCATCAGCACCATAAGTTACAGACTCTCTCCAACCTCTTAGGTCGCCCTCCCAAAATTCATCTTTAATTAGTTGTACAGCATCTTCTGCAGATACTGTTTCTTCTAATACTGCTTCAGTTTGTTCTTCTTTTAATGCTTTAACTTTTCTTTGTAAGTAGTTATTTATTCTTGGAGCTTTCTCTTCTAGTTGTGCAAGACCTGTACCTAAACCATCTTCAGGTAACACGACTACTTTACCAAGACCTCTTGCTTCATCTATTTTTAAGAATGCTTCATCTATTGCTTCTACTGCTTCATCAAAGTTATCATCACTAAAAAACTTTCTAGGAGATATCTTTGTAGGAACACCTATAACATTAGGCTCATCTCTTATTATAGCTTGACCTGCTTTACCTGTTCTAGCCAAGTTATCACCAAAGACAAAGATTTTATTAGGATTGTTTTTCACAATGCCAGGTGTAAACTTCTTCATAGAGATTAACTCACCTCTAAATGTTCCGTTAAATCCTGTAAGTCTAAATGCTATCTCTGCAGCTATAGGGTCATCACCTAGCTGTATAACCTCTGCAGCACCACCACCATAGAAAGCATCATCTGTTTTATTTACTTCTAAAAATGAACCTTTTCTAGTTAATACAGTTGGGTCTAGCACACCACCATGTGTCTTAGTCATAGCAGCACCATGTGCAATACTATCTCCTATAGTGTCACCTTTTATGTCATATACACCTTTAGCAATTAATCTCTCTGCAAAATCATCTTCATCATATCCTCTAAACTTATGTGCAAGTCTTCTTTTATCTTTACCCATAATCCAAGCAAACGCAGATAATGGATGACTAAATACATTGTCAAGGTTATCTTGCCACATACGAATCTGCTCTTCACCTACAACCCTAGATGTCCAAGCAGCTCTAAGAAGTATTGCTGGCTTCCAAGCTTTGTTCATGTAGTAGTCACCAAGAGTATTTAAATAACCTGCAGTAAGTTCTCTAACAACTTTATCTTCCTCGTTCTTAGTTAATTTAAATCTTCTTCTAGCATTTCTTACAAACAGTTCTGCAGTTTCTGTTTTAGTTTTTTTGTCTTTAGTTGTAAGTTCGTATAATCTAGCAACAGGTTTAGCTAGTTCTTTTTCAAAATCTGATGCAATAATCTCATCACCCTGTAGTCCTGCAAGTCTCTTAGGTATTAATTTACCTTTACCTGAAGCCCTCATCCAAAACTCTCTAGCAGGAGAATATACTCTTAAGAACAACCTTGCATCAGGCATTGGTATAGCATCTGTTCCTAGATACTCTGCAATTAGCTGTGCGGTAGGTCTTCCCTTAATCTTAGCTATGTCCTCTATCTGAGCTTCCTTGAACAGCTCAGAGCTAATTCTGTCCATAGTCTCATAGTTCTGTACTTTATCTTCAAAGAAACTAAGTATCTGTTGTGGTGTAACTCTTGCATTGTCAATCATCTTTGCACCCTTTTTAGTTTTCTTTAAAGGTGTTTTACTTCTAACAAATAATGGTCTTAATACTTGTTCTAATACTTCTTTGTTTTTATAAGAGCTTGGTCCTGCAATATTAACCTTTTTACCTTTTAAAAAGTTCTGTGCTTCTAAAATAAAATCATCTGTTAGTTGCGGATTGTCTAAGTTAATTAGTATAAGAGGTTTATTTTTAGTATTAGGAAAAACACCAGTTTCATACTTATCAATATTTTGTTTTATTATATCTTTCCAATCATCACCCATCCATTTATTTCTAGATGCATAAAATATTGTTTTAGCTGTTCCTGTATCTTTTAAAATATTTTTTTTACTAAATGCAACTATGGTTACATCTGTGTTATTTACATTAGCTTCAGTTCTTATTCTGTAGTGACCTGCTTTTGGTTTTATACCACCTAAATCACCTAACTCTAACTCTCTTAAAGTATCCGTTAATTCAAGATACCTATCTGCATCATTACCTTGATAGCCTTTAATAGCTTCCATTTTATTCCACTGTTCTTTAGTTTTATTTAATTTAACTTGTAAGCTAGCTATAAGGTCTCCGCCTTCATCTACATAATCTTTATACCCTTGAATATCAAAATCATCATAATCAATTTCTCTAACTATTTTTCTTATCTCTCCTGTATAACCATATTCTTTTTGAAAAAATTCTTTAAGTTTTAGCGGTGTATTAAGTTCAGGATTCATACCATTATCGGTTTGTCCTTTTAGATATCTAACAACTACCATATCTGAACCTTCCATTTTATAAACAACAGATTTGTTAGTTAAAAAGTCTAAAGCTTTTCTTTTAAATTTAAGTTCATCTAAAGATTCTTGTATTGTTTTGTTAGGATTTAATAACCCTTCAAGTTCTTTACTTGGTACTGACCTTTCCCTAATACGCTTACCTTCTTGAGTTTGTCCTCTAAAGTTTTTACCTTCTAGCTTTACATTTATTTTTTGTAAAGCAGTATCTGCAATCTCTGCATTTTTAAGTAAAGTTTGTATTTGAACATCAGTAGGGTTGTCAGGCAATACACCTTTTTCTAGCAAATTTTCTTTAGCTTGTTTTATTTTATTTTGTAAAGCTAATATTTCATCTTCTAATCTCCACGACCTATCTAATACTGATTGAGTACCACCATTAGTTTTTACAGAAGCAAGAAAATCATTAATAGCTTTTTGCGAGTCTTCACCTTTTTTAAAGTTTTTTAAACCACCACGCCTTTTAATATCTAACGCTTTTAAATCATTTAAATCTGTTGTACTTAACTCTTTACCTTTAGCTCTTAATATTTCTCTATCTCTAGATAATTGCATAAATCTTTTTATCTCAGATGTATTTAAATATTTTTCCATGTTAGGAGAATCTAAATATCTAGCACCTGCTTGATTTCTTAATATCTTATCTGATAACTTAGCTAATTGATTTTTTGTTTCTTCTATAGCCATATCAATAGAATCTTCTACATTGTATTTAAGAAGTTGTCCTGCGTTGCCATCGTATCTACCATCTTTTAATGTTTTTTGTGTAAGACCAGGCATACCAACACCACCAGTAGGTATTCCTAATTCATCTGCTACTTGTAACCCTAAGAAGTCTATACCTTCTTGACCACCACTGTTAAGTTCTTTTACTAAGACTTCCATCTCAGGGTCAAGTCTGTCAATAGTAGCTTCAGGCATTACTTGTTCTAAGAAATCATCTTTGAGTGCATTCATACTTGCCACATCTTTTAAGTCATTAATAACATTGTTTGGTCCTGCAAGTTCATATTCAATACGAACCCAATTTGTTTTAGAAATTTTATTACCAACTCTTTCTTTGTAAAACTCAAAGGTATATCCTTCTTTCTTTGCAATCTCTCTAGCTAAAGCTTCTTTATCAGGGTTAGTAAATAAATCTCTATCTATAAGTTCTACTTTGGTAATTCTTACCATAGCTTTTCTACCTTGTTTATCTGTAAACAATCTTATCTGCCCTACTTCAGGAGCATTATCTCCATAGCCAGCAAGAGTTCTAGAAGTAGAAGTTCTTTTACCTTGGAGTATAAGTTCCATAGTGGTTGTATCTTTATTAGAAAATGGTGTACCTCTTTTAGGTACTTTATAAACCATAGATATAGGATTACCTTCTGCTCTTATGTCATTAATGTTTCCTTTACCAAATTTTTTATTTATAATATCAGCTAATGCTCTAGCTTGATTGTTATCTGTTTTAGCAAACTTATCTGTTAATGTTTTACCTTGAGCTTTGACAGCTAACTCTTGTATAAGGTCAGGGTTTTCATCAGCCCATGCATTCCATATTTTTAAATACTCTTCGTAGTAAGGAAAGTTTTCTATTAACCTACCACTAGCATCTACAGCTTCATTGTTCTTTGCAGCCTTAATAGTTGAGTAACCTTTAGCTTTAGCCCACTTAAGTTCTACAGTATCTCCATCTGCAAACTTAGCATTGAGTGCTGAGAACTGTTTACCTAAATCATCACCTGCAGAAGATACTTCAAATCCATCATCTGCAGTTCTTGCACCACCTTTAATAATAGTTCCTGTGCCAGGTGCATCATCTATAAACTTTTCTAAGTCTGTCCTAGCATCTCTAATTAATCTTCTTCTACCACCTACTTCTACTTTTTTTACACCAGCTCTTTCAGCTACTCTCTCTATAATCTCTAATGCTTTATTTAATTCAAACTGTTGTGACAGTATTGCATTACCTTGACTATCTATAATGTCAAGCTTTTGTCCTTGCCAAAACTCTTCTGATAAATTAGTTCTAAAGTATTTTCTAGTTTCATCAACAGCACCCATAAACTTTCTAATACCTTTGCTAAGTTCAGGTGGTAAATCTAGAGCATCAAACTTTGTTGCTATGTGTGTAAACACACCATCATCACCACCAAGAACATCTAATACTAATGTTAACTTAGCTAGGTTTGCAGGTCTTGGGTCAAACTGTTGTGTAGGGTCTAAAGGCATATCTGCCATTTTTAATAAATCATCATCATCAATAGCATCTGCTATTCTATCTAATGCTTTAAATGCAACCTCATCATCTACTTTTGCAAAACGCATCCAGTCTTTTAATTCAAAGAAAGTTGTATTTAAATCATTAGCATTTAGTTTTGGTGCAGGGAATTGTTGAAATAACCTACCCCATTTGCTATCTGCATTGTTTAGTTTCATTGCTGTCTTAAAACCACCAGCAGCAAACTCACCACCATAGTATGCTTTAGCAGCAGCTCTAGATACTTTACCTTTAAAGACTAAAGAGTTTGCATCTAATCTATTTTGAAATCTTAAATTATCTTTAGTTGTGTTTATAAGTATCTCTTGTATCTCTGATACATTGTCAGTATCTCTTAGTCTTTTAGCAATACTTGCACCATCAGGTAAGTTTCTTAATTGACCTTTAGTAAGAACATCTACTTGGTCATATGTATTTGCTTTAGAAAACATTTCTGCAATATCAATACCTACTTGTGATTGATAGAAGTCTCTAGCAGCAGGTTGATTAACTGTAGCTCTAACAGCTTTATTTATTAGACCAGGTTTATTGTTAGGTGTAAATGTCCTAGCAGCTTTACCAGCTCTAGACAAACCTAAACCAAGATATGTTGTAGGGTCTGTAAATATAGTATATGCACCATCAATGACACCTGACATAAACTTAAATGCTCTACTGCCAGGTTCAAATATTTCTACTGCAGCTACACGACCAGGAGATAACTTAACTGTACCTTTTCTACCTTGATAACTAAGTGCAGCAGATTCTCTGTCTTGTATTGTTGGTTGTGATAATGGTGTGCCTAATTCTTTTTGTAATGCTTCTCTAACTTCATCAGGGTCAGCACCTCTACCAACTAACTCTTTATATACATCTGTGTCTTCTGCAAGTGTAGAGTTTCCAAAGTAACCTTCACCTAGATTAACTTTATTACCTTTTCTAATCTCTTCAAATGCTCTACCTGCAAGTGTAGGTCCTGTTTCTTCCATAACATTTTTTAATTCTGTATGGTAATCAGGATTAATTACTGCTAATGCAGTACCTATGCCTGAAAAAAATAACAATGGGTTCTGTTGTTTCTTTGAGTAATATCTCATACCTGCTGTACCAAATCGTTTTACAAACTGGCTAGCAGATTCCATACCAACAAATGCACCTCTAATTGCACCTCTACCTGATGCCTTAATGCTTTCCCACCAACTTCTTTCTTTATCTAAGTAGGAATCAATAATAGATGTAAACTCAGGACTGTCTTGAGTAAGACCTACCATAGCACCTGCTACTTGAACATCTGTAGGTAGAAACCCATACTTATTAGCAATACCTACTAGATTTTGTGCTACTTCATTATTAGCAAAGTAATTTCTTAATTCTTGTGCTTGTTGTTTTCTTTGTCTGACAAATTCCGTATCAAGGGCATCTTGATATGGTGATGTAAAACCCCACTCCCATGCCATTAACTAACTCCATCATCCATTAACGCTAATATGTCTGAGCTAGGTAGAACTGCATACATTTGACTTAGTAGAAAGTTTCTATCCATTTGTAACCCAGTACCAAATTGATTTAAGTTATTAGCTGTAACAGATTCAAATGGTCTTTCTGTTGGTCTATTTAAAGGTAAAGCATCTACTCTAGGCGGTGCTACAGGTTGTGGTGCTAACCTTTGTTCTTCTTGTGCAAACATTTCAGCAGCATCTTGTTGTTCTGATAACTCTTGACTGTCACCATAAGACTCTGAAATATATCTTCTTTTAGCTTGTCGTGCCATAATCTTCTCCATAATCAAAATCATCAGGAACAATCAGTATGTCTATTCTTCCTACCATAGGTATGTATGCAATAGTCATAATGTCAATTACTTGTCCAATATCAAATACACGATTATTAATAAGTTTTTCTGATGATGCTTCCCACATAGGTTGTTCTTCTGCTGTGTAATTCTGTGCAATAATTTTTGCAAACTCTTGATTAATGTCAGGCACTTGCACCTCCTAGCAATGCTGCTAAGTTAGGTGGACCTTGTGGAGCTGGAGCTTGTCCTTGTTGTGACATTTGCATCAATGCTTGTTCTTCAGGACTTGGCTCATCACCTTGTGCAGTAAAGTATTTCTCTAATATATTTCCCATTTGTTTTGGATTGTTATATATTTCTACTACTGCCATCATTGCAGATTTGTCACCCTGTTGGGAATTTTGTAACAACATCTGGTATAATATCTCCTCGGTTCTTTGTTTAGTAATTCTTTCATTAATCTGAGTAAGATTTTCTAAACCATCCATTTCTTGTTGCATAGTCTCTCTATCTATGATACCCGCTTGTAAAAGTTGTAAACCAGTAATAATTTTATTAGGTGCATCGAAAGAAGCCATAGCACCATATTTTCTTTTAGTTACATAATTCTTATCTATGTCTGATGAAGGTGTGTAACTTTCAGAAAAGGATGCACCTTTGTATGTACCTGATATAGGTTTTCTTTTATTAGCAAACAATACCTCATCAAGTTCTAATCTTTTAGCATCTATCTCTTGTAAAGCATACTCAAGCACAGTATGGTATTCATTTACCATTGCACCAACACCTGACTCTAATTCTTCTAATCCTCTACCAGTTACAAAAGAGTTAGGAGATATAGCATCATCCTGTACAGGATATCCTGCAACTACTCTTAATTGTCTTTCTAATCTACCTACAGCTTCAAACAACTGATATGGTAAGTTTGTTGTAGGCTTGACTACTTGTGAACCTGGTGTCAAATAGTTTATAGCATTTCTACCTTTTCTATATTGACCTGATTCTATTTCTCCTACTATGTTTGTTTCTGTAAATACAGCATCTTCCATAGCAATAACTGACAATATGTTTATTTTTGCCATAGCAGCCATTAAACCTACAACTTGGTCAAACTGTCCTTGTAATCTGTCAAAGCTAAATCTTTTAGCTATAACAAACGAAGGACCTGATTTAAGTGGATTAGGAACAAAATCTACTATTTTCTTAGAAGCAACATGTACAACATAAGTTCCTTCTTCGTTCATATACTCTAAAATTACATCTCCGTTTTCATCAGAGTTCTCCCAGCTACCATCATCGGTATATCTTAGGTTGTATGAGTCATATGATGTATCTTCTGAATCTTTAGTTTCAAAGTATGCTTTTAACTCAGGATACATATCTATAAGTTTTCTTATAGGAACTTTTTGTATTATTGCTAATTCACTAGGGCTTTGCATATTTCCCATATATCCAGGGAAACAATCATATGGATTTCTTAATTCAGCACAAGGATACATATTTCCATTTGCATCAGGCTTAGAAGTAATAACCCATACTACAAAACCATAACCCGGTAACCATCTAGCTACTTGTGGTAATTGTAATTCTAATTGTTGCATCTTATCGTATGCAGTAATAATTCTTTCTAGTTTGTCTTTTTTAGTTTTATTTCTTTGACTATCCCTTGCATTTGTTATATGAACATCAAGACTAGGTACTTTACCTATTTTTTGTGACAATCTATCTAATGCAGATAAAAGCAAGTTAGGTGCAGGTATAGTGTGTGATTCGTTATTATCTAGTCCTGGACCAAGTAATTGTCGTATACCATCTTCTCCACCATTTAAAATTGCTCTAAATCTACTTCTGTCTATAAGTGCATCATCATGCATCCTTTTAAGATAAGATGCTCGTTCAATTATTTCTTGCGGCTTCATTTAACTCCAAGGTGTTTCGTTCCATTGTACACTATTATAACCATCAAAGCTAGGAGTGTACTCAATTCCCATATCAGCATAAGTTAATTTTGTCAAGGTTCTAACTACTTTCATAGGAAACCAACTTGCCATCACAATGTCACTCTTGTATCCTTTGCCGCCACTTCCTTTAGAAGCAAAGTATGTTAGCTGTTTAGTGTACTGTGTTGTCTTTTGTTGTGCTTCAGCATCTAAGTATGGCAATGTAATCATTTGGTCATTAAACATAGGTGCAAGAGAAGTAACACCAAATCTATCATCCCATTTGTTTTTATGGGTTTCGTGTCCTTCTAGCTTTATACCTTGCACATTACAAAACTGTTTTATTGTTTTGTCTTGTCTAATAGCTTTCTGAAAACCATTCTCTTCAATTACCCAGTGGTAACAACCATACATATCCCACCACTTCTTAATTAACTCAAATGCTTCATCTAGTCCACCACCTAAGTGGTTGTCTAAATCAACCATTGTAAGTTTTATATCACTACTTGTTGTTTCTACTGCCCATAAGAAACCTGCTTGATATCCTGTTGCAGCAGGGTCTAAACCAGCAACTAAGTAAGAACCACTAGGAATTGTGCCTAATGGCATATTTATATCGTAACATTTAGCTATTTGTTCAGGATTAAACAATCTAGCTGCTTCACTCATTGCTTTGTTAAGATACACCATTTCAAAGTTCTTAAGACCACCAGTAGTCATAGAGTCTCTTTTTCTATTCATTAACCATTTAAAAGTTCTTTTGCCTTCCCATAACATACAATCAGTATGGTCATCTTCTTCTAGTTCAGGTTTCATACACATAGAATCGTGTGCTTCTTCTACTATTGTTTCCCATGCTTCGTTTTCTAACAACGCAGAATACAAATCATCAGGGTGCTGTCTTGAACCTATAAGCACCATAGCTGTATGTTCCTCTTTACGACTGCCTAATGTTGTAGTCCACCAGTTCTTTGTATTGTTTCTTGATGCAGGTTGCATAGTAGAGCTGTGGTCTTCAATGTCATCTGCAATAATTATGTCACAGTCACGAGATAGAATTTTACCGCCCCTACCTATACCTATCATTGTAGGTGACTTTATACCTGATACTGTTCTTGTAGATACTGTAAACCCATTTCTTGACCACATTTTACCTGCTCTAGTTGCAGGTTTAAAAGAACCACCAGGTCCACAAAAATCTTCTTTAAGTTTTTCGTTACTGTCTAATGTATCCATAACAGACATAACAGAGTTCATAGCAATATCTTCATTACCACCTACCCACATAACTCTGATGTTAGGGTTTCTGCATATAAGCCATATAACAAAATGTATTAACAATTCTGTTTTGCCGTGTCTAGGCGGACTAAGTATCATTTGTTGTCCACCATTAAGTAAAGCTTTGTTAATTGATTTTATCCAGTTATTGTGAAAGTCTGCTGTTTCAAAAGGTACACCTTGTTCTGTAAGAAAGTATCTATCTCTAAAGTTTTTAAAATCTTCTAGTGATTGTTTAGCATCATCAGATACTTCCCAATTTTCTGCTTGTATATCTTTTTCTAAATCTTCTCTATATGCAGCTAACATTCTAGCTACATGACCTGCAGTACAACCTAGTGCATCTGCTACTTCTTGTCTTGTAATTACATCTCTAATTAATTCTGATGCATAGCCTTGGTTTCTAAACTTGTCATACAAAGAACCACGCCTAACAGTTGCAGACTTAGGTTGGTTTATTTCTTTAACAGGTAATTCGTATGTCTCACCTTTTTTCTTTGCTCTATGTATTCTCTGAGATATTCTTTTATAGCAGGTATCACTACAATATTTTGTTTTACCTTCAGGAAGTTGTGCATCGCAGTCAGGTGCAATACAAACTATATTTTTTACCATTTTGTTTTATTAGCCCAATAGGCTGCTGACATTTTTCCTTTTTTAATATTTTTAGCGTGTCTTTTTTTAAAAGATTTTCTTCTTGCCTTTTCTTTAGCACTACTAGGATTTTTACCAGCACCTGATACACCTTGCTGTCCAAACCTAATAAGTTTGACTTTGCCACCTTCTTTAGCTAATACAGCATGTGATTTACTAGGATGCTTAGGTGTACGCTTTGGTTTGTTATAACCACTAAACTTTTCACCTCTGTATGTTATTGCCATTATTTTTTCTTCCTAACTGCTCTGCTTTTCTGCACAGCTTTTAAGTCTATATACCTACCTTCTTTATAAGCTTTAGCAGTTCTTTTAATTTCTGCTGCAACTTTAGATTTAGGATTTTTTTTATTCTTTAAATACTTAGAAGGTACACCTTTTTCGTAAGGAACTTTGCGTTTACTTTTTTTTCTTTTTGGCACTAGATTTACCTTTTTTCTTTATATCATTGTCTTGAGAATGACCACCCCTAATAAAAGAGTTAACTCTACCCATAGCCCAAGCTGCCATAGAAGCTGACTTACTTCCCGAAGAAAGATACGCACCTTGTCCACGCCTGTATACTTGTGCCAGTTGCCCATATGTATACTTACTATTCGCAGCCTTCTTTTGAAGCGTAGCTTTAGTTTTAGCATTAATAGGTTTTCTAGCTGGTTTCTTCTTCGCCATTTTTTATCATCTCCATATTTGCATTATAGTCAATAACAAACTTTTCTACTAAAGCATCTATTTTAGACACATTAGGTTTCTTTTGTATAAGAACACTACCGCATGCTTCGGCAAGGTCCATTGACCATTCTTTAAGTAGCTGTGGGCTACTAAAGATATTCCTCCTTGTTTTAATTTTTTTACCCATTAGAGCTTAGAATATTTTTTACTCTTCTTCTTCGCCCCGTATCTTTTTTTCATACCTTTTTTGCTTACTGGCATTATTTCTCCTAATCCGTTTATTGTATTGTGTACAACCTAGATTAACACATTTCTTAAAAGTTTGTGTTAACTCATAGTCCTTGTTACAAAGTTTACACTTTGTGATTTCTCTCATTATATAATTATAGAGGAGATGGGCTAGGTTTTCCTCCTTTACCTAGCTTGTCTCCACTTTTTCTAAAAGATGATAACTTACGCTTATTGAGTGTATGACCCCTGTAGCTCGTAAGTCCTCTATAGGCACTATCAAAGAGCGTGAAAAAAAATTTTTATTTTCTGCATTTACTATCTTGTATTTGCCTTCTATAAGCCAGTCCATAATGTATGGAACTAGCTCATCAGGATTCCAGTAAAGAAGTTCGTTGGTTGGGTATATCCAGTAGAAGAGAAAGTCAGGGAATGTTTTTAATGCACATCCTATACGCTTATCTGTATCCCCATACACAACTTGTACTTCTAGTGCTACATTCCCTGTCTCCTCCGCCCTGGTGTCAGTTTTTACTTCTACATACCTAAGACCAAGTTCATTGTTAATTATAAATAAGTCTGCCCCTTTTTTCTGTTCTTCTTCTTTTGCATCCCTAACGATAAACTTAGTCTTACCTTCATCTAGTTGGGATTCATAATAATATTTAACTAACTGTTCACCTTTCTTACCGACAGCT
>Ga0213858_10000464_pt1 | contig 19471 bp, 17 predicted proteins | sample PICome_FD_160122 | JGI IMG/M metagenome (GOLD analysis project Ga0213858, IMG submission 160122) | Coastal seawater microbial communities near Pivers Island, North Carolina, United States - PICO245 | ecosystem: Environmental > Aquatic > Marine > Coastal | place: USA: North Carolina | collected... | reverse complement strand
TACTGTTACGGAGCGAGAAGTTCGTCGCACCTTAACTATAGAGGGTGAAATTGAATTTAGAATGTTAAATGGAAGTAGATTTGACGAAAATATTTCTAGAAGCTATTCCGAAACAATTATCGACTTCAGCTATACTGGGGATATAAGAGCTATTCCTAATAATGTTCAAAATGATATAAACTCTAATGATAGCTTTTCTAGTGACGATAACTTCTTTAGAATTCTTATGGATGATTTTCTGGAGTCAGCAGGAGATATCATTAAAGATGTTAGATACTAAACTGGATCTATCATTACTCTAGCCTAGCCTTTGTTTAAGGTTCTTAAACCTACCTCTTGCTTTATTAATTCTTCACGATCAAATTCGATAGAAAGCTGAGCAGAATGTAAATAGGCTCTTTTTATTAAACGTTAAATACATTAATAAGGTCTATTATGTAGATTACACTAAACCAAATAGGTAGAAGGTATTTAAAAAGTTTGAACTTAACAAAGGAGATCCAATTAGCAAAAATGGAATATCAGTGTCAAGAAAACATTAATAAAGCACGCACTTCGATTGCACAAAACAGTTGGGAAGAGGCAGCTGATCATATTGCTTTATATACGCCCGATTTTGCATGCTATGATGAGGTTCGAAAGATAATTAAAGAGATAACAGATCACCAGTGTTCTATTTATTTAGGAAAAGCAAGGGGTGCATGGAATGCCCGGGATGCTCAATTAGCTGGAAGTTTTTTGTCAAATATATCCACAGATTCAAACTGTGCGAGTGAAGCCAATGAACTAGGACGGAAGATCGCAAATAGTCTTGATGCGGCTGCTAAACGCAAATGGGAACTGGCTTATGAAAAGTACAATAGGGATCAGACATTGAAAGAGAACAAGGCTGCAAACGAAATATCTTTAGCTAACCGGAATCAAAAGATTAGGGAGAACAAATCTGCAAATGATATTTCTTTGGACAATAGACGTCAAAGCGAAAATGAAAAAGCTGGCATACAGCGAAGAAACATCGAAAACAGAAACCAGACACTGAAAGAGAATAAATCTGCAAATGATATTTCTCTAAATAATAAAGAGATGGCCTATAAAGAAAAATACGGGTTTGACCTGGAGAAGGCTAGAATTAAAGCGGCCAGAGATGTAGGTGTTGCCCATGGAAAAAATCAACCTAAAACAAAAGTCACTTATAATGTGGTTGGTTGGCGCTAAAACCACCATGCCATTAACTATTAAATGGCGTTGATATCATTAAAGTTATTTAAGAAGTGGTGATTAGCCTCCTTGTAAAATCTACTTACGCATTAAGACTCTCTATGGAGAAATATTATGACCTTCAAGATTGCATACAAGATTCAGTATTGCTCTTGCATCTTTTGTCTGGTGTTTTAGTGAAAAGAGATTCTCGGAAAACAGATTTTCTATATTTAACTCTGTGGGTATGATAAACAATACTTTGTGTTAAACGAGTGGAGTATTAACTAATCAGTTATTGTTATATGATGCTCCAATAGGTAATAAGTCACAACAATTATAATACAGTCATTTTACTGATATAATCACCTAGAAGGACGTCGATGAAAAATATGTTCACTCATAATTTTTTCAGCCTCTTTTAAAAGAGCAGGTAATTTGTCCTTTTCTTCAACTGACCATCGCCCTAAAACAAAATCTACCTGTCTACCTTTAGAAAAGTCATTACCAATACCTATTCTCAGTCGACAATAATTAGTTCCACCCAAAAATTGGGCTATATCCTTAAGTCCATTGTGCCCTCCATCAGAACCTTTTAATCTTAATCTAATTTTTCCAAAATCGATATTTAAATCATCTAGAACGATTAACACGTTTTCTCTCAGGACCTTCTTCTTTTCCATCCAGTATTTAACCGCTTTACCACTTCTATTCATATAGGTGGAGGGTTTTAATAGTAAAATGGTTCTGCCTTTATGTTTATACTCAGCAACATCTCCAAGCCGATCGTTTTTGAAACTAACATTATGTTCCGCTGCAATATAATCTACAAACTCAAAGCCTACATTATGTCTTGTTTCATCATAATCTGGGTGCATATTCCCTAAACCAACCACTAAATACTTCATTGGATCAATCTTTTCTTCTCTTCCAAACAACAGGTTTTTCAGACATTTCAGCATGGAAAACAGATATTTTTAAAATTTTAACATTTTTTTCATCGGAAATCGAGACTTTCGTGCCAATTACCGTCATAAAGGTAGTTGAATGCATTTTATTGGTTAGTAAAATCGGGCTGTGAATCATAGATTTAGAGCCTTTTTTAATTTTACTTTGTCATAAAACCTAATACATGCTCTCTAAACCTATTTCAGATCGGTTTCCTTCGTACTTTGCCAGATATATAGATAAGTGCCCAGATGATATTCTTCCTTTTTTATCATCTCAAGAATCAAGTTTTAAGACCTTTTTAGAAAGCATTCCTGAAGAAAAATGGGATTATGCTTATGCTCCTGGTAAATGGACTCTTAAGCAATCAATTGTTCATCTGATTGAAACAGAAAAAATATTTGCTTACCGGTCATTAGCCATTAGTCGCAAAGAATCTGGAAACTTACCGGGATTTGACCAGGACTTATATGTATCTAACTTTGACTCTTCGCACTTAGATCATCATTATGTAATCAAAGACTTTGTCCTTACCAGGGCATTAACCAATCATTTATTTCAAGGATATAGCCAAGACCAATGGGGACATATGGGTAGGGTTTCTGGTAATCCAATAATCAATAAAGCGCTTCCATATATGATTGGCGGTCACACCCAGCACCATATTGAAATAATAAAAGAGCGATATTTATAGAATGTCATTGTATTTGGCAGATAAAAGAAACTTCATTTCGAAGGTTAATTTTAGAAAGCTTGTAAATCTTATTAAGGTTTACAGCTCTTTTCAATTGACAAAATTGAAAAAGAAGCCCATACAATGGGGCCTACCTTTTACTATATCCATAGAACCTACTACAGCCTGTAACCTTAGATGTCCAGAGTGCCCTAGTGGTCTTAGGTCTTTTAGTCGACCTACTGGAAACCTGAAGTCTGACTTTTTTAGGAATGTGATCGATGAAATGCACAAGGAATTAATGTATCTAATCTTCTATTTCCAGGGTGAACCTTACATTAATCCAGGATTCTTAGACATGGTAAAATACGCCCACTCAAAAAACATCTATACCATCACTTCAACGAATGCCCACTTCATCGATGATGATTCTGCAAAGAAAACCATTGAGTCTGGACTAGACCGAATAATAATTTCAATTGATGGGACCACTCAGGACGTTTATGAGAATTACAGAAAAGAGGGCTCACTTGAAAAAGTCATTGAGGGTACTAAAAAACTCATCTATTGGAAAAAGAAACTAAAAGCCTCTAATCCACACATCATCTTTCAATTCTTGGTCGTTAAGCCCAATCAACATCAGATTTTTGACGTTTTTCGATTAGCTGATGAGTTGGGAGTCGATGAGGTCAAATTAAAAACAGCTCAGGTTTATGATTATGAATTTGGTAACCCCTTGATTCCAAGCATTGAAAAATATTCTCGATATGCTCAAAAAGAAGACGGTCGCTATTCCATAAAAAATGAACTATTAAATCATTGTTGGAAACTCTGGCACAGTTGTGTAATTACATGGGACGGTTTAGTAGTACCTTGTTGTTTTGATAAAGATGCTAAACATCGTTTAGGCGATCTGAAATCACAGTCTTTTAAGCAAATTTGGCAGGGCAAAAACTATACACAGTTTAGAACCGCATTAATTAATGGTCGTGATAAAATAGACATCTGTATAAACTGTACTGAGGGATGTAAGGTTTGGGCAAATTAGGAGTCAAAAAGATGTGATTTTAAACATCGCAAAAAAACATATATATAAAAGCCAAATATAAGAGCTACACCTCTTTAGTTATTTTGGTTTTTTTTGATTAAGTATTCAATAGAACACTTTGATTTTCAACGATTTTTAATCAAATTTGGTGTCTCAAAGTGGATTACAGTTCCGATCATTTGTTTTACTTCATTTTATTAGCTATTTCTATCAAAATGTGGATTTTATGCGCGTCTTTAAGATGCTACAAAACAATACACGGAAAAATCACATTGTAAATATAACAACCGGGATTGCATTCATGCTATACAAAACAATCATACAAGGGAAGCTGGAGTTTGGGACGGAAAAAACCTATGATAAGGTTTTGAAAATGTTTCTTTACCGGGCTGAGAATTATCATAAAAGTGATATTCTTTTTGAACCAGAGGATATATTCATCAAAGAAGAATTGGCTTTAAAAATTCCGAGATATGTTCATCAGGTTTACGAAAAAACTTACCGAAATACTGCTAAACTGTTAGCATACTGTTCACAATTTGCAGTTTCCGGATCCTTAAATACATGGTTAATTGATAGTGGTAAAATTTTACATCATGAAAACCTTGAGCCGGAAAGTGATAAAATAGCAGTCCAACAATATCTAAAAGGTAAATCTTTAGTAAGAGAAGAAGGCAAACAAGAAGAAGCTATTAAAGCCTTAACTGCGGCTATTGAAAAGTATAATAGACATGCTCAAGCTTATGAGCGAAGAGCAAAGGTAAATTACATCATGCAGAAATATCATGATGCAAAAAGAGATTACACAAAGAGTATTTCATACGATGATGCATACCCATATGCTTATTATGGTAGAGCCAAGGTATTAGTGCATGAAGAAGACTATAACGCTGCAATTGAGGACTTTGACAAATGTTTAAAATGCAGTGTTGCGCTTCAAGAAATCTACTGGAAATGTAGACGAATCAAATCTTATTGTCACATTCAACTAAAAGAGTGGGAATTAGCTGCTTTTGATTTAAAGTTATTCTGCAACAGAAAATTTCCGGAGGGCTCACCTCTAGAAAGTTGGAAGGAATGGGCTTATTTTCATTATGGCACGATTTTATTGGAATTAGAGAATTATACTGAGGCACTAGAAGCATTTGAAAATGCTATTGTCTTTAATAATCCTAAGAACAGTATCTCAGACGCAGAGAAGTTAAGATATAGAGGTATAGCCAAACAAAAAGCAGGCAAAAATGGATATATCTCAGACTTTAAAGAAGCAGCAGATCTTGGAGATAACCAATCTGCTGAAATATTAAGAAGTATTGCCTAAGGGCTATGGATTTCAGGATTGGGTTCATCAAGAGGTGAACCCATTTTTTAAATCTATATGATTCTTCCTATATTTTGCGTTTATCTAATGCTGATCTATTCCACTATTTTAATTTTTCTTTAAGAAATCATTTGACCAACTATTTGTTAGTTAAGTGAAAACGTAGTTTTTGAATTGAAAAAAGTTATTAACATACTCTGTATTTTTCTGATGGTTTTATCTTCTACAGGATATGCCCAAAGTGTTTCTATTGAGCAATTGAATAAAAAACAAAAGAAGACATTTCAAAAAGCAAAAGAAGACTATCAAAAGAAAAACTACGGTAAAAGTCAGGAAAGGCTCTTAAAGATATTAGAGAAACACCCTGATGTCATAGAGGTACATGCCATCCTTGCTAAATCATATTTAGATAATAAACAAGGACAACAAGCTATTAAACACCTTAAGTTCATGTGTGATAAGCAGGCAGATTTTGATCCCAGGGCGTGCTATACCTTATATAAGATTTTTGATAAACAGCAATTATATTCTGAAGCTAAGCATTACATCAATCGCTTTGATGAGTTTATCGATGACAAACACAAATTAAAAACCAGAGTACACAACGAAAAAAAGCTTGCATCCCTCAGAGATTCTCTATTTAATAATCCCAGTGCCTTTGACCCTATAAGGCTAGGCGCTAAAATTAATTCGCAAGATTTAGAATACTTGCCAGCATTTACTGCTGATGAAAATACGCTGATATTTACAAGACGTTTGTCCAGGCAAGAAGACTTTTATGAAGCAAAACTTGACGGTGATAGTATAATTAGTGTGACAGAAATCAGTACATTAAATACACCTTTGGATGAAGGAGCTCATTGTATTTCTCCGGATGGAAAATTAATAATCTTTACTGCTTGTAACCGTCCTGATGGAAAGGGTAATTGTGATCTATACTACAGTCAAAAAACATCTACTGGTTGGAGTAAAAGTAAAAACCTAGGTAGTACTATAAATACCGAGGCTTGGGAATCTCAACCGAGTTTATCAGCTGATGGAAAAACATTATATTTTGCGAGTACCCGAGGGGGCGGATTTGGTAAAAAGGATATTTGGAAGTCAAACTTAGTAGATAGACGCTGGACCCAACCTGAAAACCTGGGAGAGTATATAAATACGAAAGGAAACGAAGCTTCACCTTTTATACATTTTGATAATCAAAGTTTATATTTCAGATCAGATAATCATCCAGGAATGGGTGGGTTTGATATTTTCTATTCTCAGAAAAAGGATAATGAATTCTCAGAAGTAATAAATTTAGGTTACCCTATAAATACTCAAGGTGACGAAGGTGCCTTAAGCGTTAGTTTAAATGGTGACTACGCATATTTTTCCTCTGATCAAGACCCCAATGGCGACTACAGACAACTAGATATATTTAAATTCAAATTGCCCAAGCATTTACGTCCTCAAGCAGTAAGTTATGTCAAACTAAAATCAGTGGATGCTGAGCATAATACAACATTAAGGTCTAAGGTTAATTTATTAGCCCTTGATAGCGGGGATACATTGGTTTCAGAATTGACTGATATCGATGGAGAGTTATTATTTATTACAAAACCAGAAATTAAATATGCTCTACATATAGATGCAGATGGTTACTTGTTTCATTCTGAACATGTCCATTTTAAAGAAAGCAACATACAAAACCCTATAGATAAAAAAGTCCTTCTCAAGAAGCTTATTCCTGAAGAGATAGCAAGTGATACGACAAGTAATATGATCCTCAATAACATATTTTTTGAGCAAGGATCTGCAACACTTCTAGACGAATCTAAATTTGAGATTAATAAATTGTATGATCTCCTAACAAATCGACCTCAGCTAAGCATTACAATTACTGGACATACAGATAATATTGGAGATGAATCTTCTAATAATAAGCTGTCACTTGACAGAGCCATATCTGTAAAGAATGCTATCATTGCACTTGGAATTACTGAAAACAGAATTCAGACTGAAGGAAAAGGAGAGTCAGAACCTATTGCTGATAATGATACTGAAGAGGGTAGGCAAAAAAACCGTCGTACTGAGTTCAGAATAAACTAAGTATTCGTGGCAAGAAAAAAGAAAAAAGCTGATAATGTCTTTGTGCAAGGTATTGCAGACAGAGGTAAAGCCGTAGGAAGGCTTGAGGATGGTCAAGTCATCTTTTTGGACCATGCAGTACCTGGTGATACTGTAAACAGTATTATACTTAAAAAGAAAAAAAGCTTTCTTCAGGCAAAAGTGCTTGAGGTAACTGATCCGTCAATTCATAGAAATCAGCCATTTTGTGAACACTTTTATGATTGTGGTGGCTGTAAGTGGCAGGATATGACCTATGGTCAGCAACTAATCCATAAACATAAACAAGTATGGTCTGCTATATATAAACTGGCAAAAATAGAACCTGAAGGTATAATCGACAATATCATAGGCTCAGCACATTTGCGGTTTTACAGAAACAAGATGGAGTACTCCTTTAGTAAGCATAGATGGATAGGTATTGAAGAAGCAAAACAAGAAGGAGAAATAAAAAGAACTAATGCTTTAGGATTTCATCCTCCTGGGTTCTATAATAAGGTTGTCAATGTAAATGCTTGCCATCTCCAAGACAACAAGGGTAACATCATTAGAAATAAAATTAGAGACTACACTCAGCAGAAAAACTATAGTTATTACGATACAAATGTTCATGAGGGTTTGATGCGTAATATGATTATTAGAAACACTTCTGTCAATGAATGGATGTTGATAATGATTTTTGGTTCTAATCAACCAGATGAAATTGCTGATATGATGCAATTTGTTAAAAAGGAATTTTCATTTTTAAACAGCATCTATTATGTTATAAATCTCAAAAAGAATGATACAATTTTTGACCAAGAAATGATCTTGTATCACGGTCAGGAATATATACATGAATACCTTGAGGATGTGAAATATAAAATTTCACCGAAATCGTTTTTTCAAACCAATAGTGCACAGGCTAAAATTCTTTACGATAAGGTAGTAGAATATGCACAGCTTAAACCAAGCGATCATGTTTATGATTTATATACGGGTCTTGGCAGCATCGCACTATATATATCTAAGTATTGTGCAAGTGTAGTTGGTATTGAAGAAATTGAAATGGCTATTGAAGATGCTAAGTTCAATTCTCAACTTAATGATATAGATAGTGCAAGTTTCTATGCTGGTGATGTCAAGGATGTATTAACAGAGTCATTCATCGCAAAACACCCAAAACCTGATGTGGTTATAACCGATCCACCTAGAGCAGGTATGCATGCTGATGTAATTAATACACTACTGGAACTTAAAGCGCAAAGAATCGTTTATGTAAGTTGTAACCCTTCTACACAGGCAAGAGACATAGAGCTGTTGAAGGATATATACGAATTAAAAAAACTCACACCTGTAGATATGTTTCCTCATACACATCATGTCGAAAGTGTGGCTTTATTAGAACTAAAATGAAAGAACAAGAAGAAGACAAACCAAAAGAAGCTGAGTTATTTTTAATCTTCCAAGAAGAGTTAAAGGGCTATAAAAAAATGATGAGTCAGGCCTTAGAGTCTGTTCTAGAAAATGAGATTTCTTCGTATCCTATTTTTGTAGTTCACCAACAAGAAGTTGAGTTAGGCATTGAGCTAATTGATAAAGATAAAGTCAACGGTAACTGGTCTATGCAATTGTCTACCCTAGAAGAGTTTGTATCTAAGAACATTATTGATCCAGAAAGAATCAATACTTTTAAGGCCACCTACAAGAGTACTGACAATTATTTTTGCTTGTTCTCTTTAAGCGAGTTAGGCGCACAGTTTATTTTCCTTCCCAGAAAATAAACTACCAAAGGAGCTTTAAAAATTAAACCCTACTCTTAAGCTAAATAGATCTCTTTCTGTTTCCTCTTTAGTAATAGAATAATAAGGATGTACAACCAATGCCCCTAGAATGTTGAACCACACACCAATGGTCATGCTGTTGTGCCATTCTTCTGAGGCTTCTTCTTCTAGCCAGACCCTACCATAATCATAGCCGGCTAAAATACCGACCTCAATAGGTAGGACTCTATTATCCCAGTCAAATAATTTCACCCTCAAGTCAAGATTATTGTAGAAGGCTGAATTACCTCTGTATCTGTTATTTCTATAGCCCCTTAATCCTTGGTTGTTTCCTATATCAACAAATTGGTGAAATAATGGATCTCCAAACGTTTTGCCGTAACCAACTCTAGTTGCAAAAACCATTTTAGGTCTATTTGCTAGACGCACATAAAAACTAAGTCCGGTATTAAACATGGAGACCGTCTCTTCCTTAGAAAGATCTCTCATATAGGCGTAAGAAATATCAAAATTTACACCATTGGTTGGAAACATACCATTATCACGATAGCCAACTTCATTTGCAATCGAAAAACCAAGATAATTTCTTCTTTCTAATTCGTCTTCGGTGAAGCCTAGTGTCGGATCCTCACCAACTCTACCTTCCACATTATCTATATCATGAGATTCGAAAATTGGTCCTAAATCCCATTCTATACCACCGATCCTTTTACGGAAAAGTGGTCTAACAAATATAGATTGCATTCTCACCCAGTTATACTGAATCTCCTCAGGTGGTGTAGGTGATTCGTTTCCTAGGCCAAAATAGTTTTCATATCGAGGGAAGTCAACGCTGATATATGGAACAAAGTCTGCTTGTCCTATAACATTAGGAAACTCTCCTGAATAGCCTAGTAAAAAAGCATTTTGACTGCCAGGAGCTACTCTAAAGTTAATTGTCTGTTTGGACTTAAAAGGGTCTCTCCTCCAGCCATGAGTAATAAAAGACATACCACCTCCAAACCAAAAACCATCATCAACAGTCTGGCCAAAAAAGATGCTTGGTAAAGAGGTATTGTATTTAAACTCATGTCTGTCATACTCATTCACCTCAATATCTTTTGAGCGCTTATCAATAAACTCACCCGATTTAATATTGACGCCTTTAAGATCATCATATACATAAATCTTAGATGTCGTCTTATTTTTAATTTCATCCTTATCTTCTCCTCCTATAAATCTCAACTTAATTTTATTGTTGTTTGCTCCTGTCAGCTCTAGTTCATCTTTACCCCTCAATCCGTACAATCTGATTTCTTTAGTTTCTTTAGGATAAAAAACACGCTCGTACTTTAGTAAATCATCACCCTTAACTTTATTGTAAAGCATCACTTTTACAGAGCCATCGTCCATCCTTATCACCTCAAATCGATCATTATCATCAGATGCAGAAATCTCCACTTCTTTTGATAGAAAATCATACAATCGTCTACCAATCTTGTCTAACTTATCTCTTCTTGATTTTAATTTATAGATTAGTTCTTCATCGTTTAAGCGCTCCACCTCATCGGGTAAATGCGTTGTTGACCTTTCTATTGCCTCATCAGTAATATTATTCTGAAGCTCGTTAATTAGTTCTTGCCACTCACTCCATTCTAGATCATGTAAAAAATATCTGTCAAAATGCTTGGCATTAAAGGCCAGGCTTTTAACATCTTTTACATCATCCTTCATGGTTTTAAATTTTGGCATAACCGTGCCAGCAATGATTCTCGGTACGATACCGACAAACTTGTAGAAGGCCTGATCTCTGTCTCTTGGTATCGGGCGGTAGATGGTGTTCTCTCCGTCTTTAAATGTAGCCCACCTCCATTGGTCATCATGTCTGTCCCAATCATGGATAAACAAATCAAACAACCTAGATTTAAGCACCCACTTCTGGTCTACAAAGTGATGTTTCTTTGTTCTAAGAATTTCTAATAAATCAGTATATCCAATAATTTCCTCTGAATTACCAAATTGTGCTGCATCACTCCAATCACCACTAGGTCTTTCCTCAAGAAGATATAACTCTTCGGGAAACTGACTGTTATAATTTCCGAGACCCCTCTGATGCTTTAAGTACACAAGCTTAGGGTCAGTATAATAGACACCTGCTGCTTTTGATAGTTCAGGTATAATTAAGGCGCTATAAGGATGGCTAGCTGAATTTTGATCTGCCAAAATATCAATCAGCGACAGATTAGTAAATCCTGCTGGGACCAGTTTAGTGTAATCTTTTTTAATAGATCTCAGTATGTATTGCTTACCATTCTCTATTTCCATTCTTAGAGAGTTAGAAGCCATACCACCGCCTTTTTTAATAGGCACCAGGCCGCCTTTTTCGGATTCAAGATCAATCATTGGTGCAGTGACAGAAGTCGACCACATATCTCTATACTGCTCTCCTAGGAATAATTTTTTCATGCCTCCCGCAGCAAACTTCTCATTAGCTGCTATTAAGGTATCTCTAGTAGTAAGTGGCGGAAATATTTGACTCTCTTCAATTGTACCAGGTCTTGCTGCTCTTAATTGTGTTCTGAATATCAACTCTGCTGGTGAACCAAAGTCTTCCACACCATAATATTCTGCCCACACTTCAAATTCTTCATAAAAGTCTAGCTTCACAAAACCTCTTTGCTTGCTTAAAAAGTCTGCATTACCTCCCTCTCTTAAATAGTCTAGTTTTGATCCTGCACCACTTACTATGTACTGCAGCTTATCTCCATCAAAATATTGTAAACCATGTTCATGGCCTGCGGCAAAGATGACATGAATTCTTAGAGACTTAGCCATCTTATCAATCTCCTGCATTAATTCCTTATTATTGACATTAGTTATGTCTTGTGGAGATCCTGTTACATTTCTATAAATAGGATATAATGAGCCAATCACAGGCAGAGGTGCCCAGACACCAAGTTCGTGCATCGGAAATAAATGATGCTTCCAAGAGAACTTCCCACCGTGCATACCATTGCTTTTGATAGGGTGGTGCATCAGCATCACGATTTCGTCATTTTTGTGGTCAACAAAAATTTCTTGAATTCTTTTGAGTAGGTCACCTTTTGATTTAATCTCGCAACCATGATTCATTTTCTTCTCTCTGGTCCAATCCTGTAACCACCATTGTGAATCTAAAAAGACAAGAACTAGGTCTTTATTAATCTTATGAACCTTTGGGTCTCCACAGCCATCATTTGGATAAAATTTTACTTGCTTATCGTCTTTCCCATAGTATGACTCAATATATTTCTCTTGGCGTTTTATTGCTTTTAGTCCTCCTTTCTTATGTTTATTCCAATCGTGATTGCCAGGGATAAAATAGGTTTTACCATCAAATGACTTTGCAACATTAAGTTGCGCATTTAATATCTTTTCACTTATACTCCTTGTGGGATCATCCTTTTTAGGTAGACCATAAGGGTAAACATTGTCTCCTAAATAGACTAAGGAAGTTTCTTTGCTTCCTCCTTGAATCATTTTACCTAGTGCACTTACTACAAAGTTTTCTCCGCTTTCTTCATTATCTAATTCACCGGTATCACCAATTAAGTATAGGGAATGAACAGGACTCTTATTTTCATCCGGACTTGATAGTTGCCAAGCTTCTTGATCTTTTGAAAAGTACGGTTTTTGGGTACCAGCACATGCTCCTAAAATAAAAAGGCATGCTAATATTAAAAGCTTCTTCATCAATTCCCGTTTTGAAAATTATACTTAAATATCTTTCCACTAAAGCCCTGTCCTTCTGTACTAATATACAAGTTTGCATCAGAGTCAAAACAAATACCTTCTGGTTGAGGAATTGTTTTAGCATTTAGATATTCTATATGATGGATATTATATTTCTCGTCAAGGATAAGTAGTATACTTCCTTTGGCTGAAAGGATATACAAATGTTGATTTAAGGGATGGATAGCAATCCCAGAAGGAGAAAAAGATTTGGCTCTATTTTGAAATTTTATTTTTTGAATTTTATTCATATGATCTAACTCAGAAGCTAAATATTCTATGAGCTCATCATCATAAATATCTAAGACAGGCTGATCTATCAACTTCATAGAGTCCAGACTAAACCCATAGACGGATTTAATCGTTTTATCTCTTAAACCATCTGTATTTTGACCTTTACATGCTAGCAGTAATATCCTGTCTGCTTTATCATAACATAAGCCTTCTACATCATTAGTCGCGTTCAATTTTGTTTTAAACTGTCTTAGATTATCTTTTTGAGTATTATAAAATAAAACTGTACCAGTGTTCTTAACTATGATCACTTCATTATCTATAAGCTCTATCCCTTCGTAATCTGCTTTTTTATGAAACTTTTGTCTAGCTAGAAGTTCGCCATTGTTTTTATCAATCACAAAATATCTTCCTTGCTCATCATTGACAGCATACAATTGGTCAAGTTCTGTATGATAGGCCAATCCAGAAATTTCTGATAACTGAGTGCCTAGCACAAAAACCTCATCTGGCTGATCAAATAGGTATATATGTTTTGAACTATCTTTTACAGCATTAAAAGAACCCTTAACGCTTGGATGATTTAATGATTTATCCCCTTTACAGTTTGCCATAAGGATAGAACAAGCTGCAACAATAAAAGCTATTGTAAAGGATGATTTTCTAAAATGATTTAGATAAAACATGAATGTTCTGATTTAATCTTAGGCCATTTTCTCCGTAGGCTTGTCTGCCATTTTCTTCAGTGGATTGTCAGTATCTTCTTTGTGTTGCTGACGATTCCTGACTAAGTCAATTGCTAATCTTATTGCAGCAACCATAGATCCAGCGTCTGCGGCATTGTTACCTGCTAAATCAAATGCAGTGCCGTGGTCAGGAGAGGTTCTTACAACAGGTAAACCGGCAGTATAGTTAACACCCGAACCAAAACTTAATGCTTTGAATGGAATTAGTCCCTGATCATGATACATAGCCAAAACTGCATCTGGCTTTCTAAACTGTCCTGACCCAAAGAAACCATCAGCAGGATATGGGCCCATCACTATGGCATTGCCTTTTTTCTTTGATTCTATGATGATAGGTCTGATTATTTTCTCATCCTCTTCTCCTATAGCACCATTGTCTCCAGCATGCGGATTTAGTCCTAATACAGCAATCACTGGCTTCTCAATACCAAAATCAACTTTTAAAGTTTTTTCTAGAAGCTGAAGTTTTCTAACAATCACTTCTTTATTGATATGTTCAGACAATTTAAATACCGGAACATGATTGGTCGCTAAACCTAATTTCATGGTATCAGAAACCATCATCATCAATGTATTCTTAACATTGAATCTATCACTCAAGAATTCAGTATGGCCTGGATACTGAAATCCAGCCAGACTCATAGCTTTTTTATTAATAGGTGCTGTTACGATAGCATCTAACTGACCGTTTATTGCATCATTGATGGCCTGCTCAAGAGCAATCTGTGCAAATTTACCACCATCTTCAGTGACTTGACCGAGATTAATATTTACATTATCATTCCAGCAGTTTACAACATTAATTTTATGGTAAGAGATATTAGAAACACTATCAACACTGGAAAATCTAAAATTTGGATCACCTACAATATTCTTATGATAAGCAATGATTTTAGAAGAACCATATATTACTGGGACACAATACTTAAGCAAATGTCCATCAGACAATGCCTTAATAATTACTTCTGGTCCAATGCCATTTATATCTCCAATCGTTATTCCTAGTTTTATCTTCTGCATGAAATGCTCTACTTTTACACGAATATACAATTTAGATTATCCAAATGTTGGGAATAACAAGAATTAGAAGGAAGGAGAAGATTGAAAGCTAAAAAGAAATATGGGCAGCATTTCTTGATTGATCAACTGGCAATTACTAGAATTGCTCAGTCGGTTTTGGAATGTGCAAAAGCTCATCAAAGAATATTAGAAATTGGACCAGGAAAGGGTGCACTAACTACACATATTCGAAATGAACATGATCATCTCAAGTTAGTTGAGATAGATCCTGATATGGTCAATTATTTATTGAGCAATCTACAGTTTCCAAAAAAAGATATCATTGAAGACAATGTACTTAACATAAACCCTTATGAGGTATTTGATAAGGCCCCTTTTGTGCTATGCGGCAACTTTCCTTATAATATTTCTTCACAGATATTATTTTGGATGATGAGTGCTCATGAAATCATTCCTTCAATGGTTGGTATGTTCCAAAAAGAGGTGGCTTTAAGAATTGCCGCGAAAGAAGGTAATAAGCAGTATGGAATTCTATCAGTCTTAGTGCAGTCAATCTATGATGTAGAACTCATATTAGAGCTTCCATCAAATGCTTTTTCTCCACCTCCTAAGGTAGATTCTGCAGTAATTGTGTGCAAGCTTAGAGAAAATGCTTTTGAAAATCTCAATTTTAAGGTGCTAAGAAGAATCGTTAAAACGAGTTTTAATCAAAGAAGAAAGATGATCAGTAATACGCTGAAGCATATCATTACTGATAAAGAAATTTTAAATGATCCAATCTTTTCTAAGAGACCAGAACAACTGAGCGTTGAAGCATTTGTATCTTTGAGCCATAAGATTGAACCATATTTAAAATAATATGGTTAGAAGATTTACATTTTAATAAGTAAAAAACAAAGATGAGTTTAGAGCAAAAAATAATGACTGACCTTAAGGAAGCGATGAAAGCAAAAGATCAAGCTGCCTTGCGCACAATAAGAGCAATCAAATCAGCAATACTGTTGCTGAAAACTGATGGTACTGGTCAGGAAATTGATGAGGCAAAAGAGATTAAGTTGCTCCAGAAGTTAGCAAAGCAAAGGCAGGATTCTTTAGATATATATGTAAAGCAGAATCGTCCGGATTTAGCTGATGTTGAAAGAGAAGAATTAGAGGTTATTAAGAAGTATTTACCTAAGCAAATGTCTGAGGAAGAATTAAAACCTATCATTCAGGAGATAATTACTTCTATGGGTGCCTCTAGTATGGCAGATATGGGTAAAGTAATGGGTGCCGCCAATGCACAATTGGCTGGTAAAGCTGATGGCAAAACCATTTCGGGTATTGTTAGAGGATTCCTGGCTTAATAAGCTTGGATTTAAACAATCACCTAATAAAATAATCAATAAGCATTATTAGTTTTGTATAAACACAATTTGAATACTCGATGAAAAAATTATACCTGATTTTAGTAGGCATGTTTTTATTAAGTGCTTCCTCGATTGATGCACAAGTCTTAATTAAAGAGGAACCTGCAGTAGCCAGGTTAATGAACGATTTTGTTTATACCAATCAACAAAAAGAATCCATTAAAGGCTGGAGAATTCAAATTATTACAACTAATGATCGTAGAAACAGCGAGAACGCTAAAGCAAGATTTCAACGATTATATCCTGAGATAAATGTTAAATGGAAACAAGAAGTACCATTCTATAAAGTTCAAATAGGTGCTTACGAAACTAAAGAAGAGTTACAGGCCTTTTTACAAGAGATTAAGGTTGATTTTCCGTCTGCAATCCCAGTAGTAGATAATGTAGGTATAGACGAACTTGCATTCTAAGATGTCCAGTACTTACAGTGTAAGAAATAAAAGTATTGATTGGGTCTCATTGACCGTGTATTTGTGTCTTGTTAGTATTGGATGGTTGATGCTTTATGCTGTAAATTACGACCCTCTTTCTTCAGAGTCTGTTTTAAGCATTAATTCAGATGCCGGCAAACAAACCGTTTGGATCGTTTTATCATTAATATTCTTTGGCCTTACCTTTTTACTTGATTGGAAGTTTTGGTCGACTTTCAGTTTTCTCTTTTACGCTGTAGGCATACTGCTATTACTGTTAGTGTTACTCATAGGTTATGAGACCAAAGGTTCTAAGTCATGGTTTTTGATATTTGGTATGAGTTTTCAACCAAGCGAGTTTGCAAAATTAGCAACCGCACTCGCTATTAGTTCTTATTTGAGTTTATCAAATGTTACCATCAAAAACCGTCGACAATTACTAGTTGCCGCAGGTATGTTTTTATTACCCTCATTTCTGATTTTATTACAGCCAGATGCAGGGTCCGCTTTGGTCTTTTTCTCTTTTTTGCTTCTGTTATATATGATTGGTGCTAACCAATTGTACTATATCATTGGAATTGGGTTCATAACCCTTGTTATTTTATCCTTGATATACGAGCCATTATATGTAGGCGCAGCAGCGGGAGTCTTTGCAACCATAAGTATGATTTATACTAAACAAGTCAATCGCTGGTTGTTTTTGTCCTCATTTCTGATTATTCCATTGGCTTATATTTTCTATAATAATGGCATATTTAATTATTATTTAATCGGTCTAACTGTACTCTTTTTATTGACCGTCATTTATAATATCAGAATACCAAGATATAGCAGAACATACATCACGAGCGCTGTCTTGTTCTTTACGATATTCTTTTCTTACAGTTCTAACTGGGTTTTCAATAATGTTTTAAAACCACATCAACAGGACAGAATAAACGTATGGCTACGACCAGACCGTTGTGATCCGAGGGGCTCCCTTTATAATATCATTCAATCAAAAACAGCAATTGGGTCAGGCGGCTTTAGCGGCAAAGGGTTCCTCCAAGGAAGTATGACTCAGCTAAATTATGTCCCTGAGCAGAAAACAGATTTCATATTCGCAGCAATTGGTGAAGAACAAGGATTTCTAGGTTCTGTTGGAGTCATTGTATTGTTTGGTATTTTACTAATGCGATTAGTACTCATATCGAATAGAGCAAAAAATAACTTTATTAAATACTATGGGTATTCTCTTGTAGGTATTCTCTTTGTTCACTTTTTCGTAAATATTGGTATGACTATGGGCTTAATGCCAGTCATTGGTATACCTTTGCCATTTATCAGTAAAGGAGGCTCTTCTTTGTTGGTATTCTCGATCATGCTTGGCATACTTTTAAAAATGGATATGGATAGAGGAAGCGTATTATGAGTTTTATTATTTCACATCATGACAAACAAACCAAGGCTAGAGCTGGCCAGATAGAAACAGCCCATGGTTCTATAACCACACCTGTGTTTATGCCTGTAGGTACACAAGCTACTGTAAAAGCTGTTCCTACTAATCAACTAGAGGAGTACATTGACCCAGAAATTATTCTAACAAATACATATCATCTATATCTACGACCAGGCGTAGAGGTCATCAATAAAGCAGGTGGTGTCCACCGCTTTATGAACTGGAAAAAACCTATGTTAACTGATAGTGGTGGCTATCAAGTTTACTCATTAAACAATATGAGGAAGATTTCTGAAGAAGGTGTTTCTTTTGCTTCTCATATTGACGGATCTAAACATCTATTTACTCCAGAGTTTGCGATTGATATACAAAGAAATCTTGGTGCAGATATTATTATGGCATTTGATGAATGCACACCTTATCCATGTGACAGGAAGTATGCAGAAAACTCAATGCATCTAACTCATAGATGGCTTGATAGATGTATTAGTCGTTTTAATGAAACACCAAACCTCTATGGTTACGATCAAATTTTAGCACCCATTGTTCAAGGGAGCACTTATGAAGATTTAAGAAAACAATCTGCAGAATTTATTGCAAGCAGAAACATGCCTATCAACGCTATTGGTGGTCTTTCTGTTGGTGAGCCTCATGAATATATGTACGGCATGACAGATGTTGTTACAGATATTCTACCAAAAGATAAACCCCGCTATTTAATGGGTGTAGGTTTGCCAGAAAATCTCCTTGAGTCAATTGCCTTAGGTATTGATATGTTTGATTGCGTCTTACCCACCAGAAATGCAAGGCATGGATTGTTATACACAAATGAAGGTATCATCAATATCAAAAATGCCAAATGGAAAGATGATCTTGATGCGATCGATAAAAATAGTGCTAGTATCTATTCCAGGGATTACAGTAAGGCCTATTTACACCATTTATTTAGAGTCAGAGAACACTTCGGTAGCACAATTGCTAGCATGCATAATCTTAGTTTCTTTGTCAATCTTGTTAAGGAAGCTCGAGAACACATTATTAAGGGTGACTTTAGAGCATGGAAGGATCAGAAAGTTAAGGAGTTGGTAGTGAGGCTTTAGACATTAGACAAAATTAGTCTTTCGTCTGCAGTCCCAAGTCTATGTTATAAATCTTCCTTAATTTTAAGTGAATCCTCTAATATCAAATGATACAATAATTATGCTTTCTAGGCTCCTTCTATTACTCATTTCAATATTATTCATTTCTTCATGTAAGTCTACTATTGAGGAAAAACCTGAGCCACCTTCAGATTGGTTTTACGCTCAGAGGGCCTATCCTTATGGAGAAGTTAATCCACAAAACTTGATTGCAGCTATAAAGCATAAAAAAGAGATGTCTAACAGTCAATAAAGATCTAATGAAT
>Ga0213858_10000463_pt1 | contig 19509 bp, 17 predicted proteins | sample PICome_FD_160122 | JGI IMG/M metagenome (GOLD analysis project Ga0213858, IMG submission 160122) | Coastal seawater microbial communities near Pivers Island, North Carolina, United States - PICO245 | ecosystem: Environmental > Aquatic > Marine > Coastal | place: USA: North Carolina | collected... | reverse complement strand
ATCTCCACGGTGAACATGCGTTCTTGGGAGTCGCCTGAACCAGCCGTGCTGACACGCATGGACTTTGCCTTCTAGGGAAACGGGGCGATCATAGGCGTGTTGCTGCAGATCACGAGTTACGTTTGCCGACTGCAGCACTCCTGCTGCTCACCGCTGCACAGCGCTTTCCTTAGGATTTTCGGATCAACTCATTCAGTTTTCCCTGCGGAGTTCTGCTGTTGACGTCCACTGATCTGCCACTGCAGCAGTCCATCGCCCCTGGCATGGCGCCTGTTAAGGGTGTGCGGCGCCAGACCATCGAGCAGACGATGGAACGGCTGCCCCAGGGGGTGCGTCGCCTTGCGGTGCAGCTGCGCACACCGATCAGTGTGGATCTGCTCTGGACGGTGCTCACCGACTACGACCAGTTGAGCCGGTTCATTCCCAACCTCAGCAGCAGCACGTTGGATTGTCGTGAGGCCAACCGCGTGCGCCTGTCGCAGGTGGGCAGTCAGCAGTTGCTGGGCTTGCGTTTCTCCGCCTCGGTGCAGTTGGAGCTCGTGGAGCATCGGCCCGAAGGCCTGCTCCAGTTCCGCATGCTCAAGGGCGACTTCCGTCGTTTTGAGGGCTCCTGGCGTCTGCAAACCCTGCCGGACGGCAGCTCCTTGCTCTATGACCTCACCGTTCAGGGATGCCTGGGCATGCCCGTGGCGTTGATCGAGCAGCGGCTGCGCAGCGATCTCTCCGCCAATTTGCTGGCCGTGGAGCGGGAAGCACAGCGACGGTTCGCTCTCGCCTGATCCGCCGCTTCAGAGAGCTTTTATAAAAAATGATAAAACTAAAAATGTGCAAACAATGACGTTACTATGAATACAGATTGCGATGCAGTTATCGAATTTTGTTTAAATAACAATTGCTGCTACTTAGAGCAACAATTTAATAATAAATTAGTCATACCCCCAAGGGGATTCGAACCCCTGTCGCCTCCGTGAAAGGGAGGTGTCCTAGGCCTCTAGACGATGGGGGCGAGGCCGTGATCGCTCGGATGTGCTCCCGATCACTCAATGAAATTAGGCGTCGGACTGACCCTCCGTCAAGGAAGAAACCGGGCTGATCTGATCCTGTCCTTGCCAGACTGGAACGGTAAAGAAGAAGCAGGCGCCCTCTCCCGGTTCGGAGACCACCCAGATTTTGCCGCCGTGCACCTCCACAATCCGACGGCATACCGACAGGCCCACGCCGAATCCTGAGGTGCCGCCAGAGGTCTGCGGCAGTCGCACCCGATCCTGAAAGATGCGTTGCTGCTCCTCCTCCGGGATACCCGGGCCGCTGTCGCAGATGCTGATCTGCAGCCACTGACTGGTCCGGTGCAGCATGGTCAGGGCGATGCGGCCGCCGTCCTGGGTGTATTTCAAGGCGTTTTCCAGCAGATTGAGTAACACCTGGCGCATGCGCCGCTGGTCGGCGTAAACCTTCGGCAGGTCCGAGGGGATGTCGGTGTGAATCGCCACATCCCTGCCAAGCCAGAGTTTTTCCAGTTCAAGAATCGCTTCCGCCGCCACGCTGGCCAGGTCGAGCCGCTGGGGATTGAACAGGGCCTCCCAGCGCGTGCTTCCAACTTCCAGCAGGTCCTTGGAGAGCAGGGCGATCTCGTCGAGGCGGCGTTTGAGCACATCCTGGAACCGCTCCAGGTCGATCTGTCCGAGTTGTTGGCTCTGCAGGGCGAGAGTGGCCGCCGTCAGCGGTGTGCGCAGTTCGTGGGCCACCATGCGCAGCAGGCGTTCCTGAGCGCCGAGGCGGTCGATCAGAGTTTCGTTTTCCTGGCGCAACACCAACAGTTGGTCTTCGAGTTGCAGCTCCCGCTGGGTGCGACTGCCATCCAGTTCTGCGGGTTGCAGGCTGAGGCCAAGGCCGCTGACCACCTCGTCCTGTTGCCAGCGCGGCAGCCAGCTGCGCAATTGCTGAAAAATGCTGCTGCCCGCAAACACCTGCTTCGGTGTGGGCTGTAACTTCACCAGTGCCGGGGTCACCACCAGTCGATGCAGCTCCAGCAGTTCCGGTTGTTGGGTGGGGTCTGACATCTGAAGCGTGACGTCGAAACCGCAGTCCTCGTGCTCGAGAAACTGAATCAGGGAGCGAAGATCGCCGCTGGAGAGGTGGTGCCTGGCGGCCACCAGCAGGAGCTTGAGCTGCTGTCGCGGATTGGGACCGTTCCCATCCACAGGGCGATCAGAAGCAAAGATGATGATCACCTTATGGGGTTTTGCAGCCCGCGGCAGAGCCGCTATGACGAAGAGGTACAGACTGTCGTTTCACCGAGCGTTCCATGCCGCTGTTGCCGCTTGAACGACGGGGAGTCTCCGAGCCCCCCGGAGATCCGCCGATCGTCCAGCGGCTCCCGCTGGACAGCCATCTGCGCCGTTGGTTCGCCCGCAATCTCGGTCTGTGGCGTTCCCGTCGGCAGTACCTCTTCCCGGATGATGAGGTGCTCACGCTCGACATGATGATCCGCGTGGACATCTTTGCTGAGTCGCCCTCCGGTCAGCCCCGCTATCGCTTGACCTGGTGGCCGGAACACGACACGGATTTCTTTGAGCGCAAACCCCGCTATCGCCGCGAGGGCGTGATGGAGGCGACCCTCAATGGGCATCAGTTGCAGCGCGATCAGGCGTACCTGGAGGCCGTGCCGGTGCGCACCCGCATCCGGCAGGTGGATGAACACGAGGTGATTTTTGAATCCCACTATGGCGACTGGCACATCCTGGAGCACACACGGTTGATCGATCAGGACCGCTATCGCTCAAGGGCCATTTACAGCTGGGAGAGCGGGGAGCTGGCGATCGTGGAGCATCACCACGAAACCCGGATGGAGGATGCATCGGCGCCGATCGCTGGATGAGCACCTGCATTGCCCCATCCCGGCCCGAATGGGGCAGCATGGCCCTGTTATCTGATTTGGACTGTTGCTCTCCCTCCCCCGCCGACTCCGGCTTGTTCTTGCAGCTCCCCTGCTGATCTCTCCTCTGGTGCTGGTCGGACCTTCCGCTCTCGCCCAGGGTGCCGGCAACGCCGCCACCAAACCCGCCACGAATGAGGATGTCTTCCTGTACCGGGGTATGGGGTCGTCCTATCTGTGCAACGCCCGTGCCGCTGGCGTTGAATTCCCCAAAGCGGTGGGCATCGCTGCCGCTACTTATGTGCAGATCCTCAATGGTCGACACGGCGGGCAGGTGGCCTCAGCCGGCGACAAGAAACTCACCAACGAGCAACTGTTTGCCGGTGCTGAGTTTCAGATCATCACCGGAGCGCTGCAGTTCTGCCCGAAGGAAGTGCCCGCTGATGTGAAGGCGAAGGTGGAGGAAGCGCTGAAGAAGCAGAAGGCCGGTAACTGAGGGGCCGCCTCCCGCAGTGGCAGAGGGCCAGGCGTCAGGATCTCCAGAACGAAAGCTGCGCATGGCTCCCCTTTCAACCTCTTCCGACCAGACGAGCGCTGTGGTTCGCCTCTGCGACTACAGGCCCTATCCCTTTTGGATCCCCACGATCGATCTCGATGTTGTGATCGGGGATCGGGAGGTGCAAGTCACCAGTGTTCTGCGGATCGAGCCACGCTCGGATCAGGCGCTTGACGATCAGGTGTCCGAGACGCTCGAACTCCGTGGTGTGGCGCTGGAGTTGGTCAGCCTTCAGGTGGATGGCCAGCCCTGGCCGACCGAGGCCTATCGGCAGGATGCCACCACCCTGGTGCTGCATCAGCTGCCGCAGGCTCCATTCAGCCTCACCACGGTCTGCCGCTTCGATCCCCACACCAACACCTCGCTGGAGGGCCTCTATGCCAGCGGCGGCATGCTCACGACCCAGTGTGAGGCGGAGGGCTTTCGGCGCATCACCTTCCATCCCGACCGGCCGGATGTGCTCAGCCGTTTCCGGGTGCGAATCGAGGCCGACCGGGAGCGCTATCCGGTGCTGCTTTCCAACGGCAACGCCGTCAGCAGCGGACCTCTGGCGCGTGATCCCTCACGCCATGAGGCGATCTGGGATGACCCCTTTCTCAAACCCTCCTATCTCTTTGCCCTGGTGGCGGGCAATCTGCGGGAGGTGCGTGATCGCTTCCTGACCCGTTCAGGCCGCAGCATCAACCTGCGTCTGCATGTGGAGCCCGGCGATGAGCCTTACACCGCCCATGCGATGGCCTCGTTAAAGCGGTCGATGGCCTGGGATGAACAGGTTTATGGCCTCGAATACGACCTCGAGGAGTTCAACACCGTCGCCGTGCGCCACTTCAACATGGGCGCGATGGAGAACAAGAGTCTCAATATCTTCAATTCCAAACTTGTCTTGGCCGATGCGGAAACGGCCACCGACGGCGAACTGGAGCGGATTGAGAGTGTTGTTGCCCATGAGTATTTCCACAACTGGTCCGGGAATCGGATCACCTGCCGCGACTGGTTCCAGCTCTCCCTCAAGGAGGGGCTCACCGTGTTCCGTGATCAGTGCTTCACCGCCGATCTCCATTCCGCTGCACTGAAGCGAATCGAGGATGTGGCGATGTTGCGCAACACCCAGTTCCGAGAGGATGCCGGTCCGACGGCCCATCCGGTGAAGCCCGACGCCTATCAGGCGATCGACAACTTCTACACAACGACGATCTACGAAAAGGGTGCCGAGCTGATCCGCATGTTGCGCACCCTGTTGGGGGAGGAGCGCTTCATGGCCGGCATGAGCCTCTACTTCCAGCGTCATGATGGCGACGCGGCCACCACGGAGGATTTCGTGGCGGCCATCCTCGAGGGGGCCTGTGCCAAGGGCGAGCCCCTCGGCTTTGATCCGAGCCAGTTTCAGCGTTGGTATCACCAGGCCGGAACGCCCACGGTGACCGTGCAGAGCCAGTGGGATGGGGCCAAGGGGCGCCTGACGCTCGAGCTGCAGCAGGTCACTCCCCCCACCCCGGGCCAGGCGCAGAAGAAGCCGTTGGTGATTCCCCTGCTCTGGGCGCTGATTGGATCGGATGGCCGGCTCGTTGAGGAGCGGCTGCTGGTGCTGGATCAGGCGGAGCAGACGCTGGTGGTGGAGGGGCTGCCCGCCGCCGAGCAGCCGCCAGCCCTGTCGTTGTTCCGGCAGTTCTCCGCCCCGGTGCACTGGCAGGCCCACCAGGGCGACGACGCCCTGTTCACCCTGTTCGCCCACGACGACGATGCCTTCGCTCGCTGGGATGCGGGGCAGCAGCTCTGGCGTCGCCTCTTGCTCGCCCGGGCCAATGGCAGCGGCGATGCGGCGTTGGAGCAGCGCATGCTGACGGCTCTCTCGATACTGCTCGGGCCCGATGGCGAGTCGGATCCTGCCGTGCTCGCCACCCTGCTCGGTTTTCCCGGTGCTGCTGAGTTGGAAGGCCTGCAGGCGGAGGCGGATCCGCCGGCGCTCCATCGTGCTGCCTGCGCGCTGCGGAGTGCGCTCGGAACGGCGCTGGCCCCGCTGTTGGAGCAGCGTCTGGCGGAGGCGGCATCCGCCTTGGCCCGGCCCTGGCCCGAGGGGCAGGGGGAGCGACAACTCACGGCTCTGATCTGGAGCTGGTTGGTGGCGGCGGGGAATGGCACCGTGCGGGCTGACGCCCTCGCCGCGGTGAACGGCCCCTCCATGACCCTGGCCCGGGCCGCTTTGCGGGCCCTGCAGCCGATCGATTGCGCCGAACGGGATCAGGCCCTGCAGGCCTTCCATGACCGCTGGCTGGAACGGCCTGTGATCTTCGACAGCTGGTTTGCCCTGGAGGCGTCCACACCACGACCGGATGGCCTGGAGCGGGTGGCTGTGTTGCTGCGTCATCCGCGTTTCGATCCAATGGCACCGAACGCCGTTCGCGCGGTGCTGGGCGGGCTCGCCGCCAACCCCCTGGTGTTTCATGCCCCTGATGGCAGCGGCTACCGCTTCATGGCCGAGCAGATCGTCGCGTTGGATCAACGCAATCCGATCACCGCCTCACGCATGGCCAAGGTGTTCAGCCGTTGGCGGAGCTATGCCCCGGCCCGGCAGAACGCGGTGCAACAGGCCCTGAAGGCACTCGATGGCGCCGATCTCTCCACGAACACGCGGGAGGTGGTGGGTCTGATGCTGGCGAGCTGAGGGATCCGGGCGCTGTCTGAGGGGTCAGCGTGCAGCGGCTCATGGGTCAGTGGCGCCGAGAGCCTGGAAGGCGGCCCGCCTGAGGGCGGGCCCTTCGTCACCGGCGTGTTCTCCCCAGAGCCCTTCCCAGTAGAAAAAGATCACGCCGTGGCCACGTTCACGAGCCAGACGCACTTTTTCGCGCAACACCGGCATCGGTGTGGTGCGTTTGCCGAAGCCGGCCAGCACTCCGATCTGCACCGGTAGGCCCCATTGCCGCGCTTTGCGCAAGGCCGGTTGATCGAGATCGCGCGCGTAGCCCTTGAGCGAATAGGCGTAGTTCTGCACCACCAGATCATCGATCAGTTCGCCGACCGCCCAGAGCTCCCAGTCCTGCAGCCAATGGTTGTAAGCGAAGCGGAAGGGGCCAGGAGAGAGGCTGATCCTCTGGGGCAGGGCCTCTTTCTCCAGGCGTTGGCGCAGATCGCGCAGCAATCCGGTGAGCTGGCGGCGACGCCAGGTCATCCAGGCCCTGTTGGTGTGGTCGAGGGGAGGTGCCGCGCCGGTTTCGCGGCGATAGAGCGCCACGGTGTAGGGGTCGTATCCCAGCTCCACGGGCCAGGCGAAATGGTCATCGAGCTGAAGGCCATCCACGCTGCAGCGTTGCATCACTTCCAGCACCAGGCCAATGAACCGCTCCCGAACCTGAGGGTGGGCGGGATTCAGCCACACCATCGGTTTGTTGTGCAGCATCGTGATCGGGCTGCCATCCGCTTTGCGGAGCAGCCAATCGGGATGCTCCTTCACCACAGCGGCATCGGCTGGCTCCATCAGGCCGTATTCGAACCAGGGAATCACGCGCATGCCGTGGGCATGGGCCTCATCGCTCAGGGTGCAGATCGGATCGAGGTCGATTCCGGCGGCGGCCAGGGCCGGTTCCACGGGCGCAAAGCGACTGCGGTGAAAGGTGGTGCCCCGGCTCCACACATTCGGATACAGGGCGGTGAAGCCGGCATGATGGAGCTCCTTGACGGCGTACGCCAGGCGCTGCCGGTCGTAATACAAGGGGCTGGGGCTGTTGGTGAGCCAGACCCCAAGGGGTGTTGTGCGTCCCACCGGCGCCAGGCGACTCTTGAGGCTGCTGAACTGGCTCGCCGCCGCGCCCATCGGTGGTGGTGGCTGGGGTGGCAGTGGGGCCGCCTGGAGCGTCGGGGCGGCTCCCGCTGCCAGAGCACCCAGCAGGCCGAATGCAGCGGACCACCGCCAGGCGCTGTTGTTCACCTCAGCGGAACATCGAGCTGACGGAGCTCTCCTCATGGATTCGCCAGATCGCTTCCCCGAGCATGTTGGCCACCGAGAGCACCTGGAGCTGAGGGAAGGTGCGATCGGCGGGGATCGGGATGCTGTTGGTGACCACCACCTGCTCGAACAGGCCATCGGTGGAGAGTCGTTCACAGGCCGGCGGTGAGAACACCGCGTGGGTGGCGCAGGCGATCACCCGCTTGGCGCCCTGATGACGCAACAGCCTGGCTCCGGCACAGATCGTGCCGCCGGTGTCGATCATGTCGTCGATCAAGATGGCGGTGCGATCGGCCACATCACCGATCACGGTGAGGCTTTCGGCCATGTTGTGACCGGTGCGGCGCTTGTCGATGATCGCGAGAGGTGCGTCCTGCATCTGTTTGGCGAAGGCGCGAGCCCGGGCTACGCCGCCCACATCCGGTGACACCACCACCACATCACCCAGATCCTGCGCCGAGAGGTAATCCACGAGCACCGGCGAGCCGTAGATGTGATCGCAAGGGATGTCGAAATAGCCTTGGATCTGGGCGGAGTGGAGATCCATCGCCAGCACCCGATCCACCCCGGAGGTCACCAGCAGGTTGGCGGTGAGTTTGGCGGTGATCGATTCCCGCCCAGCGGTTTTGCGGTCGGCGCGGGCGTAGCCGTAGTAGGGCACCACGGCCGTGATCTGCCGGGCCGAGGCACGCCGGCAGGCATCCACCATGATCAGCAGCTCCATCAGGTGGTCGTTGACCGGAGCGCAGGTGGGCTGGACCAGGAACACATCGCAGCCACGAATTGATTCCTGGATCTGCACATAGAGCTCGCCATCAGCGAAGCGTTTGCAGACCCGAGGACCATCGGGAACGCCCAGATAGGCCGCGATTTCCCGTGCCAAGGAAGGGTTCGACGTGCCGCTGAAGAGGCGCAGGCGTCGGGTGTCTTGGTGGATTTTCTCCTGTTCGGCACGGGCTGCAGTCAGGAAACTGGTCACGGGCCCGCAGACGAGGACAGTTGTTTTCTCATGGTAGTGCTGCGTCGATCCCGATAGGGTTGCGCCATGTCCGAACACCACTTGGTTCTGATCGGTGCGGGCTTGCAGCCCGAGTTGCGGATGCGCCAGGCTGCTGAAGCGCTGGCGAGCGCCTGGGGCCGTCCCCTGCGTCACCAGGTCTGCGGCGAGGACCCCGACCCCCTGCTGGCGGCCCTCGCCGGGGACCCCGACCCCTTGCTGCTGCGGCTTGCCGGAGATGCGGCGGCCGAGCGCCCCGATGGCGCCGGCTGGCTGGAGGCCCTGGCGGCCTGGCGCCAGCCCACGCTCCTGGTGGCCGCGCCAAGCGCCGATGGCACTATCCCCGGTGTGGTGCCCGCCTATGCGGCCCTCTGCACCAGCCTTCGCGTGCCCCTGCTGGGCCTCGTTCAGCTGGGTGGTGCCTGGCGACCTGAGCGCCGCCGCCGCGATGGTCTGCCCTGGTGCGGGGTCTGCCTCGAGCAGGGAGACCCCTCTGATGACCTCATGCCCCTGGTCGATCAGTTGAAGACCCGCCTGCGTGCCGTTGTTGCCCCAGGTCAGGGAGTGGCGCTGGCCTGATCCGGCCAGAGGGGGCGGCTGGCATCCGCCTTCAACTGGCGCAGGGTCTGCTTGCCGGCGCGGGGCGCCAGGGGAAGCGTGCTGATCCGGGGCGGTTGGTTGCTGCTGAGGCTGGCCGCCGCCAGGCTCAGCCACTCGCCACGGCTGAGGTTGCTGTTCACCTCAGACGACACTTCGGCAAGCAGCCCGGGCAACAGGGAGATGGCATTGGGTTGACGCAACTGCTCGCTGATCGCCAGAAGCAGCCATTGCTGGCGAATGCGCCGCGCCTGTTCCTCGAGGGGGGTAGTACGGAAGCGCGCCAGTTGTTCGGCCTGGGCACCGTTCAGGGTCTGGCGCCCTGCTTGGAGGTTCACCTTGTAGTTCTGGCTGCGGTCGGTGTGGCTGTACGACTGATTCAGGGTCACCTCCACCTGCCCGAGTCCATCCACCAGATCGCGGAGCGCCCGGCGCGGCACCACCACATACCGCTCCGGTTCATCCGCGGGCAGGCCGACCAGCTCGCGCACCACATCGGTCGTCAGCGCCACACCGCCGAGGCGATAGCTGGCCCCCAGGGGTTGCATCTCCTTGCGACCGGGCAGGTGCACGGCCAGCTCAACGGGCAGCTGCAGGATCTGGAGCGGTTGGCCGGCCTGGAACCGCACCAGCATCACCGTGTCGGCATTCGGAGCGCCCTTGGGGGCGGCCTGATTGATCGAATCCTGCACCCGCTCGGCATCCACGCCCACCGCGAGCACCGTGACCGGCCGGCTGGGATAAGGAGCGAGGCTGGTGGGATCCTCGGCGGAGGGCACATCAGCGGCCACCCGATCCGCTTCCGGCCACACCAGGCCGAGGGCCGCCCCCACCAGGCCAACGGCCACCACGGCGGTGCCGATCCGCAACAGGGTGCGAGTCTGATGCTGGCCCAGCCAGCGGCGCTGCTGCGGGGTCATCAACCGGCCAGAACAGAACGGCGCCCAGTCTCGCCCAACTCCCGCTCATTAGCGTTGGAGGCCTCCAGGACCCAACGGCTTCGTGACCCAGACTCCCGCGACCCCCGCCCCCCACGATCGGGCCCGGCCGATGGCTCGCGACACGGTCCGTCCGGCGAGGGATCTATGCAGTGACTGTGGTCTCTGCGATTCCCGCTGGGTGGCGTATGTGAAACGGGCCTGCGCCTTTCTGCACCAGGATTTCGAGGCGATGGAGCGGCGGCACCATGGTCGCTCCCGAGATCTCGACCAGGAGGACGAGCTCTATTTCGGCGTGCACGAGCGCATGGTCACCGCCCGGATGCGCGCGCCGATCGACGGCGCCCAGTGGACCGGCATCGTCAGCCATCTGGGGGTCAGGGCGCTGGAGCAAGGCCTGGTGGATGCCGTGCTCTGCGTGCAACAGAGTCCGGAGGATCGCTTCACCCCGGTGCCCGTGCTCGCCCGTACTCCCGAGGAGGTGATGGCGGCCCGCGTCAACAAACCGACCCTGTCCAACAACCTCTCGGTGTTGGAACAGCTGCCCGGCAGTGGCATCCGCAACCTGCTGGCGATCGGCGTCGGCTGTCAGATCCAGGCCTTGCGCGCCGTTCAGGACACCTTGCCGCTCAATGCTCTGTACGTGCTCGGTCTGCCCTGCGTCGACAACGTGTCGCGTCAGGGGCTGCAGACGTTTCTGGAGAGCGCCAGCGATTCACCGGAGACGGTGGTGCACTACGAGTTCATGCAGGATTTCCGCATTCACTTCCGCCACCGCGACGGCCGCCAGGAAACGGTGCCGTTCTTCGGGCTCGACACGCCCCGCCTCAAGGATGTGTTCGCCCCCAGCTGCCTCAGCTGCTTCGACTATGTGAATGCGGGCGCGGATCTGGTGGTGGGCTACATGGGGGCGGAGTATGGCCGCCAGTGGTTGGTGGTGCGCAATCAACGCGGCGCCGCCCTGCTGGATCTGATCGAGGCCGATCTCGATCTGGCGCCGGTCACCAGTCGCGGTGATCGCCGCGCGGCGGTGCAGCAGGGCATCGATGCCTACGGCAAGGCGGTGCGCCTGCCGATGTGGCTGGCGGAGCTTGTGGGCTGGGTGGTGCAGCGGATCGGACCGAAGGGCCTGGAATATGGCCGTTTCTCGATCGATTCCCACTTCACCCGTAACGCGCTCTGGTTGCGTCGCCATCATCCGGAGGTGGTGGATCGGCATCTGCCCCCATTCGCCCGTCGCATCGTGGAGCGTTACCGCCTCCCATCCACCTGAAAGCCCGTTATGCGTGAACTCGGTGTGCTGCTGCATCCCACCGCCCTCCCAGGCAGTCCGGTGTGTGGCGGTTTCGGTGTCTCCGCCCGGCGCTGGCTCGAGGCTCTGGCCCGCCATGGCATCCGCGTCTGGCAGGTGCTGCCGTTGGCTCCCCCCGACGGCACTGGCTCTCCCTACAGCTCGCCGTCGAGCTTCGCGCTCAACCCCTGGTTCCTCGATGCTGATGAGTTGGTGGCGCAGGGCTACCTGGCGTCCGAGAGCTTGAGCGGCCTTCCCGGGCAGGACGCTCAGGCCTGCAATGAAGGGGCAGTGGATCTGGCCCTGGCCGAGCGCCGGGCCGCCGCCCTCGGCGAGGCGCTGCTGGTGGCCTGGCCGGAGCAGTCGGCGGAGCGTCAGCGTCGCTTTGCGGCTTGGTGTTCCCAGCAGGCGTTCTGGTTGGAGGATCACGCCGCCTTCATGGAACTGCGTCGCCAACAGGAGGGGCGCCCGTGGTGGACCTGGCCAGAGCCTCTGGCACAACGCCAGCGCCGGGCCCTGGAGCACTGGCGCAGGGAGCATGGGCCTGCGCTGCAGTGTCAGCGCCTGCTCCAGTGGCATGCCGATCGGCAGTGGCAGGCCCTTCACGCCCTGGCTCAGGATCTGGGGGTGCGCCTGTTCGGCGATTTGCCCTTCTATGTGGCCCGCGACAGCGCCGATGTCTGGAGCCATCGCCAGCTCTTTGCGCTGACGCCGGCGGGGGAGCTCATTCTCCAGAGCGGTGTGCCGCCGGATTACTTCTCCGCCACGGGCCAGCTCTGGGGCACGCCGGTGTACCGCTGGTGGCGGCATCGGCTCAGCCGCTTCCGTTGGTGGCGCCAACGCTTCCGGCGTCAGTGGCAGCTGGCGGATCTGCTCAGGCTGGATCATTTCCGTGCCCTGGCGGCTTACTGGGCGGTGCCCGGCGCCGACGACACAGCGATGGCGGGGAGCTGGCGACCCTCGCCGGGGGCTCCACTGTTGCGTTGCTTACGCCGTGATGTCGGTGGGGTGCTGCCGCTGGTGGCGGAGGATCTCGGTGTGGTCACCGCTGAGGTGGAAGAGCTGCGGGATCGCTTTGCGCTGCCTGGCATGAAAATTCTTCAGTTCGCCTTTGACGGCAATCCCAACAACCCCTATCTGCCCGCCAACATCAAGGGGGAGCGCTGGGTTGTCTACACGGGCACCCACGACAACTCCACCAGCCTCGGCTGGTGGCAGGGCCTGGATGAGGCGGCGAGGCAGCGGGTGACCGCCGTGGTGGGGCGGCCGCTGGAGGCGCCGGGTTGGCAGTTGCTGGAGCTGGGCCTGGCCACCAGCGCCGGGCTGGTGGTGGCACCGCTTCAGGATCTGCTGCATCTCGATGATGTCGCCCGCTTCAACACCCCCGGCACGGTGGGTGGCAACTGGACCTGGCGGCTGGCGGTGGAACCTGCGGCGCTGGAGGGGGCGCTCAAGGGTTATGGGGAGCGCGGCGCCGTCTGGGGGAGGCGGTAAGTCCCAGGTTGGTCCTTGATGGCGGTGAGGGAAGCACCGTTCCAGAGCACCTGATCGGTGGCCGTCGGGGCTGGGTTGATGCTGAGGCTGAAGGGGGGGAGCAACTGGAGGCTGAGCTTGCCCTGGGCACCATTGAGTTGGCTGCGATCGCCGCCGGCGCTGCTGAAACGGATGGCGCTCGGGCGGTTGAGCGACAGTTCCAGCACTCCGGTGCGGGCAGGGGCATTGTTGGCGTTGGCTTCTTCACGCGGCGGCAGCCATTGACTGAGGGGGCGCCGGCGCGCTTCATCCAGGGGGCGCAGACCCTGGAGAGCCGGGTCGCTGGTGTCGGCGGCGAGCTGGAGATCGTCGCTGCTGGGCGGAATCGGAGTGAGGCTGAGGCTGTTGCGCATGGCGAGGTGGCGCTGTTGCTGGTTCAGGGCCAGCAGGGACCCCATCATCACGAGGGCATACACGACGCTGCCCTGCCAGGTGGTGAAGATGTCGATGCTGCCGATCGTGAATCGGGCTGCACCCCGTTGTCTGCCCTGCAGGCGTGAGGGCTGAGCCGGGGGCAAAGCGCCGTTGAGACTGCCTGGATTCAGATCCAGGTGGTGCTCCAGGCGGCTGAGCATGGCGCTTAGGTAGGCCGCTTCGGGCAGGCGGTCACGCCAACCTTTCTCCAGGGCCTCGAGCACCGGGGTGGTGATTCTCATGTCGCTGGAGAGATCGCGCAGGGAGAGGTTGCGTTCTTCCCGGCGTTCCCGCAGCAGCTGTCCGGCGGCGAGCAAGGGATCCACGTCGTCGCTGCCGGTTCTCACCACAGCCTGATCGCGCTTGCGCCGTCGCCAGATCCAGGGAAACCTCATCGGCGCGTCGTCGACTGCCCCATCTCGGGCATCAGATGGCGCCATTCTCCCTTGTGCAGGGCCCTCCATTCACCCTCCGCCAGGGATCCCAGCGGGATGCCGGCGATGGCGATCCGCTGCAAATCGAGTACTGGATGTCCGAGCTGGTCCGCTGTGCGACGAATCTGGCGGTTGCGGCCTTCTTGCAGTGTCACCTCCAGCAGGGTGCGGCCGCCTTCGCGGCGGAGGCGCTGCACCGTCGCCGGCTGGGTGCGCTGCCCATCCAGCCACACCCCGTCGCGCCAGCTCTGCAGTTGCCCAGGCGATGGATCGCCCTCCAGCCAGACGCGGTAAGTCTTGCTGTGTTCGTAGCGGGGATGGCTGAGCCTCAGGGTGAGCTGGCCGCGGTTGGTGAGCAGCAGGGCGCCGCGACTGTCGGCATCGAGCCGTCCAATTGGGTGGAGGCCGCGGCGGAGGTGGTTCGGGATCAGATCGAGCACGGTGCGACGGCCGCGGGGGTCATGGCAGCTGCTGATCACCCCCACCGGTTTGTTGAGCAGGAGCAACCGGGTGGCTTCGGGTGTCCGCAAGGGTCTGCCATCCACACAGATCCGGTCCTGCTCCGGGTCGGCCCGATCACCAAGCCCCGCGACCTGGCCATTCACGCTCACCCGTTGCTGCCGCAGCAGCTCCTCCGCTTTACGGCGGGAGCAAAGGCCAGCGGCGGCGATCAGTTTCTGGAGGCGTTCCCCGTTCAAGCTGCCTGGCCACCCTTGGGGAGCAGCAGCTCCACATTCGTGCCGCCTTCGGGATGATTCCGGGCCTGGATACGTCCACCGTGATTGACGGCGATCTGCTGCACGATCGCCAGGCCGAGACCGCTGCCGCTGCGGTTCGAGCGCGCCCTGGAGGGATCGCCGCGGTAGAAGCGCTGGAACATGTTGTTGAGATCCTTCTCGCTGAGGCCGGGGCCATGGTCCCGGACCGAGAGCAGCCACCAGCCACCGCTGGGCAGGATTTCGACCTCCACCTGGCTGTGGTCGGGGGAATAGCGCAGGGCGTTGTCGAGCAGGTTGAGGATGGCCCGGTGCAGGCGCCGCTGGTCGCCGAGCAGGGGTGCCTGCTCATCGCTGTTCAGGGCCAGCGACACCCCGCGCTCTTCGGCGAGGGGGCGGATGCTCGTCCAGGCGTTCTCCACCAGATTGTCGAGGCAGAGCGCGCTGTAGGCCTGGTTGTCGCGGGGCAGGCTGTTTTCCAGGCGCGAGAGTTCGAGCAGGTCCTCCACCATCAGCTGCAGCCGCCGTAATTCCTTCTGGAGGCGCTCCACCAGCACGGTGTCTTGCCCCTGGACGGCGGATTCGAGCCGATCGCTCACGAGCATCAGGGCGGTGAGGGGCGTTTTCAGTTCATGGGCCACATCGCTGACCCAGCGCTCCTGTTGCTGTTGCTGGGCTTCGAGGGAGCGACAGCTCTGGAGCAGCACGAGCAGCCATTCATCCGATCCGGGCAGCACGATCGCTTCGAGTGGGTCGCTCTGCCATTCCCATTCCGTGCGCTGGGGACGTTGCTGGTGGCGAACCTGCACGATCGCTTCCTCCAGCTCGGGAATGGAGAGCACCTCTTCGAGCGGTTGGCCGCGCACGAGCACGTTGCGGGAGATCTGCAGCAACCGCTCCGCCTTTTCGTTGATGTAAGCGATGGTGAGATCGGGGGTGAGGATCAACCATCCCTGGGTGGCGGCATCGATCCAGGCGAGCAGCTGGGGGGTGGTGAGGGTCTTGCCCTGGAGCACAGCACCCTGTTGGGACCGTCGCTGGCGCTGCTGCCGTTGCCCTGTCCAGCTGACGCCCACCCCGATCGCTGCCCCCAGCACCAGGCCCAGGCCGAGCTGTTCTGCCATCGCCTGCCTCAGCCGAAGCGGTAACCGAAACCGCGCACGGTGCGGATGTGCTTCGGTGCGGAGGGTTCGTCTTCGATCTTCTCCCTGAGCCAGCGGATGTGCACATCCACGGTTTTGGTGTCGCCCACGAAATCGATGCCCCAGATGCGCTCCAACAGCTGATCACGGCTCCACACCCGGCGGGGATTCTTGATGAACAGCTCGAGGATTTTGTATTCCTTCGGGGAGAGGGTCAGGTCGTTGTTGTCGCGGCTGACTCGGCATTCCTCGGCAAACAGGCAGAGGTTTTCGTGGCGATACACCTGGGGTGGTGATTCGCTGCTGGAGGGTTGCTGGGAGCGGCGCAACAAGGCGCGGCAGCGGGCCACCAGTTCGCGCAGGCCGAAGGGTTTAACCAGGTAGTCGTCGGCACCCACCTCCAGGCCGAGCACGCGATCGGTTTCGCTGTCGCGGGCGCTGATCACCAGGATCGGGGTGCTGTTGTCGTTTTTGCGCAGCTGACGGCAGAGATCGAGACCGCCGAGGCCGGGAAGCATCAGATCGAGCACCACGAGATCGACCGGTTCGGCGGCGTCGTCGGTGAGGGAGGCCAGCGCTTCGGCACCATCGCCGCAGGCCATCACCTCGAACCCTTCGGCTTTCAGGGCTTCACGGACCGTTTCCCGGATCGATTCATCGTCTTCCACCAGGAGAAGCCGGGCCGTGCTGACGGCCGTGGTGGCTGGGCTGATCACCGGGAAGCTCCGCTCTAGCACCATTCTGCCCAGGCGATACAACCTTGCCCGGGGAAGGCGGCGATCCCTGTAAACGATGGTAAATTACGAAACAGGTCGGTTTCGTAATGACACATGGCACCCCTGTCCGTTCTCCCCGACGTCGATCTGGTGCGCTCGTACCTGCGGGACATCGGTCGTGTGCCGTTGCTGAGCCATCAGCAGGAGATCACGTTGGGCCGCCAGGTGCAGGAGCTGATGGAGCTGGAGGCGCTGGAGGCTGAGCTGCGCGACCAGCGCGGTGGTGAGGCGGTGCCGGCAGCGGAGCTGGCGACAGCGGCGGGGTTGAGTGCGCTGCAACTGAAGCGGAAGCTGCATGCGGGCCGCCGCGCCAAGGAGCGGATGGTGGCGGCGAACCTGCGCTTGGTGGTGAGCGTTGCCAAGAAATACACCAAGCGGAACATGGAACTGCTGGACCTGATCCAGGAGGGAACGATCGGCCTGGTGCGGGGGGTGGAGAAATTCGACCCAACGCGTGGCTACAAGTTCAGTACGTATGCGTACTGGTGGATCCGGCAGGGGATCACCCGGGCGATTGCGGAGAAAAGCCGAACGATCCGGCTGCCGATCCACATCACCGAGATGCTCAACAAACTGAAGAAAGGGCAGCGTGAACTGAGCCAGGAGTTGGGGCGGACGCCGACGGTGACGGAACTGGCGGCGTTTGTGGAACTGCCGGAGGAGGAGGTGAAAGATCTGATGTGCCGTGCGCGTCAGCCGGTGAGCCTGGAGATGAAGGTGGGGGATGGGGATGACACCGAACTGCTGGAGCTCTTGGCAGGTGATGGCGAATTGCCGGAGGAGCAGGTGGAGGTGGAGTGCCTGAAGGGCGACCTGCGCGATCTGCTGGAACAACTGCCGGATCTGCAGCGGCGTGTGCTGCGGATGCGGTATGGGATGGACGGCGAGGAGCCGATGAGCCTCACCGGGATCGCCAAGTCGTTGCGGATGAGCCGTGATCGCACCCGCCGGCTCGAGCGCGAAGGCCTGGAAATGCTGCGCCGCTTCGATGGCCAACTGGAGGCCTACGTGGTGGCTTGAGCTCAGTTCAGAAAAACTCGTCGAAGTTGTCGAAGTCGACCGCTTTGAAGTTGCCGCTCTCCACCTGGCGCATCAGCCGTTCCAGCTGCACCCAAAGCGCTCCGCCGGTGAGGAGCGACAACAGCAGGGCGATCAGGTAAGCGGCCCCGGGGGCAAAGCCGAACACCTGGAGCGAGCCGCCGATGAACAAGGTGACGCCGAGTAGGGTGCCCGAGTAGCTCATCGTGGTTTCTGCCGTTCCCAGGGGCAGCAGCGCCAGTCGATCCTGCTTCCAGCCGTTCAAGCGATCCTGAACTAGCTGGGCAAAGGTGAGACCACAGAGCACACCGATCGCCAGACCGAGGCCGGCCACCAGATAGGGCGGCTGACTCAGCGGCGCGTATTCGAGCAGGATGTCGTTGGCGCTCAGGTCGCCGAAGGCACCGGAGAGTACATCGAGCTCGGCCTGTTGGGAATCGATCGGAGCGAAGTCGGGGACTGGTGCCATGGAGGGCCGAACTCCCTGAAGCAGGGCGGGTGCAAGCGCCGACCTTATCGGACTCAAGCCACCGCGAGGGGGTTGAGCCGTTGCAACATGCCACCCGCCACCCGTCTGGGGCTGAAGGTGCGCCTGATCAGGCCCATCAAGGCTCGGATGTCGTCGGTGCTGAGCCGGTCATCCTTGATCAGCGTCAGCAGCAGCCGCTTGCGCAGATCGGCGCCATCCCTGCCGAACAACAGCCTCAGCCCCGCTCCGGCCACGGGCAGCAGATCGAGGCCAGGGCTGGTCGCCTCCTCGCCTACCACGTTCAACAGGCTCTCCAGCCGTTCGATCCGCAGATGGCCTTCGCTGTCGAAGATCACCTCCAGCAGCTTCTCGCGCATCTCGCGGGTGTCGCCCGCCAGAAGTCGCCGCGCCACATAGGGGTAGGCCACGGCGATGATCCGGAAGTCGGGGTCGAGCCGCAGGGCCAGACCCTCCTGGCTCACCACCGCCCGGATGATCAGGGCGAAACGGGCCGGCACCCGGAAGGGGTAATCGAACATCAGCTCCGAGAAGCGATCGGTGATCGCCTTGAAGTTGAAGGAACCAACCGCATCACCGAGGCTGCCGCCGAGCACTTCCTCCAGCGCCGGGATGATCGGGGTCAGATTGGCGTCAGGGGCCAGGAAGCCCAGGATCTGAAAATCTTTCGCCAGGGCGGCGAAGTCGCGATTGATCAGATGCACCACGGCACCGGTGAGGGTGAGGCGATCGGCATCGCTGATCGAATCCATCATCCCGAAATCCACGTAGGCCACATGGCCCAGGTCACCGCTGCGTCCGCTGAGGGCAAACAGGTTGCCGGGGTGGGGATCGGCATGGAAGTAGCCGAACTCAAGCAATTGCTGCAGGCCGCTGATCACACCGGTGCGAATCAGGGCGCTGGGATCGAGGCGCTGGGCCCGCAGTTCCTGCCTGTCGCGCAGTTTGGTGCCGTGGATCCAGCTGGTGGTGAGCACGCGCCGGCTGGAGAGCAGTCGCTCCACCTTGGGGATCGTGACCGCTGGGTTGTCGTCGAACAGGGCGGCAAATCTTTCGGCGTTGTCTGCTTCGCAGCCGTAATCGATCTCTTCGAACAGGCTGCGGCCGAATTCATCAATGATCTCCCCCAGCCCAAAGCCCAGGTTCAGAGGCAGAAACGGTGCTGTGAGCACGCCGAGGCTGCGGATCAGCACCATGTCACGCCGGAGGATGAAGGGCAGATTCGGGCGTTGCACCTTCACGGCCACCCAGTGCTGGCCGTGAAGCCGGGCTCGATACACCTGGCCGAGACTGGCGGCGGCCACGGGCGCATCGGGGAAGTCGGCGAACAGCTGCTCCACGGGAGCGCCGAGGTCCTCCTCCACCGTCTTCAGGGCGATCGCATGAGGGAAGGGGGGGAGATCATCCTGGAGGCGGGTCAGTTCATCGAGCCAATCGCGCCGGATCAGGTCAGGCCGGGTGGAGAGCGCCTGCCCCACCTTGATGAAACAGGGTCCCAGATCGGTGAGGGTGCGCAGCAGGCGGCGGGCCAGGTTGCGCTGCACCTGGGCATCGCTGCTGCCGCCGCGGATCAGGAGGCTGAGCAGCAGTCCGATGAGGGCCCAGAGAATCTGGAGAACCCGCGGAATCGCGATCCAGGGGCGCAGGAGTAACCAGCGGGCATCACGGCCTGGGGCGTAGCGGATTTCGGGCTCGCAGGAGCGCGATCGCTCAGCGCTGGTTCCGTTGCTGCCTGTCATGCCTTCACCCCCACAGGCTGAATCTAGTGTGAGGGC
>Ga0213858_10000461_pt1 | contig 19542 bp, 9 predicted proteins | sample PICome_FD_160122 | JGI IMG/M metagenome (GOLD analysis project Ga0213858, IMG submission 160122) | Coastal seawater microbial communities near Pivers Island, North Carolina, United States - PICO245 | ecosystem: Environmental > Aquatic > Marine > Coastal | place: USA: North Carolina | collected... | reverse complement strand
GACTCTGCGAAATTGCAAATGGGGGCTGCGATGACTGGCGACGCTGCACCACTGGTCTCGCTCCAAGAAACGCCGTTCGTCTCCGGACATCTTCGGCCACCTGCAGATCCACCAGCGGCCCCCCCATCTGCAGCTGAAACTGGCTGCCACCTGCAGACGTAACCTGGACGCCCGCCACCTGAACCAGACCGCCCGCGCCAATCTCTGAGATCGATTCCCAGTACAAATCACCTTCGCTGGCCGTAATGGAAAGGCCGACACCAGCCGCAAGAACAGACGTCAACAAGATGACAGAGGCAAGATACTTTGACAGAAAACCGGCAGAACGCCGTCCCAGGAAGAGAATCAACCCGGTCGCAAACAGATACGACGTGAACAGAAACAGAATTTTTTGTAAGGACCCTGCAGAACGAGGCGTCACTCCCAGCTGGACACGATTGCTGACCTGCTGCTGATAGAGCTGTCCGCGGGCACTCGCGCTAAGCTGGCGGGCAATATCCGCCGCTGCATGATTCCCGACCGGATCGAACAGTGAACCGTCATAAAATCGAATTTCGCCCGCGCCAACAAGCAACTGACCAGCCGGTCCCGACAAAGCAGCGAATGGCAACTGATCAACAACTGCCTGTCGTAATTCATCAACCTCGGCTGGCAGAAAAACGATGCCACCGGTGGCCAGCCAGCGCCCCACGACACCCCACTGCTGCTGGTCCAGCAGATCGGCGGAGGCTTCATTGTCAAAGACCATGCCCTGACCAGCAGTCAATGGGCCATGATGGCGGGGAAACTCCCAGGTGCGAATTGCCACCGGAACCACCGGCCGCTGTCCTGGCTGCCCGGAATCGAAACTGCCCCGAGGAAGTTCCGGAGTTGCAGCAGCAGGGCTTTCCTGTGGATCGGTTCTCGGTTCAGGGATTGAGCCAGCGAGATTGAGTGCCCGACCACCATCGTCGACAAAAAACAAATAAGACTGGCGCTCACTGAATCCATCCACGCCATAGACCGGGAGCGTTCGCTCCCAGAACACCGTTTCACCATCGGTGAAGCGAGCCACGATAGTAAACCAGGTTCGAAGCGCTTGAATGGTGGAGAACTTCCTGACAGCCCGAGGCCCTGCCGCAATCTGCCCCGCCCGAATCACCTCCCCCGTGTCGGGATTCTCCAGCAACAACTCTCCCTCCAGCAACTCAGCAGACTGATTTGTGACCAGCAGAGATATCGGGAGCGGACAATCCGGATCAACTCGGCCATCCCAGCCGATTGTCATTTGAATATCCAATCCAGGGTAGTCGGGCTGGTCTTCATTTCGCTGCATCTGAGCGCCCAACCTGGGCAACATGAAGAGCGCTGCACAGCTACAGACGACAAGGACATGCAGACAAAGTGAGCGAGTCATTTAACCTGCTCCTGTGCCATGGTCGCGGCGGCTTCCAGCGGCGGCAGACCCGTCGCCTCAGAGACCGGTTTCAGAATGGAGTTCACCTGTAACCAGCGGAGTCGATGCCTGAGCAGAAACAGGGCCAGCAGACAGATCCCGGTATGAAAGAACCAAAACGGCAGCATCGCGTTGCCTGTTCCATACTCTGATACCAACTCCCTGTGCAGAATCAGAAACCCCGTCAATGGTGAGATCAGCCCCGCGAACCACGAGAACCGCTCAAGCAGGGGAAAATAAGCGTCTCGAAAAACCATCACCAGAAACAGTGGCAACAACCAGACAAGAAATGCGTATGCCGGCACGACCATCATCGCCGTCAGGCTGCGACTCCAGAAAAAGTAGCCCGCGCCCTGGAGACATGCCCAGAGAGCAAAGGCGGACATCAAGTGCAGTGCCAACGCCCGAACGGCCATGTCCCGAAACTCAAGTCCCTGGTATCGAGTGAAATAACCAACTCGCTGCATCGAACTTACAGGCTCAGGGTTCAGCCCCTGCATTGGCCCTGCTTCTGCCGGCATGACGGTAGCTCGCCCGCTGATCTGAAGCCAGCCGGCGGAAATGCGATCAACCAAACCGAAGCTGCCTGCCCCAATCGAACAAAGAATCAGCAGAAAACAAAAACTGTCGAGGACCAGCGGCGGCAGGGCCCTTCGCCTTCCGATCGGCACTCTGACACCAGCGGCAGCACGTGAGCGACTGAAGGCGACCGCCGCCACAAGCGTCGATAAGCCCACAGTAATCTGGATCCCAATGAGGTAGTCCAGCAGAAATCCTCCCGCGTCACGGTACCCGAGATTCGCCGCAAAATGCCTGCCGCCATCTGCGTACATTCTTTGAAGCCGGGTTTCGGTCACCAAATAGTCCGCAAGAATCCCGCTGAGGCCAATTACCGAACCACAAAGAATAACCGCCAGCGGCCCCCCCCAACGGAACAGCAATTCCCACGGGGCTCGAACGGCACACCGGTTTTGATAAAAGAAAGTCAACTCGCCAAGACGACGAGCATGCAGTCGGATTCGCAGCCACCGTTTTTTTGTCGAATCACCGGGGTAAACAACCTCCCCAAAGGTACTGGTCTCACGATGAACGACCGTAAGGGGACCCAGCCAAATCCCCGCGATTGCCCCGACCGTAACCAGACCCATCCCGCCGAGGCAGGACCAATAGACCGAGGCAAAACTGCGCAGGCTTTCGGCCTCCATCGCCAATGACTCAGTTGCCGTTTGATAAACAATTGCCGGGACAGGTGTCACCACAAACACCTGATAAGGAATCGGAGCAATAGCGAGCAGACTCAGCACCCCAACGCCGGAAATCACCACCAACAGTGTGAGTAACTCATTGAAATATAACGACAGCCACAATGTCACCGCAGCCAGCATCAGGCTGTAGACATAGAGCAGCAGGAGGTTGACAAGGAAAATCGGCCATGCCGTTCCGCCAAGGAAGACCGTCATCACAATCCACGGTATCAGAAGCGAAATCACCACCAGATAGACCAGATTCTGAGACCATAGTCGTCCGGCCACAAAGCGCAATGGGGAAATCCCGCTCAATACAACCTGATCAAAATAACCCGCCAGCCGCGGTCCGAGAAAAATGTCCGTGAGTCTCAGGGGAGTGACAACTGAAATCACAAGAAATATCCCGGTGAGAATCAACAGCGAAAAGATCTCTCCCAGTTGTCGTGCACCGCCAAGGAAATACTCCACCTCCGATGGCATCCCTAACAGCCCCAGTAACATCGCCAACAACGCACCATTCAGAATAATCGCCGCAAGGCCAAGAGCGCCGGCAGACAGCAGGAATCGGCGGTCCCGCAGATACCCGGGTGACGACTTCAGCATCTGAAACTGTTGCAGCAGCTTCATGTCACTCTCCCGGCCGTGCTGCGCATGAAAATCTGCTCCAGATTCAGAGCTTCCCGCGAGAATTCCTGAACCTGGATACGTTCCCGAATTAATGCTTCCAGCAATGAATTGCCTCCGTCATCTTCTGAACGCACCAGCAACCCCTGATCATGAATCCGGCATTCGTGAACGCCCGGAATCGCTCGTAAAAGATCCGCCGCCTGCTGCAACACGGCACTGTCCACTCGGATGCGAACGGAAATTCCGGCTTCGACACCGGACTGCCGCAACTGTTGCAGGTCACCGTGAACAACCAGCTTCCCTGCTTCCATGATGGCAATACTGTCGCTGACGTCTTCCAGATCGGGAAGAATATGGGAACTCACGATGATGGTCTTGCCGAGAGTTGCAAGCGTGCGAATGATCGCCCGCAGTTCGTTTCTGGCCCGCGGATCCAGCCCACTCGCCGGCTCATCCAGCAGCAGCACATCCGGGTCGTGCAACAGTGTTCTCGCCAGCAACAGCCGCTGGCGATTTCCCGTCGATAACCCGCGCACAGCGACGTCAGGTCTGGCCGCCAGATCTGTCAGCTCTTTCACATCGCGAATTCGCTGCGGCAAGTCTGCCGTTGGAACCTGATACAGCGAACCGAAGTACTCGAGATATTCGTGAATTGTCAGGCCCCGCGGATAACCGAATTCCGCGGGCATGAACCCCAGCATGCGCCGCACCTGTCGAGGATCCCGCAGGACTGATCGTCCGCCGATCAGTACATCACCCGCATCAGGCATCGACAGTGTGGCCAGCATGCGCAGGAGAGACGTCTTGCCAGCGCCGTTGGGACCAATTAACCCGAGTGTCGTTCCGGCAGCGACCTGCAAACTGACATCGTCAACAGCAACAAGCTGATCAAATCGTCGAGTCAGATTGCTTATTTTGATTGTTGTCACAGCCATTCCTAAATCCGACCGTCTCCCCAACCGGCGGGGCTCACTTCACAGGGTCGGGCTGAACCGTTGACGTCTCATTCGACGCATCTGCAGGATCAACCGGCGACTGAGAGGCCGCAGCATTACCCGCAGACAGGCCACCAGAAAAAACGAGGGACTCCGGATGCTCCTGCACCCACTCCCCGTATGTTGTACGAACGAAATTCAGGTCTTCGTACGGCAGCTCTGCAGAATCCTGCGGAAACATCTGCCCGGAATGCAGCAGCAGCATTCGGCCGTCACTGAAACCGCCGGTCCGCAGTTCCAGGGCCTCTCCACCACGACCGGCAAACACGCGCACGGTATCTGTTCGATCACACCACGTAACACAGTAAGGTCGGGCCGTTCGGTTCTCATTCAGCACATGAGCTTCCAAATCGCTCATCGCTCGCTGAAGGTAACAGCGTGCACTTCCATCGATGACAACGCCGATGACAGCTTCGGCAGGATTAAGTGAGACCTCCGCCGCCGGTGCCAGCCTGGGGTCCACGTTCGCCGGCATGATAAACGGCGTACTTTCTGGTCCCGCACCAGCCATGGGCATCATCATTGGTGCGTCAATGGGAGGTAAGGGCTGCTCCGTTTGCTCGCAACCTGAAGCGACCAAAAAAAATACGAGCCCGACCTGTCGGACCCGTATCAATACGCGTTGGGATACCTGCATGGGCGTTCTTTGCCAAATAAACAATCAGTCTCCGCCGAAGCGGGTTGCGAGCAAACGAGCAAACATTTTCATGAATGCCTGCTCAAGACTCACTCGCATCTTAGCACCGGTTTCCGTCAAACGCGACTCAATCTGGATTCGCGAGTCGCCCTCAGCCAGCGTCTCACGAGCGATTGCGTTTCGCTGCTGTGCTCGCTCGCGGAACCGGGCCATCTGCTCATCGCTGGGTCTGCCACGACGCCCACGACCGGCGTTCTCGCCTGGAGCATCAGGCGTTGTCTGGACCGACTCCAACTGTGCAGACGTGCCTGCAGCTTCCCGCTCCTCCCGAACTACTGCCCGTTCTTCGCGACCTGGAGCACTGCCGCGTTCCATCATGCTGACAAGATCATTCACATTCACAATCACCCGCAGGTTGGAGATGTTTCGCAGGTCCTCACCGGATTGCGTGGATTCTTCCAGTTGATCCATGACGGATTTCAGCATCGACAGCGATTCCGAGCCACCCACAGCACCCCAAATGGCCGTTCCTCCAATACCGACGGTGATCCCAACATCCTCGCCGAAGACTTCCATGGCACCGCGACTCTGATTGTCAAAGATGAGCCGGTGCATGGTAACACCAAGGTGCTCGTCCATCGCCAGTTGCAGCTCACCTGCCCTGTCAAACACATCGGTCTGCCGAAGCCGGCCCAGCAGGTCCATCATTCCCGTATTAATGGCGTCGCCGTCCTGAACGCGTACAGCCCAGATGACGGCAAGCTTGTCAGACGCGTCACGGTAAAACTGAGCGAAGACATCCATATGTCCTTCGTTAATCGTGGACTGCAGTGCCGTTAAAGCCTGACCAATCGGAGAGAATTCATCGGGAGCCAGTCCCAGCCCATTCTCTTCCAGCAGCCGGCCAGACTCCATCCGCACGCCTTCCACCATCTCGGTGTAGGCCTCGCGCTCACGCTCTGCAATCATGCTGGAAAGGGACAGGGAAACCATCGCCTCTTCATCCAGCAGAGGAATGAAGTAGCTGGGACGATCAGCCGAACCCAGCATTTCCTTCAACATTTGCGAACCCTTCAGGGCATCGACGACGAGATCAAGGTTGACCATCTCGTCCTCTTCTGAGACCTGAATGCCAAATGTGAGTTTCTGGCAGTCCATCATCAGCATCTTCAGAGCAGCCAGAGCACGGTCACCCTCCGACCGACGGATTCGATAAGCTCCGTCTGATTCTTCATTTCTCTGCTGCAGTTGGGTGGAAATGCCCGTGTTGATCAATCCATAGAGCAGCGTCCGCGTGGCGACAGGAATTGCTTCCACGTCAAGCCGCACCGCCATGTCATACTCGCTGGAAACTCCGTTCAGCAGTTCGTCAGGCCGAGGAAACTCTCGATCAAGCGTCGTTGCATCGACATCATTGCCCAGCGGGACAAATGCATAGCCGCCGGACAGCAGCATCGGGATCGTGCGGTTTGGACCGATGATCTCGTACATTCCGAGGTCTTCATCTTCAGCACGAATCACGACCGGTGCTTTCTCGATCAGTACTGTCGCTGATTCGATGGAGTCAACCGGGGCAAATGCGGTGAATTCAGGAATCGGTGGAAATGCCAGAGGCAGATAAGCCATCACCCCAAATGGTTGCTGACGATTGAATCCATCGAGATTGTTCAGGGTGTCAGCAAGGAGTTGCTCAAGTCGCTCATAAACCTCAGGTCGCTCCGCGATGTCGAACAGAAACTTCACCTTTTCGAGCGCCTGGTCAGCGTTCGCGAAAGAGATCGTCAACAGCGGTCGGCTTCCGGTATTAATCAGCTCCAGCGGTGGGGAAAATGAGTCTGCCCCCTCATCCTGCGCTGAAACTGGCATCGACAAAGTCAGGCAGAGCAGACAGCTCCATGCTGCACCCCACTTGATTGCCCTAATTCGACGTGTCTGACTCAATTGAAACTGCATGGCTGTCTTCCGAAACGAATTCACTGCTCTTCACCACTCACACGAATCATCCGCCTCAAAACATATGAGACATATGAGACAAAATGCGTTCACTGACCGATTGATCTTGTGTTCAGAAATACTGGTCTCTCACCACGGGGGCTTGCAGCCGGCACTCCCTAATTCAATCTGAGTCACCGCAGCAGCCTGCTGTATTTTTCGCGTCCTGCTGCTGTTTCCTGGCATAAAAACTGCGTGCCGCTGTTTTCTGCACAAAACGCCGTTCTCTCGAGGCGAATTTCGCGGCGCATACCGTCCGGCTGCTGCAGAATAGACGGTTCCCCCCCTGCTTAAACCGTTCTGCAGCGGAAAAGGGCCGCTCCGGATGCATCGCTCCGCCAATTTCCGGGAAAAATCGGTCGTGAGAGTGCCGTACAGCACATCAGGCTCCTCGATCTGCCCATATTTTTCGCCCCGGCCACCGCTTGACTCTGACCTTCATCTCGGTGCGAAACAACCGGGGCCACGTGGAATTTGATGCAAGAACAGGCGAATCCTGCCGAGATTCGGCTCGACGGCTGCCGTTTCCGCAGGAAGCCGCGAGCGGCCGGTGATCGGAGTTTTTTTTGTCGCCCCAGGGCCCACAGTCCGTGTTGCTGGCATCCATAGGCACCGCTAAAACCGCCGACTCTGTCCGGTTCTGCGCGGAGTCTCTCCTTATAGAAGAGGTTCACGCTGTCGGGCAGTTAAGCGGGAGTGACTGGTTTGGATCCATCACTCCCACACCAGCAGACAGGATGTTTGCTGAGTCACGATCCACGTCTGAGGAACGTCATGAAGACCGTTCAAATCTCAAATCGCTGGCTGCAAAAGCTTGCTAAAGCTGCTGCACTGATGTCTCTCGCACTCGGTCCGGTGTCCGCTCTCGCCCAGGACGCAGCGTGGCCGACAGGCCAGCAGCCCACCGGAGGCGTCACGGGGACCAACCGCAGTGGTCTGGGTGCGGCAATCCGCGCCGGACACTCTGCCGGCGATACCGTCGGGCGGTATGACTCCCTTTCCCACATCAGTATCGCACCGTATATCAGCAGTGGAAACCAGCTGCTCTTTGGCGATACGCGACTTGGTCGCGCGAACGAAGGAAACCTCGTCTGGTCGTTTGGCAGCGGCTACCGATTGTTCCTCGAAGACTGGGATGTCGTTCTCGGAGGCGACGGCTGTTTCGACCGTGATCATCTCTCCGGCGCCTACCTGAACCAATGGGGTGCCGGTGCCGAACTGTTGTCGCGGGACTGGGAATGGCGCGGCAACTACTACCGAACTTTTGGAGATACCTTCAGCCGGACTGGGCAATCTGTACTTCCCGGAAGCAGCGCTTTTCAGGGCAGCAATCTGACCTTCACGCGAGTAGATTCGTTCGTCGAAGGACTCTACGGTTTCGATTCGGAGTTCGGCGTCGCCCTCCCCGGTGAATTCGCGCAAAGGTTTGATGTGCGGGTTTTCGGAGGCGGCTACTACTACGAAGGAGACCAGGCTGACGGCTTCGGGGGCTGGTCAGCACGGCTGCAGTCCGATGTTGGTGGATGGCTGGAGCTTGGACTGAAGCTGACCGACGATGAAACCTTTGGAACAAATCTCTGCTTCTCTGCCGTTGTTCATGCCGGTGGATTTGAAAGCCAGGAGCATCTGCAGAGGTCTGCAATCCAGCGTTTTCGTGAGCCGGTTCGCCGCAGCTTGAACGTCGTCTCTGTCGCATCGAATACCAGTAATCCGGGGCAGCTGGCTCTCAACCCGGATAACGGGCTGCCATTTTCCGTCGCGCACGTGAACAGCAATTATACCACCGGGCCTTTCCTCGGGACCGTTGACGCACCCTTCCAGTCCATGCAGCAGGGTCTGGCTTCCGGATCGGACATCGTCTTCACCCACGCTGGCAGTTCGTTCACTTCCGGACCTGAGAACTCTGTCACTCTGCTGGCCGGTCAACAACTGATTGGTGAGGGACTGGTGGTCTCTGGTCGAACAACCCAAAACTCCGTCAGTGTTCTCGCTCTCGGACAGACCATTCAGGTTCCCCTTCCAGCCTCGCCGACGTTCGCCGCATCGCCAACGCTGGCTCGACCGGACTTCGCGAATTCCGTCGGCCCGGCTGTCACTCTGGCTGACAATACCCAGTTCTCGGGCTTTACGATCACAAATCCGGTTTTCGCAGGCATCTTCAGTGACGGAGCTGCAAATACCCTCATCAACGATGTCAGCATCAGTGGTTCAGCAGGTACCGGCATTCTGCTGCAGAACACTCTTGGCTTGACCGCGATTTCCAACACCAGTCTTGTTTCTGCTGGCTCCACCTCCGGATCGCTGTTTCATATCAACGGCGGAAGCGGAGATGTTATTTTCTCGTCAACCGATTCTCTGTTGCTGGGAACCATCGCCAACACATCCCCCGAGCAGGCCATTCTGGTTGAGAACATGACGGGCGGTCGCTTTGTGATGAATCAAAGCTCCGTTTCAGACGACGGAGGGTCAGGGGTTGTCATCCGGAACAACCTTGCCGGAGCAGCGACCATCGACAATCTCGTTTCGAACAACGCAGCAACAAACGCAGTCCTGATCGAAAATAGCGGTGGTTCCTACACCTTTTCCAACTCAAACCCGCAGGTCAATGGCCTGACAATCACCAGCAGTGCTGGCCCCGGAATTCTGGTTGACGGCCTCACTGGGGCGGCGAACTTCAATGTCGACGTCAACATTGTTGATCGTGTTGGCACCGGTATTGCAATTGCCAACTCGGCCGGTGCGACATCATTTGCTCAACCCGTCGCACTCACTGACCAGTTGGGTGCGGGGAACGAAGCCGGTCTTCTGGTATCCAGCAATCTGGACGGCAACATCGTCGAGTTCCGCGACAATATTACGATCAGCTCCACGGCGATCATTGCCGGCTCGCCCGAACGAACCAACGGCAGCGGTCTTTCGCTGACCGGCAACCAGTCCGGAAGCCTCTTCCGAACCTTTGGCACAACGGCCATTAACGGAGCAGATGAAGCGGCAGTGTTGATCGCCGCTGATGATGGCAAGACCGAGTTTCTTGGCGAAGTTCGAGTGAATAACCGTGGTGCAGAAGGCGTTCTTGTCACCGGCTCCGGAGGCTCCATCGAGTTCGGTACAACCAACCCACGACGCGTGACTCAAATTGACAATGAACTGTTGTCCGGATCACCGGCAATCAGCCTGCAGGGCAACAGTGGAGTGATCTCTTTTGGCGAAGCAACGGTACTGTCCGCAACCGGAAATCCCGGCGGAGGAGCTGGTATCGATGTTCAGGACAACACAGGGCTGGTGAATTTTGTGGACATGGACGTCACCTCCACTGCCGGAACCGGCTTTTTTGGAGCTCGGAACCGCCTGATCCGCGCTACGGATGGTGTGATCTTCACCAGCGACGAAACAGCCGTCGATATCGAAGAAAGTGGTATCGATATCCAGCTGGAATCGGTCTCCAGCATCGACTCACCGGACTTCGGCATTCGACTTGTCGAAACCAACTCCGATGACGGACGAAATTTCAATATTCGCCCGACCGGCAACGCACTGATCTCACCGGGTAATGGCGGAACAATCTCGGGTGCCAAAGGCGCGGCAGCGGGGCGAGACGCGGCAGGGATCTTCCTCAGCAACGCCGGACAGGTTGAAGTTCGCGAAATGATTCTGTCCGATAATGAAGTGGGCGTTCGCGTCCAGAATACCGAATCCTGGCTGGATCCCGCCGGAAATGTGATTGAGGTCTCTCCACGGGACGAACAGTACTTCCTGATGGAGTACTCAACGGTCTTCGATTCCGACCATCGCGGTATCGAAACAGTCGACCTGATGGGGCTGCAGATCGAAAACTCCGCATTCGACAACAACGGAGACGATGCTGCCATCGGATACCACACAATCGATTCAGTGTTCACCGTCAGCCTGGATGACACCGATACGATCAACAGCTACGAACGGTCTTCCCGGCCTTTCGAAATCCTGATTCAGGACTCCACATTCACATCCAATCAGCATGATGTGATTCGTATCCGGCAAACGAATGGGGCTGCCGGGGCGGCCATCCGCACCCGAGTGTTTGACAACCTGATTGAGTCTCTGGATACCACAGACCCAACGGCACCGGATCCGCTTGACCCCAGACCGCAGTTTGATGATGGTCTGGTCATCACCTGGAATGGCCCGGCCCGCATCATGGTGGAAGGAAACAGCTTTGACATGTCGGCGGCTGCAGATCAAATCGCCTTCTGGCTCGATAATGCGTCCACGACAGACCTTACCGAGCTGTCCCTGAAGACGAACCAGATTTTCGTCAATAATCTTGGAACCAGCCCCGGGGCTGTTTTGATCGACCTGCTGGGTGACTATGACCTGGGAGACCCGGACGGGATCTTTGAGATCTCCGGAAACCTCTTCAGTGTCAGCGGCGCCAATCCAACCGCAATGCAACTGGTGCTGCCACCGTCAGCGGGCTCTCGGTTCGAACGAGCGGTCTTCGCCAGCAACCAGATCAGTCTGGAAGATGATGGCGGCACCGGCATCGAAGTGCGGCGGGCCGGAAACGGTGCCAGCTTTACTTTCGCATCCAACCTGGTTGGCTTCCGTGACCTTGGGAATGCACAGGAGCGTGGATTCGTCTTCAGTCAGGTGAGTGGACCTGTTCGCCTGGGTGGCCTCGGGAATCGCATGCAGGTGCTGTCCAATGGCATCAATGGAAACGGTCAGATCGAGGCAGAGCTGCTGATTCCATCAAGCGCGGCCATCGGTCAGACAGAAATCAACGGCGTATTGTTGCCCTGACCCGAACACTTGATCGGAACTCAGGAAGACTAGACCCCAGTCGCTGCACCCCGGTTTTTGCCGGGGTGTTTTTTTGTGCGGCTCACCCTCATCATCGCCAGTGGTAAGCCTGCAGAAACTGTCTAAGATTCTCCCTGCATGTCCACAATTGACGAAACGGTACCAGCCGATCTTCCGCAGCTGATTGACATCATTGCGACTCAACCTGGTTTTCCAGACATCGTTGATGCTCTGCAGGCCGGCAACAGTGCCGCGATCGATGGAATCTGGGGCTCTTCCTGCGCGCTGACAGTGACGGCTCTTGTTCAGCGGCTGCAGAGACCTCTTTGCCTCTGCGTGCGACATTCCATCCGGGATGCTGAAGAGTTCGCCGAAGAACTGGCCTCTGTTTCCAGCCTTGCCGTGCAGCTGTTTCCAGCGTGGACGGGCATTCCGGAAGAGGACTCGGCCGCCGATCCGGTCGCCGCTGGTCGTTTAAAAGTACTGCGAGCGATCGACTCCGGGGAAACCGCTCCCGACGTCATCGTCGCCTGCCTGCCCGCGCTCATGCAGCCCGTTCCTGACCGGCAGACCCTCGAAGGCTCAATCCGCTCAATTCGCTCTGGCCAGGAAATCGATCTGAACGAAGTTTCAGAATGGCTGATGGCTCAGGGATTTGAGCGTGTTACAGCCGTTGAATTGCCGGGCGAATTTGCCATCCACGGTGGTATTCTGGATTTGTTCCCGGCCACCGAACGTGATCCGATTCGCGTTGAGCTTTTCGGGGACGAGATCGAATCCATTCGCTCCTTCGATGCAGAAACACAGCGGCGACTGGCCGAGCTCAACCAGGTCGACCTGCTGACTCCTCGTACCGAAAGTTCCTCGAGGAATTCCGGGTTCGCCAGTTTTTCAGCGTCACTGCTGGACTACCTGCCGGAGCGAAGTTTTACAACGATCTCAGATCTTCAGCATGTCGTCTCAGAAGGCCGACTGTATTCGCAACGAATGTCCGATCCCCGCGGGTTATTCTCGGCGGATTCCGCGATGGCACGGCTGACGGCAATTCCCTCTGTGACAATCGATGCCCTGGGGGTGGACAGCTATGAAACATCCTGCCATATCAGTATGGAGCCGCTGGAACGCTTTTCCGGCAATCGCCGTGATGCACTGCTGGAACTTTCGCTGCTGCTGGGAAGTACTGATCGAGCGTTGCTGTGCTGCCATAGCGATGGAGAACTGAAACGACTGAGAGAGCTCATCAGTGAAACAGATTCTGCCCACCAGACCACGCTAAAGAACAGCGTTTCACTGACAGTCGGCGGGCTCCGTAAGGGCTTCCGGCTGCCGGATCGAAAACTGGTCGTCCTCAGCGACAGCGAGCTGTTGTCACGAACCCCGGTCCGCAGAACGGCTCGGCAAAGAACAGCGGATTCACGGGCGATCGACAGCTTCCTCGATCTGCGCGAAGGTAGCCTGGTTGTTCATGTTTCACACGGAATTGCTCGCTATCGCGGGATGAAGATGGTTCACAGCGAAGGTGTTCAGGAAGAACATCTGCTGCTGGAATTTCGCGACGAAGTAATTGTCTATGTGCCAGTGTCGCTGATTCACCTGGTTCAGAAGTATGTTGGACCGGCAAAAACGACACCGGAACTGACGAAGTACGGCGGCAACTCCTGGCAGAAAAAGAAAGATCAGGTGTCCTCTGCTGTTTCTGACATGGCATCCGACATGTTGAAACTTCAGGCAGAAAGAAACTCGCGACCGGGACTGATTTCTCAGGCAGATGGCCAACTGCAGGAGGAGTTTGAAACGGCCTTTCCATGGCAGGAAACACCGGATCAGGACACAGCCATTCGGGAACTGAAGAACGATATGGAATCGCCGCTCCCCATGGATCGACTGATCTGTGGCGATGTCGGGTTCGGGAAAACCGAAGTCGCCATGCGCGCGGCTTTCAAAGCTGTCGACAATGGCCGACAGGTTGCAGTGCTTGTCCCAACAACCGTGCTTGCGGAACAGCACTTCCGGACCTTCTCCCAGCGGATGAGCGAGTTTCCGGTGACCGTGGAAATGCTCTCTCGCTTTCGCACGGACGCCGAACAGCGCGCCATCCTCGAAAAAGCCGCGGCGGGGGAGGTGGATGTCCTGATCGGCACGCACCGACTCGTTTCAAAAGATGTGCACTTCCGCGATCTTGGCCTGCTGGTCATCGATGAGGAACAAAAATTTGGCGTTCGCGTAAAAGAGCGGTTGAAGACGATGCGTGCCGAAGTTGACGTTCTCACCCTGACTGCGACACCCATCCCTCGAACGCTGCACCTGTCTCTGCTGGGGATTCGTGATATCAGCAGCCTGACAACTCCGCCTCGCGAGCGTGTTCCCATTGAAACCCGCGTATGTCGCTTCGACGAGAAACTGATCCGCAGTGCCATGCTGCGAGAATTGAATCGTGGCGGGCAGATTTACTTTGTTCACAATCGCGTCCACGATATCGAGAAGATCGCCATTCGACTGCGGCAGATTGTTCCCGAGGCCACCGTCACCATCGCTCACGGACAAATGCAGGAACATGAACTGGAGCGGGCGATGGTCGACTTCGTGAATGGGCGAGCGGACATCCTGCTGGCAACGACCATCATCGAAAGCGGACTGGATATCCCCAATGCGAACACCATGTTCATTCACCAGGCCGATATCTACGGTCTGTCTGATCTCCACCAGCTACGCGGAAGAGTTGGTCGTGATCGCCACCGAGCTTACTGCTATCTGCTGCTGGAAGAAGGTCGGGTTGTCACAACCAAAGCAACTCGACGCCTGAAAGCGATTGAGGAATACAGCGAACTGGGAGCCGGATTTCGCATCGCCATGAGAGACCTCGAAATCCGAGGCGCGGGAAATATCCTCGGCACTGAACAGAGCGGAAACATTGCTGCTGTTGGTTACGAACTCTATTGTCAGCTGCTCGAAAATGCCGTTCGATCGCTGAAGAAACAACCGCTGCGATATCAGCCGCACTGCCGCATCGACCTTCCCGTTCCCTGTTTCATCCCGGACAGATACGTTCCCGATCAAAAACTGAAGATTGAGGTTTACAGACGACTGTCACAGTGCAATACGGTTGCTCGAGTTGAAGAGCTGATGACGGAACTGCGCGATCGTTTTGGACCGGTACCGGCTGCTGCACGACTGCTGCTGAATCTGCGAGAACTCAGTATTCGAGCGATCAGCTGGAAAATCGACGTCATCCGACTTGAGGATGGATTTGCTGCGCTGCGATACCGCGACGCCAAACTCATCGGCATTCTCTCTCATCTGCATCGCGGGCACCTGCGGGTCGTTGATCAGCATGAGGCATACTGGCCGCTGGAGTCGGCTGAAGACGACGGCGGAAGCGTATTGCAGGAGTTGCTGGAAGCACTGCGAATCGCAGATCCCGGACAAGATCAGGACTCCGCTGCCGAAACCTCCTGACGGCCTGTTGCCACAGCCTCAACACGCACAACAAACTGCTGCAGAAACTCCTGCGAGTCAGCCTCGCTGAGGACATTTCCATCTGAACGAAGCCCGATCGTCATCTGGCCTGCGTATTCGGCGACAGTTATTGAGACCGGTGTTCCCGGCCGTACAGGTGGTGCGCCCCCCAGCCTTTGCACTGTGACATTGCCGGCGACCCAACGCTGGTCCTGCAGCGGAAATGTACATCGCAAACGCCTGGAAACATCGCCGACAGTGGTCATCACAATCGTTCCCGCGCCGGAAGATCGGGAAAGAAACATCCGCAGACCAAATGGGATGCGACGCAGTACGTCAAACATCTTCAGGGCGATGCGACCCTCACCGCTGCGCAGAAAACTGCTGGTCTTTTCTTTGATCTTTGCCAGCAGGTCAGCAGGCTGTCGGGTTTCTTCCACCGCGTGTGTCACAAGACCATAACTCACCATGTTGCAGGCCGGTATTCCCGTGTGCTGCGACTCCCGCATGCTGAGCGGCACTGCAATTCGAATCCAGCCCTGAGGGTCAACCGGCCCCGCCGCACTGTTCCAGTCGCGCACCTGAAAAAACGCCTGTTGCAACAGCAAATCGTTGATTGACACACGCAGGCCGGCAGCGACACCGCGAAGTGAATCGACGGTTTCCCGCGAAAGAGTTTGCAGCCAGAAAGCCCTGCCGTGCGGCAGCAACTCTTCCGCCGTAGCCGCATCGGCACCGCCCCGTTCCCGCGTGCCCAGCAGCCTCAGGGGCTGACGTGATGTCAGTCTCCACAGCTTCGCCACAAGCGTCTTCAGCGATCGCTTCCGTTTCGCCGCCACAGGACGAAAACGGTTCCGTTCTGTCAGCAATGCGATCTCAACGGGGTCGTATTTCGGACACTCCTCATCGGGTAAGATGGTTGCTGCACCGTAGCGTGCCAGCAATTCGGCCACCAGCTGCAGAGCAGCCAGTCCGTCACAGCAGGCATGGTGAACTTCCACCAAAATCCTTGCTCGTTGTGCGGAAACCACGGCTCGTACGCGACAGCCTGTTTCCTTCGTCAGATCGCGACGACGCAGGTCTGGCGAATACGTCAATGCGTCCTGTTCCTGAGCCGGGATCCACTCAACGAGATCTGCAGGTACAGCCGCCGGCTGCCAGCAGAGACGACCATCCACTCGGGACACCGTACAACACAGCAGTGGGTGATTCCGCAATAAGCCCTCCGCAGCTTCCCGAAACTCGGACTCTCGAAGCACTCCCGTGACATCGGCCAGAAGGACCATCATCATCGGGTGCGAGGGATGGTCATCCGCCATCATGTATTCTTCGAATGCGGTCAGCTGTAGTGGCCAAAGTCTGGCAGTTGATTCCGTTTCCATCAGATGCTGCTTTACAAAGCCTGTATCGACTGTCGGGATAAAGTCACTTGCCTGGCCAGCCGGGCATCTCACAAGTCCATTTGGCAGACTGGAATGCCTGAGGCCTGCTTGTCCCAAATACTACTGCCCCCCGGCAGCGAAAAAGTATGCCCCGCAGCTTTGATTTGAGACAATCTTCTGATCCGCCACAGAACGTTTCTTTCCTGATACCCATTTCCTGCCGGCCAGATCAGCATGAGCACGCGGTTTCCCTACGAATCTGAAACGGTTTCGCCCGATTTTGACCGGTGGACCGCACAACTACATTCGCTGAAGTCTGCTGACCTTGCCGAACTGCGAGTCTCGGCACGCACCCGTTTTCGCGCTGCCGCAGCTCAGCACCACGAACAACTCATGGCGAGGGCAGCGGCAGCCGGAATTCTGCTGGAGCAGACTCCGGAGTCGTTCAGGCTGGCCGACCCACTGGTTCTCACAGGTCATCAACCGGTCATCTTTCACCCGGGACTGGTCTACAAGTACCACCTCACCAGACAGTTTGCCGAACAAAACAGGGCTGCAGCCGCAGCCATTATTATTGACTCCGATTACGGCGACGCCGGGCTCTTCCCGGTCCCGGTACGGGAATCTTCCGAAACGACATCCGCTCACCGATGGTCCCCACGTTCCGTCAGCTGGTGCACCGGCGAGGGGCTGTTCCTGAACAGTCAGCTCATTCCCGTCAGTGCGCGGCGTCAGCTCGCTGACGAGATCGAAGCAGATCTCATCCGCAGCGAATGCTCAGAATCAATCACCGTTTTCAGAGAAACAGCACGCCGGCTGGAACAACTCGGGCAGATTCCCGCTGTTGCGGCAATCACGATCCTGCGACATGCTGCCGGAATCGGCAGCGGAATTCCCGATGTCCCACTGACGACCCTGTGTCGCCTGCCGGAGGCTGTCCGCTTTTTTGCCGGAATCCTGAAGCGGGCCCGGGGATTTCACGAAACCTATAATGAAACACTGAACACGTTTCGCATTCAGCAAAAGATCCGCAATCCGGCAAACCCATTTCCAAACCTGCAGTCCGCAGGCGCAGACTTTGAAATGCCGTTCTGGATGGTCTGTGCGGGAACGAACAGGCGACAGGTCCTGTGGATTCGACAACGTGGCGGCGACCAGTGGCTGTATGCCGGTTCAGATGAAATCTGCCTGTTGTCTCCGGGGCACGAGGCCGAAGCGATGATGGCTGCGATGTTCTCTGACCAGTTGGCCGTTCCCCGTGGCGCGCTGATTACAGCCTTCCTGAGACTTCTGTTCAGCGATCTGTTTATTCATGGTCTCGGCGGCGGGAAATACGACCCCGCTACGAACCTGCTCATACAAAACTGGTGGAATGAAATCCCACCTCCGTTTGCTTCCGCCACCGCTTCAAGACGGCTGTTTCCTGTCCGAAGACACCAACTGCTTGAGGAAGATCAACTCCGCTTACGATTGCGGGATTTACAACAGCACCCGGAAAAACATCTGGAAGATGACATCTTCTCACAGGAAACAAGACAGCAAATTCAGCTTCTGATCAACGCTCGCGACACGGCGCTGGATGAACTGAAACGAAATCGAGCGGAGGGAGTCTCCGGCAAAGCCGCCGGAATGCAGCTCCAACGCATCAAGCACGAAATCGAGGAAGCTGTCGGGGCAGCCGTTTTACCACGACTGCGATTCTCGTCGGAAATCTCTGACTTCAGCCGACAAACTCTGGAATCCAGAAACTGGCCCTGGTTCTATTTTCCGGACGACCCACTGGGTGGGAATTGATCTCAAATGTGATGAGAGATCTCTGCCTGCTTGAGCGATCTTGGATCCGGCAGAAAATCGATGACCAGCCAGTACCGCCAGACCACACCGGAAAGGGCGTAAGTCATGCCCAACAGCGGAAATACCAGACTCATCGACAGCAGAATCACTGACAGAGGCCACATTAGCCCGGGCTGAAAAAACACCACGATACCACAGGCCGCCAGCAGACTCAGTTCCGTCAGGATCCAGTTGCCTATCGATCGGGCGTGGTAATCAACCACAACGCTGTATCTGCGGGAGTAAAGCCACATTGCCAGCGAGATAAAAACTCCCAGACCGCCAACAAACCACAACGTTTGCAGACCGTGCATTGCTCCGCACCAGACGGGCAGAGGTACTCCGCGAATTTCTTCAACATCCGATGTCAGTATCAGATCAGGCTGATCGAACAACACTTCATCGTGGTCCATGCAATCGAAGTCGTCCAGCTCAAAATCATGCATCTGCGATCATCCACCCGTGCAGCAAATCCGGATTTTCAACTGCCCGGCAAACTCATCCGGCCGTACGGTGAGATTGCTCAAAAACTTCAGGACAGCTTCTTTCAGACTCTCCGGCGTCACGGGGCAGATTCAGGCGCCTGATCCTGTAGTCGCTTCTGGCCCAGCAATTCGTAATAACGCTGTACCAATGAATCGAACTGTTCCGGAACAGGCTCTCGATCAATCGGAACCATTGCCCGATCAGATTCCAGCCGACGCAGCTCCTGATCGATCCGCTGCTGTAATTGCTGCATTTCGTTCAACAACTGTGACTGCACGAGATCCCACTGTGGCTCTGTCCCATGACGTCGAAATTCGGCTCGTATCGCACGGGCTCGATCCCGAACTCGAGCGATACGATTCCGCAAGTCCGGATCATCCAGCATTTCTTCGATATCGCGAAGCTGGTCCGACCAGTTGGAGAAATCATTTCCGGTTAAAGGTCGACCCGCAGCATTATTACTGGGAGAACCCGCACTTGACTCGCGGCCACCACTCATCAACAGGGACTGGCTAGAACCATCACCACGATCCTGCCGATCTGTGGCGTTTTGTGAACGCGTCTGTTCATCACCCTGACCACGGCCCGAACCGCCTCCCTCACCTTGCTGACCCTCACCTTGCTGGCCTTCACCCTGCTGACCTTCACCCTGCTGACCTTCACCTTGCTG
>Ga0213858_10000459_pt1 | contig 19568 bp, 9 predicted proteins | sample PICome_FD_160122 | JGI IMG/M metagenome (GOLD analysis project Ga0213858, IMG submission 160122) | Coastal seawater microbial communities near Pivers Island, North Carolina, United States - PICO245 | ecosystem: Environmental > Aquatic > Marine > Coastal | place: USA: North Carolina | collected... | reverse complement strand
AGTGACGACCCCACCGTGAGTTTGCACTCGTGGGTAGTGGGATGTCCTTGAAACAAATAGTGATGTAATACTCACTAATGAAAGAAATATAACCACATGTGTCATGATAACACACTGGTTGGAGCAACTCAAAGTCAGTCGGTTTCATCAAAATACTTCCGATCTTTGTTTTGTGGTTTAGGAAGACGGAACATTTCCTTCAAGTCATTAAGATCGTTAAGTTGTTTTTGCAAATTATCAATTTGTGCCTGTAAAACTTGGAAGTTGCGGTCATTGTTAGTTTGCATCATAAGAAGGTTCTTGATAGCTTCTTTGAATTCTTCTTCGTTCATGGTAATCAGTAACGCTTAGGTAATTTATCATATTGCCATTTCTTGACAAGTTCAGGATCATCAAGAAATGGATCAATTTCGCGGTTGCCCATCATTAGATCATACAAACCACGAGCACGACAGTATGCTTTCTCGTGATATTCTATCACATCATTGACGCAAGATAGCATCTCTTCATATGTCTGTCGTGAAGATACTTTGTCATCTTGGAGATAATCATCAATCGCATCTTGCATACGATCTTTGCGTTGCTTTGCATAAGTTTTGTTCAAGAAGTCTTCAGTTCCTTTAAGTTCAGGGCGTCCTTCAATAGTCATGAATTAAACTCTTCGTTACGACGGCGGTCAAGGTATTCAATGATTTCACCACGCCATTCTAGCAATTCATGGTAGCATTTCTGCTCATGTGCATCTTGACGTAGCTCATGATCTGGTTTGAGAACACTCTCATAGAAAATGTAGAAAGCATCTTTGCGTTTCTCGTGTTTAGGGAGGTCCCAGTCCATGTTAGTTTAGCGTGATTCAATGTATTTTAGATGGTTTTGTGAGGATTTCAGTATATCCTCACACTTTCTTTACGATTGAGGTCCCCACCCATCGTTCTCAGGGACACAATCATCATCGTCCACACGGTCAACTGATGCAATGTCACATACTGGCACCTCATGCTCACCACCTACAAGATACCATGGCATGACAACACCATGATACTCTGGGTGTGCCTGATAGTCATCTGGATAAACACGATCACCGAGATACATTAGCTCGCTTTCGGGGATAGTGTTGTCGCGTAACATTGCTTGCAGTTGCAAGTGCGTCAGTTCATATTGTGTAGGGACCTTCATGCTGTGCTGTTTCGCAAACGCTTTGCTATCCTACCATGCTGTCAAGCGCGTGTCAACCCCCAGGTGCTGTAGGATCAGCATTGACATATGGGATGGTTCCATTAGGTTTCACCACATATGCAGGAATTCTAAATGCTGCGTTTGGTAAATTCTGTGGTTGAGGGAACCAATCACAACAGTTGTCTACAGCGATTTGCTCTGTTTTGAATGTATAAAATGTATGTTCTTGTGCAAAGATCTCGTCAAATTCAGATTCAGGAATAATCCATCTTGGATTGTTATCCTCATCCTCATCTCTGTAATATAATTTCATTGCTGCTTTATCATCAGCAGACATGGAATGAAATGCCGTATTATCAATAACAACAACATATTTGTTTTCTAGTGCTGCTAAACGAGCACACACTTCGCCAATAGTAAGTGGATTTAATGAAATTAATGCCATCAGCCTAATCCTCCATCATCAATTGCTTGTAGAATAGCATCCAGAGTATCTGTCTGTTCGTAAATTCTATTCTGAGGAATACCATCAATAGCCTCAGTAGTAATTGCCATGGCAAGATATAAAGTGATTCTCTTACTGAACTTACGATATACTGCCTGACTTAGAATATAGAATTGAGAATCTGTATCTAAATATTCACCCAATTCAGGTCTTTCACTAAGCATTTCCTCATACTTTGATGGAGTGATTGGGAACTTAATTGAGTTAGCAGGAATAGCTTTCTGTTCTTGTGGAATATCTCTCAATTTCTGTCTATATGCATTCCATCTCGCTTTCTGTTCATCAGTGAGAGGACAATCTGCTAATTGTGTCCAGTCACTATCCATAAGCAGGAAGTTTCTGATCAATGTGATCTTCGTCCAGTTTGTATAATTATCGTTTGCAAACTTAGCAGATAGTTCAGCATCTAGATCGTTATCTTGTAGACCTCTAAACTCAATATACTTTTCTTCTAATCTGTTGTACAGTTCATCTAGTTCAGACTGTTCAAATGAATCAAGGTTCATTTCATATGAAACCCACTTATATTCTCCAGTTCGTTGGTTTCTTTGATACTTATTTTTGTTCATCAAAGAAACACCAGTCTTATATCTGATGTAACTTTCTAATTTATCTCTATCAGAATCCCACAATGGATACAAAATAGGGACAATTTCATTTGTCCAAAAGTCATCACTAATAATTTTAGTGATTCCATTTCTCGCCATAGTTTTATTGATGGCATTTAGATATAATGCTACATCTTGTGAAGAATACTCGCTCATTGTGCTAGCTTAAGAGATCTCATACCGTCATAGTATTTAGACGGCTTTGATAAGGTACTTGACTCTATGGTACTTTGTGATGAGGGGAATATTACTTTCAGGAACTGCCTCTGCTGTAACAGAGATAGGAGTTGAAGAACTCATTTCAAATGTTCCTTCGGAAGAAATCATACCAGATTCTGCCACGTTAACAACTCTATCAACATAATCAATATCACAAAGCGTGGTTCCATCTGATGGACTAAACACTCTAGTAGTAACTTCACCATAGAATAGTGTCATAGCACTAATGCCATAATTGTCTTCAGTAAAGCTTGCATTGTCATCCTGTGTTGTAACTCTCGTTTGTGTGAGAATTAGTTCAATATTACTATCTCTAATGTCACTATTTTCAGGAATAGTAATATCATATTCCTGCCATGTTCCAGCTGCAGATGTTGTGATTAATGAATCTAACAGTGTAGTTGTAGTAGACCCTTGCTTTCTCCAATACACAAGAATGTCTTCTTCTGGAGTAGCGCCACCATTTAAGTTTGTACCTTTGATTGCAGAGAATTGTAAAATAGAAACATTTCTCATATCAAGAGGACCAACGATATATTCTCTAGTTCCAGGACCAGTAAATGGCAGATACTTTGTTGCACGAGTACCATAAGTTGGAGAATCACCACCAGCACTTGTATTCATCTGGAATTTGCCAACAGCACCACTACCATTTCCTGGGGTAGTTGGAACTAGTTCTGCATATTCATCATCCCCATTTGCAAGAGAAGATTTCCATATAGCGCCATCAAGTTTAGCGCCAGATGGTATACCTGCGGGGTCACATTCGTAATATCCACCAATAGGTGTTGTTACTGTTCCCTCAACAACTTCTCCAGGAAGTGTTCCTCTATATGCGGCAGAAACATATCCAGCATTACCATCCGCAGACCCGTCACCACCATTGTCTCCTGCAGCTTGCAATCCACATGTAATTGTGGTATTTACGCCAGTAATTTCAAAGAAAATCTGACATCCTTCACCACCACCGCCACCTACACTAGAGTACGATTCCGTTTCATCTTGAACTCTAATTTGAACATATCCATTGCCACCACCAGATCCAGGACTACCGCCATTGCTAGCAACACTAAAGCTCGCAGTCATTAAGTCGTCTCTGAAAGCAGACTGACCACGCTTACCACCAGTACCACCACCATTACCATTGTGTCCAACACCAGCAATACCAGCGTCACCACCATTTGCACCACCACTAGGACCAGCGCCAGCGCCACCACCGCCGCCTCCACCAGCAGTACATCCTCCACTAGTTCCATTTGCACCAGTGTCAAAGTCTAATGCGTTTGATTGTCCTACTAAGTTAGTATCTGCAGATCTATTATTTCCACCAGCGTAACATCCATCAGTGGTTCCACCACCATTGAATCCACCACCTGATCCACCGCCACCGCCACCGCCAGCAGCGCCAAGACATGCGATAGTACCATTGTAGAACATTCCAGTAACACCACCACCAGATCCAGCAGTAGCACCGTTACCCCACGCACCAGTACCGCCACGACCACCGCCAGCAGCGCCAGTACCGCCAGGACCTGCACCAGCCTCTCCACCAGTACCATTTACAAAACCATCAACATTATTAAATCCAGCAGATCCACCCGTTCCTAGTGACCAAGACAGTGTTGCAGGACCATTACCATTAAATGTACCCGTAATCTCTGCACCACCGCCACCAGTTCCACCATTAGCACTATTATTACAACCAGAGTTACCATTACCATTACCACCACCGCCGCCACCTCCAGCGACTTTAACACTGACAGTTCTACCAACTAAATTACCTCCTGTGCTAGGAGCTGTCCATGATGTTCCACCTTGAGTAACATATCCAGTGTCAGATGAGGTAGTAAATGTTCCTGCAAATCCAATACCACCACTTCCTTGAACGCCAACGTTACCACCACCAGATGTTTCACCAGGACCAGTTCCACCACCAGTGTCACCATCTTCACCAGAATTTGTGGTGATAGTAACATTGCTCATGTTAGCTAATGCTGAAGGAACTAAGAAAGATCCTCCAGAACCACCAGCACCTCCAGATGTTCCTGCTGTTCCACCACCTCCACCATATGCATATACAGTGTAATCACTACCACCCACATTAATAGTAAAATAAGCATATCCACCACTAGTACCATCACTGAAAGATCCTGCTCCACCTCCTCCAGGTGCTTGTAATTCAATATCAATTCTAGTTACAGTTCCTGCAGATGCAGCAACTGGAGTTAGTGTAAATGTTCCCTGTGATGTTAAATCATCATCTTGGAATACTGTACCGACTCCAGGCAACTCATCAACATCAACTTTTCCTCCAATAGTTGTTTGATCGTCAATAGGATAAAGTCTTGGAGCAGGAGTAGAAGTTTCATCTGAAAATGTTCCTGCCGCAAGCTTAACAGTCATATTACCACTAGCACTATTCAAAGACGGTGTAGTTAAAGGAACATATGTGAATCCCTCAGCACTAAACCCATCTTCTCCAATTTCAACAGTTCCATTATACTGATCGGGTATTGCACCAGCGATAGAAACAAAATCACCGACCGCAAATCCATGTGGTCCTATACAAACAGCTGTAGCAAGTCCTGTGCCTGAACTAAATGTAATAGATACAACTTCAATAAAAGGACTTCCAGTAACTGGATAGCAACCATCTGGATCAGGAGGTTCCGAAGCAATGCCACCACGCAATCCAACACCCTGAACACCAAACATATCGTTAGCATTTGCATTTCCTGCTGGAACACCAGCACCTTGTTCAGTTCCAGATTGAAGAGTTTGTTTTATTGTAATAACTTGATTTGGTTGATTCTGCAATGCTGTAGGAATATCAATAACAAATTCTTTCCACTGAGAGTGAATACCATCGTAAATATCAAATGCTTCGCCACTTTCTAATCCGTTTTCATCTCTAAAATCTTGCACAGATGGCATAAGGCGAAGAGATTCTCCATTACTAAATTCACAAAATAATCCTTCACCTACATTATTAGGACGTTCTCCGCCATTGTTATCATTACCAGCAATAGCAAAAATATACAACTGAGTATAACCAGTAAAATCTAGTTCAAGTTCAACTCTTCTAGATACCTTCAATTCCTCTGGATTACTAAAACCAGTTGCACTAGCACCATATCCAAATGCAAGATATTTGTTTCCTAGTGCGATTGATGGTTTTAAGAATCCTTCCCATTCACCTGTTCCAGGACCATGTGGCTCTACAGAAACATCATCATATCCAATTCTGCCATCACCAAGAGGGTTTAGAAATGAATTCCATTCTGCACTATTAACATCATAAAATATGTTTGCTGGTGTATTAGGATCTTGTCCGCCAATACCAGCAGTATTACCATAAGTAGCGATACTTGGATCATTCAGTGCTTCTCGCACTAAACCATGAGAGTGACCTAGTGCTAAACCACCGCCACCTGCTGGCTCAAATGCTTGAATATTTGCTCTAGTTTCCGTATAGTTTACAGCAAATTCATCCACGGGAACACCTTCCCTTTCATTATCAATAATGGTATCAGGTTGAGATGATAAAATGTAATGATTGTGTTCTACTGGTCTACTAAAAATATGATCATTTAGTGGACCAACTCTAAAATCAACCTGTCCCGTAATATATGTGAAAATATCCGAAACAATATCAGTATATCCCCTAGTTCTTACATCTCCAATAGAGAAAAATACTCCTCCATCTAAAATTTGATCTTTGCTAATATACCAAGATCCACCAGTTTGCCCAACAGTATTGATTAATGCATTTTCAACAGTGGGTGTACCTTCACCATCAACAGATCCAACTCCAACAATTACTCTATCTCTATAATCAGGTAAATTAAATACCCCAATCTGATATGGTGTATCATTAAACGAGAAAGATTTTGAAATTGTAATAGAAGGATGAGTGTTATTTACAATAACAACATCAGTTTTTGGTAATCCCGCTACATTTACATTGTCAGGAAAAATAACTTCATATGCATACTCATCTGTTGGTACTTGAGATGCAGTTAAAGATTCTGTTGGTACTTTAGTTCCATAAAATGTATTGTAAGCAAAATCTCCTGATGGAACACTACCTAATCCAGGACCAGCTGGTGTTGCTGTAGTATCATCAGTAAATCTAAAATTAAATCCATAAGGATATGGCAATTTAAATCCTGTATTTACATCAGGATCCCTATAAAAATTGAAAAAGCATTTGTTTCCAATCCAAAAAATTCTTCTTAAACCACCTGCTTGTCCAGGATCTGATTTACTAACAGATGTTGTTCCTCCATATGTTGTAGTAATTGAAGAATATAATTGAGGATAATCTCTAATTTTTAATTCTCTTCCATCACAATACAAATATCCTTTGTAAGAATATTCCATGATCTCTCCACCAGATCCAGCTCCACCATTAGCATGTGCTGGATCAGTAGAAAAAGAATCTACTGGGACAGGAAAAATGGATCCAATAGAAGCATAGTTTACCTCATGTTCCTGCTTGTATGCAGTAAATTTATTTCTGTAAGAGACGGTCATCAGAACTTAATTAAGAACTCTTGGACAATGTATGGTTGAATAAATTGATCTGCTTTGTTTTCACTATTTACTTGAACAGAAATAGTAGATTCCAAATTGGAAGCTGGAATAAATGCAGGTTGTGTGTTCACTTGATATGTATGTGGATTTGCATTGAAATTCACAAAGTGTCTATGTGTTCCATCGTTACCAAATGAAGCAACTTCATTAGTGACGTTAGAAATTGCAGAATATCCTGGCGCATCATTATCCTTCGCAGCGTCAAATGGTAAGTTATCATCATTATAGTTTACAGGAATTGTGATACTTCCTGTCTTAGGTTGTGCAGGAAAGTCGCCACATGCAAGACCAGATCCAGTACACTCAGTAAAGATAGTACCAGTGTATTCAATTTCACCACATGATTCTACATCTGCAGGTTGATTACCTTGAGCACAGTTAGAAACACCAGACCACGTAGGATATCCGCATGATGTTCCTGCAGGAATTAAACAGTTATATGCTGGTGCTTGATCAAATGTACAACCAGATAGACATCCACCATAAACATTTCTTGTACATGTACCAAACAATCCACCAAGTCCACCACCTTGACCATCTGGATTACTGATACCAGAAAGTCTTTGTCTTGTAGCAACTAAGAGACACAATGGCTGTCTTGTATTATAATACCAAGGTACAACACATAGTGTTGATTTTCTCCTATAAAAGTTTCTACCAAATGCAGAGAATTCGTTATTAAGAGAAGATCTTACTCTAGTTCTAGTTCCATCATGGAAGTGAGCATGTGGTAAGAAAGCATTAGGCAAAACATCAATTTCTTCCGTGTAGTTACCAGTGGACCTAGTAAATCCTGGTTCTCCAGTAACAGGAATTACTTGAGACGGAAGAAAGAAACTACCTTGATATAAAATTTCATATGTTGTACCAATATTACTTTGTACCTCTAATCCAACACCAGATTTAGTGATCTCTTGATCATTATCATCCTGAATTCTTAAGTCAACTTCCAAACCTAAGTTAGATCCACTAGATGCTCTCAATTTCTTTGATCCAAAATCTGGTAGTTGAAATTGATTTTCTAAAAGAGTTACAGTAGGTTTTTTATATCTTGATTGTGCTCCAACACCAAGTACAGCAGCGAGTTCTGGAAAAATATCAGCAGAATATATAGATCCATCACATCTCAAATATCCTGCTGGCAAAGCATCTCTGGTATTTGCATCATCTGGATCATTTGAAGTGAGTTGTTTTGACCAATTAATAATTGTACCAGTAGTTGTTCCAACTTTTGATTTTTCTCTATTATAAAAAACTGCCATTTAGAATGCCCTCATTATAATTAGAGTGGTAAGTGATGGTGTATTAGGGTTAATCTGCACACTCAAAGCCTTATCAACACTAACAGGTGCAATAGTTCCCGTCGTCATATTATTTATGAGTGTAGTGCTAGGAATTCTCATTTGACCTCTAGTCATGGTCAAATCAACAGTAAAATGATTATGAGATGCAAGCGAGACAGATGTCCATGCATCAGCATTATGATTCAATGTAACGGGATATGGTCCTTGTCTTCTGTTAGGAGAAACATTACCTGAACGATAAAAATTATCAAAACCATTATATGTTCCCTGAGCAGGAAAAGGACCAGAATATGCTGGAACATTTACATTTGGAACACATGAATAATCATCTTCATATGCTGCCTCAGTTTGTCCAAAAGCAGGAATAGTTCTGGGTGATGATGCACTTCTATTTTGAGGAATAACCTGCGATGCAGCAGTAAAATCATTAAATTGATCGCAAGTAACCAAACTATTTGCTGCAGGGTCATACCAAGTCAAATTGACCTCACCAGGCTCAAATCTATCAGCAGTATCTTCATTTGTTCCAACACCAACAGGATCAGCAGTTGTCCACTCATTATCTTGAGTCTCGTAGTTACCAGGCATAAATGTAGCAACAAATGTACCTGCAAGACTAGAAGATGGATAACTACCAGTAACACCACCATTTACTGGTCTTGGATGAGTATGTCCTGGTGTATGATCAACACCTAGTTTTCTAGGAATAGTTCTATAGGTGTCAAAAAATGCAGGTTCTCCTAATGTAACTCCTGTTATCTTTCCAGATAATGTTGAGTCATTTTCAACAGCAAAATTTACATCAACATATGATGTAATCAAACTCAGTGGTGCAGCATCATTTCCATTTTCTGTAATAAAAGTTCCAACAACAGATGCATCTTCTGGAGATAATCTAGAAGCTTCCAAATCTACTAAAGAACAATTATTCAAATTTGGCAAAACAAAGATATCATCTTCATCATAATTTGGATAATCATTTTGAATTCCTACCGCTGGACCACCAACTTCCTGAAAAGGACCATATGTATTTCCCAACAGTTGTGCTAGTAAAGGGTAGTCAATAGCACGCAAAGTTTGACCTCTGCAAGTAATATACCCAAAAGGGATGCCATCATCTACGACAGCGGATTGACTGGATGATCCTGTCCAAGGCATAATGGTCCCAATTGGGACCGCCTTGGCAGCTTTGATTCTATTGTAGTTTGCCATTTATCAGACCTCGGTTAACCACCAACCCTGTACTGAGGTTGGAATACCCACTTGACCATTACTATCACTAGATCCTAAGTATACAAGAGCAAATGCTGCATTTGGTGTTTGAACAACCAGTTCTCCAGAAGGATATGGTGTTAATCTACCACCAAGTAGTGTTCCTGTATTATCTCCCTGAATTCTAGTTCCAGAAGATTCTGGAGTTCTGAGAACCATTGAGGTATTATAGCTCAGGTTGCCACCAACATCAGTAACTCTTACAACATCTCCTGTATTTGGAGCAGATGGTAAAGTTAAGATAATTGTTGTGGAAGCAGTTACATTAACCATGTAAACGATATTTGATTTGAGTGTGAGATCATCTTCTGGTGATGCAGAAGAAATATATCTCGTATGTCTACCACCAGAAGCAGTGTAGAAATTGTCAAATCCAAAGGAATCAATTGAATTATCTTGTTTAACAGAGAATTTCAATGTTCCATTTGGACCCAGATTCTCTACAGAGAATTGTTCAAATGTACTAGATGGTGTTGCTTGTGCGAAACCAAAAACAGTTAATGATTTCTCTGCTCCGACATTACCTAGGTTATCAACAAAGAACGAAGGTGTTGTAGAATCTGGGTTCTGAATAACGTTCTCGGGATCTTGTGCGCTGAAGAGATAGAAGTCACCTCTTGCAACAACACCAGCATCCCAGAAGAACAGACCTTGGTGATCAGCGTGACCATCATCATTAACGAATCCAAATAGTCTTGTCTTGTTAACAGAGTCATAGATCTCAAAACTACCACCTGTCATCGTCAGGTTATTAGCAAGATGTAAAGATCCACTTCTGAACTCACGAGCACCATCCTTGAGTTGCTCATTCATCGTTGTTTGATGAACTACACCATCAAGTCTGCCATTAACATATGCCCAAACTACAGAATCTTCAGCATCGTTAGCAAGACACAGCCAACCAGTATAATCCAGTTTCTGTTGAGCAATATATCCTCTATCAATAATTAGAGAGACATAAGAAGAAGTGGATCCAGAATTGACTCTACTTCTAGTTTCAACATCAATGATGTTTGCCATCTCTGGGTGCTTGAGCACTCTTCTAACAACATTTCCAACAGTGTAGATTGCATTGTTAGGATCGTTAGTTCCAATGTTAGTTGTTAAACCATCTCCAGGATCACCAATAACGAGTGTTGGATTAGCAGGATCGTTATCAACAACATCTACGACCTTAACAATCTGGAAGTCTCCAATACCAGTAGATGCTGCAGTTGGAGTTCCAACGAATACTAGATCATTGACAGCAAAGGCACCATCACCAACTCCAAGTGTTTGAACTGGGATTTGAATTTGATTGCTAGAACCAGCAACAGCAGCTCTGATAGTTGTGTTAGGACCACCAGCGTTAATTGTCTTAGGATCAAACCAGTAACCATATGCTTTAGTGATCGTAGAAGAATCATAAAGCGAAGTGATATCAGTATCGGTGTATGATGTGCCAGAAGCAGAAGTTGCGACTTTTACATCAATTCTACCAAAGTGGTTACCAATATGAGTAGTTCCTGTGCAAGTATCAATTTCATAAGTTGGAACACTATTACCATTTGTTAGTTTAAACTTCTCATTTCTTCTTGCTTGTAGATTTACAGTAGCGGTAGAAGAACCAAGAGTTGCTTGATTCAAGGTAATTTGATTACCAGCAACATCAATAGAAACAATAAATGTGTCTAGATCAAACTCAATTGAAGACTCATTGGTAATGTTACGAATGTAATCACCAATCTTGATGTCAGAAATTGTCTTACCAGAAGTTGTTACTGAAACATTACTGATGACTTTAGAACCTGATGTACAAGATCCACTAAATCCAATCGTGGAAATTGTACCACAACCACCCTTAATTGTTAGACTGTTGTTGATTGTGGTATCACCAAGAATTGTAGTATCACCAGTTACAGAGTTAACAACAAATACATCAGCTGCTTCTCCTTGAGAACAATCACTAGAGATTCTAAACTTCTGTTGCTCTGCAGCTAAAGCAGTAATAACCTTGATAACCTCACCCTGATTAAAGATACCATCGTTATTTGTATCTTCACGATCAATAATTACATAGTCATTTGCAGTGAGAGAACCACCAAATTCCGCAAGGTATACATTGTCTTCTGGACCAGTAGCATCCAGTGCTTGCTCAGTCCATGTAGCATCAAACTGTACATTAACCTTGTAGATAGGTGTTGTATCAGGATGATTGTTTAGAATTGCGGTGTAAGTACCAAGTGGTTGACGTTTAACCTTGAGGTAGTAAGGTGCAACAGATGTTCTGGTTAGTTCTAGAACTTGAACGATTTCAGGATGTCCACTTGCAGATACTGCACTATCAATGATAATATAATCGTTTTCAACAAAATATGGATCACCATTTTGTTTTAGTGGAGCAAACTTAAGTGGCAAATAGAACTCGTCACCAGTTAGAGCACCTAGTGTCTGTGGTTCAACAGCTGGTGTTCCACCAATGCTAGTGATTTCTTGCTGATATGCAGCACCACCCCAAAGTCCAGCACCAGCAGTATCAACAGCGTTATATCCTTCTTCAGTGGTTAGTTTAACGAGAACGTTAATAATATCAATATTCTTGTTAAAGAGAGTATCACTTAGAATACCATCATCATGTGCGAAAGGAGTAGATCCAAGTTGTCCTCTAGCACCGTTAAAGGAGAAGGAAGCAACACCACCACACATCGTGATATTACTATCAAATTGTGCGGAAGCAACAACTCTTAGTTGGTTGTTAATCGTGGTGGTTCCACCTTGACCTGCAATGTTAATCTCAGATGCATTAGTTGCAAAGTTAACGATAGAAGCAGAACCAGAGTTGGAGAAGAAGTTAACAGTACCAGCAGTAGTAGATAGTGTTACTGCATCAGTAATTGTTCTTCTTGCACCCAGCTGGAAGTCACCATCAACCTTAAAGGACTTGGTTTTGACTCTGGTGAAGGAGAGAGATTCATTATTATTATATCCTCCACCAATTTCAATTTTAGAAATATTAGAGTTGGGTGTATCAGGAGTAGCACCAATAAAGATGTTACTGTGTAAGGAAGTATTGCCAATTCTAATAAACTGATCCGCAGTTGTGGTATTACCAATGTTGATATTCTCAACTAGGTTACCAATATTCAGAGTACCAACAAAGGTTGCATCAGTTACTAGATTGAATGTGCCAGTTGTCTGAGAAGTTCTAATCTCAGCAATAACACCGTCATCACCATTAACCTCAATATCATGCTCAAATCTTACATCATCGGTAAATCTGGATGTTCCATCTACAACCAGAGCTCTATCAAGTTGAGCGTTAGTTACGTTAATACCAACACGACCATTGTTTGTAGTAGCAACTCTTAGAACTGCCTCATCATTAGGAGCAGCACTGTCACCACCAACTAGTAGTGCATTATCAATTGCAGTCTTGTCACGATCAGCAAAGTTAGTGTGATCTAAGAAGTCACCTGTAACTCTACCGCTAATGAATGCATTACCAACAACGTCAAGGTTTGCACGAGGATCAGTGGTAAGGTTGTCAACCCAAGCATTTGTATATGCACTATGTGGAGCACGAGCAACAGTATTAACACCTAACTTATACTCACCAATACTTTCAGTCTCAGTTCTGAGTGCTTCAGCACCGATGACACCAACTTCTTTAAAGTTAGCATTAGAGAACTCAATAGTAGGTTGATCTGCACCAACTGCAGTTCCAGCAATAATTGTTTCCCATGCCTGTGTAGACTGAGGAATCTGATCAATGACTTGGAAGTGACAGTAGTTGTTAGATGCAACAAATGGATCACCAGGCTTATTGTATACTGTCCAAGTTAGGTTCAGTCTAGGATCAAAGTAGAAATTCTTGATTCTAATTTGAGAAGCAGATGTAATTCCAATATCATCACCTACTGCTAGTGCAACTCCACTTGCAAAATCTCTAAATTCAAGTTTGACGACGTTAGAACCATCAAATACAATATTATCAATTTGATTGTTAGCAAGTGTAGAGAAGTAGTTTGCAAGGACCCATGCAATAGATCCATTCTTACCAACTTCAGATCCCTTAAACAGAACGTCGCCAGGAGCAGGTAGAACACCGCCATAAGTAATGTATTGTGCGGAATCAATTCTAGAACCGCCTGCAGAAATTAGTGGAGACTGGTTAGGAGTAATGTTAGTCGCGACACCAGCAACGGTGTGCGTCTGGAACATATAGCTTTGACCATTTCCTCTAGCATTGAACTGGAAGACAGCAGCACGAACTTTGTTCTTACTGATTCTAATATCACCCTCGGTTGGAGGAGAGAATGAAGTTCTGTCTAGACCTTCATCTTGCTCTAGTTGAGTTACAGGATCAACAGAAGTTACATTAGAACGAATAATTAGGGCATCGCGTGCCTGAGATAGATCTTCATCCTGAACTGCAATAGTTACAGGAGATTCAAATGTGTTGACAAGCTGTCCATCTCCACCAACAACAGTAATGTTCTGGTTGAACGTTACAGGAGTGTCAAACGTAGTAACGAGACCTCCAATTGTATCATCCTCGTCTCCATCATCCGCTAGTGTTGCTCTATCAATGAATGTCTCTTCGCCAGTAATAGCGTTGATTCTTCTATTACCGATGTACAGATCACCCTGAGAGTTAATACCTGTGTAGAAGACGATACCACCGTCTTGTTTCTTACTTTGTGCATAGAAGTCCTCATCAGGTGTTAAGACGACTTCCTGACGCGCTGGGAGACCAGTAGAGTAGTTACCAGGACCGAAACCAAGGTATTCAAACGTGTGGTTACCAGCACGAGCAATAGATGGTCTGCGAAGTTCAACATAGTAACGTTGATCTGCAAGAACTGTGCTATTACCAGCAATAGGAATTAAGCGATCCTCAGAACCAGAAGTTGCGTTACCATCTTGCGCTTGGATTGCATTTGTACCACTATATGTGTTGGTGATAAATGCGGGTTGGTTTGTTAGATCTTCTACAAGTTCTCTTGTTACAGAGTTCTTGAAGTCGTTAACAGAAACCAGACCATGGACATAGTTATCAGCAGCAGAGAATGTAGCTGGTGGATCAATCAGTGCAGCATAGTAATCCTTTTCTGCCTGAGTTGTACCAGAATTCTTGAACCAGAGAGGATCGTTTCTGAAGTTGAGAGGATAGAGTTTGCTGACTGGTTGAGAGAACTTAAACTTCTTGAAGTTATTAGTTACACCAGCACCAGTTGGGAATGGAGAGATGTTACCACGTAGAGCAGTTAGATAGTAGATACCATCTTGCTGACCTGCAATTCTACGCTGGAGTGTTTCATATCCGAAGATGTAGAAGGTGTCCTCAATGATGCCTGCATCCTCAACACTGTCAACATAGTATTCAACACCAGCGTCGTCTTGAATACGATCACCAGGGGTGATAGTATAAACGTTAGCGCCGTTTTGCTTGTAGAAAAACTCAGGATTATTTTTTGCAATTTGGGTCTTCAGAGGTAGGGATTTGCCCATATCCTGGTCTTCCAGCATATCAGCAAAGACATTACCCTGAGTAAATCTAGTGTTAGTAAATTCACTATACTCTAGAGTACCACCACGGATGTTCTTGATGATTAGATAATGGTCACCACCAACACTGTAGTATGCATGAATGTTAGCAAGACCAGAAGAATTACCAGCAAAGCTTACTGCATTTGCAGAACTTGCTAGATTTTCAGTCTTACTGACTTCAAAGTTGCCACCCTGAGGAGCAGTAATCTTGACAGTTGTTAGAATCTCATTTCTTAGACCAGGGAAGTTTCTGGTATCAATGGTGTGATCATTAACTGTTAGTTCTAGGTACTGAATAGAAGGATCTAGATTATCTGCTACATAGCGACCAGATTGAATGGTTGCTTGTACACCAGAAGTGAATCTTGCAAATGCTCTGTATTCAATACCAGCACCAGTTTGATCCTTCTTATATGGATCATACTGTGCTTCAATGTTAAGGTTGTTAGAAGAGAAGTCAGAAGCGGTAAAACCAATTCTTTCACCTGCTTGTACTGGGTTCTCAAAACGAGCACCATATACTGTACCAACAACAGGCTTGAGTAGAATCTTCTGAGGTACTAACTTACGGGTATCGTCAGTTCTTGTCTTAAGAACGAAACCACTGATAGGATCTCTAGCATTCTCAAGATACTTAGGAATGACCATACGAATCTTGTATGTTCTCTCATCCTTGTCACGATTATCTTCTAAACGCTCATACCACATATCCGTAGATCTTTGTCTATCGGAATAATCAGATTCATTAATTCTCCAGAAGATATTGTTCTTCTTAACGCTGTCTGGTTGTCCAGTAACTTCATCCTTACACTGAATAAACCACTTACCAGTAGTTGTAGATCCGTCAGTAAATCCAGGATCAAAGCGCATTGGAGAACGACGCTTGTTAGCAAAGACATCAAAGATTAGACCAGCTTGTCCTGCTGCAAATGTAATTGGATCAGCACCACTGATTGCATTTGCATAAGACTTGTGAATTGTAAATGTCTTATTGTTCTGATATCTTACAAAGAACTCAATATTAGGATTGATTCTACCAACATTAGCATCACTGGTATCAGTAACAGCAACTTGAGGATCATTTGCATATGAAGTAGAAACTAATGGCAGTTGTCCACCTTCAATTGCTCTAATGAATACTTTCTGCGCTTCTGTAGAAGATAGCGAAGATGATGGTTTATCAAAGATATGAGAAACATCAGTTTCAATACCAGCAACAACAGAGGTGCTAAGTACAGATCTATAGTTGTGTAGATCATACTTGTCATCTAAGACAAACTGATAGATATCAATCTCAACGTCAGCATCAATACTGTCAGTTTCAGAAGCATAGATGTAGATACCTGCTGCAGCATTCTCTTTAGAAGTTGCAAGCATTAATCTGGTTTGATCATTACCATCAAAGAACGTGGTAGCACCATAGTTCTCTGGTTGTGTTACTCTACCAGGAGCAATGACATAATATGTTCTATTAGTTTCAAATCCGTTAGGTAGTCTGACAAGACGCTTGTCAACGTCAACATACTTACCAGTTACGGTATCAAAGCGAGGACGTGGTACAAGTCTAACAGGAGTTCCAGTCTCAAACTTGTGTGGGTCAGATGGGTTACCACCTGTATCAATGGTGAATACAGTAGCTCTGGATGCTAATAGTGCTGTATTAACTGTCTGCTCTTGTCTAGTAACAGTTCCAAGACCACTGTTAATAATAGTAGTGATGTTACCAACCAGAGTTTCAATAGCATCAGCAGTACCAGAACACTCTCTATAAGTTGGAGAAGTTAGAGTATCCTGAATAACATCAGGACCATCTGCCTCAGGACCTACAGTTACAGTTGTTGGTTGTGTATCTGCCCAGATGCCGCTTCCATATACAAAGTATAGATCAGTTGTGCTGCTTGTCTGTAGAGCATTTACAGTGTTACCCTCGTTTAGTCTGGAACCATTTACGCCAAGCTCAACCTGAGTGTTGCTAACAATACGCTTAACGTATGTACCCTCAGGAATGTTGGTGTAGATTGCAGTTGCACCGTCTTGTAGTAGACCATTGACAAATGCGGGGTTTGCAGGATCAGATTGACCTCTTGGGTTAGCATACTCAGTAACACTCATGCCAATCAGAATACCACGAGTATCATTAACATCAATGATTGCAGAACCAGCAGTTGTGGAGCAGTTGAATGCAAGAACGTCAAAGTTTCTCATGGCAGCAGTTGCCATTTGACCGACATAGTTCCATGCATCTAGAGTCTCGGTCTTCTCACCGTCAATGTACTCTAGACTGTTACCAACGTAGTACGCTTCACCTGCTTGGATGCTGTTGATGTTACCACCAAGTCTGAGGTCATTGACAATAGCATCAACAATGTAGGTAACGTCACGGAAGCACTTAGATGCTTCATTGTTGATTGTGAAGTCACCTGTGTTGAGTACAGGTAGACCAGCAAGGGTGCCACCACTGATTGCATCAGTAAGAATATCAAAGAGGTTCTCAATAGAAGATCTAACGTTTGCACAATCCCACTCACCATTGTTTAGTGGTGGTAGATTGTTTAGATTACCATCATTGAGAGAATTGCATACGATATCAACCAATGCGTTGACAGTTGCTAGAACATCAGAGCAATTACCATCTTGATATGTGGTTGGTTGATACTTACCAGAAGCTCTTGGATATGCGTGAGTGGTAACATTGCTATCCTTAGTACACTTAAAGATAAGTGACTCTTCCTTAAGTTTGATGCTTGTTCCAGTTTCTAGGTTATGAGCACCAATAGTTAGAGCAGTAGTTCCAGTTGCAGGATCATAAACTGCATTAGTAACATTCCACTCTACAAGAGGAGATGCACCAACATTAACAGTAATGCTATAAGTAGTTACTGCAGCAACAGGCATATTTTGTCCTGCCTGGGGATCACTTCCAGGGCGAGGATATGTCTTGGTAGTTGCACTTCTTCCCATGTCACAAGAGAATGTGAAGGAGTTATCATCCAAGGAAATCTGATCAGACGTTGTTACACCATGTGCAGATCCAAAGTACATTACAAAGTCACCAGTGGTAGCATTGTAAGTCGCATTGGTTGGTGTTAGTTGAGCACCATTCAATACATTGACAGAGTTGGCAGCAGCACTTACAAATGTATGTGGATAGTCTCCACCAGATACAACTGCACCAGCTACAGCAGCAACAAAGGTGTGTGGATATTGATCACCAGATGCAGAAGCACCAGTGTTGATTGTGATAGATGTAGCAGTTGTACTGAGAATGTTAAGTGGAGTATTCCATGCAGGGTCAGGACCATCAGGAGTAGTTCTAGTTACACCGTTGAGGTTACCAACACCACCGTCATTACCAATTGCTTGAATAACGATACCCATAAGAGTATCAACAGCATTTACAGCAGAAGCACACTTAGGAAGAAGTTCGGTTGCATCCCAGTCTTCTACAATTGTAGTGTCAATGCTTTGAGTTAGAGTATTACCAGAAGAAACAGTTACAGTCTCGTTCTTGATAACCTGCATCGCGATGTTCTTCGCCTCAAGCATTACCTTGGCAGCTTCATCACGCTCAGCATCAATGAATGTTTCTACAGTAGTACCGTCTCTGTAGTCATAGTTGGTGACATAGATCTTAGCAGCATCGTAAGTCTTGTAGTTACCACCAAACTTAACGTCCCACATGACTTCCTTAAGGACGCTAACAACGTCATCCTTACAATCTTGTGCAGTATTATCTGCCTGTGGTGTGTAAGAAGGATATGCAGCAAGCATACGAAGATATGCTTCTTCTGCAATGAAGTCAATGTTCGCGAGAACCATGTCATGTGCATCACATTCAATGTCTCCAACAATTGGAGGATCACCAATAGCATCTAGGGTGATTGTTAGATCGCGATCATAGTAAACATTATTCAATGCACGCTGCATTAGATCTTCAGCACGCTTGAATGCAGTGATAGAAGGACCAACTTCGTTATCAACGCCATTGTTAATCAATGCATTATTATTGAAGTATTCCTTAGTCGCTGCGATGGTGTACTCATTACCACCAAACCAAAGATCTTGTGCAACAGCATCAACGATATGACCGATGTCTCTACGGCACTTAGCTTCACCAGTAATAAATGTACCTACGTTATCAGCAGCGTTCCAGATACCACCAGTGATGTTACCTGCAGTAATTGCATCAGTAACAATAGTTCCGAGAGTATCAAGTGCTGCCTGTACATCAGCACAAGCATTGGAAGACTGTCTATCAATAGGACCATCACCATTTCCATAGACACTATCACCTTCAGTGACAGTCAGATCCTTGTAATATAGTGCGTTGTATACTGCCTTCTTCATCTCATTGACGGC
>Ga0213858_10000458_pt1 | contig 19569 bp, 20 predicted proteins | sample PICome_FD_160122 | JGI IMG/M metagenome (GOLD analysis project Ga0213858, IMG submission 160122) | Coastal seawater microbial communities near Pivers Island, North Carolina, United States - PICO245 | ecosystem: Environmental > Aquatic > Marine > Coastal | place: USA: North Carolina | collected... | reverse complement strand
GGAACTGCAGAAACAGTATATAAAGAATTTAAAGAATGTATAGAATGGGCAAACGGTAAACGTCCTTTCACTATTAAGGTTGCAAGCAGATACTACTATCGTGCAATACAAACATTCTTAGTCGGTCTTTTCGTAAAAGAGGAAGTATAATGGAAACAACTACTGGAACAACTACTGAAACAACTACTTTAGAAGAGTATAAAAATGTTATACGTGGAAGGTTCAATGATCTTTCTGATGAAGAAAAAACAATAGCAAGTGATGCTGCTGACAGTCCTGTAGGAGATGTCATACGTAAACTATTCGGACCAGAGATGTCTGGATTGTTTGGTGCAGAACGAACAGATCAACCTGCACAAGGTATGTCAACTGAAATGGCTCAAGCTAAACCACAACCTATGGGTGATCAAATGCAACGTGCTGGTCTAGGTGCACGATAAACTTCTAGGCAATCCAAATAACTATAAGGCTACTCAGCTACGGCTGACCCCAACATAAGGAGAAAACATATGCCTGAATTAGAAGCAGTAGAAACACCGAAGAATGCTGGTTTTGTACAACGTGGAACTAACTATGCACGTAAACAAGATCGTATGAAAAAAGAAGAAGAAGAAATTGCTAGACTAGAGGCACAGGCTCGTGGCGAAGAAGTTGAAGAGAATGAACCCAATGGCGAAGGATCTGAGACAACCGAAGTACAGACCAAGGATAGTGCCAAACAAGAAGAAGCCGACACTAAAGCTGAAGCACAAGAAGATGACTCAGACTTAAACCCTGAAGAAAAATCTTTTAAGAAGCGTTATGGTGATCTTAGACGGCATATGTCTGAGAAAGAAAAAGAGTGGAACGAAAAACTTAAGGCACTCGAAACAAGGATGAAAGGTGAGTCTATTGTACCACCTAAGTCAGATGAAGATATTGAAGAGTGGTCAAAGCAGTATCCAGACGTAGCAGGTATTGTAGAAACTATAGCAGCTAAGAAAGCACAAGAGATGTTCAGGAAAGCTGAGGATCGTCTTTCTAAGCTAGATGAACTACAATATGAAACAGAACGTAAGACTGCTGAAGCTAAGATTAGAGAATCACATCCTAACTTTGATACGCTAAGACAATCAGATGAGTTTCACAACTGGGCAGAACAACAGCCTAAGTGGGTGAAAGATGCTCTCTATGAAAACATGGATGATCCAGATTCTGTTATTAGAGTTATTGATCTCTATAAGATAGACAATGGTGAAACAGTCCAAGCAAAGAAAGTTAAAACAAAAGATGCTGCTAAATCTATTGGTAAAGGTTCTAGAACTAAAGTAGATCCTACCGAAGGTGGAGCAACTATAAAAGAATCTGACGTTCAGAAAATGTCTGCTAAAGAGTTTGAAGAACGTGAAGAAGAGATTAGTAAGGCTATGCGATCAGGGAAATTCGTATACGATCTTACTGGTAGTGCTCGATAAGTGTTGACAAATACTTTCAAGTACATATAACTAAGTACGTATAGTTTGAGAGCCTCTGTATAGACTACCTCTTATTACTATAAACATTTTCCCAAATTCACATACTAAAGTCTAAACTACTAAGAACTACCTGTTCAAGTATAGGCCCATTGGTATCTGGTAGGCCAACTGGATATTATATGCACCCTAGAAAACGATCAGCCTCTTTACAGGTGTTTAGCTTTGTAACCCGAAGCCAAATATCATGGAGGATTTAACATGGCTTTTACATCAGCATCGGGTTATGGCAACTTACCTAATGGTAACTTTAGTTCCATAATCTATTCCAAAAAGGTGCAGCTTGCATTCCGCAAGAACACCGTTGTTGGTGATATCACGAACTCTGATTATTTCGGAGAGATTGCTGCTCAAGGCGATACAGTGAAAATCATCAAAGAGCCTGAAATTTCTGTGAGCGCATATGCTCGTGGAACTCAGGTTAATGCACAAGACCTAGACGATGAGGATTTCTCTCTAGTTGTCGATAAAGCAAACTACTATGCTTTTAAAATTGATGACATCGAGGAAGCACACTCACACGTCAACTTCATGGATCTTGCAACCAACCGAGCAGCTTATCGCTTGGCTGACCAGCATGACCAAGAAGTATTGGGCTACCTATCAGGTTTTGCTCAGTCAGCTTTACACTCAGCAGCAGACTCTGTAAACACAACAGTAAATGGCACTAAAGCTGTTTCAACTGCTGGTTCAGACGAATTGCTATCAAGTATGAAGTTGAAAAAAGGTGACTTCGGTAACATCACTACTACTTCTGCTGGTGATCACTCGATCCCACTAGCAGCACGTCTACCCGGAGCCACTGCTTTACCAACTGCAACAGCTTCACCAGCAATGGTTGTAGCTCGTATGGCACGTTTACTTGATCAACAACAAGTTGATAAAGCTGGACGTTGGCTAGTTGTCGATCCAGTATTCATGGAACTTCTTGCAGACGAAGACTCACGTTTCTTCAATGCAGACTTCGGTGAATCAGGTGGACTACGTAACGGTCTTGCTGTGAATAACTTCCACGGTTTCCGTGTTTATTCATCTAGCAACCTACCTTCAGTTGGTACTGGTGCATCTACCACAGGTACTGCAAACCAAAACACTAACTATGGTGTTATCGTAGCTGGTCATGACTCAGCAGTAGCTACTGCAGAGCAGATCAGTAAAACTGAAACTTACCGTGATCCTGACAGCTTTGCTGACATTGTTCGTGGTATGCACTTATACGGTCGTAAGATTCTTCGCCCAGAAGCAATCGTTACTGCCAAGTATAACGCAGCGTAAGGGAGGATTGATTTATGGCATTAGGTGATAATACACTCCAATCGGCACGAGGTAATACACAGCGTGGACGTAACCCTTACATGGTTCAAACTGTATTGAACCTAGCAACTGCTTTGTCTGACAAAGGATCAGCTCTTGCAGCAGCAGACGTTGTTCCTGTAATTGCTGTACCAAAAGGTACATTGATCTTGAATGCAGGTATTGAGGTTGATACAGCATCTGACGGCTCTACATTTACTGTAGATCTAGGTACAGGTGTTGATGCTGACGTATTTGTTGATGGCTTTGATGGCACATCAGCAGCAGCAGTAGTTGCACAAAACCCTGCAGCATATCAGCCAGTAATGGCTGTAGCTGATGACAACATCGACATGACAATTGCTTCATTGTCTGGTGGTGCTGTTACTACAGGTAAATTCCGTATCTGGGCTGTTCTTATGGATTGCACAGACATGGGTCACGACATGACTGCAGATGAAGTAGACCGAGATCTACTCGCATAAAAATAACTTTAGGGGCTGCTTTGAGGTGGCCCCTTTAGCACATCTAAATGATACTAAAAGCCAAAAATAAACTGTTTAGTTGGGATGTTAGGATCTTCTATATAGAAGAAGTATACTGGCAGATGGATGAAGCAGCTTTACTAGATAGAAACTTTAGGGCTGCTATAAAAGAATCATTAGATAATAATGGAATGCTTTGGCCTCCAATAGTTTGGTCACAAGAAACTTTTCTGGTTTATTGTCAAGAGCAACCCCATAGACAAGACCCAAACAAAGCTATAGAAACAGGTTTAAACTACCGTTGTGCTATAGGAAACAACAGATTTAACTACGCTAAAGAAAACGGATATACACAAATAGAATGTGTTTATGTTCCTACTTGGCAAGATAAAGATGCAGTACTAGAAATAACTAAGATGGATTACTGCGTAGACTTTTAAAAAAGGAAATCCAAACATGGCTATTACAACAGCAATGTGCACAAGTTTTAAATCAGAGCTTCTAGGGGGTACACATGATTTGGATACCCATACATTGAAACTAGCACTTATTAAAGCTTCACCATCAGGTACGTATGGTGCAGCAACAACAAACTATTCAGATGTAACAGGTAACTCTGATGAGGCATCTGGAACAGGATATTCAGCAGGTGGGCAAAACCTAGATGGTGCTACTATTAGCACAACAGGTACAACTGCTATTGTTGATTTTACTGACGAAGTATTTTCAAATATAACTACATCAGCAGATGGTTGTATTATTTATAACTCATCCGCTTCTAATAAAGCTATTTGTGTAATTGATTTTGGTGGTACGGTTAGTGCTACAGCAGGTGACTTAACTATTGAGTTTCCAACAGCGGATGCATCTAATGCCGTAATACGTATTGCCTAAGAGGTAAGTTATGGCTGTTGTAGCTTCTTCTGCTTTATATGGAACAGGTGTATATGGAGGTTCTACCTTTGGTACTCGCAATGTTTCATTTACTTTAACAGGGGTAGCTGGAACAGGTGCAATAGAACCAGTATCTGCTGGTGGTTTTGAGATTGATATATCTGAAAGACTAGGTAGTGTATCTGCTACAGGGTCTATTGGTACAGTATCTCCTAACATACAAGAAGATATATCTGGAGTATCAGCAACAGGTGCTATCGGCACACTTACATTTAGCACTTCTCACAGTCTTGCAAGTGTATCCGCAACAGGAAGTATTGGTACACTAGCTATTAGCAACACTGTTAGTTTAACTGGTGTAGCTGGTACAACTGCAGTAGAGTCTGTTTCGGTAGACGGTTTTGAAATAGACATTACTGAAAAAGTAACTGGTGTGTCTGCTACAGGTGCTATTACAGCAGTTCAACCTGTATTTAGTTTTAGACAACAACTAACTAGTGTTGGACTTACTGGTTCTATAGGTACACTAAGTCTAAACATAAAAGAAGAGTTAGGCGCAAATGCAGTTACAAGTGTAAGTGCAACAGGTTCTATAAATACTGTAACTGTGCACGTAAAAGAAAACTTATTGTCAACATCTGCAACAGGATCAGTAGGTTTTGCAAGTTCAAACGTAATTGCAGTACAGTTTGATTTTGATGCAGTAAAAACACAGTATAGTCGTAGACGAACAGTTATATTGCCGAGGGTAGCTTAATGCCTACAACATCAGCAGAAAGAACAGTACTAGTTCGTAGTGAAAGACGGTTGGTTATAGTAGAAAAAAAGCCAACGGCTGCAGATAGAACAGTAATTGTAAATGAGGATTAAACATGAGTTTTCGTTGGCCTAATAAAGACCCAGATGAAACATTAGACTACAGTGTAGATTGGTCACGATTTCTTGAGTCAGCAACAATTGATACCGTAAAGTGGTTTGTGCAATCTAATTTGTATAATACAAAAACAGAATTACAAGCAGGTCAAACACTAACAACCGCATCAAGTAGTGCAACTACAGATAGCATTCAAAATGTATCTCAAACAAATACTACTACCGTTGCAACAATAAACATTGCAGGTGGACAGAATAACGTTGAGTATACCTTTACTTGTCAAATGACTGATACTACTGCCAGTACTGCAGAACGTACTATTAAACTACGATTAAAGGAACGTTAATATGGCATATGATTATCTTGGACTTGTCAATGACGTAAACCGTAGACTTAATGAAGTTGAATTAACATCTAGTAACTTTGCTACAGCTACTGGTGAATACTCAATGATTAAAGATGCTGTAAATGCATCTCTTAGATTTATTAACCAGCATGAGTTTGAATGGCCTTTTAATCATGTAGAAGAAGAGGAAGTACTAACTGCTGGTTTAGTTAGGTATGCATTCCCTTCTGATGCTAAGGTATTAGACTTTGATAGTTTTAGACTTAAAAGAGACTCAACCTTAGGTAACTCTACTGTTAAACTAAAACCTCTTTCTTATGAAGAATATTTAGAAAGCTATGTAGACGCAGAGTATAATACATCAACTGGTATACGACAGGTTCCTTCTTTTGTTGTTAAAACACCCAGTCAAGAGTTTGCAATAGTTCAACCACCAGACAAAGCTTATACAGTTGTTTATGAATACTACAGACTACCTGTTGACCTAATTAATCCTACAGACGTTCCAACTATACCTGAACAATTCAGATATGTTATTGTAAATGGATCTATGCATTTTGCATACTTGTTTAGAGGTGAAGGACAAGAGGCAGCTATAGTACAACAAAGGTTTGAACAAGAAATAAAACAGATGAGAAGTCTTTACATAAACAGATATGACTATGTAAGATCTACTGTTTTAACTAATAATTTGGCAACTAACACTAGAGTTACAACAGTATAAATGCCTACCAATCGTCAAACATTCCCCATACAGTTTAGCGGTGGGTTAATTACTAACATGAGTCCATTGCAGCAAGGTATTAACATGCCTGGTTCTGCACGTGTACTTAGAAACTTTGAGCCATCTGTTGAAGGTGGATATAGACGAATAAACGGTTACAGTAAGTATAACACTAGTATTGTTCCACCATATGGTGCTCCTGTTGTACATGGTGCAAGTCAAACTGGTACAACTTTAATTATAGCCAATATAAGGCAAACACCAGAAGCAGCAGACAAGTTTAAGTTAGTTCATGGCACTGCTGATATTAATGGATCAACTACTATTAATACAGTCAATGGTCCTACTGCAGATGTAAACGGTGCTACTACAGATAGTAATCAAATACTTGTTGATAACATTGCTTCAGGTACTATTGCAGTAGGACAAGCTGTTACAGGTGCAGGTATATCTGGGGTTGTTACAGTAACTGCTGTTGTGGGCAATAATGTAACTGTATCTTCTGAATTAACCCTAGCAGACGACACAGCTTTACAGTTTACATACAAAACAACTACAGTTCCAATTGACAATACATCAGGAACTATTCAAGCAGGAATGGAAATAGTTGGAACTGGTATTCCTGTAGGTACAACGGTAGCTGCATTTAGTTCGCCTAATATCACGCTTGGTACATCTTCTTCTGGTGTTGCACTAACACTTACAGACAATACAGCATTAGAGTTTAAAACAGAATATACCATTGCATCTGGCGGTGTTAGTTTTGATGACGATGATAACAGAGCAACATTAACTTTAACAGGTAGTTTAACTACTTCCCCTGCAAATGGTGACGCTGTAGAGTTTAGTAGTACAAACAGTAAGTATCTAACTATAGGTCTTGGTGTTTTTTTAGATACAGTTATAGTAGCTAGAAACGAAAGTATATTTAAGGCTACAGGCACTGGATATACACATGCTAACGTACCAAACTATGGAACTGTTCTTGTAAATGGTGCATCACAAACTGGTAGTAGTTTAATTGTAGATGGACTAGATGCTACACCGCAACTAGGCGATGTATTTAAAATTGCAGGTGTAGATTTAATTTACACTGTTACTGCAACACCAACAGTTACATCAGGTGGAGCTACAATAGCAATTGATCCTGCATTAGCTAGTTCACCTGCAGATAACGCAGCTATAACTTTTTTAAGCACGTCAAGAGAAAATGGTGGTAAAACTAGGTTTTCTAGATATAACTATACAGGAACAGAAAAAATTGCCATAGTAGATGGCACTAATGTTCCTGCACTATACGATGGTACTACCTTTACTGCTCTAAATGATGCACCGTCAGATGTAAATGCAGCAGAGTTTGTAACAAGTTTTAAAAGTCATCTGTTCTTTGGTAAAGATAATTTATTAACTTTTACCGCTCCATTTACCGATACTGACTTTACAGCAGCCAATGGTTCTGGTACAATATCTGTAGGAGCAAGTATAACAGGATTAATAGTATTTAGACAACAGTTAATTATTTTTACTGAGTCTGCAATATTTCAATTAGTAGGAAATACACTTGGTGATTTTCAATTACAACCAGTAACCACAGACATAGGTTGTGTAGACAAAGATACAATACAAGAAATAGGTGGCGATGTAATGTTTCTTGGACCAGATGGTTTAAGATTATTAAGTGCCACAGATAGAATTGGAGACTTTGGTTTAGGTGTTGTCTCTAAGTCAATACAGCAACAAGTTACAGATTTTCTTATTGCTAACACATCATTTACAAGTGTAGTAATACGTGACAAATCTCAATATAGACTATTAGGTTATAATAATAATATTACACAAGAAAACGCCCAAGGCATACTTGGTACACAAATGGCAGGTCAAGGTGGAGAGGGTATGGCATGGGCAGAGTTAAGAGGTATAAGAGCATACGTAGCAGATAGTAGGTTTTATCAAAACGCAGAAACAATTGTCTTTGCAAATGATGATGGTTATATTTATCAGATGGAAGAAGGTAATAGTTTTGATGGATCAAACATACAAACTACTTTTGCTACACCATTTATGCCAATTAATGATCCAAGAGTACGTAAGACATTTTACAAGATGTTTTTGTACACAGACCCACAAGGTAGTGTTTCCTTTGATGTAAGTTTAAAACTAGACTTTGACCAAAAGGACAGTGTACAACCTACAAAGATTGACTTCAATAACTCTACAGGAACTGTTGCATTTATGGGTCAAGCTACATTTGGATCAACCGCAGTGTATAGTACAAAACTAAAAACACTATTTGAAACACAAATTATAGGATCAGCTTTTGTTGTATCCCTACAGTACACGTCAGATAGCACAGACCCTCCATTTTCATTGGATGCTATCACGTTAGAATACAGCACAAACACAAGAAGGTAAATATCATGGGAACAGGTTACACTAGGAACGATACCGCAAATAATATTGCTGACGGTAACGTTATCAATGCTGCAGACTTTGACGGTGAATACGATGCCATTGAAGCCGCATTTAATTCATCTACAGGCCATACACACGATGGTACATCTGCTGAAGGTGCGCCTATTACAGTTCTTGGTCCAAGCCAAGAGTTTGTAGCAAGCTCTTCAGAAGTTAAACCAAGCACAAACGCAGGGCTTGACTTGGGTACATCTTCACTCAAGTTTAAAGACCTGTATATTGATGGTGTTGCTTATATTGATGGATTTGGTGGAGACATCTTAGCAGCTACAGATAAAAAGATACAGTTCCGTGATACTGCAATCTTTATTAACTCTAGTGCTGATGGTCAACTAGACATTGATGCTGATACAACAATTGAACTTAATTCACCTGAAGTTATTGCAACAGATGACTTTAGACTAAAAAGTGATGCTGCTATTCTTACATTTGGTGCTGACAATGACGTGACTGTAACCCACGTTGCTGATACAGGACTAGATGCTAAAGCTGCTAGTGGTTTTGCCCTTAAACTACAAACTGGTGACACAACAGTTGAGTCTGGTAATACACTAGGTAAGATTAGCTTTAATGCTCCAGATGAAGCAAGTGGTACAGATTCTATTTTAGTTGGTGCTGAGATTGAAGCTGCAGCAGAAGCTACTTTTAGTTCTACTGTAAACTCTACTGCCCTTGTGTTTAAAACAAATGATAGTGCAGCAGCAACAGAACGTGTACGTATTAAATCAGATGGTGACGTAGTATTTACTGGTGCATCAGCTAATATGACTTGGGATACAAGTGCAGACTCCCTAGACTTTGCAGATGGTGCTCAAGCTGCATTTGGTTCAGATGATGACTTAGTAATAACACACTCAGGTACAGCAGGTAGTATTACAAACGCTACAGGTGATTTAACTGTTGATGTAGCAGGTGATATTATCCTTGATGCAGATGGTGCTGATGTTATATTTAAAGATGATGGCACTCAAATTGGTAAAATTACTAATGCCTCTAATAACCTTGAAATACATTCTAGTGTATCAGATGCAGATATTGTATTTAAAGGTAACGATGGTGGTGTAACTGTTACTGCCCTTACCCTTGACATGTCTGAAGGTGGTAAAGCAATATTTGCTTCGGGTGCTGAAACAGCATTTACTGGTGCTACAACAATTACAACTTCTGACAATACTACACAACTTACCCTTGAATCTACAGACACAGATGCTAGCCCGGGACCACGTCTTGATTTTTTCCGTAATTCTTCTTCTCCTGCAGACAATGACTATATTGGTAGAATGAGATTTATGGGAAAAAATAGTGCTGCTGAAGATATTGTTGGTGTTGATTTTCTTGGTAGACTTATAGACGTAACAGATGGTACAGAAGATGCTACTTTATTTATTCAAACTATGGTTGGAGGTACTCAATATAACCGTCTTAATATTACACCAACAGAAATTGTTTTAAATGAAGAAAGTAGAGATTTAGATTTCCGTGTTGAAGGTAATACTAACAGTGCTGCACTATTTGTACATGGTGAGTATGATGGCGTTGGTATTCATTCAACATCACCATTATCGTATGCTAACGCACAAGCGGTATTATATATTGAAGATGACGCAAACCCTGCGATTGCAATAAGAGATACTGGTCAGGCAAAACCTTGGTATATAGGTGCTTTGGGAACTGGTTTGCATTTCAGATATGCAGACGGTTCTAATACTGGTTCTGCAAGTAATGTTACTCAAGCATTAGAATTATCTAATGGTGGTGATGGTGCAATATTTAATGAGGGTGGTGCAAACCGTGACTTCCGTGTTGAGTCAGATGGCAATGCTAATATGCTGTTTGTCGATGCTAACGAAGATTCTGTAAGCGTAGGCACTTCTTCTACTTCGGTATCTGGTTTAAATGTTTTTTCTAGTGGAGCCAATACGGCAGCTATTGCTGCTAGAGGAAACGGTGCAGCAAACGGTATGGTGCTACTTGGAGATCTTTATACAGACGATGAAAACCAAGTAACATTAGGTGTTGGATATGCTAATGCTAATGGTGTTCTAGCTAGGGGTTGTAAACCCCATAATTCTCAGACTAACGCATTTCTTTCATCTCAAGATACTTATAATGTTCGCCCTGCTGCTTTAGTAGTACGAGATGGGGGTATAACAGTCTACAGTACTACATCACTTGCAACAACTACAACTAATTCTGCTGTGACGCTTTATAACTACCTCGACATGAATACAGACGAAACAATACTTAACGAGAGTAGTCTTAATCGTGACTTCCGTGTTGAGAGTGATGCTTCAGCGTATGGTTTTTTTATGGATGCAGGTACTGGTTATTTGGCGGCTAGGGGTGCAAGCCAAGTAAGATTTACACTTGGAAGCACAGGTACTAGCGGAGCAAATACTGCAAACTGGATTAGAGGCAATGGAAGCGATATAGGATTAAATGCTGCTTCTGGTAATATCCATTTTGAAATTGGTGGCACAGAATTTGTGCGTATCGCTAGTGGCGGTACACTAAATATTGGAACAACTGCGGCTAGTGGTGCCTCTGGAAATACTGGCGTTGGGATGACAAATATTGGTAGAACAATTTCTAACTGTGATACTGATTGGAACTACGAAATATATGGAGCGCAAACAGGACGATTAAGATTGTTTTCAAGCGCAGGAGGTGGGACGCAAGTTGGGTCCATAACTGTAAGCACCTCTGCTACTTCTTACAATACATCCTCCGACTATCGTTTAAAAGAAAATGTGGTCGAGTTAACAAGTGCAACGGAACGTCTGAAACAACTACAGCCCAAACGATTTAACTTTATCGCTGAAGCTGAAACAACTGTTGATGGTTTTCTTGCTCACGAAGTTAGTAGCATTGTTCCAGAGGCAATTACTGGTGAAAAAGATGCAGTGCATGATGATGGAACAATTAACCCTCAAAGCATTGACCAAAGCAAGCTAGTGCCGCTCTTGGTCGCTACGATCAAAGAACTAGAAGCTCGTATAACCGCATTGGAAAATGCATAAGACTAAGCCATAAAAGGAGAAACAAACAATGGCACAAACAACTACTTGGAAAATTATGGACATGAAACGTGCAACCGATACTGGTGCCGTTGATACTGTCTATTGGGAGTGTCGTGTACAAGACGATACCCACACAGAATGTCAGGCAATAGAAGGTGGCAAGTTACGCCTTACACCTAATCCTGATGCAGCAGACTTTGTTGCATATGCTGACCTAACTGAAGCAACAGTTTTGGGTTGGGTATATAACAGTCTAATTGAAGGTGACGAAACAGCAGATGAAGCAAAGGCTCGTGTTGAAGCTAATCGTCAAGGAAAGGTTACAGCACAAGTTGCTCGTAAGACAGCCGAAGCATCTGGAATGCCTTGGTAATCAGTAAATAATAATAAAGGAGAAAAACAATGGCAGAGAAACAAACAAAAACCATTGTCATCAACGACAAAGAATACACTGAAGATCAACTTACTGATCAACAAAAAAATATGATTAACCACTTAGCTGATCTTGAACGTAAAATTGGTTCAGCTAAATTTAATCTTGATCAGATGACTGTAGGACGTGACGCATTTATGGGTTTACTTACACAGTCTTTAGAGCAACCTACAGAAACAGAAGAGGCTGCATAAATGAAACTTGAGCAAGTCATTGGTATTGTTGCACTTGGTTTATTGAGTTGGGGTTCACTCCAGATATACCAGATCAATGCCAAGGTCTTGCTCATGTCCTACAAAGTAGATGAGAACCACAAGATGATCAAACCCATGTGGGAAGACTTCTTAGTTCGTAACTCACAGGTAGCAAAGAAGTAATGGAAAACATGAAACTTCCTATAGCCCTTGTTATGGCAATGGCTGTACAACTTGCAGGTGGTGTCTGGTGGGTATCTCAACAGGCAGCTACAATAACATCACTAGAAGAAAGTGTATCTCAGTTTGCTAGTCGCATGGCTGTAGAAGATACAGTAAATCTGAAACGTGATGTGAAAGAAAACACGTCAGAGCTTAATGATGTCTGGGAAGACAGTGATGAGTTGTGGGATGAAATTGGCGCACTATCTATGTCAATAAACTCTATCAATGAATTAAAGCAACGAATAGCTTTAATAGAAAACGATTTAAAATACATGAATCGTGACCATAGTAAGATGATGAATGATGATGGAATGTAGATATGATAGACCCTGCCAGTGCGATTGCTATTGCAACTACGGCCTTTTCTGGAATTAAAAAAGCAGTTGCTGCTGGTAAGGAAATATCAGAGCTAGGTAAAGACATATCCTCTTTTGGTAGGGCTGTATCTGACCTAGATTATATGGGAAACAAAGCTAAAGATCCACCACTATGGAGAAAGCTTGACCCTAAGTTTGATACTTCTGCTATAGAGATATGGTCAGCGCAGCAAAAAGCTAAAGAAATGCGTGAAGAATTGAGACAGCATATTAGTCTCTACTATGGACCTTCAGCTTGGGAAAGTATCGTACAGATAGAAGCTGAACAAAGAAGAATGCAAAAGGAAGCTGTATACCGTAGGCAAGAAAAGATAGATAACCTTATAAATGTTGGTATTGGAATTGTCATGGTGCTTACTGGCTTAATTATATTTGGTGCAGTAATATACTTTATAGGAAAGTACCGAGGTACTTGGTAATAGGAACTAGTAATGCTTGGAATATTTAATAACAAACAAAAATATGCAATCCTATCTAAAACAGGTTATGAGGGATCTCCTCAGGAAGATGAGATGGAAGCTTTCATGCAGACTAATCCTGCGGCTGAATCTCTTGTGTTAAAACTAGCAAAAAAAGCAAAAGAAATACAAAGAATGAATACAGGTGGTATAACCAAAGCCTCTACTGTTACAGTTGCTGATCCTAATATGGCTATGCTTACCCCAGACGCTACTACAGAGATAGCCCAACCTACTGCTCAAAAAGCTACTACAGCTACAGCAGCACAGGTAGGAACAGCCGCACAAGCTAGTGCTGGTAAAAAACCTGTAACATCTACCATACAAGCTACTACCTCTCAAAAAGAAGTAGAACAACAACTAGGAACACTTCAGGCTCAACAAGGACAAGTCTCTAGTCAAGCACAAGTTACTGCAGCACAACAAAATGCGTCAGCAGTATCTAATTTAAAAGCTGCTCAAGGTGCTGCAAACGTGATGCAAAACCCTGTCCAAAGACAGATACAACAGGGTGAACTTATCTCTGGTGCTGCAGATGCTGCTAAAGCTTCACAGTTTACAGAACAAATTCAAGCAGCAGAAGCTACTCCCACTAAACAAGCTACAGTACAAGGTCAACTCGATGGTTTGATGCAAGACTTTGAGGGTGGTGCTACACCTACATGGGCTGCAGGAGCCATGAGAGCAGCTACTAGTGCTATGGCAGCTAGAGGTCTTGGTGCATCTAGCCTAGCAGGACAAGCCGTTGTACAGGCAGCTATGGAATCAGCATTACCTATTGCTCAAGCTGATGCAGCTACTCAAGCACAATTTGAATCTCAGAACTTGTCAAACAGACAACAACGTGCTATGCTTGCGGCACAGCAACGTGCTGAGTTTATGGGTCAGGAGTTTGATCAAGCATTTCAGTCAAGAGTAGCTAACGCTTCGAAGATAAGTGATATAGCTAACATGAACTTTACTGCAGAGCAGCAAATAGCTTTAGAAAATTCTAGGGCTGCTAATACGATGAATTTACAAAACTTAAGTAATGAACAAGCTCTAGTTATAGCTGAAGCCTCTGCCTTAGCAAATATGGATTTATCTAACCTAAATAATAGACAACAAGCTGCTGTACAGAACGCACAGTCTTTTCTTAATATGGATCTGACTAATCTTAATAACGAACAACAAGTAGCTATGTTCAAGTCACAGCAAAACATTCAGTCTTTACTTACTGATCAAGCCGCACAAAATGCTGCTTCTCAATTTAATGCTGCCTCTGAGAATCAGACAAATCAATTCTTTGCAGATCTTCAAGCAAATATTTCTAAGTTTAACACAGACCAAACAAATGCTATGAATCAGTTTGATACAGGTGCTGTGAATGCTACTAGACAATTTAACACAGCCCAAGATAATGCATTTAGACAATTTATGATTAGTAATAGTTTAGTTGTTGCACAAGCTAATGCTAAATGGAGACAAACAGCAGCTACTATTAATCAGGCTACAGCTAATGAAGATGCGATGTATGTAGCTAAAGAACAGAATGCTTTATCTCAAGCAGAACTAGATGAGATCTGGCAGCGTGAACGTGATGAGATGGACTATGTGTTTAACGCTTATCAGAATGACCAAGATAGATCTAGTGCTATTGTGTTACAGAAATTAGCTGCTGATGCTACACTTGATGCTGCTAAACTACAAGCTGACATAGGAGCTAACCAAGAAATTGGTGGTGCTTTCTTTAAATGGCTATTCGATAAGTTTTAAGGGATACTTTAATGGCTTTTAATCACCTAAAAAAATTAAATGAGTTGGAACGTTTACCAAAGCAAGAACAAAGTATTCAATCAGGAAGTAAGGCTGGTCTTGGTTCGAGGCAGAGAACTCAACAGATGTTATCTCAAGGACAAGATAAGATTACAGACATGAAGATTAGTATGGACGATGCCAGTTATGGTGTTAAAAAAGTATTTGCTAGGAATACTATAAGACCAGAAGAAAACAGTATGTCACCTTGGATGGAATTGTTTTCTACTGAAGAAGAAAGAATAACTAAAGAAGCAAAAGATAAACTAGATGAAGACTACGATCCTTTAAAACTAACAGAAGATCTGTACGGTAAGAAAGGTGTACAAGAAGGAAAGCCTGTAGAACAGTCTTACTTTGACACTGCTCTTATAGAAGGTGGTTTAAGAGGTAATTCACGTAAAGCTGGTGACGTATCCCCTGAGATACAACAAACAGTAGTAAATAAAATTATTGAAGTTGGTAGTCAACAAGGTATGACTGACTATGAGATTGCTTATGCATTGTCTATTGCTAGGTATGAGTCAGGGTTTAATCCTGATGCAGCAGCTAAGACATCAAGTGCTTCAGGTATTGGTCAGTTTATAGATGAAACAGGTGCTAAGTATGGTATCACAAATGAAAACAGATGGGATCTAGACATTCAGGTTCAAGCTCTTGTAGATCATACGATAGATAACTTTGAGACTGCTAGGAAAAAAGGGTACGGAAACGAATATGTATATGCCCTTCACCATGACGGTCCAGGTTTAGGAAGTGGTGGTCTTGCTAAAGGTAAGAAGAATGTCATGCCCTACGTACCTAGATACTTAAAAGCTATAAAAAACTACAGAGGTGAATCATGATATTCGATGGGCCTATTCCCGGTCAGTCTTTGACTAAAACTCCACGTAATGCTCCTTATGAAAGACCGCCTGAGATTACAGATCCTAATGAGGCAGTCCTGTGGCATATGAATAGGTTATCTGATCCTGAGAGGTTAGACAATTTATTATTTTCATTAGAGTTTGGACTACCAATAAAACATGCAACTCAAGCCGCTCTTACTACAGCCGTTGCTAGAGGTATCCATAACATAGATGTTAGTCTTATCATTGCTCCTGTCATACATAAATACTTAAAGGTTACTGCTGAACAGGCAGGTATTAATTACATAGAAGACTTCAAGAATGCTGAGATAGCTGAAGAAGAAAAAAGAAATAGAGTTAATCTCCTACTACAAAAGGCAATGAAGGAAACACCTGAGGATGAACGTGATGCAGGTTTTGAAATGCTTGGAGACTTTGCAAAAGCAACCCCTACTATGGATATAGAGCAGGAGACTACAGGAGATATACCTGAAGAGGTTGAAGACGTAGCTAGTCAAATAAAAGAAAAGCCACAGTCTCGTGGTTTAATGTCGAGAGGATAACAGTATGGCTATAATGCCTCTACAAATGTTAGCTGGTGCTGCTAAAGAATACAGTGCAGAAATGGATGCTAAGAAGCAAAGGGCTGCTGATATACTTCTAGCGCAACAGAAGTATCTTATGGAAAGTGGTATAGCAAAAATAAAAGCTATAAGAGATGCAAGAAAAGAAAGCGAAGCTAGAATAAATAAAGCTGTTAGTTTTGAATTTGATCGTAAGGCCGCACTAGCTCTTGAGATGTCTGGGCAATTAGAAAGTATTATTACACGTCTTACTAAACTAGATGAAGATCCAGAAAAAGACATTAGTAAACAAGCTGTAAAGAAAATGTCTAAAGCTATTTTAGAAAATGTACCACCAGAAAAGCTTGCACAAGCTATGGAGTATGCTCTCGATTCTGGTGCTGCTGAAGAAGTCACTGCTGAGAAACTTATTAATGCTATATTCTCTGCAACTACTCCTGAGGAAATAGGTAAAGTTGCTAATACAATGGGTGATATATCTGGTGGAGAAGGGTTACCTTCTGTAGGTCCGTTTGGTTTAAACCTAATTAGTCTTACAGAGTTTACACCTGAGAAAAAAGCACAGGCAGAAAAACTTATAGAACGTCAATTAGCACCTCTATTAGGTTTTGGAGGGATGACTAACGAAGGTGGTAGAACAGTATTTAATTGGACCAATCCATCGGCTGCTGGTCGTATAGTAAGTAAAGCTCTTGAGTATTATACTGAGAGAAGAGCAGACCCATACCTAGACGTAGATATAGGAGATATAACAGATGACATTACTAACAAAGTAAACTCTCTCTTGTTAGGTGGTGCAACTCTAGATCAGATAGCTACTCAGTATGACTTCTCTACAAACACTGCTGACTTCAACGTAGAACCTATCAGTACAGGTAATGAAAATGAGAACAACATATCAAACACAAGTACTAAACTTACCCCACCTTCCTTACAAAAAGATTCTTTCATTGATAACTTTATGATAAAAGACTAAGGTAAATAACCTATGGTAGACTATACACAAAGAGCAGAAGAGACTGACTTTGTATCCCTTGTTGAAGATGATGAGTTTAAAGCTGATCTAGTAAAATTCTTTTCAGGTGGCAGGTACAAGTACTCCAAAGAAGAGATGTTAGATAAAGGCTTTGATGGTTTAGCAAAAGACTTCATAACCCACATGCGTTACCAGTCTTGGAATGAAGTAGAAGCTGTACGTGATCTCAACTATGTGAAGAGCAAAGACTACAACCCGAAAGGTAAAGAAGCTTTCGGTAGACTTATGACTGCATTTGATAACTCAGAGTCTGCTGGTCAAGGCTTCGGGGATAGTGTCGGAGATTTTGCAGGAGCAATATTCACTGCGCCATCTACCTACGTTGGTCTAGGTAGTTTTGGTGTAGGTAAACTAGGAGCTAAGGCTGCTACTAAAGCCACTCAGTTAGCTGTACGGTATGGTCTTAAAGATCACCTTAAGAAGAATGTTGTTAGCACTGGTCTTAAACGTAACGTAAAACAACAGGCTCTCAAGGACGCTGCTACTGGTGCTGTTACTGGTGCATCTATTGGTGCTGTACAGGCAGGAGCACAAGGCGAGACTAGAGAAGAAGTAATTGACGGCTACGAATACACAGGAAAAGATCTCCTGTTTGATGCTACTATTGGTGGTGTTACTGAAGGAGCTATGGGTGCTGGCCTAGGTTATGTCGGTGGTGTTATCGGTAGAAAGAATAGAATAAAAGCTGATGACATGTTGCTTGAGCGTAAAGATATGCTCAAAGCTGAAAGACAAGTTAAGTCTAGACAGGCTATGAATACTATCAAGAGTGCTACGGATGCAGAGAAGAAAGCTGCTTTGTCTAGAGTATCAGACTTAGAAGAAGTTCTATCAGCTAGGGCAGGAGTCAAAGGAGCTAAACTAAAAGGTAGGTTAGATCCTGAGAGAGTAGAAAAAGGTAAAGCTCTCTTAAAAGCTATGTCAGATCCTAGTGCAGATGTTATCTTTGAGTCTGGTCTATCTTCAGATACAATGCGTAGAATTGCAGCAGCTAGTATAGACCTTATGAAATCAGACAGGTTAGACATAAAAGACAGTGAACGTATTACCCAAGGTATTGCAGATGCTATAAGAGATGATGATACTGGTGAAGTCTTTGACGTACTAAACGAAGTTAGATCTAAATATGGGTTATCAAGGGATGAGTTCTCTTTGATATACTTATCAGAAGTTTCCCGGGCTGGTCAAACTCTTGGCTTTGCTAGTGCTGTAAAGAGAGGTGCTAACTTATCAGGTCTTGATACTCTCTTTGAAAAGGGAGCTTCCTCCATGTCATCTGATGAGATGGTAATGATGGGTAAGGAAGCTATAAGAAGAGGATCAGATCCTACACTTACAAATAAAGCTAGGAACTTTCTTCAAGACCTAGACGCTATGCGTATATCTTTCATGACATCTCAGCCTGTAACAACTATGAGAAACCTTCGTAACTCAGGTATACTTGTAGCTACAGACATTGTAGATCAAACAAACAGAGCTTTGTATAGAGGTATAGTTAAAGGTGAGACTCAAGCTATAAGAGACTTCCTACCTAACATGACAGCTATCCTGAGAGGATACAGTTTTAATAAAGCTGAAGCCTCAGTGATAAGAGAAATACTTTTTGAAGAGGGTGGTGAGCAGTACAAGCGTTTGTTTAATGACTCGATGCGTGTTGATGTTGGCCTTGAAGGTCAAAGTATTATGGCTAAAGCAGGTCGCTTCGTTAATACTTTCAACACAGCAACAGACAGTGTTCTTAAAGAAGGTATGTTCTACGGATCTCTTGATAGACAATTCAGAGAAAAGTATAATGTCGGTTTATCTGAATGGTTAAAGGCTAATAAAAGTTTAGATGATTTACCACCTGAAATAAATCTTGAAAAATCTATAGAGGACGCTAACCGTTTTACTATGCAGAGAACATTTAGAGATGATGACTCTGCGCTAGGTAAAGCAACAAAAGGATTAGTGGATTTAAACAGACGATATCCTTTTATGATATCAGAGGGTTTAGGTGTT
>Ga0213858_10000456_pt1 | contig 19585 bp, 15 predicted proteins | sample PICome_FD_160122 | JGI IMG/M metagenome (GOLD analysis project Ga0213858, IMG submission 160122) | Coastal seawater microbial communities near Pivers Island, North Carolina, United States - PICO245 | ecosystem: Environmental > Aquatic > Marine > Coastal | place: USA: North Carolina | collected... | reverse complement strand
TTCGTCAAGTTTGGATTCGGTGTAGGGACCTTCAAGGGCCTCCGTGTCGAATTCCTGAACGCTGAGAGTGGTGGACGAACGTTCGCCGCCGATGTTACCGCCGCCTTCCGTAGCACCGCCGCCATTTACGCTTCCTCCGCCCGTGACGCCCCAGCCGCCAGTCGAACCGTCGTCTCCAGTGACACCCCAGCCGCCATTCACATCGCCACCGCCCGTTGTGCCGCCGGGGTGACCACCCCAGATTCCATCACCGCCGGTTGAGGCGGGCCCCCCGAGCCAGCTGATTTGGTGATTTGAGGAGTCATTCATGACGTCGGGGCCGGACTCTGAGGATGGTTGGCTGATGCCAAGACTTGTGCCGGACAGGTATCGACGAGATTCCAGTGACTCCGTATGGGCTGGAATGGCGCGGTCTGGCCCCCAGATTGCGCTGCAGCGTCGTTTGGATGCGGGGGCGACGATTGAGTGGAGCAGATTCTTCAAGCGGAGGAGTGCCATGGATTGTGGTCCCTGTTTCACGTGAATGCGAAAGATACCAGGGTGACAATGTTGCCGCCTGTAAATTTGATGTTCAATTCCACCCAATAGCAAATTGTGGAATGCGGCGAGGAGGTCGATACAATGGGGCAAATACAGCGGAAATGCAGAAATTGCCGATTTGTTAGCGTATGGCAACCCCCCGGTTGGAGGCGTTGTTCTTCAGTGACCGCAGGCTCGCTGAGAATTATGTCCGGAAATCTTCATCCAAAATCCGGCTTACCGTCACGTTTTTGTGGTCTTTGGTGAATCCAAAAAAACATCCGGTTGTTTCAGAATCATGGCGTGTTAGGATTTCCCGCCCGGCCTTCAGGAGCGGGGAAGTTTGCCGCCTGAGACGCTGACAATTCGTCGAAATCGGCAGGATGTTCACGCGTGCACAGGATTTTCCTGAAGGTATTTCATCGCGATTGTCTTTGCGTTTGCAGGACTTCCTGCAGTTGCGATTGGTCGGGCGAACTGAACCCCTGATGCTTGCGGCATCGTCGCTGTCTGCCAAATTGCAAAGTGCCCGGTTCCCCCCGGTGTGAATTCATAGCAGCAAGAATAAGAGACTGATACCGGCCAATGCCGATCTTTAAAAATATCAAAGCCCTCAGTACGTTTCTGCTGACTTCTCGAATGGTTAACCCCGAGGATTTCGAGAGTGTCCGCAGAGAGGTTGAATCATGTGAGGGGGTTGACCAGGCCCTTCAACTGCTGGAAAGACGGCAGTTATTAACTTCGCTGCAGACGGGACGAATCCAGAAGGGTGAGACGGACGGACTGGTCCTGGGCCGGTACAAGCTTTTGTACCGCAACGCATCGGGGAGTTTTGCGCGAGTATTTCGTGCTGCGGATGTGAGCACCGGTCAAATGTTCGCTTTGAAACTCCTGCGAGACCGTTGGGTCGATGATCCACGAGCGGTCTCCGGATTTGAACGAGAAGCCCGAATATGCCAGAGATTTCAGCATCCCAACGTCGTGCCGATTTTTGAAATCGCAAGTGAGGGTCGGTTTCACTACTTCACGATGGAGTTTATTGAGGGGGGGAATCTGCGTGATTTCCTGAAGATCCGCAAGCAGTTAAGTCCCGTTGAGGCAACTCGATGTCTGCTGCATATCTGCCTGGGTTTGGAGTACGCGGTGAGTCAGGGTGCTACTCACCGGGACCTGAAACTGACCAATGTTCTGATGAGCAGTACTGGTGTGGCGAAGCTGGTGGATTTTGGTCTGGCAGGGGCAGAAACACCTGGGCAGGCTGGCAGCAGTGACGATGTGCAGCGTGCTCTGGAGTATGCATCGCTGGAGCGGGGCACCAATGCTCCCAGAAATGACCCTCGCAGCGATCTCTTTTTTGCCGGGGCGATTTATTACGAATTGTTGACCGGTCAGAGCCCATGGGAGCGAACTCGCGATCGCGAGGAGCGAATGCTGCTGAGTCGCTACACGGGTGTTCGGCCGCTTGCTCAAATCGCCAGCCATTTACCTCAGGTATGCATTCGCACCTGCGAAAAACTGATGGAGATCAGTCCATCAAATCGTTATCAGACAGCGACCGAAGCCGTTGCCGGCCTGCAATTGGCCATGAATGCACTGGGCGCAGACGACGCAGCCAGTCACGGCAGTGAATCCCCGCTCCAGATCAATGTGAAACCCGACTTCCGACTGTTAGTTGTCGATTCGCTGCAGAAGCGAATGACAGCCCTGGGGCAGTATTTTGAGCGTCATGGGTTTCAGACTTCATTCATTGCATCAGCTCAAAATGCTTTTGAGAAATTGAAAGGCAACCCTCCGGACGGAATCCTCTTCCTTGCGGACACAAACCGTGACGAAGTTCTGGAGATATTTCCGCAGGTTCAGGCGTACGGACGTGCCCAGAGAGTTCCCTGCATAGCGGTCTTCGGCGAGCAGGATCGTGCCGAAGTTTCCGCTCGAATCTCATCCACACGGTATGGAACGACGATGTTCCAGCCGGTCACACTGCGTGATATTCGGACTCATTACGAAGAGATTGGCGCGGTGACGCGACACTAGTGTTGGCTGCGTGCATCGGCCCCGCAGAGATTGGAGCCAGCGACAGTTGATGTGCAAGCCACGAGCTTTCTTTCACAGCGCTGGGCGGGCGACCCTAATGGCATTTGTCATGGCTGCAGCGGGGTTGTCAGGCGGGCAGGATTTGGGGCGAGGTTGGCCCCAATGAGCAGTGAACTCAGGGCGGAGCCCCCGCCTGGCTCATCAAAAGTCGCTGACTTGAGGCAAAACCGGATTGTGGCTCAGATTTTGTACAATGGGGCGGCAATTGTAGCGATTGGGCTGTCTGGGTAGGTGCCGGGGGGTTGTGAGCCTGACCGAATGCCGTCACAGGTTGTGTAAACTTCGCCTTGTACCAGTGCGTTTACGTTGCCGGACCATTCGGCGGTCATCAAAAGCGTGGCCGGATCAGCGGTCGTTGACTCACTCTCAGGGCCCTTGTAGAGTCTTGGGGCCGGATCTGAACCGCGTGATTCAGGCCTTGTCGGGTACTGGCGCGGCATCAGACTTTCGGGTTGTGTGTATGGTTCAGGAGCTACGGAAATCCCCAGGAGACGGTGGTGAACATCGCCTGACTTCGCCGGGAAGGCTGCGGTCGACATGGTTTGCCGTCCTCATCCTTCTTGCGGGTGTTTCCGCAGCAGCAACAGTGAGCTCAGATGAGACGGTTCCATGGCTGATTACAGCTCGGGCGGCTCGGGGCTTATTTTCTGAACGTCAGCCCGCTCGGGTTGTTTCTCCGTCCCCTGCACGTCAGTGGGCGGCGGAAGTACCGGAGCACGTGTGGCAGTACCTGGTACTGCATCATTCAGGAACACAGCGGGGAAGTCTGGAATCGATACACGCGGAGCATTTACGGCGACGTGATTCAGCGGGGAACCCGTGGCGAGGAATTGGTTATCACTTTGTGATCGGAAATGGTCAGGGAATGCCTGACGGCAAAGTGCAGCCAACATTTCGCTGGCGTGATCAGCTCTCCGGAGCCCACGCGGGAACTTCACTGATGAATCAGCGAGGAATCGGAATTTGCCTGATCGGAAATTTCGAAACGGCTTCACCAACGGCGGCACAACTGTGCTCCGTGGAAGCTCTGGTTCGGGAACTCTCCGGGCATTTTTCGATACCTGCAGACAGGATCCTTGGGCATTCGTCGGTCCGGGCCACCAAATGCCCTGGCCGTCTGTTCCCGATCGACCGGCTGCGCGATCTGGCCATGTAGTCAGACGGATTTCGTATACAAAGATACTGGCCATCCCCGGCCTGAGCACCAGCACGTGACTGTGTTTCCTTGATGGAGCAGCGGCCGTGCGGCTCGTGAAATTTTTGCGACGGAAGCAAACAAAAACATGTTCAATCGTGTTCGATCATACGCGTTTCGTTCAAGTGAACTGGATTCACCCGCACCCGAGCAACTGGCGAGTGAATTGCCAACTGAACTCCGCGAAGCTTATGAAGACTGGTATCAGTCCAGAATGACTCCGGACAGATATTCGAAGGCGGTGTCACAGTCAGACTGGCCGGTTTCCATTTTCGTACCTGAGCAGTACGAAGAGGCGTATGCGTACCCGTTGTTGACGTGGTTCCACAGTGATGGAAATGACGAAGGCCAGCTGGACTCGGTGATGCGATCAGTGAGCAGCCAGAATTTCATTGGTCTGTCTCTGCGAGGAAATCAGCGGCTTGCTGACGGCAGCTATTGCTGGAATGCAAAAGACTCGAAGGTTGGCGGGGTTCCGCTGTCTGCTCTGCTGCATCTGACGACCTGCCGACTGCGACGTGCGATGCATATTCACAGTGAGCGGATTTATCTGGCAGGTGCCGGTCGGGGTGCTGATACGGCTTTGCGGGTGTTGCAGCAGCACCCGGAGTGGTTTGCGGGGGCAGTTTTGCTGGATCCGGTCTGTGAGTTTAATGAAGCCAGTGATCCGGCGGCTTTCGCATCTCTGAAAGGCAAGCCGGTGCTGTGTTCTGTGGCCCATGCTTGCGGGCTGGAAAACATGGCTCGAAGCGTCCGCATGGTCCGCTGCCTGCGTGATTCTGGTGCTCAGGTTGAGGTGGATTTGACTGAAGACGTCGTCGCCCCCGAGAGCGAAGCCGCCCGCGTGATTGACCGCTGGGTGATGAATCGTGTGCTGATGGAGACTTGCGTTTAGCGAATTGTGATCGATTTCCAGCGCAGCGGCCTGCCTGTTTGCAGCGGTCGGGTCTGGCTGTGTCGGCCTGTACTGCCGGGAGGACCAGAGAGTTCTTATGGTGTTGACGGGTTCGATGCTGCTTGATCAGTGTTCCCACCACACGTATTTCGGCGTTTATCGAGCCACGTTTGCAGCAGTATTTGTGCAGCCAGTTTGTCGATCTTTTGTTTCCGCTGTCGACTGCTGAACTCCGCGGTCAGCAGTAGCTTTTCAGCCTGCCATGACGTGAGCCGCTCATCCTGGAACGTATGCGGCAGTTGCAGGATTTCTCCGAGCCAGTCCGCGAACTGTCGGGCTTCTGCAGATTTCTGACTTTCGTCGCCATTCATGTGCAGTGGCAATCCAACGATCAGCCCGGCAGGTCGGTACTCTTCGGCCAGTTTTCGGAAGAAACGCGTGTCACCAGGAATTCCCTGCCGCTGGTGAATATGAAGCGGGCTTGCAAACCGCTGCTCCCGATCACTGACTGCGATACCGACTCTCTTTGTGCCAAAGTCGATGCCGAACAGCATTCCGTTGGCAGGTATTCCTGAGTCCAGCGTGGCCAGCTCATCAGTACTCATCAGGCGTCTCTCCTGATTGGTGAGTAAGATCGCCCAGTGGGATCAGCAGTTGATTGAGATTTCCGGAGCGGAAGCCTTCGAGATCCAAAGTGACCGCGCGGAAGCCAAGTCGCCGGAGTTGTACCGTTATCTGATTTCGCATTGTCTCTTCGCACAACAGAGGTAATGCAGCCGGTTCGACTTCAATCCTTGCCAGTTCACCGGATTCGAGCCGCACGCGAAAGTTTGAGTTGCCCAGCACTGTTCTCAGGAAGCCTTCGGCCTGCTCAATACGGCTCAAACGTTCGGGTGTGACTTCGATCCCGTAGACGATGCGACTGGCAAGACAGGGAGATGCGGGCCGATCTGCTGAGAGAAGGTTCCAGAAGTTGGCCAGTTGCCGAACATGACTCTTGCTGATCTGCAGTTCGAGCAGCGGACTGCGGACACGATGTTGCAGGGCTGCTTTCATTCCCGGACGGTGGTCGCCCAGATCATCGTGGTTGGCTCCGTTGAGAATCTGAATATCGGAGGTGTGCTGCAGGAGCAGTTCCATCGTTGCGTACATGGTGTCGCGGCAGTGAAAGCAGCGATCCCCGGAGTTACGTCGATAATCGGCACTTTGTAGCTCTGCTGTCTGAATCTCTCTGTGACGGATTCCGATGTGTGCTGCCTCCCGAGCCGCAAACGTGCGATCCGCAGCGGCGAGACTGGGGCTGACTGCTGTGATTGCTTCTGCCTGATCTCCCAACGCCTGGTGTGCCGCCATGGCCACAACCGCACTGTCAACGCCACCGGAGAATGCGACAGCGCAGCGATTGAGTCTGCGGATATGCTGGATCAGCTGATCGGCGAGAGCCGCTGTGTTGGCGGATGGATCAGTGGCCATATGGCATGCAGCCTGTACGGGGGGAGTTGAGGTTGCGGGATCTCAGCGGCAGCATAGCCAAAAACGGCTTCGGCTGCTTGCGGACGTGGTCGAAAGATCACGGAGTTGGCCGACAGACGGACTTTGCGGTCTGCAGGCTGCGGTGAGTCATCGCTGGCGGAAGCAGCCGCAGTTGTCGTGAAGCAAGTGATCGCTTGTGGAGTGCGGCTTTGCTGGACGCAACGTGAACCACCACATCAGCCAAAGAATCTGGAGGTGACCCGAATCAGTTTGCGTTCAGCTCTGGCTGGGTGTTGTCCCATTTCAGATTGGTAGGCTTATTTTCCTGAATCCAGGTGGCGAGGGGCTGCACTTCATTCCCCGTAAACCCTTCACTGTTTTGAATCAGCTTGATGCCGATCATTCTGACGAGAGGAGCGGCGTCGGTGATGGCAGCCGGAGGGCTATTTCCAGCGCGGTTCAGCAGTCCTTTGCGTTCGGTCAATGATCCGCCGGTTTCATTATCAGAGTAGTGGCTGAAAGCAAAGATCAGGGCCGCACCGCAGCTGGGCCATTTATCATCGCCTGTGTTGCGATTGAACTCGAGGGCGGCATCGCCAGCCAGCTGGGCAATTTTCCATGCGAGGGGCTGCAGTTTCATCTGAGTATCGAAGGAACCACGGCCAATCCCCAGCGCCGCCATACAGCGAACTTCGATGGGGCGACTGCGATCGTTGAGCACATCCACGAAGGACTTCATGGCAGTCGGTTCACTGCCGCCGACTGTCTTCCGCGGGCGGCTGATTTCCATCAAAGCTTCAAGCAGTGTGAGCTGAAAGGCAGCCTGCGTACATGGCCGTTTTAACTCCATTCCGATTGCGTCACAGATTCGGAACTGTTCGGTTTCAATGACGTCACAGTTTCTGAGCACATAGCGGAGGCCGCTGGCAGCGAAGACTTTCACGGAGTCCGGCTGTTCAGCTGAAGTCAGCACATCGATCAGGGAGGCAAGCGCTTCCGGGTACAATCTGGCTGCCGCCCCACCGGGTACGGCTTTGGATTCGTGCAGGAATTTCATGACCGACACAGCGGTGATGCGAGCGTCAAGGCTGTTTGTCAGAAGCTTCTTCGACGTCGTCAGCATTTCACCACAAAACTTGCGCCGCATGGTCAGTTGAGTGGAGGGGTTACCGACACTGGATCCGGCACGCTGAAGGTCCGATTCCACATCCTTCAGAAGCTGCTGTCCGTTCGAAGGGATCGACGAAAAGTCGGGATCCGATGCCCGCAGAATCAGGTATTCGAGGTAGGTGCGAACGGTCTTTGTATCAGCCTCGCCGGTGAATCCATTGTAGAGCAGTTTGTTGTAGTCACGCCTGACCTGAATCGCTTCATCACGACTGAGGTGCGGCAAAGGTTCTCGGATTTCACGCAGCGATCGTGTGAGTTGCTGCTCGGCAAGCACAGCCTGCAGACAGTTCGCGGGGACATCTTCTCGAGGTATACCGGAGCCTGCCTGCTGAGCATTTGCAGCACCGAAAAGCATCAGCACACAGAGCAGCGAAGCAGAGATGTGTCGACCGGCAGACATCCCCTGAAATTCGATGGTGTTGCGAACAACAACGGGCATAGGACTCACCAGAACAGGGAGGTGTCAAAAACGTGATACTTGCAAAGCTGTTTCCCGAGCCAGTTTTGGCCGGAAAACAGACCGATTTGCTCCGCCTGTTGTCAGTTCCGGACGGACGGATTTCCATGGAGAACTTTCGTGATGGAATTCAGGAAGTCCTCACCGGTCCGAATGATAACAGGAATTCCCCTGGGAAGGGCACCACAAACGTCGGTATCGACTGTTAAAAAATGACAGCTTAGGAAGATTTCGACCAGGATCAGAACCGCGATTGAATCACAATTCAACCGTTTTGCCTCTGAAAATGAGGAAAGCAATTCCGGTTTGTGTCAGGAAAAATATGCGTTCTGCAGCACGATGCTGCCGGCGCAAAATCCGCTCTGCAGGCAATTTTGACGTTTTGGAAGGACCAGTTGGCACCTAATGCACGGATTGTGCGGCCATCAGCCATGGCATCAAATCCCATCCATTGGCGAAACGGACTTCTGCATTCCCGGCAGTAATCTCACTGTAAGTCACTGCTGCATCGGGAGAAATCCCGCTGCCGCACACCGTAAACGGGCAGTCACCATGGCTGTGAGTGCGCGTCCGCAGGAAGGTGGGGTGGTCGGGGCATATCAGCAGACGATAGTCACCCTGCCCCTCCAGCCAACGGTGAATCGGGCCCACGATGTGTTGATCAATCTGTTCGACTGCGTGAACCTTCTCTTCCACGCTGCCTTCATGTGATGCTTCGTCAGTTGCCTCCACATGCACGACAAGGAAATCAAGATCGGGATCAGTGAGAGCCTGTATGGCAGCCTGTCCTTTGGCCGCGTAGTTGGTGTCCAGATAACCGGTTGCTCCTTCGACCTCGATGGTCTGCCAGCCGATCAGGCGGCCAATTCCGCGGAGCAGATCAACGGCCGTGATCACTGCACCACGAGCCCCGAATCGCTTTTGAAACAACGGGAGGTCGGGCCGTTGTCCCTGCCCCCATAGCCAGATCCCTGTTGCCGGAAGTTCATCCTGTCGGCTGCGGCGGTGATTGATTTCGCTGCCGGCAAATAACTCCTCTGAGCGTTGCATTAGCTTGAGCAGGTGCTCGGCACCGGTTCCCTGTGGCAGGTACGGTTCAATCCGTTGATCTGTGATGTCGTGTGGCGGAACAGTTTTCAGATCGTCGCCGAAGGGAGTGGATTCTCCCCGGGTGCGATAGACCAGCAGATTGCGGTAGCTCACACCGGGGTGAAATTTCCAGTGTGGATCTCCACAGGATTCTCGCTGCAGCAGTTCCAGGAGTGCGCGGGCGTCGCTGCTGGGGAACTGACCGGCGGTGAAACTGGTCATGATTTGATCACGGATCGTGACGAGATTGCAGCGGATGGCCCAGTCGCCTGGCTGTAATTCGATTCCCTGAGCCGAGGCTTCCAGCGGAGCTCTGCCGGTGTGAAATTCCAGCGGGCTGTATCCGAACAGGCTCATTGTCCCCACGTCGCTGCCTGACGGCATGCTGGTCGGAACATTGTTGGTTCGCCCGACGATACCCCGCCGAGCGACCAGGTCCATGTTGGGGATATGCGCAGCCTGCAACGGTGTTTGTCCATCGAGCAGTTGCTGCGGCTCGTCTGCAACTCCGTCGGGAATGACAAGTACAGTCTTCATGGTGTTTGCATCATCGAGGCTGGAAATCCGCTGTTTCTGTTGAATGGAGTTCAGGCACTCGGGTGTCGGAATCACTTGTCCTGATCGAGTCCGGTTTTCTCCAGTGCCATCTGCTTAATGCCCCGCAGGTCCAGCTTTCCTGTTCCCAGAACAGGAATGCTGTCCACCTCAATAAAGGAATCAGCGTTGGGAATGAACAGATTCGGAAGTCCCTGCTGCTGGAGATATCCAGTGATGTCTCCCACAGCCTGCGTCATCGGTTTGTGAAGGACAATCAGCCGTTCCCCTTTTTTTCCATCGGGAACCGAAGTGACGGCACAAAGGATCTCTGTTTCCTCGGAATCTTTATCTTCAAGGAATGCCGCGATGTGCTGTTCCACAAGGATGTGAGGAACCATCTCCCCACCGATTTTTGAAAACCGACTCATACGGCCCGTGATGCGAATGAATCCGTCTTCGTCAATCATCGCCATGTCACCGCTGTTGTACCAGCCGTCATGCATGACCTCTGCCGTCTTTTCCGGCTGCTTCAAGTATCCCAGCATGATGTTAGGCCCCTTGATCTTCAGCAGCCCCTCCTCGTTTGCTCCCAGCTTTGCACCGGTATCGGGATCGAAGACTGCAGCAGCGACGCCGGGAATTGCGCGGCCGACCGTGCCGTGTCGTGTGCCCGACGTCGGGTCAGCGTCGGCTCCCATGCGCGACGCGGGGACATTAAAGGACGCTGCCGGTGACATTTCTGTCGTGCCGTAGCCTTCAACCGGTTCAAAGCCAAACTTCTCACGGAAGTTGTCACGCAGCTCGTCGGGCATTTTTTCGGCACCAACGATGACCAGATTCAGAGTTCGGAACTGATCCGTGGTGCAGCGCTTCAGATAGCTGCGGAGAAATGTTGGTGTGGCAGCAAGAATGGTACAGCCGTGCTTTTCGACGAGGCTGCCCACAGTCCGCGAGTCGAGTGGATTGAAGTGATAGACAGCAGCAGGGTCGTTGCAGAGAGGGAGCCACATCGTGACCGTGTAGCCGAACGAATGAAAGAACGGTAATACACCGAGGATTGTGTCACCGGCATGCAGCTGCATGACCTGATTAACCGCATCCAGATTTGAGCCGATATTGTTTTGGGAGAGGACAACCCCCTTCGGTTCGCCGGTTGATCCGGACGTGAAGATCACTGTCAGGGGGTCGTCGGCTTTGATGCCGGACAGACCCAGCAGGCTGGAGACGATCGAAATTGGCAGAACGCGGGCAAACAGCAGCGACAGGATTTTATCAGCCGTTGTGATCTGGTCGCGGAGATCTTCCAGAAAGATGAGTTCGGCATCCAGATTTACGGGGCGTTTTTCAAGGAAGGCCCGACTGGTAATCACCTGGCGAACGTCTGCCTGCCTGATGCAGAAGTTCATCAATTCTTCACTGAGTGTATAGTTCAGATTGACAGATGTTTTCCCGGCGAGGGCAAGGGAGGTGTTGGCCAGAACACCTCCCACCGAAGGCGGTACCAGCACACCGACATGCTGTGTATCGCGGTGCAGAATTCGCTCCACCAGCAGTCGCCGGAATGCAAACACGGCCAGGAGCAGTTTGCCACCAGTCAGACTTTTTCCAGCGGAATCGGCTGTCTTTTGACGACTCCAGGCAAGCCGACACTGTCGAACAAAGCGAAGAGCGGGGATCATACTGCGTTCCTTTCGAAGGAGCATGGACTTCACCTGCAGATCGACCACCGCATTGCGCACCGGAGCGACATCGTCGATCTGCTGCATCGGGGGGCCGAAAAGGATGGAAACCGGGTAGGGCCAGTGCTGCGGTTTCTTCCACAGGAAGCGTCCGCCCTGATAGCTGAACAGACTGCCCCAAAGTTCGTCAAGGCAGACCGGGATGACAGGGGCATTTGTGCCGCGAAGAATATGCAGCATTCCGCGTTCAAAACGCATCAATTGTCCGGTGCGTGTGATCGCCCCTTCTGCAAAGATGCAGACCAGCTCGCCATTCGTCAGAGCGTCTCTGGCGTCACGCAGCGACTTTAACAGGGCTCGAGTGCCGTCTGTCGTTCGAATAGGAATGATCCCGAACAGTCTGGCCAGCCTTCCAATCAACGGTCCCTCAACATAATCCGCATAGGCGATCATGCGAATAGGACGGGAACTGGCGAGGAGAATCAGAATTCCGTCAATCCAGGTGACATGGTTTGCCACCAGCAGACCGGGGCCCTGCTCGGGAAGGTTTTCCACACCAAAGGTTCGTACTCGGTATGCTGAACGGCTGAGGATCCAGACAAAAAACCGGATTGTGGCCTGAGGCAGAATTCTGATCACGTAAGCCGCAACAGGGATCATGGTCAGGCCCGAGATCAGGAAGATCTGCGAGGCACTCAGGTTTAACTGCTCCCGCAGAAACCAGAACAGCCCGGCAACACCCATCATCCCAAGAGCCGTCAACTGCTGGCAGGATGCCAGAATTGTCCCCAGTTTTTCGTGCGGCGCTCGTTCCTGCAGCCACGCCTGTAACGGGACGTTAAACAAGCCGCCGCCAAGACCAATCAGCATCAGCATCAGGCCGGCGAGGATCGGTGAATCCACCGTAAAGAAAAGAACAATGCAGGATAATCCCATGAGCAGGGTTCCAAACGGAACCATGCCGAGCTCAACTCGCCCGCATGACCACCAGCCGGCCAGCAGGCTGCCTACCCCCACACCGATCACCAGCATGGCCATAAACGGGCTGGGGTTTGCCCGATCGAGATTGTCTGCAAGTTCCTGACGAACAAAAACGTCGATGGACATTTGCGCCATTGAGGCGATCGACCAGAAGAAGACAATGCCGAGAGTGATTCGCAGAATCTGTTTGTGAGACACAATCAGACGGGCGTCGCGAAGCGAATCCGTGACAAGATTCCAGTGAAACCGAACCTCCGGGTTCGCCGCAGGGACTCGACGGATCATCATGGCACCGACCAGGCCGAACACCGCAGTGCCAGCCAGCGACAACAGTGCCAGAAAGTGGCCCCGCGCCGGCGTCGCGACGCAGTTGTCGCCAAGCCCGTAACCGGCGACGGTACCGACGATGACTCCCACCAGGGTGGCCAGACCAGACCAGCCATTGGCGGACGAGATATCGCGACGCCGAACAATCTCCGGAATAATTCCCAGTTTCGTTGTCCCGATCAGGGTGGCCTGCACGCCCAGCAGAAACAAAACCAGAAACATCAGGGCGACGTTGTTAAGGCGAATGGAGAACACACCTACAAAGACCAGCAGCAATTCCGCCACTTTCATGCAGATGATGGAGGAACGCTTGCTGAAGCGATCAGACGCCCACCCCGCCCACGGGGCAAAAATCACAAACGGGAGCATAAAAATACCCAGCCCGAGTGCGAGAATCACCGACCCGGCCTCGTCCGTCGAAAGGCTGAACCGGGATTGCAGAACGCCGCGCCCGACAGGCATGATCATCCAGCGAAACATGCTGTCGTTCACAGCTGTCAGCAGAGTCATCAGCAGGTAGCCGATAAACGAGGCTGAAAGCAGTCGCTGTTGCTGAGCAGGTTGTGACGCAGAACCGGACGAAATGACACTACTCCGAGTCGAATTCCTCGTGGGACCTGCAGTTGTTTCCAGTGCGATACAGGCTGGGGCGGACCGGAATGCTACCTTGAGTGCAGCACGCGATGCAGTAGTTCTGTTCTGCTGCCGCCGGAGGTTCGTAAAAAACGGAAACTCAGCGGAACAATCTGCTCAGGGCGATTCTGAAAACGGCTTCCGGACACCTGCTGTCAATCGGATGTGCGATCAGCATCGATTTGGTGTTTTTCAGAGGACGTGGCGGTCGTAGACAATTCCTCGGCAATGCCTGGGTATCACCTCACCATGCGGCAGTACAGGAAGTCCAGCTGCACCGTTTAAACGGGAATTAACGGGTGAGTCATCGATTTGATCGCCTGATCGCGGCGGTGAACGACCGGCCCCGCTTTGCATCCGCAGTCGGTCGCGATACGCTTTGCGTTGTGCAGCGCATTACGGATATTCGGAAAGACAGGTTTGAAGGGGCTGGATCGGTGATCAGGATTGGGATCGTTGGTGTTGGGTTTATGGGTTATACGCACTTTGAAGGTGCACGAGATCTTCAGGGCGGGGAAGTCACAGCAATCTGCACGCGCAATGCACAGAAGCTGGCCGGTGACTGGACGTCGATCCAGGGCAATTTCGGTCCGCGAGGCGGACATGTCGATACTTCGTCGCTGAGTCAGTACACCGATTACAGGCAGCTCATTGCTGATCCCAACATCGATCTTGTGGACGTTTGCCTGCCAACAGATCAGCACTTTGATGTGGTGATGGAATGCCTGCGGGCGGGAAAGCCCGTGCTGGTGGAAAAGCCCATCTCCGTTTCACTCGAAGAAGGCCGCAAGATGTTGGCGGCGTCTGAAGAGACCGGTACTCCGCTGTTTGTTGCTCACGTGCTGCCCTTTTTCCCCGAATTTCGATTTGCAGCCGAGTCGATTCAGGACCAGCGCTACGGAAAGTTGCTGGCCGCTCACTTCCGTCGCGTCATCGCGAAACCGGAATGGTCCAGTGATATGTCGGACTTCAGAAAACTCGGGGGATGGGGAATCGATCTGCATATTCACGATAACCACTTTATTGCCCATGCCTGCGGAAAGCCCTCCGGAGTTTATTCACGTGGATTGTTGCAGGACGGTTTTGTGAACCACGTCCACACATCTTATCTGTACGAAGATGGTCCGGCTGTGACCAGTGTCAGTGGCGGCATCGGTGCCTCAGCGCTGCAGTTTGCTCACGGATTCGAGTTGTATTTTGAGAATGCGACTCTGCTGTTTGATGCCGGAACTCTGGCTGGCGAATGGGTGGTCAGCCGGCCCTTAAGTCTGCTGGACAGCGACGGTCAAATGACCAGTCCCGACCTCGGAGCCGAAGCGAAATGGTGTGGCGCTTTCACCGCTGAACTGCAGGTTGCTGTGAACGCACTGGGTGAGGGCAAGGGGGCCGGACCCATCAGTGCTGATACCGCTTTGGCCGCTCTGGAACTCTGTTGGGCTGAAGCGAAAAGCATCGAGTCGGGCGCAGTAGTTTCCCTTTGACATCGGATGCCCTGCACCAACTGAGGGAACAGCGTCATGGCGGCAAAACAGCGGCCGGCCACTGCGGGTAAGAAATCCCACCCTGCAAAACCGTCGACCGATGTGGATGCGGAGCAGCAGGATCGCTGGCGGCGGTCGGCAGTGGACCTGCGCCGGCAACTGCTGAAGTGGTACGCAGACCACGGGCGACGACTGCCCTGGCGAGAATCGCAGGACGCCTATCGCATCTGGCTCAGTGAAATCATGCTGCAACAAACCACAGTTGCTGCCGTGATTCCGTATTTTCAGCGGTTCACGGAACGGTTTCCGAATGTGCAGGCACTGGCGGCGGCGAGTGTCGACGAAGTCCTGCATCTCTGGGAAGGCCTGGGCTACTACAGCAGGGCAAGGAATCTGCATCGGACGGCCGGACAGATTGTCACAATCTACAACGGCAGCTTTCCTCGTGATCCCGCTGAACTGCAGAAGCTGCCGGGAGTTGGCAGATATACGGCCGGTGCTGTCGCTTCGTTTGCATTTGGGATTCCTGCTCCGATTGTGGAAGCAAATACGCAGCGACTTTATGCGCGGCTGATGGGACTGGAAACGAATATCCGCATGACTGCAGCGATCCGGCAGTTGTGGGCCTTCGCGGAAACAATTGTGTGTCCCGATCGTCCGGCAGATTTTAATCAGGCGGTGATGGATCTGGGTGCGCGGGTTTGCCGTGTTGCTGATCCGGAATGCGTGCGTTGTCCGCTTGTTGATCATTGTTGGGCGCATCGAGAGCAGCTGCAGAATGAGATTCCATGTCGGGGACCGGCTCAGGTGATCACGCCGTTGTGTGAACTTGCGGTGATTCTGCAGTATCGGAACAAAGTACTGGTACGACAGCGTGGCAGTGATGAACGCTGGACGGGGATGTGGGATTTTCCGCGACTGCAACTTTCCGCAGAAGTATTTGCTGACGTTCCGGTTGGCGCGAGCTGTACTCAGCGCGGTCGTACTCAGTCCGGTTCCCTGTTTGATTCTGCAGACGAGCCGCTGAGCGATTTCCTTCGCGAACAAATCGTTGAAGCCTGTGGCGTGGAACCAACGACGCCCTTACGATCGCTGCGTCTCAGCTATTCGGTCACACGGTACCGCATTCAATTGCAGGCCATCGCCTGTACTCCCGCTGAACGCCCGCTGCGGAAGCTGCCAAATGGCTGTCAGTGGCAGTCCCTGGAGCAACTGGAGCGTCTGCCGATGCCGCGGACTGGTCGGCAAATCACAGAGTGGCTGGCAAACGAATAATACCGCAGGTGGATTCCATCAAATCTCTGTCAGGCAGATTCGGATTCTGCAGTCTGCAGCATGAGTTTCAAAGCTTGAAGCAGGTTCTGCTGGGTCCACAACAACGGCGTCAGGTCATTGGGTTGCCAAACACCCTGTTCACAGAACCATGATTCCGGACAACGCCACGCAGGAAACCTTCCGCCGGGCGGGGAAAGCTGCTGCAGTGAGCGGCGCAGGTGATGGATTTGCTGCTGCCGATCTTCAGGAAGTCCGGAAGCGAGGTAGCGCTGACCATGGATGCAGGAAATGACCGGGTCGAACAGGCACCACTGCGCCTCCATTCCGGGCCGGAGCAGTTTGTCACGATCAGCCAGGCAGTCGCTGAAATCCGCGGTGCGGTGTTCGGTCGAAAGTAAGTCGCGGTAATCTGCGCACCAGTAAGAGTCGCCGTTGTAGCGGCGAATACCATAAGGACCGGTCAGTTTCACAGCGACATCCTGCAGGATTTGATCTTCAATCACTCGATCCTGCACAACGTTCAGGGGAAAAATCAGAAACAGCAGTGAGGCATCGCAACGTCGTTGTTTCCCCGGTTGGTCCTGGCGACACTCCCACGGCAAAATTCCACGCAGTGCCTGGTCACATTTCGAAATGAGTTCAGCCAGGGAGTCAAGCTGTTGATCGTCCGGACGCAACAGGGGAGCAGGTGTGGTCTGTAGTGACAGCGACTGCAGCGAACGCAGACCGGCCAGAACACATCCGATGCTGGAGGCTGAGACATGTCGGATTTCTTCCCAGTGACCGCTGTCTTCATCCTGCCAGACAGCGATGTGCTGCCAGTACTGCAGCAGTAACGACACCCAATCGCGCAGGGTATCAGACGGTTCTGTCAGTCCGCGGGACAGAACACGACAGCTAATCCACAGGAAGTAGCCGAGCGCATCATTCTGCGCGTGCGCCCATTGTTCCGGAAGTTCCTGCAGCGTCCCTGCATCGAATCGCACATGTGGACGCTGCATAGGATCGGTGGGGTCAGCGCGGCCCTCCAGAATATCGACGAAACGCGCACGATGGCGACTGAAATACAGCGTCAACTGCTGAACGATTCGCACTGCGATTTGGGAATCTCCAGCACTCAGCTGCGCGGCCGCGATCTGCACATTATCGCGGAGCCAGGCGTTGTGGTAACCGGAGGACTCAAAGTCGTCCCCTGCCCCTGTGGCCGCAGCGTACAGTCCGTTGATGCTGGCAGGCAAAGTCAGTGTACCGGCGTCAGTCAGCCGATGAATCAGGTGGCGGACCGAGTTCTTCGTCGGGTGGTCCGGAAGCAGTTGGTGCGGATGGTCGTCCGGCAGCGTCATGGAAGAGATCACGATATTGGAGTTACGAGTGAACTTTGGTCGCAGGTGCACGACCGGCCGAATCTTTATGATGTGCTGCGGAAGATCAACACCACCGCATCCGTAACGCCCGGAAATTTCAAAGTGGAAATTAAGAAGTGGGCGGGTGAAAGATCTCTCGCGAAAGTTCCATATGGGCAGAATTGAATCCCTGTTCAGACGGGGATCGTTTGGTTTTGAATGACCATGAACGCTCGGCCCCCGCTTCGTCAGTGTCTGGTACCTGTGACGTTCTCGTCAGAAACTCAGCATGCTGAGAATCCGTTTGACGTCGCGCAGACCAACTTCGGGAAGCCTCCGCTTCACAGCGCGGCTTCCGTGCTGACAGCAGGAACACGATACAGACGCCACTCCCCGACGGTATGGATGGGCTGGCTGGAAAACGGACCCAGAATTCGCGTCAGCAGGAAGTCACAGCCTGTCCGGCGATTCAACTCCAGCAGATCTTCTTTGTCGTATCGGCCATCGGAGGAGCTTTCCAGGGTCCATTCGTGCTGGAACCACAGGCGGCGATCCCATTCCAGAATCCCCGCTGCATCCTGGGGGCAATCTTTGTAGCAAACATATTCTGCCCGCTCGGCAAACCACTTGAAGTCGAGGGATTCCCGCGGAGTCAGCACGAGTGCGTCGTCGGGCGTTTCGTTGCGGATCCACCGACACATGGAGACCCAGTCCTGATGTTGCTGTGGCGTAAACCCCGCCGGACTTGCAGGTTTTTGCAATGCCGCAGTGCAGAGTGGCACAACAACAAAGCACGCGATCATTGTCCGCATCTGCTGTCGTCCCACAGTTGGCAGACGTCGCTGCAGCAGGGCCGCGAGTGCAACGCCGAGATAAATCGGCAGCAGTCCATCAAACAGACGAAAGGGATAGAATCGCAGCAGCTTTGCTTTCCACTGCCAGTTCGTCATTTCCGAAACAGGCAGCTTGTGCCACCCGGCAACGAATCCAAGGCCTGCGATCAGTCCTGACACAGCAAAGATGCACATCAACAGCCGAAACCGTACGGATTGCTCACAGCGCGTTTCCGTCAAGCGCTTCGAGCACGCGACCGCAAGTCCGGTGACGACGGCGGCAAACAGCAGATTCTTCAGCGACAGAGATCTCGGATCGAGGTGATGACTGAGACGCCAGAACACCTGAATGAACGACGCACGGTCGAGATCCTGCTGTGGCAGATCGCTGCCTGCAAGAAACCCCAGGGCAGGAATAAGTCCCGGCATCGCCGCCACGGTTGTGAACAGCGTGTAGGTTGCCAGCATGGTGATCAGGTGTGACGGGAGGAAGCTGTCGTCATGAGTGCGAAGCCGCCGTTGCCGCTCGAGCGCGAGAGCGATCAGCGCACCGAAGAAGACTGCGATTGCGAACCAGGCACCAACCACCGGATGAAAAGAGATGGCCGCGCCGTTGCAGAGGGCCGGTACAATCACAGCCTTCGTGCGCTGTTGTCGGAGTGCTGTGATCCAGCCGGAAACGGCAAACAGCCCCAACGCCCATGCCGGTACTTTGGATTCAAATCCTCCCAGAATCCACTCGCCACTGAAGTTTCCTGTCTGACTGAGGAGTACAAAGAAACTGGCTCCGGCCACAGCGGACACCGGGCTCAGGAGGAGGGCTGAGCCAAGACGCAGCCACGCGCAGGACAATATCACAAGGCAGAGCAGTCGTCCGGCGAATGAAACACTGAAGAAGGAGAACCTTGCGGCAAGGGGCCCGATCAGCTGCAGGAAACAGTAATGAGCATTTGTTGAAGTCAGGAAGAAGTCACGGCTGCACCAGTCGGGGTCCGCTGCAGCACGCGCCTTGGTGAGGTAGTGCGGCTCATTAACCGCGGGAAAAGTTGTTTGCAGCAGCGATTCTGAAGAGAAGAGAAGGAACACTGCGCAAAACAACCACAGGCGATAGAGTCTCGGCTGTGGTTGTTCAGGTGGGTTGACTTTGTTCGGAAGAATCATTTTTTCCGTGCGGATTTCTTCTTTGCGGCCGCTTTCGCCTTACCGCCTGTGGGTGCGGACTTTTTCTTTGCGGCAGCCTTCTTCGCTACCTTCTTTTTTGCAGTTTTCTTTTTCGCACCCTTCTTTCCGGTTCCCGGTTCAGCCGGTTCACCGAAGATACGATCGTAGTTCTTCCAGAATGCGGGTGTTGTCCCCGTTCGGACGATGGGTCCGCTCATGAATTCCTGCCTCTTTATGATGTCGACTGACTTGGCGATCCGGGGTGTGATCCAGCGCCTGCTGGACAACGCGACCGGTAGATCTCCGGGTGAGTTTGATTGTGTACGCGGGTGGCGTCAAGCAGCGTGTGTGAATTGTCAGCGGTGTCTGATTATTTGCAGTGATTCGGCGAAGCTTGAGCAGACCAAACTGCAGGCGGTGCACACAGCGCTTGCGAGCAGGAT
>Ga0213858_10000455_pt1 | contig 19592 bp, 22 predicted proteins | sample PICome_FD_160122 | JGI IMG/M metagenome (GOLD analysis project Ga0213858, IMG submission 160122) | Coastal seawater microbial communities near Pivers Island, North Carolina, United States - PICO245 | ecosystem: Environmental > Aquatic > Marine > Coastal | place: USA: North Carolina | collected... | reverse complement strand
TTTTCCAGTGCTGGACATCAACTGCCCAAATATCTGTTGGAGGTTGATGGCAAAACCGTCATTCAACATATCGTAGAGTTATATCCAAGAGAATCAGATTTTATCTTCATTGTAAACGACAAGAACGCTGCCGATACTAATGTTATCGAAGTTCTTGATGGATTTGATTTACCTAACGCTCAAATTAAGGTCATACCATCTCACAAATTGGGACCAGTTCACACTGTGTCCCATGTTTTTGATTGGATTGATGATGATGAACAAGTTGTGGTTAATTACTGCGACTTCTCAATCTATTGGGACTATCAAGATTTTGAGCAATTTGTTAATCAAACGGAGTGTGATGGTTGTGTAATTTGCTATACGGGATTTCATCCTCACATGTTGGGTGATGATAACTATGCATTCTGTAGAACCGATGACCGTAACCGGATTTTAGAAGTAAGGGAGAAGCAACCTTTCACTGACAATAAAATGTCAGAGTTTGCTTCTGCAGGAAATTATTATTTCAGGAAAGGTAAGTACGTCAAAGAATACTTCCAAGAGATGATGGAAGAAGACGTAAATCTGAATGGAGAATATTATGTTAGTTTGATCTATAATCTCTTGATTGAGAATGATCTAACTTCGTTTGTTTATGAAGTTCCTAACATGCTCCAGTGGGGAACTCCTCTTGACCTTGACATGTATCTCAAGTGGTCTGATTACTATAAGAAATCTTTGGTGGGGCAAAAGGAATCTAAAATCCCTAACTGTGTCACGGCTCTTCCCATGGCTGGACTGGGTAATAGGTTTGCAAAGGAGGGTTACATTGTTCCCAAACCCTTCATTCAAATCAATGGGCAATACATGCTTGATCAGTCCCTCAGATGCCTTCCAGAGACCGATGATATCATCTTTGGGTCTTTGTCCAAGTATATGAGTTTACTGCCCCTACAGGACTATGGGAATGTGGTCTGGTTAGATGAGACACCACCAGGTCAGGCTTGCACTACAGAAAAGATTGTGGAGCAGGTTCCTGAAGGAAAATCAATCCTTGTCTCTGCGTGTGATAATGGGATGCTCTATGATTCTGATAAACTTTTAGATCTTATCAACGATGAAGAAAATGATATCATCGTTTGGAGTTACACCAAGAACTATACCAGTTATCGAAACCCTGAAATGTATTCATGGGTTGTTGCTGATGATGATGGGAATGTTGAGAAGATTGGAGTCAAGAAATTCTTTGGTGGCAATCCGATTGAAGAGTTTGCAGTTGTAGGAACGTTCTTCTTTAGGAACAAAGAGGTTTACATGAAGGCACTTGCCAAAATGTATGAGGATGACAAACCAGTAAATAAGGAGTATTATGTAGACAGTTTGGTCAATTATGCGATTGATCTTGGATACAAGGTCAAGAACTTTGAGATAGATGAATACATCTGTTGGGGCACACCTAACGATGTGAAAATCTATAGATACTGGCAAAACTTCTTCAATAAAGTGGATTGGCATCCTTATTCTTATGACAACGACTATTTCACGAGTTGATGAACTTCTCGATCTAGCTCACAAAGTGAGTGGATTTGCTATTTGTGGTGAAGGAAATGTATCTGCAAGGATTGAAACCAGCGTTCTAATCAAAGGAAGTGGCACAAGTTTAGATACTTTGTCTGCAAAAGACCTTGCCATGTGTTCAATGTGGGGTAAAGAGGTCTCTATTGATGGTGTAAAGCCAAGCATAGAGGCATCTTTTCATGCCTGGATTTTGAGAACATTCCCTGACCTGCAATTTGTAGCGCACACTCATCCGACCAACACTCTTAAGATTCTTTGTAGTAAGAACATCTACGAGTTTGCAGAACTTAGAATGTTCCCGGACCAAATTGTCAGGAATGGTCCCGTTTCTTGTGTTGTTCCTTATGCAACACCGGGAAAAGATCTGATGAGACGTATTATTGACTCTGTAGAGGACTATGTTGAACTCCATAAAGAGTTTCCTAAGTTGATTTTGCTTCAAAATCATGGTATAATTGTGGCATCATCATCTGTGAAGGAGTGTGTCTCCTCTACTTTGATGTGTGAAAAATCTGCTGAGATTTATTTGGGTGCTAAATCCTCAGGCAAAATCAACTTTCTTTCGGATGACGATGTTGATGAAGTTCATACTTGCCCCAATGAAAAATATCGGAGAGACATGAATCGATGAAGGTTATATACGTTGATATCGATGAGACAATCTGCCATAGAGAGCAATCGTCTGACTTTGGAGTGACTCACGACTACACAAAAGCACAACCAATCAAACAAAACATTGATAAAATCAATAAACTTTACGACGCAGGAAACACAATTGTTTACTGGACTGCTCGTGGTAGTAGAAAACAGATTGATTGGTATGAATTAACTGCTAAACAACTCAAAGAATGGGGTGCAAAGTACAACGAATTGCGAACAGATAAACCATTCTACGATCTTTTCGTGGAAGACAAGTCAATTAAGATTGAAGATTTACTAGTATGAAAATTATCTCACATCGTGGAAATATTCGTGGACCTGTTCCTGAAAAAGAAAACAGGCCCAGTTATATTGACTGTGCTATCGGTAATGGTTATGATGTGGAGATTGATGTTCGATCAATTGATGGTGAGTATTGGTTGGGACATGATGAACCTCAGTATAAAGTAACTTGGAACTGGATTTTTCATAGGCAGTTTAACTTGTGGTTGCATTGTAAAAATGTAGAAGCAGCAAAAAGTTTGCATGTGTTCCAGTCGTTTTGTCATACCGGAGATCCATACTCTTATACCGCGCATGGTAAAGTGTGGTTGCATGATTTAGATCAAAAAATTGACGAGCGTGTTATAATTCCACTGATGGATGACCATCAAATAGAATCTTTTAAATCCTTAAATTTTCCTGAACCTTTTGGAATATGCACTGACTATCCAGCACTTTTATGATTGATATTGTTATTCAAGGACCCTATACTCCTTACACCGATGAGGTGATTGAGGAGTATTTGCAAGCCCCTTTTGTTAATAAAGTGATTATTTCGCACTGGGAGAGTGATTCTCATACCAGTAAGTGGGAAGATTCGCGAGTAGAATCTGTAAAATCACCTGATTACACTAAGTATCCGGGTCCTGCGAATGTAAATTTGCAACTAACAACTTCTTTAACTGGAGTGAAAGCATCAGAATCTAAGTATGTTGCAAAGTTTAGAAGTGATCAGAAGTTTACAAAAGATTCTCTGGCAAGGATGTGGCAGTTCTTTATGAACAACCAAAAACCTGGTAGAATCTTTGTTTGTGGTAATGTTTTTGAGCACTTGTTCCACCCTAAGGACTGGGTTTACTGGGGTGAGCGTGATGATATGATCAATCTTTTCAATGCACCACATGAAGTTAATGAATTATGTGAGAAAAATGGTGTGAATAGTGGTAATTATGGCGGATTTATGCGCTATTTGACCCGTCCAGAGACATACATCGGAGCACATTATTGTGCATTGTATGATCCTAGAGTCAAAGAAATGGTTGATAATGAGGCAGAGTACTTATATGATGGTGCCCCATCATGGACTCAAGCAAAAGAGATTAGTGATACAGTAACCAAAGAGTGTTTTAAATGTTTTGCTCGTGAGGGTATTACGATGGAGTGGCCCAGAAAAAACATTAACTGTTTACCGTTTGACCCCAGCAATGAAGGTTGGGATGAGGAGGGATTCTAATGAAAATCGCACTATGTTTCGCTGGTCAACCCCGAGATATTGATATAATTCACCCTATTATGAATCAAGCAGTCATGGAAGGACATGACGTTGATGTTTTTGTTCATACTTGGTGGAATGTTGATGACTTAAGTCACAACTCAGTCATCCCAGATAGGGTTCACAAAACGTTTTCTTCTTCAGCCCTTGATCAAATTGAAGAATTGTATTCACCTAAGAAGATGATGGTTGAAAAACCAAAGACATGGAATAGGGTATATGAATTCACAGATAAACAATATGAGGAAGGTCATGGTTGGGTTAAAGATGTCGAAGGTGGCATTGAAGTAGGAAAAAAATACCTGTTTAACATGACAAACAGCATGTTTTACAGTATAATGATGTCTAATCTACTGAAAGAACAGTATGCCGTAGAGAATAATATTGAGTATGATTATGTTGTGCGTTGCAGATTTGACTTTGCACCGCATGGAATCATCAACTTTGATGGTCTTAATCTGAAAGATGATGAAATTCTCTGCCATTCGACCGGTTTACCGTATGGAATGCCTCATGATTGGTTTGCTATTGGGAAAACCGAACCGATGAATGTCTACTGTGGTATCTACAATCACCTAAATGGTATTATCAAACAGTCGATTGAGATTGATGGTTGGTGGTGTAATGAACTTCACATTAAACACCACATGAACAACAATAACATTAAGATCTTGCACTCTAATCTTTTAGTATTCGGTCACAAGGGGTAATGAAAACAGCATTAATCACTGGTATTACAGGCCAGGATGGATCATATCTTGCAGAACTTCTTCTTGAAAAGGGATATGATGTTCATGGTATTGTCAGGAGATCTTCCATGATCAATACTAGACGGATTGATCACATCTATGACAATCCTAACTTGCATTTGCATTATGGAGATCTGACTGACTCTGGCAATATTATGAGTTTGATTATGAGAATCAAACCCAATGAGATTTACAATCTCGGTGCCATGAGTCACGTAAAGGTCTCTTTTGAAATGCCAGAATATACTGGTGAAGTGGATGCTCTGGGCACTCTTCGTATTCTGGAGGCAGTCCGTTTGCTTGATCATGAATGTAAAATCTATCAAGCATCCACTTCTGAACTCTATGGATTGGTTCAGGAAATTCCACAGAAGGAGACGACACCATTCTATCCGCGTTCTCCCTATGGTGTAGCAAAACTCTATGGTTATTGGATCATCAAAAACTATCGAGAGGCATATGGTGTACATGCAAGTTCTGGAATTCTGTTCAACCATGAAAGTCCAAGACGAGGAGAGACCTTCGTTACTTCTAAGATTGTAAGAGCCCTACACGCAATTCAATATAAAAAACAAGAAGTATTGTCCCTTGGAAATCTCAATGCCAAACGGGATTGGGGACATGCCAAGGACTATGTTAGAGCGATGTGGATGATGCTTCAACAGGAAGAACCTGACGATTATGTGATTGCTACAGGTATTCAGTATTCTGTTCGAGAATTTGTTGAGGAAGCAGCACCATTCTTTGGTATGGTCATTGAATGGAGAGGTGAAGGACTTGACGAAGTTGGAGTTGACATCACAACTGGCAAAACAGTTGTTAAAGTTGATCCTAAATATTTCCGCCCTACTGAAGTTGAAACTTTGTTAGGTGATGCCACTAAGGCAAAGGAAAAACTGGGTTGGACACCCGAAATTTCTTTTAAACAATTAGTTAAGGATATGTGTATCAATGGCATTTGAATTATTCCATGAGATTAAAAAGTGCAGGGTGTGTGGTAACGAAGAACTGGTTACCGTCCTGAACTTAGGAGATCAATATCTCTCCGGCATTTTTCCAAAAGAACCCGATCTAGAGCATCGTGGACCACTAAAACTCGTCAAATGTAACGAAGAAAACGGTGGGTGTGGACACGTTCAACTAGAACATACCTTTGACCTTCCTACCATGTATGGTCAGGACTATGGGTATAGATCTGGGTTGAATGCTGGTATGGTCAAGCACCTGAAGGGCAAGGCTGAAAAAATTAAGAAAGACATCAAACTCAAGTCCGGAGATATCGTAATTGATATTGCAGGGAATGATGGAACGTTCCTTGGATTTTTCCCTCATGATCTACAACTTCTGAGTATTGATCCAACTTCAGAGAAGTTTAAAGAATTTTATGAACCACATGTGCAACGTGTGGCAGATTTTTTCTCTAAGGAAGTATTCTTTGATCGTTTTGGAACTCAAAGGGCAAAGGTTGTAACTTCATTCTCCATGTTCTATGACTTGGATGACCCATGTGCGTTTGCTGCAGAGGTGAAAGAAGTCCTTGCAAACGATGGTATTTGGGTTCTGGAACAAAGTTACATGCCAACAATGTTGAGGATGAATTCCTTCGACACGGTATGTCATGAACACCTGTCTTATTATGGAATGAGACAGATCAAATACATTATGGATAAGGTTGGACTTAAAATTGTTGATTTTGAATTCAATGATGTTAATGGTGGCAGTATTTCTGTAGTGGTTTCCCCTTCAGGACAAGAATGCACCACGAAACTTACCGGTGTTCTTGCTCTCGAAGAGGAAATGGGACTAGCCACAACCAAACCTTGGGAGGAATTTTCCAATAGGATTACTGAATGTGAGAATAAATTCTGGGATTTGATCGCTGAATGTAAGGATCAAGGTCTCAAGATTGCTGCTCTAGGTGCAAGCACAAAAGGTAATGTGACCTTGCAGACATGGGGTGTCACCCCTGATGACATCAGTGTTGTTGGTGATGTGAACCCAGATAAAGACGGATCATACACTCCTGGAACTTGGATTCCTATCACAAATGAGGATGATGTTCTAGAAAAGTATGATGTGTTTGTCATTCTTCCGTGGCATTTCCGAAACTTCTTCCTCTCAAAAGACAAATTCAAAGGAAAGAAACTCTTGTTCCCATTGCCCACACCTGAAATTGTTACTCCATGAATAAATTCTCTAAAATTTATGTTGCTGGACATAGGGGATTAGTTGGATCTGCCATTGTTAGAGCACTGAAGAAAGAGGGTTATGGTAACATCATCACTAAAACTCGTGATGAGGTAGACCTTCTTGATCCTACTGCGGTAAAAAAGTTTTTCTGTGAAGAGAGACCTGATTATGTCTTTGACGCAGCCGCAAGAGTCGGTGGTATTCATGCCAACTATGAATACGGTGGTGAATTCATCTATGAAAACACTTTGATTCAAACAAATTTGATCCATAATGCCTATCTGTATGGTGTTAGGAAGTTTCTTTTTCTCGGATCTGTTTGCATCTATCCAAAGTTTGCTCCTGTCCCTGTGAAGGAGGAATCACTGCTGAATGGTGATCTTGAACCAACCAATTTTCCTTATGCAATTGCCAAGATTCATGGCATCAAAATGCTTCAGGCATACAACAGACAGTATGGTATGAAAGGTGTGTCTCTAATGCCATGTAACTTGTATGGAATCGGAGATAACTTTCACCCAGACAATGGGCATGTGATTCCTGCTATGTTTACTAAGATTACCAAGTCGATGGGTGATCCTGTAACGTTTTGGGGAGATGGAACACCGAAGAGAGAGTTTCTTTTTGCAGATGACCTTGCTGATGCATGTCTTTTTGCAATACAAAACTTTGAAAACTGTGAATTGATCAACGTTGGTTCTGGCGAAAACGTTAGTATTGCTGAATTGGCCAAGACAATTGCAGGGGTTATGCGTTATAATGGAGAGATCATGTGGGACACTGACCGTCCTAATGGCACACCTAATCGTCCTCTGGACTCCTCTAAAATTAGAGAACTTGGTTGGACACCAAAGCATACCCTGAGACAAGGACTTGCAAAAACCTATGACTGGTTCATAGAAAACACTTTAGATCAAACAAAATGAAGAACGTTTCAATATTCGCTGGTCATGATGCAAACATTGCCTTTGCAGACACTGACAATGGCACATATCATGTCATTGAAATTGAAAGATTAGTAAAGAAAAGATATTTTAGATTGCATGTTGATAACTCAATGGAGGATATCTATGCAATCTTATCTGCTTGTCAGAATGTTGCTAAGCAATATTTTGGTATGGATGATGAATATGATGTATTTTCAATGCCTGCTGATGGTGGATTGATTCCCCTTGATCTCATTCAGCAGATTTTTCCGTTTAAGGAGATGACAACGTTTGATCATCATCGTTGTCACGCAGCCTCAACTTTTTATCAATCCCCATTTAAAAGATCTCTGATCATCTCCTATGATGGTGGTGGTAATGATGGATTCTTTAATGTATATCTTGGAGATTCTGATGGAATAAACTTTCTCAAGAATATCAAGTGTGATTTTGGTGGTGGATATCTGCTGCTGGGATCTTGCTGCGAAGAGATTGGAAAGAGTAGTAGACATCAACTTGCTTTGGCAGGTAAATTTATGGGTCTGGGTGCTTATGGCGATCATGATGATGAAGTCATCTCTGCCATGAAACCATTTTTCATTGATAAGGATTATAAGAAACTCTCTGATGCTCTTCCATATGATTTGAAGAATGCTGATTGTCCTTGGCAAAATCCTCTAGAGAATTACAAGTTCTCAGACAAAGATTCTTTTGATTTTGCTGCTAGCGCACAACTTGCGTATGAAGCAAAGTTCCTTGAGTTGTTCGATGACATCCTAAAAGAGTATCCACTTACCAATGTATGCCTCACTGGTGGTGGAGCCTTGAACGTTCTTCTCAATCAAACGATAAAGAATAACTATGATGTTGAAACATTTGTATCTCCCAACCCTAATGATGGTGGACTAGCATTGGGATCATTGTTCCTCACATCTCCGCCTAAAAAACAAGTCAACATTGCATATAATGGTCTTCCTTTACTTGATGCTGACAAAGAATCCGAGTATCTGAAGGATAGGAAGACATCTCCTTTGGATCTAGATTATGTTTGTAAGTTGCTGAAGGAAGGTAAAATCATTGGGGTTTGTCGTGGTGATTCTGAGGTTGGACCTAGAGCTCTTGGTAACAGATCCATCGTTTGTGATCCATCTTTCAAAGACATGAAAGATATTCTAAATGCAAAGGTTAAGTTCCGTGAGTGGTTTAGACCTTTTGCACCTTTCTGTTTGAAGGACGAAGCACATAAGTATTTTGAAAGTGCTGACTTTGAGAACCTAGAGTTCATGAGTTACGCTCCTATGGTCCGTGAGGAGTTCCAAGAGTCACTTCCGTCGATCACACACATTGATGGCACGTCACGCTTGCAGACGGTCACAGAGGACTCTCATCAATTCTTCCACGATCTGCTGAAGACATTCTCCAAGTATTCTGACATCAATGTTCTGTTGAACACTTCGTTCAACATTCGTGGCAATCCTATCCTCTCTACTATTGAGGATGCTTTACATGTCCTTGACAACACTGAACTTGACTGTGTTATCATTAATGATACCTTGGTAGAAAAATGAAATACAATAAAGTAATTATCTGGGGATATCCTTTATATTCCCACACGCATTCGTATGTTCATCATGCATATCATAAAGCATTCACTAGTTTAGGGTATGAAACTTACTGGTTTCATGATGATGAATATCCAGAAGATTTTGATTACACAAATTCCTTGTTTATTGGTGAGGGATTTGCTGATAAAAATATCCCGATCAATGATAGCAGCGCATACTTTATTATGTACTGCCCATCACCAAAAAAATATGAATCTGCAGATAAATTTGTAGATGTCAGAACTGTTGGTGTGGACATCAAAGATCATGTTTATAGTTATTCCTTAGATAAAGAAAAAACTGAAAAGGTTGGCCCTGGTTGTTACTTTGAAGCAAAGTCATCTGGAAAGGTTCATCTGAAGAATGATTATGTGGACTATGAGATTGATAGTTACGACAAACTATTCATCAGTTGGGCAACCAATCTTTTGCCTGAAGAGATTGACTTTGAGTCAATGTTCCTCCCCAGAAAGAATGTAATTCATTATTGTGGAACTATCTCTGGATCTGGTGTGTGTGAGAACTATTCGACTTTCCTTCCATTTGTGGAGGAGTGTAATAAGCACAACATCCAAGTCACACATAATGATCCCTGGCAAAATCCTCTCCCATTTGAAGAGGTCATGAGAAGAGTTCAAGAGTCAGTCATGGCTCCTGATATTAGAGGTCCTGAGCACCTAAGAACTAGAGTCGTTACCTGTAGGGTCTTTAAAAATATAAGTTATGGACATCTCGGAGTTACTAATTCTGAGGAGATATATAACGAGATGGATGGGAACTGTGTGTACAATTCCGATACGCGGCAATTGTTCTATGATGGAATGAGTAATCTTGACAACGGTGACTTAATCCTCAGTGGCATGAAATATGTCAAAGAGAATCACACATATATCAACAGAGTTAAAAGTATCTTATCAGTTTTATGAGTAGCATTGGATTTTTTTATACTTGCTATAACGAAGAGCGAGCAGTAAATTATTCTGTAGACAAGTTAAAGCAGCATTACCCCGATAGTCCAGTTTATCTGGTGTCTGAGGGTAATGATTTTTCGTATCTAGAAGAAGAGTATAAATCTCTTGTCACCTCTGTTGAGGAAGATACAATGTCCCCTACGTTTGGTATCACAGGTGATTTCTGGAACGGAACATTTAGAGAGGATAAGAACCAAGAGGCAATATTAAACTGTGCTCAAGCAACAATCAATAGGTTGAAGAAGGCCGTTGAATATTGTAAGACAGATTATATTGTCATGTGTGATCCAGATACCCTTATCAGGGGTCAACTTACAATTCCTGAGGGTGCGAAGATTCTTGGAACAAAACTAAATCAACTCCCTCCAGAATTCAGTGGTCTTAATGATGTGATTCAGTCCATTGATGGTGCTATTCCCATTAACTCTTGGGGTGCTCAACCATGTGTTTTTGAAGTTGAAACTTTCCAAAAAGCAGTTGCGGTGTTAGAATCTAATGAAGGTCTTCTTGGAAGATTATCGCAAAAATATTATGCCATTCATGCTCATGATCTCCTACTCCCCATTCTATTCGCTCTGGTAGGAGAGGAAGAGCAGTTCAACCCTGATGTTATTGAGTGTGAAAGAGATCCTCAATGGCATTCAAAACCAAATCCACTAGTTCATCAATTCAGAGTTTATTATGAGTAAAGATTTTACATTAGTATCCGCCCTTTTTAACATTGAACGAGAGGGAATGGATGGAAGATCCTGGGATAAGTATCTTGAGTGGTTTGGTAAAACTCTTCAACTGAAGTGTCCCATGACTTTGTTTGTAACAGAGGACCTAGAGGACTTTATTAAAGAACACCGAGGTGATAATCCTACTGAAATTGTAGTTCAGAAAGTTGAGGATATTCCATACTATCATCTGAAAGGACAACTGGATGAAATCATTGCATCTGATCAATACAAAGAAAGAATTTCAGACCCTAACAGGATTGAATGTCAACACTCGATGTATTCTGTCATTCAATACTCCAAGTTTAAATGGTTGACTCAAGCATCTGAACTTAATCCATTTGATAGTAAGTTTTTCTTCTGGATTGATGCTGGAGGTTCTAGATTCTTTGATAGTTATGATTTGAAGTTGGAGTATCCTAGTCCTCCTGCACTAGAAGCCTTGAATCAAATGGGAGATAAGTTCCTCATTCAAATGAATATGGAATACTATCTTGATCTTGCTCAAGCATCTTTGCTCCCCGTCAGTTACTTACTTGATAACAGGTCATATGTTCTTGGATCAATGTTTGGTGGTGGTCCTAAGTCGCTTCAGAAAGTAGCAGATGATGTGGAGGACGTTCTACTTAACAAAATGATTGGTGAGGACTTTGTAAACAACGAACAAATTGCACTTGGTTATCTTGTTAAGTTGAATCCGGATGACTATGAAGTATATGAGAGAACTAATCACAAACACGCAGCAATCTTTGGAGAACTAGGATTACGATGAAGATAGCACTTATTGGCCCCGGCATCATGCCCATTCCCCCAGAAGGATGGGGTGGTGTCGAACATCTTATTTGGAACTTCTCTCAGCAGTTGAAGAAGAGTGGTGATGAAGTAACTATTATCAACACACAGGATCTTAATGCAGTTGTAGATACTGTGAATTCTGGTGACTTTGATGCTGTTCACTTGCATTACGATCAGTTTGCTGAGATCATGCCGCACCTTCAGTGTGCGAAGAAAATGATTACGAGTCATTATCCATATCTTGAAAATCCTGAACCACAATATGTTTTTCTGTATGATCTATTGAAAAACTCTCAGAGTCATGTGGTGTCTTTGTCAGATAGAATTAAGGCAGAGTTTATTCGTAGAGGCATTGAATCTGTATCTGTCTTACCTTGTGGTATTGACACAGATCTATATTCTCTGGATGTGGATGATGTTCTTCATCCAGACAGATCTATCGTTGTTGGTAAACTTGAACCAAGAAAGCGTCAGGCACATCTACAAAAGCATGATTTGAATATTGATTTCATTGGCAATAATGCTGATCCATCCTTTGATACCTCTGATCCTTGTTACCTTGGTGAGCAGAGTAAGCAGGATATCATGGACAACCTCACAGCGTATGCTAACATGGTCCTGCTAAGTTCCGGAGAGGCGCATCCTTTCGTTTGTTTGGAGGGCATGGCCGCTGGTCTAGGACTTGTTCTATCAGAGCAAAGCACTGCTAACTTGGATCTATCTCAACCGTTCATCACAGTCATTCCTGATGATAAGATCGATGACTTTGAATATCTTAAGGAGAAGATTGAAGAGAATAGAAAAGTTTCTCTCAGCATGAGATCTGAGATTAAACAGTATTGCTATGATAATTTTGATTGGTCTAGTATCATCAAAAAATATAAAGAAATCATTCACAACATATGATGTACGTTGCCTCATGTCCACTTAGAATCTCTTTGTTTGGTGGTTCTACTGATAACCCATACTTTATTGAGAAGTATGGGAGGGGATCTGTTATAAGTTTTACCTCTAATTTAAAAACTTATATCACTCTACACGAGGATAAGTTAGGATATAATGCTGAGGGTAGAAAATATATTATCAATTATTCCAAGAGGGAAGAAACTCCTGATGTAAGAAATATCAAAAATGAATTGGTTCAGGTTGTCTTAGAATATTTTGGATGTCATCCGATGAGTGTCACAATGAAAAGTGATGCTTACTCACAAGGTAGTGGATTGGCTTCATCTTCATCTTATATCATCAGTTTGATTAAGTGTTTGTCCATGTATTTTGATACCAACTTGACTGACATTGAGATCTGTAAGTTGGCATTTGATCTAGAGCAGAAGATGAATCCATATTGTGGATATCAAGATCCGTATGGGTGTGGTATTGGAGGATTCAAGCGAATTGATTTTGAACGTGGTGGAATTGTTAGGTATGACTTTCTTCCAACAGACATCTTTAGAAAGTATGATATGCACCTTGTCTTTACTGGGGTGACTAGAAACTCAAAGAACGTTTTGAAAAAGGTCACAGATAATATTCATAAAGCAAAACCACTGTTGAAGACAGCAGACAGGGCATATAAAGCATTGATTCGTGAAGATCATGATGAGTTCTTAGATCTCATGAATAAAAGTTGGCAGCAGAAGAAGGAGACAACCTCTGTGGTTACAGAAAATCAGGTGATCAAGGACATGGACACTGAACTAGAGAACAATGAATCTGTTAGGGCTCACAGATTGTGTGGTGCAGGTAATGGTGGATTCTTCTTGACATTTTCTGAAAAAGATACCTTGAATATTCCCTATGAATCTGTTAAAATAAACGTTACCCCGAGTGGAGTGTCAGGTATTATTGTATGAGTAATCCATTTAAAGAGTACATTGAAACTTTGCAATCTGCCCATATGGGTAATGAGTTTGAAAAGTTCAAAGAAGCATTTGAAAAATATCCTAGAGTAATTATTCTTGGTAATGGTGGTAGTAACTCTGTTGCATCACACATCTCTCAAGATTACATGAAGTTTCATGGAAAGAAAGTATCGATTCTTTCTGATCCATCAATGCTTACGATGTTGACAAATGATTTTGGATATGAAAAGGCATATCAAAAATTCTTAGAGTATTATGTTGAGCAGGACACTCTTGTTGCCATCATGAGTTCTGGTGGAGAATCTAAAAACATGCTAAGATGTCTGGAGTGGTGTGAACTAAATAAAGTTCCTTATGGTGTTCTCACAGGATTTGCTCCTGACAATACTCTGAGGACCAGGGCCACTAATTCTCTCTGGAATTACTACATCAACAGCGATGATTATGGTGTTGTTGAATGTGTCCACCAAATTTTCTTACATGGAGTTGTATGAGGTATTGTTTCGATATTGATGGCACCATATGCCATACACCAGTGAACAAAAAGGGAAAACCTGATTACTATAATTCAACTCCATTTCCCTTTGTGGTAGAACAAATCAATCAGTTGTATGATGAGGGAGAGTATATCATTGTTCAAACTGCTAGAGGTAGAGGATCAGGTATTGATCACAGTGATCTGACTAGAAATCAACTGGCAATGTGGGGTGTCAAGTATCATGAACTGGAACCAATGTTCCATAAACCTAATGCTGACTTGTTTATTGATGACAAGGGGATTAGTATTGAACAGTGGTTGATGCAACAGAAACTTACAAGAGGTATCGTGGCTGGTGCCTTTGATCTGATTCATCCTGGGTACGTTCGACTGTTTAAAGATTGCAAGGAACACTGCAATCATCTAACTGTTGCTTTGCATGAAGATCCGTCTTTGGCAAGACCTCACAAACAAAAACCCATTCATACTATAGAAGAAAGAAAAGAGATTCTTAGAGCGATCAAATACGTTGATGATATCGTTGTCTATCAGTCAGAGGAAACATTTCTAAGTTATCTCCAGGACTATGATGTTAGGTTCTTGGGTTCTGATTATGAAGATGGTGGATACACTGGAGATCATTTACCAATCGATATTGTGTTCTGCAATCGAGATCATGATTATTCGACCACTGAACTGAAGAGAAAAATTACTAAAGCTTGGAGAGGTATCTGATGACATTATCACTAGTCACTGGTGCGGCAGGATTCATTGGATCAAATCTTGTGGACTATCTTTTGGAGATGGGACATCGAGTAGTTTGTGTTGATAATGAGAGTGCAAATAATGATAATTTTTATTGGAATGATGATGAACGAGTTTGTAATGTAACTGGCGACATTACCGATTATGAATTCATGAGAAATGTGTTCACTGATGTGGACTATGTTTTTCACCTAGCAGCAGAGTCAAGGCTTCAACCTGCCATTGAAAACCCGATCAACGCTGTATACAAAAATTGTGTAGGGACTACCGTTGCATTGCAATGTGCTAGGGAAGCAGGAGTAAAGAGATTCATCTATTCTTCTACATCTTCTGGTTATGGTAACAATCCATATCCAAATGTGGAAACACAACCTGATGATTGCTTGAATCCATACTCTGCATCTAAAGTTTCTGGTGAAAAATTTTGTAAAATGTATAGCAATCTCTATGGATTGGAGACAGTTGTTCTTAGATACTTCAATGTATTTGGACAAAGGTCTCCATCTAAAGGACAATATGCTCCTGTGATTAGTATTTTCCAACGCCAGAATGATGCAGGAGAACCTTTGAGTATCGTTGGTGATGGATCTCAACGTCGTGACTTTGTTCATGTGAAAGACGTTGCAAGGGCAAATTATCTTGCGGCAACTCTACCTCTAAAAGGTAATGTTGGTGAAGTTTTTAATGTGGGTAGTGGTAAATGCTACTCTATCAAAACTATTGCTGACGCTATATCTGACAATCAGATTAGTATCCCTACCAGATCTGGAGAAATGGATACGACTTTTGCTGACATAACTAAGATAGGTGAAGTTCTTGGATGGAAACCTGAAATTGATGTAATTGATTGGATTAAAGAATGAGGATTTGTATTATTGGCCCTGGCATCATGCCAATCCCACCCACTGGTTGGGGTGCAGTAGAATCTCTTGTGTGGGATCTACACAACGCATTGATCAAGTTGGGTCATGAAGTTAAAATTATAAACAATCCAAATCCCATGGAGGTGATTGCAGAGGTTAATGGATTTAGTCCTGACTTTGTGCATATCCACTATGATAACTTCATTGGAATCTATGATTACATTCAGTATCCCAAGGCAATCACAAGTCACTTTGGATATCTAGAGAGACCTGAAATGTTTGGTGGATATGCCAACATTGCTAATGCGTTTAGAAATATCAAACCAAACGTCTTTTGTTTGTCTGAGGGTATTAAAAAGGTCTATAAGGTTCTGCTCGATATTCCTAAGGAGAGGTTATACGTTACTCCCAATGGAGTTGCTTGTTCTGAGTTCAGAAACACCACTGAACCTGAGTTTCCTGATAGGTCTCTCTATCTTGCAAAGGTAGATTATAGAAAGAGACAGCATCTGTTTCAATCTATTGAAAGCCTATGGTATGCTGGTAATATTGCAGATGATCGTTTTGATCAATCTAAAAATTATCTTGGTGAGTGGTCAAAAGAAATCTTGCATGATCAGTTGACTGAGTATGGTAACTTGGTTCTCCTCTCTGATGGAGAAGCACACTCTCTTGTAATCATGGAAGCATTTGCATCTGGTCTAGGTGTGGTTGTTAGTCAGTATGCTACTGCCAATCTAGATCTCGATCGTGAGTTTATTACTGTCATTACAGAGGATAAGATTCATGATATTGATTATGTGGAGAAAGAAATTGTGAAGAATAGAGAATACTCTGTTGCTCACAGAGAAGAGATTCTAGAATATGCAAAGACGTTTGATTGGGTCAACGTGATTCAGAATCATTACGTGCCCAACGTACAAAAACTTATTGAACAATGATTGGCATAAACTACCTTGGTAAGATGAAGGAGCGTCTGGCTAATCAGATGTTTCAATATGCTGCTGTTAAAGGCATCGCGAAGAATAGAGGATTTCAATATTGCATTCCCCCGTCAAATTATGATGGTATTAAAGATGAGTGGGATGAGCATCAACTGTTTGCTACCTATGAACTGAACACATTAAATCCTCTTCAGGTTCAATACATGGACCCGAACAGATCTTTGATGATAAAGGAACCACACTTTCATTTTAGTGAGGACTTGTTTAACAATTGTCCTGATAACACATGTATTGTTGGATATTTTCAGAGTGAAAAATATTTTTCTAATGTGAGAGAAGAACTCTTGCAGGACTTTGTGTTTTTAAACAATCTCAAAGGTCAGTGTAAGGATGTAATTGAAAGTGTGGATGCTCCAGTGGCACTACATATTCGTAGGACTGACTATCAACAATACAGTCATCATCCTATTCAGCCTCTCTCTTACTACGAAGAGGCACTGAGTAAGTTTGATGACGATAGAGAGGTTATAATTTTTTCTGATGATCCTGTTTGGTGTCATCAGCAAAAGTTATTTGATAGTGATAGGTTTATGATCTCGGAGAATGACCACCTTTTGGATCTTTGTATGATGACTCTCTGCTCTGACTTTATCATTGCTAACTCTTCATTCTCTTGGTGGGGTGCATGGTTGTCGGAAAGCAAAGATAAAACTGTTGTTGCTCCTAAGAATTGGTTCGGTTCACCTCTCAGTGAACAGAACGACACTAAAGATTTGTATTGCCCTGGATGGGTTGTTATCTAATGAAACTTGCTGTAATTTTTATTGGGACAGGTGATTACATTAACTTCCTACCAGGATGGTATGAATCGTGTGAAAAAAATCTAGTTCCAAATACCGATAAAGAATACTTTGTATTCACTGATGGTGAGTTAGATGGGACTCCAGAGAATATGCATGTGCTCAAACAGGAGCACTTGCCCTGGCCCTACATTACTCTAGAGCGTTTTAAGTATATCTTGAAGGCAGAGTCCGATCTGGCAAACTTTGACTATGTTCTTTTCCTTGACGCAGACACCATGGTGGTTGATACTGTAACCGAGGAAGAGTTGTTCACTGATAAGAAATATATTGGTGTTCATCACCCATGCCACTTCCTGGGTATGCCACCTCATGATAAGCACCCAGGTGCCTTTGAGACCCGCTTTGAATCTGCTGCTGGTATCTCTAGTGATGATGATACCTCAGTTTACTTCCAGGGTTGTCTGTGGGGTGGTAAAGTGCCCCATGTCATTTCCATGATAAGGGAGTTGTCACAAAGAACTCAGTTTGATTTGAGTCGTGACATCATTGCACAGTGGCATGATGAGAGTCAGATGAATAAATTTTTCTGTGAGCGTAGAGAAGACGTTCATGTTCTTCCGTCATCATTTGCTTACCCAGAAGTATTTGCAACATATTGCAATTTTGAACCAAAGATAGTACACTTAGCAAAGGAAAACTCCAAGTATCATGCCTAGTTTGCAAGTAAGAGATAAAAATAAATCCCAATATAAACTTGCTGGAATTGGACCAATCTATTGTATCAATCTCGATGGTCAATCTGAGAGATGGGATTACATGGAGGATCAATTCCAGTATTGGGGTATTGAGAATTATACTAGGATCTCTGCATATGATGGTAGAGAGGATGATCTTAGTGGTATTATCACTGGTAGATATCCAGAGATGATGCTGTCTGGTGAGATTGGATGCACCACCTCTCATCTGAAGGCAATGAAGCATTTCTTGGAGAACACGGATTCTCCCTATGCCATCATGATGGAAGATGATTGTGATTTAAGCCTGGCACATTCTTGGAACTTTACCTGGGCAGATTTCTTTGCACACTTTCCGTATGATTATGATGTGGTGCAACTTGCAATTATTTGTACTGGAGATATTCATGTGAAACTTCACAAGAGATTTGTGAATGATTTCTCTACTGCTTGTTATGTAATTAGTAGGCACCACGCAGAGAAACTTGTTCGTCTTCATTGTCGTGGGGACAAGTATAAACTGGACCAAGGTGTGAAACCACGTCCAGTTGCAGATGATCTTATCTATAATTCAGGCAACACATTCTCTATCCCTCTCTTTATGTACAAAGTGGAGTTGGGATCTAGTATTCACCCAGAGCATGTAGAGGTGTTTCATAAGGCAAATCATCAGGCTCTTTGGAACTTCTGGAGTCAGCAGGGAGCAACAATTGACATTGCTGACTTCATGAATTATGATCCTTACCTTGGTCGGGTGACTGAAAACTCCGCACAAAAGACGGAAAACCCACCAAGTTGACAGATTCTTAAGATTCTGTTAGTATAAATACTTAACCTTTTGTCATAACTTAGACAGAGGTATACGGGGAGTTGTCGATTCCCCTTCCATCTGCGGGTAACCATTCCGCAAGTAAACAAACGAGGTAAATCTAATGTTCAAAACGACTATCGCTGCTGCAGCTGCCGCTGTTGCGTTCGCCCCTGCTGCTGCCCTAGCCGGACCCTACGTTAACGTAGAAGCCAATGCTGGTTGGGTTGGAGATGATTATAAGTCCACCACGACCGACATTCACGTTGGCTACGAGGGTGAAGTTGGCACTGCTTCCTACTACGTCCAGGCTGGCCCTGCTGTCGTGGCTGTTGACGGCGTTGACACCGAAACTCAGTTCTCTGGTAAAGCAGGTCTGGGTATCCCCGTTTCCGATGCACTGAGTGCATATGGTGAGGTTTCCTTCCTGACTGCTGATGACGACGATGACTTCGGCGTTGGTGGTAAACTGGGTGTCAAGTACAACTTCTGAGTTGTAGAGTAGACATATAAACATCTAGGTGTTCGGGGTTCCTGACGAGGGACCCCATTTTTTTATGCTTGGTTTTAGAGATAGTAAAATTTGGGTTAAACTGTGCAATATACTAAGGTTTACCTTTTCTTAAA
>Ga0213858_10000454_pt1 | contig 19605 bp, 22 predicted proteins | sample PICome_FD_160122 | JGI IMG/M metagenome (GOLD analysis project Ga0213858, IMG submission 160122) | Coastal seawater microbial communities near Pivers Island, North Carolina, United States - PICO245 | ecosystem: Environmental > Aquatic > Marine > Coastal | place: USA: North Carolina | collected... | reverse complement strand
AAAAATGAAAGAAAAAAGAAAAAAATTAAAACAATCGATTATGGAGCTCAAGAGCTTGTCAAGTCTGGCAATATATTAACAAGAAAAGTTGATGGTGCAAAACTTCGCTTAGTTTTATCACTTGAAGGAAATCGTTTAGAACATGAACACAAATCAGTTTTAGAAAATTATCATGCAAGAGATTTATTATGCATTGAAAACAAAGATCTTAATAATAAAAGATACTGGGCAGGAGAGAAGTTTGAAAAAATTGTTAACAGTGCCGGTATTCAACAGCGAGTAACAGCAAGTTTAAAAGAAAATTTAGGTGGTAGCAGTGTTGAACATTTTGTGACATCAAATATCGATGCTTACTCTGAGTTTCACTTTATTATTAAAGAAATTGGTAACGATTGGAACATATTATGGCAAGTAATCGTTAATAATAAACCTGCTGCAAAGAAAATTAATAATTTCAGAAATGCTTTAGATAAATTAATTTTATATTTTAATATCTAGTTCTGTATTTGTTCTTATTATCAACTTAAACCTAATTATATAATAATATATATAATCACTATAATTACGAGAAATCTTATAGCCATCTTCGAGGTGGCTTTTTTTTATGCACGATTACACTCTTTGGGTGGCAGTTTTAGTGCAAGGATTGACAGATGCTTGTGGTAAGTTTTTATGGTCATCTAAGAAAAACGAAGGATATAGACAAGATGCATTAAACTGGATTGGTAGCAAAGATTTTAATTTAGTCTGTGAGTTTGCCGGTTGGGAGTCACATCAAGTAAAAGATATTTATTCTGCTCTTAGTAAACATAAGCATTATTTAACAACAGATGACATAAGGTATTTATTTAATGAAGCTCTTAACAGAAGATCTAGTATGTAGTATGTTTTTAGTTCGCAATCCAGACACTAACAAGCCAGAAATAATAATTCGTTTTGTTAATTTTGAAACAGAGCAAGAAGCTATGGATTTTGTAGAAAATTTTAAGGGATCACCAGAATATAGTGAAATAGAGGCAGAGCAAAAGCAAACAATACATTAATGAAAATAGAAATGTGGTCTATTGATAGACCTGTTCCTTATGTAAGAAACGCCAGAAAAATACCGCAAAAAGCAATCGATAAAGTTGCCGGAAGTTTACAAGAGTTTGGTTGGAGACAGCCAATCGTTGTAGATAAAGAAGGCAGCGTTATTGTTGGTCACACTCGACTCAAAGCAGCACAAAAACTTAATTATAAAGAAGTGCCAGTGCACGTTGCTGATAAATTATCGGAAGCACAGGTTAAAGCCTATAGGTTAGCTGATAATAGAACAGGCGAGGAGACTGGTTGGGATGAAGAACTTTTATCTTTAGAAATAAAAGAACTTGCTGACTACGATATTGATATTGATTTAACAGGTTTTAATGACAATGAAGTTAATAAACTATTAAACCAATATGCAGAGTCGCAACAAGGTAAGATTGGTGACGATGATATTCCAGAAGAGATAGAAACAAGATCAGAGGTCGGTGACCTTTGGTTGCTTGGCAATCATCGTGTTCTTTGTGGTGACTCAACAAACGAAGAGAATATAAAAAAATTATTTGATGGTCAAAAGGCTGACATGATGTTTACCGATCCACCTTATAATGTGGATTATGGTGGCACAGATCATCCGACTTGGAAACGCAGATCTATTCAAAACGACAATATGTCTGACGCACAGTTTGTAGAGTTTATTGAAAATTATTTAACTGCTGCAAAGCCTTACATAAAACAAGGTGCTCCAAGTTATATATGTTATGGAGAGAGAAACAGTATTCAGTTTTTAACAGCTTTTAAGAACGCAGGACTTCATCACTCTTCTAATATTATATGGAAGAAGGACTCACTTGTTCTTGGTCGCAGTGATTATCATTATATTCACGAGCCAATCTTTTATGGTTGGTTTGAAGGACAAAAACATATCTACTATGGAGATAGAAAACAACAAAGCGTTTGGGAAATAAAAAGACCTAAACGCAGTGATCTTCATCCAACAATGAAACCAATAGAGTTAATAGATAAAGCTATGATGAATAGCAGCAAGAACGAAGATATAATATACGAGCCTTTTGGAGGCAGTGGATCAACACTTATCTCCGCAGAAAAGAATAACAGGATATGTTACGCAATAGAATTAGATCCTAAATATTGTGATACAATAATACAACGATGGGAAGATTTTACAGGAAACAAAGCAACAAAATATGGAAGAACAAAAACAAGGCAGACCGACAAAGTACAGCAAGACACTAATAAAGAAGATATTAGAACGTCTAGCTAAAGGCGAGCCAATTAGAACAGCAGTGGTTGATGAAGGCATAACGTGGTCGACGTTCCGCAACTGGCTCAGATCAAAGGAAGGCTTGAGGGAAGAATACTCTCTGGCAAAATCTGATGGAATAGAATGGAGCATGGGAGACGTAGAAACAATTGCTATGCAAACAGTATCAAGAGCACGAGACAAACAGGCTGATATTTCTGAGGTGAAGGCGGTTTCAGAGCTCATTAAACACAGACAATGGAAAGCACAGAAGTTATTTCCTAAAGTATATGGAGATAAGACACAGATGGAAGTATCTGGAGGAGATAAAGCTATTCAGATTAGTTGGGAAACAGAAGATAAATAGACTAAATATTAGGTTAATAGATAGTTAATGATAGGTAGAGATAAGACAGGTGTTTCCTTAAGTCTTTGATTTATAATGGAATGTTAGTTGAAACTTCTTTTTTGACACAGAAAGCTCTCGTGAAAGAACAAAAAGGGAACAAAAGTAAATATTTAAAATAGTTTTACTCCTTATTTTCTCCTTGTTTTAATTTAGTGGCTTTTTTCTGCGAATAAATGTTCGTTGGGTATGGTTTTTAGCTTTTTTGTAAATATTTGTTTGTAAATTAATTTAAAGCAACCCCATCGACTTGCAGTTATTATAATTACATCCCATTTAAACACAGGACAAAATTCCCATGAGCCTTTATTGGGCTATATTTGGGCATACAGGAATAAAAAGGGAACAAAGGCAGTACAAGACCAGAACATATAAAAAGGGCACACAGATATAAAAAAATGGCAAATAAACGCAAAAAGAAAAAAGTTGAAGATCCTTTTAAGGAATTGGTGATGGCACTTCAAAAAAAGACTCGCTATTCCGAGAGTATGGGCAGAGGACAGGTTAAGGGACAGGATGTATCCAGAATTAGAGATTATCTCAATGAGCAAGGAAGTAAGGATGCGTGAAAGTTGTCATCCCTTATAAGCCAAGAGAACATCAAAAAGAAGTCCATAAAAAATTAAAACGTTTTAACGTTTTGGTATGCCACAGGCGTTTTGGGAAAACTGTGCTCTGTATCAACGAGCTACTGAAACGTTGCATGACAGCAACGTTACCCAGACCACGATACTATTATTTAGCACCGACGTACTCAATGGCAAAGCGAACTGCGTGGGATTATCTCAAACATTATACTGAGGTTATTCCTAACACCACCTACCATGAGACAGAATTGCGATGCGACCTTCCTAATGGAGGCAGAATACAATTACTTGGATGTGAGAGACCAGATAGTCTTAGAGGATTATATATAGATGGTGTTATTCTAGACGAGGTGAGTCAGATGCCACCAAGATTATGGACTGAAGTTATCAGACCGGCTTTATCAGATAGAAATGGTTGGATGATTGCTATTGGTACTCCTCAAGGGCATAATGCTTTTTTTGATTTATATGATCACGCACTCCATCAAAAAGATTGGTACGCAGAAACGTTTAAGGCTTCTGAAACTGATATCATATCAGAGTTAGAATTAAACGAGGCTAAAGCCTTGATGCCAGAAGAGATCTATGAAGCAGAATTTGAATGTTCATTTGATAGTGCTGCCATTGGATCTATTTATGCCAAAGGCATTACAAAAGCAGAAGAAGAAGGCAGAATAACTAAGATCCCTTATGATCAATCGATTAAGGTGTCGACATTCTTTGATTTAGGATTTGCAGATAAGACGAGCATTTGGTTTGTTCAACAAAAAGGCAGTGCTTTTCATATCATTGATTACTTTGAGGATAGCGGAGAAGGTTTAGAATACTACGCACAAATCTTAGACGATAAAAAATACATTTACGATACTCATTTCCTCCCACATGATGCGAATGTACGAGAACTAGGAACAGGTGTGTCAAGATTAGAAACTGCTCAGTCGTTAGGTATGCGAACGTCAATCGTTCCCAAGCTCCCCATCGAAGATGGGATTAACGCAGTCCGCATGATTTTAAGCCGGTGTTGGTTTGACCATGAAAAATGCAAACATGGACTAGACGCACTAAGGCAATACAGATGGGCAACATCTGAAAAAGGAGAAATTAAAAATAAACCAGTCCACGATTGGACTTCACACGCAGCAGATAGCTTCAGATATTTTGCCGTTGGCAATCAGCAATCATCTGAATGGAGCACAAAAATTGAATACAAGAATATAGGAATTGTTTAATGGCAAAATTATCAAAATCAAAACTACTCTCGTTAATATCGCAAGAGGTACAGAACTCTTTAGGGTTTTATTCTAGCGATCTAGCGACACAACGAAAGGAAGCACTTAAGTATTACTTAGGCGAGCCTTTAGGAAACGAGGTAGAAGGCAGATCAAGTGTAGTCAGCCAAGATTTATTAGAAGTTGTTGAAGCAATACTTCCAAGTTTAATGCGTATGTTCACGCAGTCCGATAAAATGGTTAACTTTGAGCCACAACAAGCAGACGATGTGCCTTATGCAGAGCAAATAACCGACTATTGTAATCATATATTTACAAAAGATAACGATGGGTTTTCATTATTGCACTCGATGTTCAAGACTGCACTGCTACAAAAAAATGGTTTTTGTAAAATTTATTGGAAACCCTCTACTGAACAGAAAAAAGAGTCATACAAACACCTAGACGAAACGCAGTACCAAGCATTATTGATTGATGAAGAGGTCGAATTAATTGGTGTTGACGAAGTAGAAGAGGAAAATGGCATCTTTTACGACGTCGAGGTTAGACGTAAAAAAGATTATGGCAGGGTTCAAATAGATCCTGTGCCACCAGAGGAAATTTTAGTATCAAAACGAGCTACTTCTTTAGAAGATTGTGATTTCATTGCACAGCGTGTTATGAAAACAGTCAGTGAGCTCATTGATATGGGCTACAGTAAAAAATTAGTCGAAAGTTTACCAACAACTGAAGAACAAATCTATAATACTGAGGCTATTGTTAGACGAAGTTATGATGATGACACCACAGACCTAGACGCAAGTCTTGTTGATCCATCGTTGCGAGTTGTTCAGATAACTGAATGTTATATGAAAGCTGATATGGATGGCGATGGTATAGCAGAGTTAAGAAAAATAACTGTCGGTGGCAGTGGTTATAATAATTATGTTATTTTAGAAAACGAAGAGATTAATAAAATACCTTTTGCTATGTGTGTGGCAATTCCTATGCCATTTAGATTTTTTGGATTATCGTTTTATGATCTTCTGGCAGATCTACAGCAAGTAAAAACAACAGTTCTTAGAAATACTTTAGACAATATGTATTTTCAAAACAACGCAAGAACAGTCGTTGTTGATGGACAAGCTAACCTTGATGATTTGCTGACAAGCAGAGCCGGTGGCATTGTAAGAGTTAAATCTCCAAATGCAGTAACACCACTTCAAACACCAAACTTCTTAAATGATGGTTTGGCTATGTTGCAAAAAGTTGAACAATTGAAAGAACAGCGATCTGGAGTACCCAATCAATTAATGGGACTCAATCCTGATACAATAAATAAATCACATACAACAGCAACATCGGTCAATCAAATGATGCAATCATCTACGCAGCGAATTGAATTAATTGCGAGATGTTTTGCTGATGGTGTTAAAGATATTTTTAAAAATATTTTAGCTTGTGTGTGTGAATACCAAGATCAAGAACGCATCATTAATCTTCGAGGACAATTTGTGCCAATGAACCCTCGTCAATGGACAGACCATTATGACTGCACAGTGCAAGTTGGACTTGGAACAGGCAATCAAGATCAACGTCTTGAAGTTTTACAACGAGTATTAGCTGTCCAAGAAAAAATGATAGCTCAAGGTGGAATGGGTATGGTAACCCCACAAACAATTTACAATACTTTAGAAAAGTATTTGCAAAACAGTGGATATAAGGATGCTAGTCAGTTTTTTATTAATCCTGCAACGCAACCTCCACAGCCTCCTAAACAACAACAACCAGATCCAATGACGCAACTAGCCCAACAAGATATGCAAATGCGTAATCAAAAAAATATGATGGATGCACAATTGAAGGCACAAAAATTACAATCAGATAATCAAATGAAAATGCAAAAATTAAATTTAGATGAACAAAAACTAGCAGCACAAATTATTAAAGAACAAAAAGTAAATGAAATGGAAAAAGAAAAGTTGGCATCTAAAATTTTACAACAAGGATTAAACTAATGGATGAGTTTATTCCTTTTGGTATGTCTAAAACTGCACAAGATATTATCACGGAACATTTAAATACCCCAAAAACACCATCGACAGGTGCTTTTCGTAATCCTGAATATGATTTGCGAACTGAACAAGGTTTGCCATCAGACGCTTTATATCCAAATCCTTTGTTAGATTTTTCAGCAACAGAAGATGCACCAATTGATCCTTGTCCAGCCGGTTATATGTTGGTAGATGGTGTGTGCCAACCAATAGAACAATTTGGTCAGTCTGCTTATCAAGAAAAAAACGATAACGAAACAGAAGAACGACCATATATGTCTATTGAGCAAATGAAAAATGCAACTGATGAAGATTTGCTTGATTATTTAACAAGTGGTTTTTTAAAAAATAGTGCATTAGGATATTTACCAAGTAAAGGAACGCAAGTAACTTTAGGAATGGATATGTTTTCACCTTTACTTCAAGCAACATTTGGTAAGCAAAATGAATTACGAAAAGAATTTATTTTAAGTGAATTAATGAAACGAGGTTATTTCACAGGTCAATTTGATAAAAATAAAAATCCTATTTTTGATATTGGACAAAAAACTACAAATCCAATGTTATTTAATAGCTTAACTGGTAGTACAAACGAAGGTATCGAGTCAATGCTTCCTGCAAATACAGGTGGGGCAGTAACTGATGTGTTCGGAGACACTTATCAGCAAGTTTATAATAGTGGTACAGGAGATATAGGATATACATTTACTTCTGGAACTCCATTACCTGCTGTTTCGCAACAAACACAAGGTGGAGTAGATTATGGGACAGGCAGAGGAGGGACATCCAGTAATCAAATGACTGGTGGTGGGACTGTTATAATTGGTGGTAACGCATTTAATCCTATCACAAATCCAGAAGATGATTACAACGACGATAGTTCTGGAATTTAATGGATTTAGAAAAAGAACAAAAAAGAGGAGTTAAAGCAAAACAAATATTAGAAGATGAAATATTTGTGGAGGCTATTCAAAAAGTTTCAGCAGAGTTAGACCAAGAATGGATTAACTCTCCTGTCAGAGACACAGAAGGGCGAGAAAAAATTTACATGATGAAAAGAATGTTAAATGTCCTTTTGGTGCAACTACAATCTGTTATGGAGACAGGCAAATTAGCATCTAAACAGATTAATAAATAAGGAGAAATAAAATGGCAGACACGCCTTCACAGGAATCTGTTGTTTCTAAACCGACTTATACTACAAAAGAAACAGCAGAGGCATTCGCTACCCTTTTAAATAATGAGACTGCAAGGAACGAAGAGCCTCAAGCATCTGAAACCAATGTCGAGGAAAGCAATCTTGAACAAGACACCGCAGAACTTGAAACAGAAGTTTCAGATGATCAACAAGTAGAAGATAACTCAGAAGCTGTCGCTGAAAGTGAAGAGACGCTTTATGATGTCACTATTAATGGTGAGCCACATAAAGTTAACCTTGAAGAACTTATGCGAGGCTACTCTAGAGAGTCAGACTATACCAAAAAAACAATGGAGTTAGGTGACAAACGTAGAGAAGTAGAAACCCTACAAGAAAACCTAACGAAAGAGTTAGACGCAGTCAAAAGTTCTCGTGATCAATATGAAGCACAAATTGGAGAGCTAACTAAAAATTTGAAGCAAGAAGAAAATATAGACTGGGACACGTTATATCAAACTGATCCGGCTGAGTATGTACGCAAAAAAGCAGAACAGGATAGACGTAAAGAAATGTTGCAACTTGCACAGCAAGAACAACAACGCATTCAGCAAGAAAAAATGACTGAGCAAAAAAAAATCTATGATGATTATATTGCAAAGGAACGAAAAATCTTAGCTGAGAAACTTCCTATCTATGCCGACAAAGAAAAAGGCAGAGACTATGCGTCTAAATTAAAAAACTTTGCATTAGAGAATGGATATACACAACAAGAAATAGATATGATGGTCGATCATCGTGCTGTTTTATTGTTAGACAAAGCATATCGATTTAATCAATTGCAAAAAACTAAATTAGACAAAAACAAAGTTAACAAGCCTCCTAGAATTGTCAAATCTAATGCTTCAAATGTAAGTGAAGACTCCGATGTAAAGCAACGTCATGATCGCAGAATGAATAAACTGAAAAAAACTGGATCACTTCGTGACGCACAATCGGTGCTGAAAGAAATGATGCAAAACACATAGGAGTTAATTATGGCTGTACCTTCAAATACAGTAGAAACTTTTGATCGTGTTGGTATAAGAGAAGATCTAGCTGATGTTATTTACAATATAGCACCAACTGAAACCCCTTTTATATCTAACGCAGCATCTGGAACTGCTAGTCAAACTTTACATGAATGGCAAACAGATGGATTGGCGAATGCAGCAGCAAACGCACAAATAGAAGGCGATGACTACACATTAGGTAGCAGAGCTGCAACGACAAGACTAAACAACTACACACAAATCTCTGCTAAGACAGTAGGTGTGTCTGGTTCTGACCAAGCGGTTACTAACGCAGGTAGAGGAGACGAACTTGCTTACCAATTAGCTAAACTTGGTAAAGAGTTAAAAAGAGATATTGAGTTCGCAAACATTGGTGTAGAAAATGCAAAAGCAGCAGGTGCTTCTGGTACTGCAAGAGAGTCTGCATCAGTTGGTACTTGGTATGGTGGTAACATCGCAGGTACTTCAACAAGTGCAGGAAACTTCTCTACTAATGGTTCTCCATCAGCTTCCCCTGCTGGAACTGGTGCAACTGCAATCGCAGGTGGTACTAACAGAACTTTTACAGAGGCATTGTTAAAAGCAGGTCTTAAAAAATGTTACGAGCTAGGTGGAAACCCAGACGTAGTATTAATGTCTGCTTCTCACAAGCAACTAGCATCTGCTTTTTCTGGTGTAGCAACACTATACAAAAATGCTGATGATAAAACTGTTATCGGTGCAGTAGATGTGTATGTGTCTGACTTTGGCGAAGTATCTTTCGTTCCAGACAGACATCAACAAGCTAACAGAGTTGATATTTTGGAAATGGATAAGTGGGAAGTATCTTACCTAAGACCATTCCAAACTAAAGACTTAGCATCTTCTGGAGACAACGATAAGAAACTACTCTTAACAGAGTGGACTCTTACTGCACGTTCTCCAAATGCGAACTACGGAATATTTAACTTAACTGCATAATTGTAGTCTAAGGATTAGGAGGGGATTTTCCCCTCCTATTTTAACTTTTAACTAGAGGAAAAAACAATGCGTGGAATGAAAAAAAGAGCAAAGAAAAAAAATAAAAAATCTCCTGTATTCAACGAAGACACAAAGAAAAAAACTAAAAAGAAAAAGAAAAAATAATGTCAAAAAAACTTTGGATTGACGATAGCAACAGTAAATCTGTTGTTAAAACAAAAATGCATATTGATGAGAGTGAAAATAAATATCATTTTGAAGATGTGCAAGATGTTCAACCAATATTAGAACGTAATAAATTTGAGGCTAAAAACGATTTATACAAAGTAAGAGGTATGCAAGATGCAAAAATGTACAAAGTTGCATCTATACCTTTAATTGTTGTTCAGCAATTGGCTCAAAAAGGAATTATGTCGAATGCAGGTCGTATCATTGACAGAGAACGTTTTAAAAAATGGTTAAACGATCCAAACAACAGACACTTTAGAGTATATCAAGGAAATGTATAATGGCACTAGATACGTACGCAAATTTAAAAACAGAAATTGCAAATTATTTAAACAGAACAGATTTAACATCATATCTGGATACGTTTATTGATTTAGCAGAGTCTCGCCTAGCAAGAGATTTGCGTGTTCGTGAGATGGAAGCTGTTGATACATCCATTACTACTGTTTCTGGTACACAGTCTTATACGTTACCAACTGGTTATTTAGAAATGCGATATGTTATGTATCAATCTGATCCATACCAGTTCTTAGCATATATGACTCCACCAGATTTTTTTCGAGTGTATAATGAAGGCGAGGGTTCTGGCACACCAACATATTACACAATAGTTGGTAACAAAATTTATTTAGGTAATATGCCAGATGCAGCACAAACATTAGAACTTGGAATGTTTAAAAGAGCAACTGCATTATCTGATGATAATACATCAAATGATATTTTAACGAACTTTCCAGATTTGTATTTGTATGCAGCTTTAAGTGAATCTGCACCATTTTTAATGGCAGATGAAAGATTACAAGTATGGGCAGGATTATATAAAGAAGGAATTAAAACAGCAAACGAGTCAGCACAAAGAGGTAGAACTTCCTCTGCTCCTTTGCAGATGTCAGCAAGTAGGGTTGTATGATAGACTTCGGTCAATTACAAGCTGACCTACCAACGTATCAAAATAGTGGTGCGATTAAGGTCGATAACGTCATTCCATTAGCAAAAGGATATAAGTCCTTTCCTCGTTTCGTAGCCTTAAGTGGTACAGGTCTAGGCACAACACCTGTTGGTTTATTTACAAGTTTTTCTGCCGGTGGTTCGACTAACTACGCAGGAGATACAACTAAACTATACCAAATGGATAGTTCACTTGTATTTCAAGATAAATCTAAGTCAGGTGGTTACAACAACAGTACAACAGAAGGTAGCAGAGACTTTTGGGCATTTACACAGTTTGGAGCTAATATCATCGCTACAAATGGTGCTGACAATATTCAAAAGTTTGAAGAAGGAGTCGACAGTGCTTTTTCCGATCTAGTTAGTATTAAAGCTAAGTACCTTGCTATCATAAGAGATTTTGTTGTTGCCGGTTATACAACTGAGTCATCAACTGTTTACAACCAACGAGTAAAATGGTCTGGACTTAATGACAGTTCAACATGGACTCCAAGCCAAACAACACAGTCTGGTTTTCAAGATATTGTCGGTACGCATGGAAACGTACAAGCAATTGTTGGTGGAGAGTCATTTGGTATTGTTTTCATGGAAAGAGCAATCTACCGAATGGATTATGTCGGTACACCTCTTATATTTCAGTTTAATAAAATAGCTGATAACATTGGTGCTTTCGCACCAAAGAGTGTAGCTTCTTTTGGTAGTGATATATTCTTCTTAGCTCAAGATGGTTTTTATAAATTAACAGGTGGTCAAAAATTAACACCTATAGGAAAAGGTCGTGTTGATGATTTTTTTCTAAATGATGTGACGTCAAACTTTGAAGGTATTTGTTCTGCTATTGATCCTAACAACTCAATGGTGGTGTGGTCATACAGAGGAGATGGTGCATTAGGAACAGCAACAGTTAATAATAAATTAATTTGTTATAATTTTAACGTAGATAAATGGTCTACTGGTAGTGGTCAAGATTTGCATTTTATGAACAGTGCATCGCAGGAAGCATTTACAACTCTTGAAAGTTTGGATGTTCTCGGAGATCTTGATGGATTACCTAAAAGTTTAGACTCATTTTTTTATGATGAAGGTATTATTGGACTAGGTGCATTTGACTCAAACAAAAAGTTTGGAAAGTTTTTAGGTGCAAGTTTAGATGCAGAAGTAGACTCAACAGAGTTCGAAGGTGCAAAAGAGAGAAGAAGTACCATAACAAATGCTAGACCAATTGTAGATGCAAATGGAGAGGACACAACAATATCAGTAACACCGATTACTCGTTCTTCCCAAGCAGATGCAATAACAGTCGGCACAGCAGTTAATTCACAATCAAGTGGAGATTGTCCGATGCGTTCTACAAGCAGATATCACAGACTGCGAGTAAAAGTATCTGGAAACTTTAACACTATGTCTGGAATAGATGTAGAGGCAACACCAGAAGGCAAAAGATAATGGCAACAAACCAATTTCTTAATGTGCCTTTAAGTATGCCAGACCAAGCACAGCATTTGCGTTTAATATCAAACGTTGTTAACAATACAATGGATGGAAAAATAAATGCAACAGGAAATGTTACGTTGACAGCAAGTGCAACGTCAACAACACTAACCGATGCTAGAATTGGTGCTAATTCAGTAATTCTATTTATGCCAACAACAGCAAATGGAAACACTGCAAAAGCAAACTTATATGTGTCAGCAAGAGCAGATGGAACAGCAACATTAACTCATGCGAGCTCATCAAACACAGATCAGACTTTTTCTTACTGTGTTTTTGGATGATCACACAAGTACCAAGAGAAGATATACATATCATTTGGGATCAAGTTGAGTCACATATCGCAAGAGCAGTTGATGATACTTACTTGCCACAAGATATATTAGACGGAATTATATTAAATAAGTTTCAATTATTTATTAGTTGGAACAATAAAAAAGTGGAAAGTTCAGTAATTACAGAAGTTGCTGATTATCCAAGAAAAAGAGTTTTAAGATATGTTCTTGCAGGAGGGCATAATTTAGAAAATTGGCTAGAGCCTATACAAGAAAAAATTGAAGAATTTGCAATTAACAACCACTGCCGAGCAATAGAGGTAGCCGGTAGAAAAGGTTGGTTGCGTAAACTTAGAGGATTTAAACAAAATATATATTTAATGAGTAAAGAATTATGAGCAAAGGAAGTAACCCAACAAACGTCACAACAACTACAGCAGCAGAGCCTTCTGAATTTGTAAGACCATATTTATCTGAAGCATTTGATCAAGCACAGAATTTGTTTCAATCAGAAGTACCTAACTTTTATCCAAATCAAACGTATACAGATTTTTCTCCAGAAACAGAGACAGCTTTACAATTAGCAACTGCACGAGCAATAAACAATCCTCTATTAAACTCTAGTCAGTCTGAAATTAATAATATTTTACAAGGTAATTATTTAAACCCTGCATCGAACCCTTATTCTACAGCTTTATATAATCAAATTGCAGGAGACGTAACGTCTGGTGTGCAATCACAATTTAGTAAAGCCGGAAGATTAGGAAGTGCAGCAAATCAAGCAGTTTTAGCTGAAGAATTAGGTAATGTTGCTAACCAAGTTTATGGAGATCAATATAACAGAGAACGTGATCGTATGTTCCAAGCAACTCAACTAGCTCCTCAACTTGCAGCAGCAGATTATCAAGACATACAAGCACTAGGTGGTGTTGGTCAAACTAGAGAAGCTATGGAAATGGCTAAGATCCAAGATGCAATGTCTCGTTTTGATTTTGAACAACAAAAACCATATTACAAATTAAGAGAGTATCTCGCATCTATTGGCTCTCCTTATGCACAAACAACAACTTCAACAAAACCTGTTTTTAGAAACACAGGTGCAGGTCTACTTGGTGGTGCTCTTCAAGGCATGGATATTGCCGGAGGTATTTCCGGTGTTAGTCCTATGATGGGTGCAATCGGAGGTGGATTACTCGGAGGGTTCTTTTAATGGCAACTATCTATGATTACAGTAAAGTTAAATTACCTTTTAACGAAAATGCTAAAGCATATGTTGGTGGCAGATCTCTTTTAGATAATATGTATGGGGCAAGTTCTGATCCTCAATATCAAATGAACCCACCTAGTGTTGCAAGACGAGATATGATGGCTGGATTTTCTATACTTCCTAACAAAGGACAAGGTACAAGAAGAAATTTCAGTGCATTAAATTATGCACCGATAAATGATAAAAATTTTAGTGCTATTTATGGTTATAGTAGTGATCCTGTAAAAAGAAACGCAGCAGCTTTACCAAAAACAACTTCAAAAGGTTTTACTTCTTTAGGAAGTCAAATGGCTGCAACAGGTCAAATTGGAACAGCAAATAAAAAGCCTTCTGCTACATCTCCAAACATAATGAATAGTTTATTGAACTATGCACAAAGTCCAGAAGGTAGAGGATTTGCACAAGGTTTATTAGAGGCATCTGGTTATTCTGACATGCCAGTGAGTTTAGGTCAAGCAATTGCTAGAGGTATGCAAAGAAGCAACGAGGCTCAAGCAAGTGAAAGAGCAAATGAACTAGCTAAACTACAAATGGAAATCGACAGAGCTAAAATAAAACCTCAAGAAACATTTACGCAAAGAACAATTGAAGTACCAGATGGCAAAGGTGGAACAATGAAAGTTCCAGTTAATGTCAGTGATTTAACAGGAAAAATAACTCCTGTAATGTCTGGTGGTGGAACAAATATTTACACTGGTCAAGGCATGGGTGGTTATAAAACCTTCAATGAAAAGTTTGGAGCAGAAGCACAGTCATGGTTTGCAAGTGGTGGATATGCACAAGTAAAAGAAAATATTTTAAAACTAGATGATGCTCTTGCTGTTTTAGAAAATGAAAAAGATAGTCTTTTTGGTGTTACTGGGATGATTGGATTTTTACCAGAGTCATTAAAGTCTGTAATAAAACCAGAAGCTGTTGATTTGGCAGATAATATTCGATCTATAGTTTTTCAATCTTTAAGAGAAACTCTTGGAGCTCAATTTACTGAAAGAGAAGGTCAAAGATTAGTTGACGCATCTTTTAACCAATTACTTAACGAGGAAACAAACAAGAAAAGATTAGAACGATTAAGAGATAAATTATTGGCAATAGCTGATTCTAAACAACAAGCCTATGAGTATTTCCAATCAAACAATGGAGATATGACAGGATATAAAGGAACAACTAATTTTAATCTTGACGAAAACTCATCTGAGGCAATGATTAATGATGTCACAAAAGATTTTTTAAATTCTGTTTACGATGTCAAAGATTATTCAAAAATGGATGACAAACAATTCACAGATTATTTTGCAGGAGCTTCCGCAGAAGAACAGGCATTCATTTTAAATAACGCAGATAAAATTCCGCAAATAGAAAAGGATGGATAATGGTAGCACTTAGCGATTTACAAGGTTTGCAAAAAAACGATGCACAAAAATATTTAAACAAATACCAAAAAGACGAAAACACTGTTTTACAAGCTATTTCAAATATTCCTTCAAGTGCCAGACAATTTGCAAATGATTTAATATATCCTTTTTTAAATCCAATACAAACTGCAAAAAGTATAAAAGACTTAAGTAAAAGTGTGGTTGCTTACGCAACTGGGGATGAAGAGAATGATCAACTAGCAAGAGAGTTAGGAAACTTTTTTGTTGAAAGATATGGAAGTTTAGAAAACATAAAAAAGACTTTAGCTACAGATCCTGTTGGAATGTTAAGTGATGCTTCTATCATATTTACTGGTGGTGGCATGTTAGCAGCTAAAACAGGAAAAGTTGGTAAAGTTGCCTCTGATATTGGCAAGGCTATTGACCCTGTTAATGTTGCTGCACAGACAGTTAAGACTGGTGCTGATTTATCTAAAAGAGCAAACATAACACCAATATCTTCTACGATTGGATTAACAACCGGTGCAGGTGGAACAGCAGTAAGAGAGGCTTTTGAAGCCGGTGTTGAAGGTGGAGCAAGAGGAGATGCTTTTAAAGATAATTTACGAGGCAAAGTAAATGCTGAAGAAGTTGTCACTGATGCGTTTGAAAATATTAAAAAAATACAAAGTGAGTCAAAACAAAATTATTTGAAAGGCATTGATAAATTAAAACTTGATAAACAAACTATTAATTTTGAAAAGGTAAGATCAAATATTGATGAGTTAATAGATAGCAAAATGTATCAAGGCGAGTTTACTATTTCTGCTAATGCTCAAAAGAAATTACAAAACATAAATAAGATTTTAGAAAAGTGGGAAAAAAATCCTAAACTTCATAATGCTAAAGGTGTTGATATGTTAAAAAAACGTATTGATGCTGAATATCCTCAAGGAATTAAAGTAGGAGATGAAGGGGTACTCGTCACACAAATTAGAGATATTGTAAAAAAATCTATTGTCGAACAAGTGCCAGATTATAGCAAAGTTATGAAGGCTTATGAAGAAGCAGTCACATTAGAAAAAAAATTAATTAAAGAATTATCACTGGGTAATAAAACTGCTGCCGGAACAACACTTAGAAAATTACAATCAGTAATGCGTAATAACGTTAACACAAATTTTGGTCAAAGATTAGACTATGTAAAAATGTTAGATGATGCAGGAGCAGATAAATATTTAATGTCACAACTTGCCGGACAAAGTTTAAGTTCTTTTACACCAAGAGGTTTACAAGGATTAACAGCAGGAGGACAAATAGGTCTAGGGACTTATGGTGCTGTTTCTGGAGCAGTAGATCCCCTTTCTTTAATTCCAAGTTTAGCAATTCAATCTCCAAGACTTATGGGAGAGTCTGCTTACGCAGTAGGTAAAAGTTTAGGTGGTATAAACAGAGCAACTCCTTATGTCGGAGCAGCAGGTAAAGTCACAAGACCTATGGGCATATTAGGTCAAGAAAACAAAGCATTAGAAAAAAGAGGATTACTATAATGACAGTCTCAAATTACAGCACAACTTCATCGAATAACACTTCGATAAATAGTATTAGTATTGCAGAAGGAATGCCACCTTCTAACGTTAATAATGCTATTAGGAATGAATTATCTGATCTAAGAACATATTTAAACGATAAAGAATGGTTTATTGTTGGAGATAGAGATGGTGCTTGTACCTTTACTAGAGCAAGTGCAACATCCGTCACAGTAGCTTCAACCGATGTAACTTCTGATTATCATGCAAATAGAAGAGTAAAAATAGTTGGAAGTAATACTGGCACAATTTATGGTATTGTTTCTTCTTCTTCTTTTTCTACTAACACAACCATTAACTTTACTTTTGATAGTGGTTCTATTTCTGGAAGTGACTCAACAGTTGATGTGTATGTAGGATCTCCATACACAAACCCAAGTGTACCAGTTGTTGATGAAGATGCAATGGGTAGTGACTCAGCTATTCTTCCTCCTTCACAGCAATCCGTAAAAGCATTTGTTACATCTGGCACAGTCACAATGTCCAACAAGACTCTTACAAGTCCTGTTTTAAATACAGCTATCTCTGGTACTGCATTTAAAGATGAAGATGATATGTCATCAGATAGTGCTACCGCAGTTGCATCACAACAAAGTATTAAGGCTTATGTTGATAGTCAAGTAACTGCACAAGACCTAGACATCTCTGATGGATCTTCTACAATAGCAATTGATCTTGATAGTGAAACATTAGGTTTACTTGGTGGCACAGGTATTGACTCATCTGCATCTGGCAATAATGTCACAATGGCAATTGACTCAACTGTTGCAACTTTAACTGGCACACAAACTTTAACAAACAAAACTATTTCTGGAAGTTCTAACACACTTTCCAATATTGCTAACTCTAGTCTTACTAATTCATCTATAACTGTTACTGATGGTTCTAACTCAACTGCAACTGCTCTTGGTGGTACAATCACTTATGCAGCAGGAGAAGGTTTAGATGTAGCAGAGTCTAGTGGAACAATCACATACTCTGGAGAAGATGCAACCACATCAAATAAAGGTGTAGCATCATTCTCTAGTTCTAATTTTGATGTTACATCTGGTGCAGTTTCTATTAAAACAGCAGGTGTTGGTAATACAGCAGTTGCGACAGGAATTGCGGCTACTAAAATTGCAGATGGATCTGTGTCAAATACCGAATTTCAATATATTGGTGGATTAACAAGTGATGCACAAACGCAATTAGATGCAAAATTAGTAAAAGCATCTAACTTATCAGATGTTGCATCAGCTTCTACATCAAGAACAAATTTAGGATTAGGAACTGTTGCTACACAAGACGCTAACAGTATTGCTATCACAGGTGGCTCTGTTACTGGAATGTCCGCACCTTCATCTGGTAGTGATGTTGCTACAAAAACTTATGTAGATGATTTAGTTGCAGGATTAAAAACAAGAATAATTACAAGAGTTGCAACAACAGGTAATGTTGATTTAACAGCCGATTTACAAAATGGCGATACAATAGACGGAATTACATTAGCAACTGGAAATAAGGTACTCGTAAAATCGCAAACAGATGCAACAGAGAATGGTATTTATGATGTAGTAGCTTCTGGAACAGCAACCAGAAATTCAGACTACGATACTGTTAGTGAACTTGCAGGACAATTAGTAATCGTTCAAGAGGGTACAGCTAACGCAGACGAAATTTATCTTTGCACAACTGATAATTCTGGAACAATAGGTTCGGTTAATATTTCTTTTACAATCGTTCAACCTTCAAACGTAGGCACAGTCACAAGTGTTGCTGTAGCAGACGCAGGATCAAGCGAATTTACAGTTACAGGAAGTCCAATTACATCATCTGGCACAATCAACTTGGCAGTTAATTCTATTAACGCAACTAAAATTGGTAGTGGGAATGTTGATAATACAGAACTAGGTTACTTAAACGGAGTGACCTCAAATATACAAACGCAACTAGACAATTCAGCATCATTAGGAGATGCTATTAGCTTTGCTGTTGCACTTGGAAGTTAAGGAGAGAAATACATGGCTAATAATTTTTCTGATGCTAGTGCTACAATTTCTAACAATTCTTTAACCGATATATTTACTGCATCTAATAAGTCTATGGTAATAGCAGGAACGCTGTCTAATACAGGATCAACAGCAATAAATGTATCTATAAAGAAATACGATAATTCAGCAACAGCAACATTTACAATTATAAAAGATGCACCTCTACCTGTTGGAAGTAGTTTAGAAGTTCCAAAGATCGTTCTAAATACATCTGATAAGGTACAGGCACAATCAGACAACGCAAGTGGTAATCTTGATGTTGCATTACAACTTTTAACAGACGTAGCATAATATGGGATATGTAGGTGTACCACCGCAGAGTGGATTTATAACAACAGCAAAACAGAGAGTTACAGGTTCTACTAATAACTATGTAGACTTAGATCATTCTATTTCTTCCCTAGCAGATGTAATCGTGTGGGTAAACTCGGTCAAACAAGACAGCACAAACTTAACGCTTACTACTTCTACAAGAATTACATTAGGTGGCACACTAACAGCTAGTGATGTTGTAGAGATTGCTTATCTAGGAAAAGCAGTAGCGACACAAACGCCAGACACAGGAACAGTTACTAATGACATGCTCGCAGGTAGCATAGCAAACTCTAAACTTGCTAACAGTTCCATAACTCTCAATGGTAGTGCTGTTAGTTTAGGTGGTAGTGCTACTATTAGTGGTACTCATGTTTTACTAGATGATACTTATATTTCTAGTTCAACAGCAAGTGTAACT